>Ga0187893_10007993_pt1 | contig 16959 bp, 15 predicted proteins | sample MA1701074metaG_FD_139574 | JGI IMG/M metagenome (GOLD analysis project Ga0187893, IMG submission 139574) | White microbial mat communities from a basaltic lava cave in the Kipuka Kanohina Cave System on the Island of Hawaii, USA - MA170107-4 metaG ...
AGGACCAGCTTCGCCGGCCTCTTGCGGCGTCACGCATTGCCGCCACGCCTCTGCGCGAGATTCGCCTCGATCGTCGCAGCGTGACCGAGCTCCTCGGACCTCGGCAAACGCTCACCAGTTACCTCGTTCTTGACAATTCCGGAACGAGTCCTGCGAAGATGAACATCGAAGACAGCGTCGTCGATCGAGATTCGACGTTTACAACTACGGAGATGAACGCAATCGGATTGAACTTCCCTGGTGCGCACTCGGCGAATCTAGACTCCTATGTCGTCTACACAAGCAGACATCTTGTTTTCCCCAATCCGCTGGCGGTGGGAAGAACTTTCTTGGGGGGCGAGATGAACATGCCAGGAGTGGCATTCCGGACGTGGCTCACATACAAGGCCGGGGACGGATGGGATGGAGACAGGCCGCATACCTTCGGACACGAGGCAGGGCTTTTTCTTGGGCACCCAGGACACAGCAGTGAGCCCACAAACCTGATGAGGGAGAGCACGTCCGGTACGGAAGGTCCGTCGGAATCGAAGCGGCTCTCCAGTAGTCAGGAGGTGCAGATGCATGCGACTTTCGGCGAATTCAGCGAGCTCAAGCGTGCGATGGAATCCAACCTACCCGACTGGTAGAAGGAGTCGAGCATGATGCCCGCGCTTGTATTCCTCTCGGCGGCTATTGCTGCGGGTCCGCTGCGCGTGGACGACGACTTGCGGGAGAAGTTGGGCGCGATCGCGGATGGACTCACCGGTGAGTTCGAGGAAGACCTTTCGGCGGTGTGGCCAGTATTCGCTGAGGTGATTGGCACACGTCCACGGGACGTGGAGGAGGAACTGCGTCGGATCGCGGAGAAGGCCGATTCAGTGGCAGTGGCTGTGTATCAGAGTGAAAGGTCTCAAGGCGGTGCGGCATACGTGTGCCTGCAGGCGCTGCATTGTCTGTGGATGACCACGCGACCGGAGGGTTACTTCCGTGCTTGCGTGGACGCGGCTTTGGAGAAGCCGGTACTTGCCGGCGCCGCTATGCACGTTCTGGCGCGGTCGCCGAACCCCGCGGAAAGCGAGCGATATGCGACCATCGTGGAGGACGTGCGGAAGCGGTTTCCGCGGACTGAGCGTGGTGGCGTGGCGCATTGGGCGACGCGAGGCTGGAGCGAGCACGGTCGGACCTGCAACGTCGCAATCGAATTGAAGGAACTGAGCCGAGCCGATCGGCTCAAGCGATTCATCGAACTGTCGATCACGGCTACGGACTGGAGCACTCCGGAGGTGTGCGAGCAGCTCCTCGATCGCGGCGTCCAGACGGAAGCCTTCGTCGTCGGTCGCGACGTCGCGTCAGCGGCCGTCTATTGGGCGCGATCCAACCTATACGAGATCAGCGTTGCGGAGCCGGATGCGGTGGCTGACGCTCTGGCCCAGCAGTCCTTCAAGCAGGAGGTTCCATTGAGGCGGTCTGCCACTGGAAGTACCGACATCTCGGATCTCTTCATCGATTCCATGACGAAGATCCTCCTTCGTGACTGTCTGTCTCCTGAGTGTGCGGCGAAGTGGATGGCGCTTCGTGAAGGCCGCAAGGAAGCGGAGAACGACTAGGTTTGCGGGGGTGTCTCGGACCTCGCAGTGGGTGAGCGAAGGTCGCTCGTCCGTTCACCCGTGGCTCGGGGGCTGGCCGGGGGTGCCGCGGCCGGTCTTGGTGTCCTGGCCGAAGTCGCTGCCGCCCTGATCGACGCGCTGCTGGCGGCGAATGTCGAAGAGGAGGGGGTGGGGGAGGCGGAGCGGGTCGTCGTCGGGGCCGCCGAGAGCGCGGTCGGGCCAGGGCGGCGGGAAGACGGTGTCGAAGAGGGCGTTCACGACCGGATCGGGATGATCGGAGCTCGACTCGCCGGCGCCCGACAGGTGCCAGGTGTGAAGGGCCGCGAGGTAGCTCAGCTCGATCGCGCGGATGCGGTTGGTGTCGACTCCCTTCACCTCGAGGCCGGCGAGCGCACCCCACGCCACCGAGAAGCCGGTGCCGCGCACGGCGAGCGTGGCCGACGGGGTGAGGACGGCGAAGTCGCTGGTGATCCCGACCTCCTCGACCTTGACGTCGCACCGGCCGCGGTAGACGGCGGCGCGGGTGCGCAGCACCGCCCCGTCCTGCACCATGAGCGGCAGCTCGACGCGGCTGGAGCGGTCGACCAGGAGGGTGGCGTTCTTCCCGACGCGCAGGGTGAGGGTCGAGCGAAGCCCGGTGCGGATCTCGGCGCCGGCGTCGAGCAGGTCGTTCACGGCGGCGCGCCTCCACGTCGTCGCGGCCGCCGCCTTCCATTCGGCTCGCCCCTCGGACGCGATCACGAGCGCCTGCAGCGGCTGCTGCTGCCCCGCGGGGAGCGGCGCCACCGCCGGCGGAGGAGCGGGCGGCGGGGGAGGAGGCGCCGCGGGCGGCCGCTCCTGCGCCGCCGCGCCCGCGCGGAGCAGGAGCAATGCAGCCACCGCGCGAGCGGCCGTCGCGCTCCACCGCATCGCGCCCCGCGACCCGATGGTCCTCGTCGCCCTCATGGTCCGCCTCCGCCTCCGGCCTCCGCGGCTGCCGCCGCGCCGCCGCGCCGCTCGCGCCAGTCCTCGACGCGCCCGGCGAGGTCGACGAACTCGAGCCCGCTCATCGTCTCGCGGCGGGTTCGCTTCGGCAGCAGCCCCTCGAAGACGAGCTCGCGCGTGCAGTAGCGCGGCGAGGAGCCGAGCAGCCGCAGCGTCACCCCGCCGCGGATCCCCAGCATCTCGACCACCGCCACGCTCACGAGCCCGACCTCGGCCGTCTCGTCCGGCTCAGGAGCTTCGTCCTCGTCGATCCAGCCGCGCGCCCGCGCCGCCGTGAGCCGCGCGTGCCAGCTCGCCCGCTCGTCGCGTCCGTCGGCGAGGAGCAGCAGTCCGTGCAGCGCGTCGTGGTTCGTGAGCAGCGGGCGGCTCTCGAGCGACTGCTACCACTGCAGCTCGTCGCGCTCGAGCTCCGGGGCGTCGATGGCCGAGCCGGGCAGCCGCGTGTGCGCGCAGCCCGCCGCCGCGAGCAGCAGCAGCAGCGCGCCCACGCCGCGCGCGACGGGCGCGCGTCGGTCAGAACGCATAGGTGACGCTCCCGTAGAGGATCTGACGCGCGCCATCCTGCCCGTCCGGCATCGCCGGCCCCGGCATGAAGAGGCCGTAGCGGAAGGCGAGCGCGACGTCGGAGAGGAGGTTCCAGTCGAAGCCGACGTCGATCTCGCCGCCCACGAAGCGGTGGCCGGTCGTGGCGACGTTGAGCGGCGCGTCGGGGTCGATCTTGAGGAAGAGGAAGCCGTCCACCACCGCCCGCAGCCGCCCGATCTCGCCGCCGCGGCCGGCCCACGGCGACGTGGCGGCGCCGATCCGCACCGTCACGAGGTTGCTCGGCTCGGGCGCGAGCGCCAGCCCCGTGTTCACGAACCCGAACGCGTTCCAGGCGGTGTCGTCGGTGGCGGAGAGATTGCCGCCGAAGGTGTCGGCCGAGTCGAGGCGGTCGTCGTCGCCCGACGCCGCGATCAGTTCGAAATCGGCGCGGGTCCGCCGCTCGTCGAGGAACAGACGGGTGAGGCCGCCGGCGAAGGCCCAGGCGCAGACGTCCTCCTCCGTCTGCGGCCCCGGCGCCCCGTTGGCGTCGACGGGGCTCGACTGCCCGCGCCCGGTCTCGAAGCCGAGTTCCGCCCGCCAGCTCGTGCGCGCCCCGAGGCTCCCCCGCGCGCCCGCCCCGTAATAGGTGGAGTCGTACTCGAAGCTCGTCGGGTAGAGCTGGCCGAGTCCGTCGACGAAGAGGGCGAAGTCGCGGTCGTTGCGGTCGATCTGGCGCAGCACGTGCGCGAAGGGCGTGACGCCGCCTCCGCGCCACTCGAGCAGCGCCCCGAGGAAGCGGCGCTTCGTGTTGGTGTCGAAGCTCGGCCGCGAGGTGTCGAAGTCGACGAAGTCGTTGGCAGGCGTCTCGCCCGCGAGCAGGTCGAGCGCGAGCCCGTTCCACTCCGCTTCGACCACCGCCGCGATCAGCGCCTCGGAGAGCGCCAGCCCCTCGCCCCAGTGCACGAACTGCTTGCCCGCCTTGAACGAGAGGTCCCACCCCGCGCCGCCGCCCGCCCCGCCGCGCCTCCCCCCGGGGGCGAACTGGTACCACCAGCGCTCGCCGAGGGGCTCGCGCAGGTCGTCGCCCTGGCCGTCGAAGTCGTCGCCGGAGTTCCAGTCGTCGTAGCGGAACTTGAGGCGGCCGAAGAAGCTGTGCGTCGCGTCGAGCCGCGCGTGCGCCCACGCGCGACCGTCCCACTGCCGCAGCACGTGCGACTCGCTCTCGTCGTCGTCGATCGAGTAGAGCCCGAGCTGCGCCGAGCCGCCGGCGTCGAGGCGGAAGCGGTCGCCCGCGCCGGCGCCGGGGGGGACGTCGGAGCGGTACTGCGCGTCGAGGAGGCGCAGCCGCTGCTCGGTGCGCTGGACGGCGTCGCCATCCTGCGCGGCCGCCGCCGCGCACGGCAGCCAGGCCGCCGCCACCGCTGCCGCGACTGAGCGCATGCCCCTCCTCCCGGCGCGGCGCGGCCCCCCTCCGCCCCGGCCCGTCGGCGCCTATCGTCCGGAATTGGGAACAACTTTCGCGTTTTCCTCAACCGCCCCGGGGCCGCCGGCCGATGCGCGGGGGGGAGGAGACGCCCGTGGCGAGAGGCCCCTCGGTCGTGGAGCAGTGCGCGCGCGCCGTCCGCTTCCTGCTGGCGTGGGGGACGCCGGTCGCGATCGGCCTGCTGCTCGCGCACTCCTCCTGCTCGCCGTCGAGCCCCGACGTCGAGGGGCTGATCGCGCCGCCCTCGGTCTCGGTCGTGACGCTCAACCCGGCCGCGTCGGGGGCGCACGTGCGCGCGCTCGCGCCGGCCGGCTTCCCGCCCGGCGCCGACTACTTCGTCGACCCGCTGCGCGAGACGGTGCACGACGGCTCGCTCGGCGTGATCGTGCTGGTGAACGAGGTGCTCTGCCGCGTCCACCAGTCGCGCTACGGCGCGCTGCGCAACCGCGGTCCCTACCGCGCGCTCATCGACGAGGCGCGGTGCGGTCCGGAGAGCGGCCGCGTGAACGAGCCGGGCCGCGGGGCCGCGTTGCGCGACTGGACGGTGCGCAGCACGCGCCGCAGCGCCCGCGAGCCGCAGCGGGTGGCGTTCTGGGTGCCGGGGATGGACGGCGCCGCCGGCGCGAGCGCGCCCAAGGTCACGCTCTTCGCGGCGCTCGACGTCTTCGCGCCGCCCACCGCCGCCAATCCGTGGGGCGTCTTCCGCATGGACTTCGCCGCCGTCTCCACGGCGCGCACGCTCTCCAATCCCGACTTCTGCGGCCTGATCGCCGCCAAGGTGCCCGCGAGCGGGCGCATCGGCTTCCGCCTCTTCCTGCTGGTGGGCGAGCCCAACCAGCTCCCGCCGCCGGGCGAGGAGCACGAGCGCACGCAGGCCGACGTCGATCTCTCCGCCGACCAGCAGTCGGGCGTGGCGCACGTCGTGCGGACGTGGCGGCGCAACGATCCGCAGCTCGGCGACAGCGGCATCCAGGTCGAGGACCACCGCGTCGCGTTCGACGCGACGACGCTCGTGCGCTCGCGGGACGGCGGCAATCCGCTCGCCTTCGATCGCGCCGCCTTCCGCGCCAGCATCCTCCGCTACAACCTCTACGAGGACGGAGCGACGCAGAGCGGGCGCCGCGTGAAGCTCGACTCGGGGACGCCGATCCTCCTGCCCGACGGCTCGCACGGCCTCGCCGGCTACGACGGCCTCCACCTCCCGGCCGGCTCGTCGGCCCGCGACGGCGACGTCGTCTTCCGCGTGAAGGGCGGCGCCGTCGATCCCGCGCCCCTCACGCTTCGCACCGCCCCGGGGCGACTGATCGAGAACCGCCGCAACGCCACGCCGCTTCCGCAGGTGCTGAACGAGACGTTCGAGTGGGACCGGCCGTTCGACCCGCAGAACCCCGGGCCGTTCCGGTTCCGGCTCGTCTACGACGGCGTCGGCTTCCTCGCGGTCGAACAGTTCGACTTCGCGCTCGGGGTCTGGTTCCCGATCTCCCCGGCCTACGTCAACGTCGCGAACTTCGGCGTGCTGCGCCTGCGCAGCGCGCGCTACGGCGGCAACGCGAGCTACACCGACGGCGCCAGCGAGATCGCCTGGTACGCCGAGCGCGTCGTGAACGGCGACCCGGCGCTCTTCGGCGGCAGCGGCGGCCCGCTGCCGCTCTTCGGCTTCCAGGCCTGCCTGCGGCCCGGACTCACGGCGATCGAGGCGGAGGCGGGCGACGTCCACTTTCCCGACGAGGTCGACCCGGCCGCGCCCTACGTCTACTCGTTCCAGCCCGCCGACCTCACGCTTTACCACGATGACCTGCAGGGCAACCTCGCGCCCGCCGGGCTCGCGCCGGGCGAGGCGCCGGCGTCGGGCCCGTACGTGGCCGGGATGCGCAGCGGACCGCTCGTGCCCGACGTCTCCAACCTCGCGTCGGTGAACGACCTGTGGGCGGCGCCGCTCTTCTACACCTGGGAGAGCGGCGCCAACCCGTGGAACGGCTGGGCCGGACTCGAGGACCCGGCGAGCGGGGCGCTGCTGCCGTTCGATCCGCCGCTGCAGTTCCTCTACGTGCACTCGGCGGCCAACGACGCCAACGGCGATCCGTCCCAGGACGGGAAGGAGTTCCTGCTCGAGTACCGCGGCGACGGGCGGCTGCGCGGCATCCCGACCGTGGCGATCGACACCGACGGCGACGGGCTGCCCGACCACGACGTGCCGATCCTCAATCTCGCCGACGGCGTGGCGGTGGGGCCGACCGGGGTGGAGTTCGTGGTGCGCGCGGTGGAGCGCGAGCTCCTGCTGCTTCCGGCGGGCGGGGCGCCGCCCGGCCTCGATCCCTCGCTCGCCGACTCGCTCGCGCTGCTCGACGGCTCTAGCTACGTGACGCCGGCGATCGGCCCGCTGCCGGCGGTCGCCGCGCCGCCCGCGGTCGTGGGCGGGGAGATCCAGCGCGCGCGGGGGCGGTGAGCGGATCGCTACGATCGGCCGGCCGAGGCCGACGCATGCTCCGAAACGTCCGCCCGTTCCTGCGCTTCCTTCCGCTGCTCGCCGCGTGCGCGCTCGCGGCCGGCTGCTCCGCGTGGCGCCGGCCCCCCGATCCGCGCGTCGAGCTCGCGCGCCAGCACGACGGCTGGTGGGCCCACCTCGCCGCGACCTACGACGGCGATCGCGACGGCCGGATCGCGCGCGGCGAGTACACGCGCGGCGACGACGCCTTCGCGCGGCTCGACCGCGACGGGGACGGCACGCTCACGCGCTCCGACTTCGACCGCGACCTCGTGCTGCCGCCCGACCTCGTGCTGCCGATCCTGCTCGTGCGCCTGGCGGGAGGACCGGAGGCGCGCTCGGTCGGGACGGCGGCCGCGTGCGACGCGCTCGCGCTCCTCGACACGGGCGGGGACGGGCGGATCAACCGCGAGGAGTTCGAGTGCGGCGGGCCGCCGCCGATGGCGGGAGTCGACGGGTTCGGGACGCTGCTCGCCGGCATGGACGAGGACGGCGACGGGCTGGTCTCCCTGCCCGAGATCGAGCGCTACGTGGCGCGCCGCGACGTCGACGGGGACGGCGTCCTGCTCGTGCGCGAGCGCGCCCTCCCCGGACCGGCGCCGTGCGAGGGGTTCATCGAGCCGGCGGAGCGCGAGCCGGCGCCGGACTTCGTCGGCGCCGCGGTCGAGGACGGCCGCCCGGTCGCGCTCTCCTCGCTCACCGGGAAGCGGCCGCTCGCGCTCGTCTTCGGCAGCTTCACCTGAGGGCCGTTCTCGCGCGCGGCCGGTCGGCTGCGCGACCTGTGGGAGCGCAGGCGCGGCGAGGTCGACTTCCTCCTGGTCTACATCCGCGAGGCGCACGCGCTCGACTCGCCGTGGCCGATGGCCACGGTCGACCGCAGCGCGGTGGAGGAGCCCGCCACCGCCGCGGAGCGCGCCGCGCGCTGCCGCCACTGCCTCGACGCGCTCGGCCTCACCCCGATCCCCACCGTCGTCGACGGCCTCGACGACCGCGCCAACCTCGCCTACGAGGCGTGGCCCGACCGCCTCCTCCTCCTCGACCGCGAAGGCCGCGTCGCCTGGCGCTCCCCCCCCGGCCCCTACGGCTTCGACCTCGAAGAGCTCGCCACCGCCATCACCGAGGAGCTCCGCCGTCAACGGGGGGAGCGGGTCGAGGGCTGAGCGTTCGGAGCACAGCGGGCCGGGGCACTCCGGCGAGCAGCTCGGCGACGTTCGGAGCGTCCACCGAGGGAGCGCTGCCTCGCGCGGTAGACGTCGAATCGTTGCAGCAAGCCCGCGGAGTAGCAGCGCAGCCAGACCTCCGAGAGGACGTCCTCCTCCGTCGCGGTCCGGCGACTGACGGCGAGCCGGCGCTGGCACGAGGCGGCGTCGCGCGACGGCGGGGCTACGATCCGCGCAGGCCCGCGCGGAGCGCAGACTTGCCCGGCGAATCGCGATTCCTCGAGGACATCCGGCGGGAGCCGGGGGAGCTCAGGGCGATCCTCGGGAGACTGCTCGGGGCGCAGCGGGCGGCGCTCGACGAGGCGGCGCGATCGCTCGGGGCGGCGGCGCGGCCGTGGATCGCCGGGATGGGGTCGAGCTTCCACGGCGGGCAGGCGATCCAGGCGCTCTTCGACGGGGCGGGGCGGCCGGCGCGCAACGCCGACGCCGGCGAGCTGCTTCATTTCGCGCGGCTGCAGAAGGACGACGTCCTGCTCGTCCTCTCGCGCAGCGGGCGCAGCGTCGAGATCGCCGGTCTGCTCGCGAAGGCGGCGTCGGCCGGCGCGGCGGTGATCGGCGTGACGAACGACGCCTCCTCGCCGCTCGCGCGCGCGGGCCGGCCGTCGCTCCTGCTCGGCGCGCGGCCCGACGCCAACGTCTCCGTCACCATGTACAGCGGCGTCGCCCTCGCCGGCGCGGTCGCGGCGGCGATGGCGGTCGGGGGATGGCAGAACGGGCTCGCCCCCGCGCTCGATCGCGCGCTCGGCGACGCGGAACCCGCCATCGCGGTGTGGGAGCGCGCGGTCATCGCGCACGACTGGGGCGCTCACGACGGGCCGACGCTTCTGCTCGCGCGCGGCCCCGGCCTCGCCGCGGCGCTCGAGGCGCGCCAGCTCTTCGAGGAGGCGGCGAAACATCCGGCGACGGCGCACTCGACCGGCGCCTTCCGACACGGACCCAACGAGGTGGTGCGCCCGGGCTGCCGCGTGCTCCTCTGGCTGCCGGCGGAGCCGCGGCTGCGCGCGCTCGATCTCGCGCTCGCGGCCGACCTGCGCCGCGCCGGGGCGAACGTCGCGCTGGTCGGGGCCGAGCTCCCCGCGGGCGCGGCCGACCTCGCTCTCGAGCTGCCCGTGCAGCACGGCGTGCCGGCGGCGTGGTCGTTCCTCTTCGAGCTCATGCCGGTGCGGCTGCTCGTCGAGGCGACCGCCCGCGCGCGCGGCGTCGATTGCGACCGCTTCGACCACTGCCCCTACGTCGTCGAGAGCGAGGAGGGGCTCGGGGGCGGCCACGCGCCGCCGTGACGCGGCGCGCCGGTGCGCGCTGACGGGGAGGAGGAGCGATGCCAGTCCCGGAGCCGACCGTCCCGATCGTCCGTCCGGCGCTTGCGCGACTGCTCGCCGCCGCCGCGCTCGCCTGCGCCGCCTGCTCGTCAGGAGGGGGCGGGCGCTTCGCGAGCGGCGGCTACCTCACGGGGCGCAACTACTCCTACGCCGTCTACGACGCGCGCGACTCGCTGCTGCACACGCCCATCGACCACCTGCGCCGCGAGATGACCGAGCGCGCGAAAGGGGGCGTGCGCGCGATCAGCGACGTCTTCGTCCTCACGCACGGCTGGAACTTCACGGTCGAGGAGTCCTTCGAGCTCTACGAGGGCTACCGCCATTCGCTCGAGCCGATGCTCGACCAGCTCCGCACGCACGATCCCGGCTTCGAGCCCTACTTCATCTACGTGGTGTGGAGCTCGGTCTCGCGGCCGGTGACCGACGCCGTGCGCTCGGTGCTCCCCTGGACGCCGCCGGCGTGGATCGAGGGGACGACGCGCGCGGTGGACGCGCTCGCCTTCCACTTCCCGAGCAACTGGGGCGAGTCGCAGGACGCCTCGCGCATCGCGCTCGGGCCGCCGGCGCGCTGGGACGACTACCGGCCGGAGCGCGATCCGGCGGCGCCGACCGAGTACGCGCGCGCCATCGACGAGGGACTGGCGCGCGCGGCGAAGCGCGGCTTCCGCGGCTTCGACGCGCCGCTCTCCGTGCTGATCGGCGAGCTCATCCGGATCCGGCGCGGCGAGGCGCCGGCCGGACCCGCCGGCCCGCGGCTGCACGTGGTCGGCCACAGCTTCGGCGGCAAGCTCGCCTCGCTCGCCACCTACGACGCCGTCACGCGCGCGGCCGCCGACGAGCTCGTGCGTCCCGCGACGCCGGGGGCTCCGGCCGGCGGCGCCGCGCTGGTCGATTCGCTGATCATGATCCTCCCGGCGATGCAGGTCTCGGAGATGTTCTGGGAGCTCGACCTCGACCTGCCCGATGCGGAGCTCGCCACCCTGCGCGATCAGGGTCTCCTGCGCAAGACCGGACCGGTCGATTCGACCTCGCTGCGGTTCGACCTGCTCGCCCGCCGCATCGGCACCAAGGCGCTGGTCTACAGCAAGCACGACAGCGCCAACGGCTGGCTGTTCGCGATCGGCGACTTCATCATCGACCACGACGCGATCGCCGAGGCCCAGAAGGAGGTGATCCGCTGGCGGCCGCTCGACCGGCTCGTCTACGGCGACGAGGAGCGGCCGTGGTGGGGGCAGGCGGTCGCGGCGCCCTTCGCCGCGATCTACGGCACGGTGCAGCTCGCCGGCCGCGCGACCTACGCCGTGCTCGGCACCGTCTTCTCCGATCTCAGCGCGCTCCTGGACGGGCCGGTGGCGCAATGCGGCGAGATCGTCCACGACTGGCCCAACGTCCCCCACATGCTCGCCGACGTGGCGCTCCTCCCGATCTCGCCCCTCACCGTGCAGCGGAGCGCCGGCAACCAGGGGCTTCGCCACGTGCGCGCGAGGGCGAGTCTCTTCAACCTGTGGACGTGGCTCGACGACGACGCGGTCGAGTGGCTCGAGGACTCGCGCCGGATCAACTCCGACCAGTTCCTCGCGCTGTCGAGCGCCCCGGGCGCGGCGATCGAGCCGCCGCTCGGCGAGCACTACGCCGTCTGCGACGCCAAGCAGGTCTACGACGGCGCGCTCGCGAACAGCCCGGCGTGGATCGGCGCGATCGCCAACTTCGTGCCGCCGGGCGCCCACGGCGACGTGCGCTCGATGGACGCCGTCGGGGATCCCGCCCATCCGGACGGCCTCGAGAAGCGGCTGCGCACCTTCCTCTTCGTCTACAACCTGACGCGCGGAGCGGCGCGCGCGGCGCCGTGATCGGGCGCGGTCGGCGTCACAGCCGCTTGAAGAAGTCCTCCGAGTCGTCGATCTGGCTGAGGAAGCGCTTGAACTCGCTCTTGGAGGCCTCGTCGATCTTCGCGCTCTCGCCCGCGCGCGCCGGGCCGAGGATGCGGTCCACCACCTCGTTGGGGACGTAGACCTCGCCCGAGAGCTCCTTGTCGAGGACCACCTCCTCGAGCTCGACCAGCCCGTGCTGCACCAGCAGGGACTTGGAGCCGAACAGCTTGCGCCGGCGCACCAGGTCCTCCTCGGAGCGCGAAACCAGCTTGAGCAGGTCGGCGGCGTCGACGTAGGGCGTCCCCTGCGTGAGCTCCTGGAACACGAGCGTGACGAGGATGACGAGGTGCTCGAACTCCAGGCCGAGCTCCGCCTGCATCTGCACCAGCGGGAACTTGCGCGCCTGCGGCGTCGCCTTGAGGCGCGCGACGACGTGCTCCTGGAAGCGGGGAATGTGGCGGTTGAGCAGCGTGATCGACTCGGGCAGCGTCTCGTCGTCGAGCTCGTCGGTGTAGTCGCAGTGGAAGAGGCGGGCGGCGCGCTTCTGGTAGAGGCGCGCCAGGCGGCGCAGATCGGTGAGGTGCTCGAGGTGGCTCTTGTAGGGGTGGCGGGCGGGATCGAGCGCCTGCGCGTCGCCCCGGCGCTCCCGCCGCGGCCGCAGCGCGCGCAGCAGGATCCGGAACGCGCGGTCGGAGAGGCGGTAGCGCAGGTCGAGCAGCTCCGGGTCGCCCTCGGCCCCCTGCAGCTCGGGGACGATCACGCCGGCGGCGAGCAGGCGCGACTCGGGCGCCAGCAGCCGCACCCCCTCGAGCATCGAGAAGGAGCCCTCGAAGAGGACGCCGAGCAGCTCGCGCCCCTTCATCGAGGTGTCCTCGCAGGAGAGGCGGCGCTTGAGCAGCTCGAGCATGAGGAGCACGTGCTCCTTGCCGAGCTTGTAGCGGCGCAGGAGGAGCTGCAGCGGGCCGCTCCCCTCGAACTCGCGCAGGAGGCGGCCGACGTGCATCATCCGCTCGCGCGCCCGGCGGCTGAGAGTCGAGTGGTCGGCGGGGGCCAGCGCGAGCTCGCGCTGGCTGCGGCGGATGTTCCCGATCTCGTCGGCGAGATCGAGCAGCCGCTTGAGCAGGACGCGGTCGTGACGGGGATTCATCGACACCGCCCCTTGGTTTCGGGTGGACGCCGGAATCTACTAGTCACTTCGGCAGGAGACGCGAGCGACGATGAGGGAACGGCTTTCGCGGCTCCGGGGGCCTCCCCCGGGCGGCGGCTCCCGCCGGCCGGCCGCGGTCGCCGGCGCCCGGCGGGCCGGGGGAGCGTGAGGGATGGGAAGGATCCTCGCGGGCGCCGATTTCGGCTCGAACAAGACCGGCTACCTGGTGGCCGAGGCGCGCGACGGCGGGCTGCGGGTGATCGAGCGCGAGAGCCGGTTCACGCGCCTGGCCGAGGGGCTCGGCCGGGACCGCCGCATCCGCGGCGCGGCGCTCCTTCGCACGCTCGCCTGGTGCGAGGAGATGCGCGCGCGCCTGGAGAAGCTCGGCGTCGAGCGCTTCCGCGCCGTCGGGACCGAGGCGCTGCGGCGCGCCCGCAACCGTCGCGAGGTGCTCGCCCTCATCGAGGACGTGCTCGGCCGGCGGGTCGAGGTGATCTCCGGCCGCGAGGAGGGGCGGCTCACCTTCGAGGGCGTGCGATCGGGCTACTCGCAGGGGCCGCTCGCCGTGATCGACATCGGCGGCGGCTCGACCGAGATCGTCCTCGGCGGCGGACCTCCGCGTCGCGGCGAGGAGCGGGTGCAGGTGGTGAGCGCCGGCGTGGGCGCGGTGGGGCTCACCGAGCGCCACGGGGAGGACTGGGACGCCCTCACCCGGGCCGTCCGCGCGACGCTGCGCGGGTTCCGGCCGCGGGGGCCGCTCCCGGGGCTGCTCACTCTCCTTGGAGGCACCGGCGCCAACCTGACGATGATGGACCTGGACGACCAGGAACTGAGGGACGACCGCATCGAGGGGCACGTGATCGAGCGCGAACGAATCGTCGAGCTGCGCAGGCGGTCCGCCGCGCTCTCACCGCGCCAGCGCGTCGATAGGCTCGGCCTGCCGCCGCAGCGCGCCGACATCCAGGTCGCGGGTCTGGCGATCCTGGAGGCGGCGCTCGACCACCTCGGCATCCGGGCGGTCCGCACCACGCGCTTCGCGCTGCGCCACGGCGTGCTGCGCTCGATCGCGCCGCGGGGGAGCTGATCCCATGCTCCCCGGCGGCGGCAGGCGGAAGCGCGGGCTGCTGGCGTGGATCCCGTGGCGCGGGCTCCTGCTGCTCGCGCTGCTGGTCACCGCGGTGCGCGTCTTCTTCTGCACGGTGCTGCGCGTCCCGACCGGCTCGATGGAGCCGACCCTGCGCGGCGACCCGACGCGCGGCGACGAGCTGCTGGTCTTCAAGCCGTATTACCGGATGTTCCGGCCGGCCCGCTTCGACCTGGTCGTGTTCCGCCGCTCCGGCAGCGACGTGAAGAGCGAGGAGCGCGTCGCGGTCAAGCGCGTGGTGGCGCTGGGCGGCGAATCGGTCCGCGTCCAGGGCGGCGACCTCTTCGTCGCCGCGCCCGGGGAGCCGGAGCGGCGCCTCGCCAAGGAGTACCGCGACTTCCGCGGCCTGCTGATCCCGCTGTGGCGCGAGCCGTTCGACGCGCGCACGCCGGAGCGGCTCTTCTCGCGCGACGACTCGCGCACCCTCCACGACGCAGAGGGCATCACGCTCGCCGGCGAGCCCGACGACGGCAGCGGCGTGATCCTCGAGCTCGCCTCCGACGCCGTGCGCTTCGACGACGGCTGGGTCGACGCGCGCAACGTTGTGACTCCCGGCGGGACGGCGGTGAAGGACGTGCTCTTCGAGCTCGAGCTCGAGCTGGAGCACGACACGCTCTCGTTCGTGTTCGAGTTCACCTCGGGCGGCGACCACCTGAGCTTCACCCTCACGCCGAGGGCGGCCAACCACCTGCTCAGCTTCGTGCGCGAGTCGGTGGAGAGCGGCACGCAGTTCCCGACGTCTACCAACTGCCGGCGGATCACGACAGGACGCAGGCACCGGCTCGAGTTCTGGCAGATCGACGGGCGGGTCGGCTTCGCCGTCGACGGGCGCGTGGAGTTCGACGAGCCGCTCCCTGGCGGCGTGCGCGTCGTCACCCGCGGCACCGATGTGCGCGGGGTCTCCCTCTCCGTCGCGCACGGCGGGGCGCGCCTCACGCGATTCGACGTCTGGCGCGACCTCTACCATGACGACGCCGCCGACGGGCAGGAGACGCGCTTCGGCGTGGCCGAGCCCTACGAAGTGCCGCACGGCGAGTGCTTCGTGCTGGGCGACGCGAGCTCGCGATCGATCGACAGCCGCCACTTCGGATCGGTGCGGCTCGACGACATCGCGGGAGCACCGCTCCTGGTCGTGGGGCCGCGCAGCCGGTGGCGCTGGCTGCGCTGAGCCGATGGATCCCCGGGAGACTCCCGGGAGGAGCCCGCCGCACGGGGCGCGCAGCGGTCGTTTCTTCCCGTCGCGAAACATCCCCGGCCGTGAGCGGGTTGAGGACGTCGCGATGAAGTCGGCGGAAGCGATCCAGGAGGCCGCGAGCGTGGATCCCGGCGCGGACCCGGGCCGGTCGTGGATGCTCGAGTTCCAGCGCGGCGACGAGGCCGCGTTCCGAAGCCTCGTGCTCCACTACGGCGAGCGGGTCGCCGCCTTCTTCCGGCGCTCCGGCGCCGACCGCGCGAGCGCGGAGGATCTGGCGCAGGAGGCGTTCCTGCGCGTCGCGCGCGCGCGGGACCGCTACGAGCCGACCGCGAAGTTCTCGACCTGGCTCCACCGGATCCTGTTCCGCATGGCGACCAACGACCGCACGCGCAACCGCTGGCGGCGCGCCGTCCCGATCGCGGCGAGCCGCGACCGCGACCCGCGCGACGTCGCGCTTCCCGAGCCGGCCTCGGAGCCGGGAGCCGATCCCGCGGCGGGCGCGTCGCTGACGGAGCTCCGGGAGCGGGTGCGCGCGGCGGTCGCCGCCCTCCCCGAGCCGCAGCGCACGGCGCTGCTGCTCCATCGATTCGAAGGCTGCTCCTACGAGGAGGTGGGCGCGACGCTCGGCCTGTCCATGCCGGCCGTGAAGTCGCTCCTGTTCCGCGCGCGGGACAACGTGAAGCAGCGGCTCGAGCCGCTCCTGCGCGAGGAGGTGGACCATGGAATGTCGTGAGATGGCCCCGCACCTGGTCGGGCTCGCCGACGGCGAGCTCGCCGGGCCGGCCGCGGCGGCGGTGCGCGCCCACGTGGAAGGCTGCCCGCGCTGCCGGCGCGAGGTCGCGCGCCACCGGCAGGCGTGGCGGCTCCTCGGCGGGATCGACGCGGGCGAGGCTCCGCTCGGCCGCGAGCGGCTGCAGCGGATGGCGGATGCGGCGCTGCGCGAGGCGTCCCGGCCGGCACCCGTCCTCGCCCGGCCGCGCCGCCTCGTGCACCTGGCGGCCGCCGCGGCCGTCGTGCTCGCGGTGACGATCGGCGCCCGCATGGCGATGCGGCGCGTCCCGGCCGCGCCGCCGCTCCTCCCTGCGTTCCTCGACGACCCCGAGTTCGTGAAGAACTTCGACGTGATCCGCGACCTGTCCGATCTCGACGCCGACGGCGTGCTGTTCGACGTCGACGACGACGTGCTGATCCTGCAGGCGCTGGAAGGAGCGTGACCATGTTCCCGAGCATCGCAACCCGGCTCCTCTCGTCGCTTGCGGGTGCGGCCCTTCTCGCGCTGCCGGCCGCCGCCCAGGGCGAGCCGCCGCCGGCGAGAAGGGACGAGGCGCGCGACGCGCGCTCCGTCCGCGAGCGCTGGGAGTCGCTCTCGCAGGAAGAGCAGCGCAAGGTGATCGAGGGCTACGAGCGCTGGAAGGAGCTCTCGCAGGACGACCGCGCCCTGATGCGGCAGCGCTTCGAGCGGCTCGAGGCGGAGCGCCGGCGCGCGCTCGAGCAGATCGAGGGCGACGACCGCCGCCGGTTCGAGAAGCTGCGCGATCCGGAGCGCCGAAGCGAGCTCACGCGGCGCGCCAAGGCGGCCGTGCGCGAGCGTTTCGAGCGCCTCCCTCCCGATCTGCGCCGGCGGATCGAGCGCGAGCTCGAGCCGCTCCCGCCGGCCGAGCGCGAGCGGCGCGTGAGGCAGTTCCTGAAGCCGCACGTCGAGCGCGAGATCCGCGAGCGGCTGGGCCGCAAGGTCTCCTCCGGCGAGCTCCCGTCCGAGGCGGTCGAGAAGCTGCGCCGCGAGGCGGCCGAGAAGGAGGGCGATCCGCGCGCGCGCCTCGAGCTCCTGCGCCGCTTCCTGGTCGAGCACCCCGATGCCTTCCGCCTCTCGCCCGAGGCGCGCGACCGAGTGCGCGACGAACGCGACCCCGGCTCCGCGCTGCGCCGCCTCGACCGCCTGCGCCGCGGCCCGCCGCGCGACGACCCGCGGGACGATCCGCGCCCGCGCCCGCCCCGTCCAG
>Ga0187893_10007994_pt1 | contig 16959 bp, 11 predicted proteins | sample MA1701074metaG_FD_139574 | JGI IMG/M metagenome (GOLD analysis project Ga0187893, IMG submission 139574) | White microbial mat communities from a basaltic lava cave in the Kipuka Kanohina Cave System on the Island of Hawaii, USA - MA170107-4 metaG ...
CGAACGGAAAGCCTTCGTCGCGCCCTCACGCAATTCTGATCTCGGATCGTGATCTCACATCGTGATCGCAAGCTGGGTCACCTCTGGTGAGCAGAAGTGGTCCAGTCTTGGCGAGCGCCGAAGGCCCCGAGCGCCACGTAGTGGCTGAAGCAATACTCGCAAGTAAAGAGATAGAAAAATTTACGCGTCAGAAGCGAGCGGGAAGTCTCGCTTTTCTTCACACACCACTCATGGACTTCCTTGAACACGTCCTCGTGGGTGACCGTCCACGCGATGCAGGCGACTGGCGCGGCCAGCACGAACAACCACAACATCTGCAGCTTTTCTGTCATAGACCCCACAGCGCCTCAACCGCTCACGGTCAGTCGGCGGTTTGGTATCGTGGGAGATGCAAGAGCCTTGCCCTGCATCAAAGGCCGGGTTCTTGCAGAATGAAGGCTTGAGGTGTCGTATGCCTTGCCGTTTTACGGTTGTGCTTGTTGCCTTGATCTCCCTGGGCGTCGCCTCGGTTTCGGAAGCGCAGTACTTCGGCCGCAACAAAGTGCAGTACGAGCGATTCGACTTCAAGGTGCTCGCCACCGAACATTTCGATATCTACTACTACCAGGAAGAAGAAGCGGCGGTGAAACTGGCCGCGCGCATGGCGGAGCGCTGGTACGCCCGCCTCTCTCAACTGCTGCAGCATGAGCTGCGCGGCCGGCAGCCGCTCATCCTCTACGCCGCGCATCCACACTTTCAGCAAACCAACACGCTGTCGGGCGAGATCGGCGAAGGCACCGGCGGCGTGACCGAGAGCGCGAAGCGGCGCGTGATTCTTCCGTTCGCGGGTGGCATGGCGGAAACGGATCACGTGCTCGGACACGAGCTGGTCCACGCCTTCCAGTACGACCTCGCGGCGCAGACCGATCTGAACGGCCGGCCGGTCGGCCCCGGCCTGCAGGCGCTGCCGTTGTGGTTCATCGAAGGCATGGCCGAGTACCTGTCGCTGGGCCCGATCGACGCCAACACCGCGATGTGGGTGCGCGAGGCCGCGTCTCGCAACGCGATGCCGACGATCGACAAACTCGACGACCCGAACTTCTTCCCGTATCGCTACGGTCATGCGTTCTGGGCCTACGTGGCCGGGCGGTGGGGCGACCGCGCGGTGGGCGACATGCTGCGAGCCACCGGTCCGCAAGGCGACATCGAAACGGCGATTGCCGCCATCCTCGGCACCGACGACGAGACGCTGTCGAAGGAGTGGCACGAGGCCACGCGGAAATCGTTTGCCGCCGTGTACGAAACCACGAAGCCGGCCAACGCGTTCGGCCGTGGTGTGATCACGCGCGAGAACGGCGGCGGCGAGATCAATCTGTCGCCGGCGGTGAGCCCTGACGGCCGCCGGATGGTGTTCCTCTCCGAGAGATCCTTGTTCTCGATCGACATGTATGTGGCGGATGTGGCCACCGGGAAGATCGGCCGCCGCCTGGTGGAAACCACCAGCGATCCGCACTTCGAGAGCTTGCAGTTCCTCAGCTCGGCGGGAGACTGGGCCCCCGACAATCAGCGGTTCGTGTTTGCCGCGCTCAGCGCCGGCCAGCCGGTGCTGACCATCGTCGACGCCGATCGCGGCCGCCGCCTGGCCGAACACGAGTTCAAGGATCTTGGTGAGATCTACAACCCGGCATGGTCGCCAGACGGGCGCCGCATTGCATTCAGCGCCATGAAAGGCGGCGTGCTCGATTTGTATTTGTTCGATCTCGACAGCCAGCAGCTGCAACAGTTGACCAACGATCCGTTCGCCGATCTCGATCCGGAATGGACCCCCGACGGCAAAGAACTGGTCTGGGTGACCGATCGGTTCTCATCCGATCTCGAGGCGCTGTCGTTCGGCAACTATCGGATCGGTGCGATGACGCTGCCAGATCGGCGCGTCCGGCAGTACGCCGGATTCAACACCGGCCGCAATACCAACCCCGAGTTTGCCGCCGACGGCACGTTGTTCTTCATCGCCACGCCGGACGGCATCCCGAACGTCTATCGGCAGAGCGGCACCGGTTCCGCTTCGAAGGTGACCAACCTCGTGTCGGGCGTGAGCGGCATCACGCCACTGACGCCGGCGATTTCAGCGGCGTCGAAAGCGACGGCGCTGGTGTTCACCGTGTTCGAGAACGATCACTACAACATCTACGCGACCGAGACGACGCGGCCGTCGATCATCGGCGCGCTTGGTACCGAGACGCTGAGTGCGGCCACGTTGCCGCCTGCCACGCGGCCGGCCGACACCGTGGCGCGTGCGCTCCAGACGCCGGCGTCGGGCTTGCCGGCGCCGCAATCGTATGAGGTCAGTGACTATCGCCCGCGGTTGATGCTGGATGCGATCTCCCAGCCGTCGATCGGCATCGGGGCCGATCGATTCGGCGCCTATGCCGCCGGCGGCATCGCGTTTCTGTTCAGCGACATGCTCGGCGACCACCTGGTCGGCGCCGCGGTGCAGTCCACGAGCCGCATTCAGGAAACCGGCGCGCAGGCCGTGTACTTGAACCGCAAGTCTCGGTGGAACTGGGGCTTCGTCGTTGAGCATCTGCCGTACAGCACCGGCGGCTTCGCGCAAGGCATCGCCGTCGTCGACGGACAACAGGCGTTGGTGCAGCAGATGTTTCGTCTCACGCAGTTCAACACTGGTGCGAGCCTGCTGACCCACTATCCGTTCAGCCGCGTGCAGCGAGTTGAGTTTTCGGCCGGCGCACGACGGATCGGATTCGACGCCGAAGTCGAAACGCAACTGTTCTCGCCAATCTCCGGCCGGCTCTTCGACAGACAGGTGGAGGAATTGCCGCGCCCCGATGCGCTGAACCTGGGCGAGGCCACCGCTGCGCTGGTGTATGACTCCTCGATCTTCGGCGCGACCAGCCCGCTCGTCGGCAGCCGCTACCGGCTCGAGTATTCGCAGCTCGGAGGCTCGCTGACCTACGGCGGATTGCTCGCCGATTATCGGCGCTACTTCATGCCGCTGCGGCCGTTCACATTCGCGGTCAGAGGTCTGCATTACGGCCGCTACGGCGGCGACTCGGAAGATGAACGATTGCCGCCGCTGTTCATTGGCTATCAGGGCCTCGTGCGCGGCTACGACATTGGGTCCTTCGACGCGATCGAGTGCAACTCGGTGGACTTCACCACGTGCGACGCGTTCGATCGGCTGAACGGCAGCCGCGTCGCCATCGCCAGCGCCGAGTTCCGCTTCCCGCTGCTGGGGTTGTTCAGCCGGCGGTCGTTCTACGGGCCGTTCCCGATCGAGTTGGCCTTCTTCGGCGATGCCGGCGTCGCGTGGACGTCCGACACCAAGCCGTCGTTTGCCGGCGGCGATCGCCAGTGGGCGCGCAGCGCCGGCGTGGCCATCCGCGCCAACGTCTTCGGCTTCGCCATCGCGGAATTCGACTACGTGCGCCCCTTCGACCGCACCAGGAAAGGGTGGATCTGGCAGTTCGGGCTGACGCCTGGATTCTGACGCATCGGTTCCACAGTTCCATCGTTCCAACGTTCCATGGCCGTGGAACAATGGAACGTTGGAACCATGGAACCGAAAAAACGAACTGAGCACGATTCGATGGGGGCCATTGAGGTCCCCGCCGATCGTCTCTGGGGCGCGCAGACCGAACGCTCGCGGCGCTACTTCGCGATCGGCGTGCCGAGATTCATCTGGTCGCGTCACGTCATTCGCGCGTTGGGTCTGCTCAAGAAGGGCGCCGCACAAGCCAACCAGTCGCTGGGGCAGCTCAGTCAGGATCGCGCCGAGCTCATCATCCGCGCCGCCGACGAAGTGATCGCCGGCACGCTCGACGCCGAGTTTCCTCTGGTGGTGTTTCAAACCGGGTCGGGCACGCAGAGCAACATGAACGCCAACGAGGTGATCGCCAATCGCGCGAATCAGCTCGCCGGGCAGCCGCTCGGATCCCACACGCCGGTGCATCCTAACGATCACGTCAACAAAGGCCAGTCGTCGAACGACGGGTTTCCAGTCGTGATGCACGTCGCCGCAGCAGAGGGTATCGTCCATCGGTTGGTTCCCGCCGTGACCGCGCTGCGAAACACGCTCGATGCGAAAGCCAGGGCGTCGGCGGACGTGGTCATGATCGGCCGCACGCATCTGCAGGACGCCGTGCCGGTGACGCTGGGACAGGTGATTGGCGGATGGGTCGCGCAGATCGACGCGGCGCTCGAGGATGTTCAGGCGGCGCTGCCCGACTTGTATGCGCTCGCGCTTGGTGCTACGGCCGTGGGCACGGGCCTGAACGCGCATCCGAAATTTGGTGCCACCGCCGCGCAGTTTCTCGCGCAGGATACCGGCCTGCCGTTTCGCGAGACGTCGAACCATTTCGCGGCGTTGTCGTCGCACGACGCCATGGCCGCCGCGAGTGGCGCCTTGCGCACGCTGGCGTCGGCGCTGATGAAGATGGCCAACGACGTCCGTCTCTATTCATCCGGACCGCGCGCCGGCATCGGCGAGCTGCGCATCCCCGAGAATGAGCCCGGCTCTTCGATCATGCCCGGCAAGGTCAACCCCACCCAGAGCGAGGCGCTGACGATGGTGGCGGTGCAGGTGTTTGGCAACGACGCTGCAGTGGCGTTCGCCAATACACAGGGCCACTTTCAGCTCAACGTCTACAAGCCGGTGATTCTCGACAACGTGCTCGAGTCGATCGACCTGCTCGCCGACGGGTCGCGGTCGTTCGACCAGTTCTGCGCCCGCGGCCTCGAGCCGAATCACGATCGCATTCGCCGGCACCTGGCAGAGTCGTTGATGCTGGTGACGGCGCTCAACCCGCACATTGGCTACGAGAAATCGGCGGCCATCGCGCTGGCGGCGCATCGGCAGGGCACGTCGCTGCGCGACGCGGCGATCGCCTCTGGCCATCTCACGCCCGAACAGTTCGACGCGTGGATCAAGCCGGCGGATATGGCGAACCCGCACAAAGTTAAGAGTTAAGAGTGAAGAGTTTAGAACGCTGCTAAGCTACAGGCCTGCGCCACAACGCACTCAACGTCTGCGTCTTCGCCTTCATCGCCCTGCTGTACTTGTTTGATCTCGGGCGAACGCCGGTGTATTTCGGCGGCGACGAGGCGCACTTTGCCGTCGTCGGCCACTCGGTGGCGACCACGGGACGCAATCTCAACGGCGACTTCCTGCCGTTGTTCTTCAGCCTCTCCGATCCGACGACGGACCTGCAGCCGATGCCGTGGGGCAATACCTGGTATCAGCCGATGCTGTTCTACGCGGTGGCGGCTACGGTGGTGGTGTTGCCGTTGAGCGAGGCGGCGGTGCGCCTGCCAGTGGCGATCGTCGGCGGGCTGATCACGCCGGTTCTCCTCTTCCTTGTTGCGCATCGGCTGTTCAAGAACCGCCGCATGGCGTTGTTGTGTGCCGCGGTGTTCGCGCTGACGCCGCCGCAGCTGATGCTGAGCCGTCAGGCGCTCGATTACGTGTTGCCGCTGCCGTTCGTGCTCGGCTGGTTGTGGTTCGTGATCGACTACACCGAATCGCGCCGGCTCAAGTCGCTGGTGATCGGCGGCCTGTGTCTCGGTCTTGGTTTCTACAGCTACATTGCCTCCTGGGTGATGATGCCCATCTATCTGGCATTGTCGGCCGTCGTGTTCTGGCGGGTTTCAGGTAATCCCATCAAACCGCTCCTGGCATCCGTGGCCGGCTACCTCCTGCCGCTGCTCGTGTTCATTCCGTGGCTCTGGACGCATCCCGCCATGCTGCGCGAGACGTTTGATCGCTATCAGATGTCGGACCAGGAGCAGGTGTCGCTGATTCAGGAGCCGGGAGCGGCGCTGCGCCTCGACAAGGTGGCGGCGGCGGTGTCCACCTACTGGAGTTACTTCGATCCGGCATTCCTGTTCCTGATCGGCGGGCCGAGCATGACCACGTCGACTGGCCGCATCGGCGTCTTTCTGCTGCCGCTGGCGGTATTGCTCCCGCTCGGAGTATTCGCGCTGTTGCGGCGGCCAGATCCCGCGGGCTTGCATACCCTGATCTTGCTGGCGGTGGTGACGGCTCCGGTCGCGGCGACGCTGAAGGGTCAGCCGTTCATGATTCAGCGTGTGGTGTTCATGTTGCCGTTCACCGCGATTATCGCGACGTTTGGCTTTCAGTGGCTGTGGGATGAACGCTGGCGTCTGGCGCGGCCGCTGGCGCTGGCGCTGCTCGTGATTGGGGCGTTGCAGTTCACGGTGTTCTATCGCGACTATTTCACGCACTATAAACTGCGGTCGGCGTTTTATTACGATCCCGCGGCGCTCGAGGACGTGTCCGAATTCCTGATGGCCGACGCGCAGGCCCCGGTGATCAATCTCAGCGTCGAGCTGGATGATGTGGGCGCGAAGTGGCGGTACTACACCACGCGCGATGGCCGCCAGGAGCTGATCGCGAAAACGCGCTTCGTGCTCAACGATGGCCTCGACATCGGGCCTGGCGATGCCGGCAGTCTGCTGGCCGTGCACATGAAAAACGAGCAGCTCCGGCTGTTGGAACAGAGCGGGTTGTGGACGATTGAGAAAGTCGTGGCGGACGTGGATAATCGGCCGACCGTGGCTATTCTGCGGAAACAGAAGTGAAGAGTGAAGAGTGAAGAGGTGAATCATGAAACGAAGCCGCATCGTTCTAATCGCGATCTCCACACTCTTAACTCTTCACGCTGCACTGCCGCGCGCCCAACAGGGCACGATGACACCCGCGGACATGCAGCGGCGCCGCGATCTCGAGGCCGAGCTGCAGCAGATTGCGCACGTCGAGCGCCGCGTGATGATTCCCATGCGCGACGGGGTGCGGCTCGCGACCGACATCTACCGGCCGAAGAACGCCGCCGGCAAGGTGCCGATCGTGTTCGTGAAGACGCCCTACAACTTCAACTTCTGGGACGTCCGCAACGGCGTGCCCGCCGACATGACCACGATCATCACCGCCATCAAACGCGGCTACGCGTGGGTCGGCCAGAACGAGCGCGGCCATTTCTTTTCCGAGGGCAATTACGACATCCTCGGTGCGCCGATCACCGACGGCTACGAAACCATCGACTACCTGGCCAAGCAGCCGTGGTCGAACGGCAAGGTCGGCACCACCGGGTGTTCGTCGACAGCGGAGTGGCAGCCGGCGGTGGCGTCGCTCGGGCATCCGGGTTTCGCGGCGATGAACGTGCAGGGCTTTGGCGCCGGCGTTGGCAAGGTCGGGCCGTACTGGGAGCAGGGCAACTGGTATCGCGGCGGCGCGATGCAGATGCTGTTCATCACCTGGATCTACGGGCAGCAGAACCAGGTGCGGCCGATGTTCCCGAAAGACACGCCGCGCGAGGATTTGATCGCCGCGTCGCGGTTGTTTGATCTGGCGCCGCGGATGCCCCCGGTGGACTGGGACAAGGCGCTGTGGCACCTGCCGACGCAAGACATCATCAAGAACGTCGAAGGCCCGCGCGGAATCTTCGCCGACAGGATGCCGGTGGAAACCGGCGGCATGATGCAGCAGCGCGAGCCGACGTCCGAAGCGTGGCGGAAGGGCGGGCTGTGGCACGACGACATGGCACTCAACGTGCCGGGCTTGTGGTTCATGTCGTGGTACGACGTGTCGGTCGGCCCCAACCTCGAGATGTTCAACCACGTGCGGCGCACGGCGAAGCCGCCGGTGCGCGATCAACAGTGGGCGATCATCGCGCCGGTCGCGCACTGCGCCTTCACGCGCGCCACCGAAAACACCATCGTCGGCGAGCGCAGCATGGGCGACGCGCGCCTCGACTACAACGACATCGTCTACGGATTCTTCGACAAGTTCCTGAAGGGCGATCACACCGGCCGCATTGAAAAGCTCGCGAAGGTCACCTACTTCACGATGGGCAGCAACAAGTGGCAGACCTCCGACGTGTGGCCGCCGGCCGGATCGCAGACGACGACGTTCCATCTGTCGAGCGGTGGGCGCGCCAACTCGCTCACCGGTGACGGCCAACTGACGCTGACGCCGCCGGACACCGACGCGCCCGACACGTTCAGCTACGACCCGATGAACCCGGTGACGTCGTACGGCGGCAATGTGTGCTGCACCGGCAACGCGATCACGGCCGGATCGTTCGATCAGCGCAAGATGGAATCGCGCCACGACATCCTGGTCTACACCTCGGAGCCGTTCAAAGAGGGACTCGAGGTGAGCGGGCCGATCGTGCCGACGCTGTATGTGTCGTCGGATGCGAAAGACACCGACTTCACGGTCAAGGCGCTCGACGTTTATCCTGACGGCCGCGCCTACAATCTCGACGAGTCGATTCAGCGCATGCGCTATCGCGACGGCTACGGCAAGAAAGTGTGGATGGAGAAGGGCAGGGTCTACAAAGTTGCGCTGCAGCCGCTGACCACCAGCAATTACTTCGCGCCGGGTCATCGTATTCGCATCGAGGTGTCGAGCAGCAACTTCCCGCGCTTCGATCGCAACCTGAATACCGGCGGCAACAATTTCGACGAGTCGAAGGGCGTGGTGGCCCGCAACAGCGTTCACCACTCGAAGCAGTACCCGTCGAGCATTACCGTCACGGTGGTGAAGGGTGTGCCGGCGACGTCGGCGGGGCGTCAACAGTGAAACGCGCCGCCTTCGTTTTTGCATTTGGCATTCTGCATTCTGCATTCGCGGGCGCTCAGCCATCGCCCGCGCGCGTCACCGTTCTCTACGACGCCTTCGGCAATCCGTCGGACCTGAAACGCGACTGGGGCTTCGCCGCGCTCGTCGAGTACGGCGGCCGCCGCATCCTGTTCGACACCGGCAACAACGCCGAGTTCTTCAAGTTCAACACCGATCGCTTAAAGGTTGATCTGACGCGGCTTGACGCCGCCGTGATTTCACACCGCCATGGCGATCACACCAGCGGCCTGTCCTATCTGATCGAGCGCAATCCGTCGCTGCGCATCTACACCCCGCAGGAAGGTGCCTATTTCAGGGGCGTGACGCCGCCGACGTTTCTGGCCCGCCATCCCGGCCTGCCCGCGAACCTGCAGTACTTCGGCGGCACGAATCCAGAGGGGTTGGTCTCGGGATCGCCGTGGCCGACCGGCAACTTCGAGATGGTCTCGGCGGCGAAGGAGATCTTCCCGGGATTCTTCGTCGTTACCACCCGATCTCAGAAGCCGGGCACGCTGGAGATGAACGAGGTGTCGCTGGCGATCCGCACGCCGCGCGGCCTGGTGGTGGTCGTCGGATGTTCGCACCCGGGGGTGGAGCGCATTCTCGAGAACGCCGCACAGATCGACTCGCGGCTGTTCACGGTGGTCGGGGGTTTCCACCTGGTTCAGACGCCGGAGCCGGAGATTCGCCGCGTTGCCACGCTGCTGCGCGACACGCTCAAGATCGAGCGTGTGGCCCCGGCGCATTGCACCAGCGAATTGGGGTTCGCGGTGTTTCTGGATGTGTTCAAGGGCCGGTTCGATCACGCCGGAGTCGGATCCGTCGTTTCGCTGCCGACCAGTAGCCAGTAGACAGTCAACATGGAGGATCATCTGTGACGAATGATCGACGTGAGTTTCTGATTGCGGGCATGACGGCCATGGCGGCGTCGGTGATCGCCGCAAGGCCAGCCGACGGCGAAGTCCAGCAAAAGCCGGCTTCGGCTGCGAAACCATTGGCGCAGCGGCCGACGCCCGCGGTCAACCTGGATGGCTGGCAGATGACGGCAAGCGAAGTGTCGTACGCACCAGCCCAGATGTCCGGGCGCCATCGCCATCCCGGTTTCGTGATCGGCTACGTCCTCGAAGGGCAGTATTCGTTCGCCGTCAACGACAACCCGCCGGCCACGCTTGGCGTGGGTCAGATGTTTTTCGAGTCGTTCGACCAGCCGAACGAGGTGCACGCGGTCTCGGGGAACGCGAGCGCCTCGCAGCCGTGCCGGATTCTGGCCATCGTCTTCCACAAGAAAGGCGACCCGGTCACGATTCCTGGGTGACTTTGTGAAGGGCTGGCACCGCCCTATTTGCGTGGTATCAACGATCGCTCGAGCTCGTCGAGCTGAGTGTTGACGTCGCTCCAGCGGCCCTGATCGGCGGCGATCTGCTGCGCCAGCAGCGCTTCTTCGCTGATCAGGTCCTGCCGCCGCTTCTCGGAGATCGCGATCTGCTGTTTCTGCATCTCGATCATGCCCTCGATCTCGCGTTGCATCTCTGGGTTGGCGGGGGCGCCGGATCGTTCGAACTTTTTCACCATCGCGTCATGCTGGGCGATCGTGGCGTCGAGATTGCCGAGCTCTTCGCGCACGGCCACGGCACGTCGCGACAGTTCCGCGATCCGCTGCTCCTGCATCTGCACGCGCGCCACCAGCAATTGAATGCGCGCGCCGACCGTGGCGGCGCGTTCCATTGCCAGGCGCAATCCGCGGACTTCAACCAGCAGTTCCTTGAGCACGTCCGGCGCCGCCGGCGGGCTCGATTGCGCGGCCGCCGCTGACGGCGCCGCCAGCAGGGCAATCAGCAATGCGACGCGAATGACGATGATCATCGGGCCTCCTTACCGAGGGTTGAGCAGTCGGCCGCCAATTGTAAAGGGGTCTGGCACCTTTACACGGTGTTTTGCTGCAGTTCTTGCGAAGTGGCTGAGCCGTATAATCGCGAAAAATGCTACTGGCGCCGGGCAAACGAATCGGCGGCTACGAGATCCTCGCGCTGATCGGCGCGGGCGGTATGGGCGAGGTCTATCGCGCCCGCGATGCGCGGTTGGGTCGCGACGTGGCGATCAAGATCGTCTCGCCGGCGGTCGCCGCCGACGCCGACGGCCTGCGGCGCTTCGAGCGCGAAGCCCGCATGCTCGCGTCGCTCAACCACCCCAACATCGCGGCGATCTACGGCGTCGAGGATCATGGCGATCAACCCGCACTGATCCTCGAGCTGGTTGAGGGCCAGACCCTTGCGGATCGCATCGCACGCGGACCATGGCGGATCGATGAGGCGCTCGCATGCGCGAAGCAGATCGCCGACGCCCTCGACACCGCCCACGAAGCCGGCATCGTCCATCGCGACCTCAAACCCGGCAACATCAAGATCAGCGAGAGCGGCACGGTCAAGGTGCTCGACTTCGGCCTCGCGAAGGCGATTGCCGCAGCATCGGCGCCCGATCTCGCGACCGATCCGGCGCAATCGCCCACGGTCACGGTCAAGGGGACCAGAGGCGGCGTGATCCTCGGCACCGCCGCCTACATGAGTCCCGAGCAGGCGCGCGGCAAGGCGATCGACAAGCGCACCGACATCTGGGCCTTCGGCTGCGTGCTCTACGAGATGCTGACCGGCCGGCGCGCGTTCGCGGGGGAGACCACGTCGGATGTGATCGCGGCGATCCTCGAACGGCAGCCTGATCTGTCGACGCTGCCGGCGTCGATCCCGGCCCGGATCCGGCACGTCATCGTCCGGTGTCTCGAGAAGGATCCCAAGCGCCGCGCGCGCGATATCGCGGACGTCAGTGCCGAGCTCGACGCGCCACTCGCCGAGGTGCCGGCCACCCGCCGCGGGCGATGGTGGCCGCTGGCGGCGGCCAGCGTCGCCGCCATGCTGGCCGGCATCGCCGCCGTGACATGGCCGGTGAGCGCGCCCGACGCTCCGACGGTGGCGCTGACGTTGACGACCGAAGCCGGCACCACGCTGTCGATCGGCGGCGGCGCGGCCGCGGTCTCACCTGACGGCTCGCGCATCGCCTACCCGGCCGTGGACGGCACCGGCAGGAGTGGCATCTGGTGGCGCGCCATCGACGCCACGTCGGCGACGCGACTGGTCGGGACCGATGACGCGATCGGTCAGCCGTTCTGGTCGCCCGACGGCAGGCACGTCGGGTTCGTCGCCGAGTCGGCCATCAAGCGCGTGCCGATTGCCGGCGGGCCCGTCGCCGTGATCACCACGCTGACCGGCGGAAATCTCGGCGCGACCTGGAATGACGACGATGTGATCGTGTTTCCCCGCGCCAACCGATCGGGGCTGTTTCGCGTGCCGGCCAGCGGCGGCGACGGCGAGCCGATCAGCAGGCTCGATCCGGAGCGGGAGAATTCGCATCGCTGGCCGCACTTTCTCCCCGACGGTGATCACTTTCTGTTTACGACGCGGAGCGACCGGCCCGAGAACAACCTGCTTTCGGTCGGTTCGCTCCGAAGCCAGGTGGTCAAAGCGCTGCGGCCGGCGCTGTCGAACGCCGTCTATTCGAAGGGCCATCTGTTGTTCGTCGACCGCGGCGCCTTGATGGCGCAGCCGTTCGATGCCGCGGCGCTGCTGCTGACCGGCGAGCCGGTGGCGGTGGTCGCGGCGGTGGCTCACAACCTGTCGAGCTCGCAGGGGTTCCTGTCGGCCTCGCACGATGGGCGGGTCGTCACGTATCGAACCGGCAGCCCGCCGGCCTGGCATCTGATGTGGTTCGATCGCCGCGGGACCCATGTCGGGTCGGCGGGAGAGGCGCGCGCCTACGACGGCGTTCGCCTCTCACCGGATCGCCAGTCGATCGCCTTCGACATGACCGACGGTGAGACGGGCCGTCGCGACGTATTCGTGATGCCGGTGTCCGGCGGCACGCCGAGGCGATTGACATCTCATCCTGCCACCGACTGGCATCCGGTGTGGTCGCCGGACGGGTCGCAAATCGCCTTTGCTTCCGACCGCGCGGGACAGTCCACAGTCTTTCGCAAAGCGGTGGATGGCGGCAGCGACGAAGCGCTCGCCTATCGCGGACGGTCCGGCGCCTTCGCGCGCGACTGGTCGCGCGATGGTCGCACCCTGCTGGTCGACGTCGATGAAGAAGTCGGCGGCAGATCCGCCATGGTCTCGCTGGCCGATGGGCAGGCCACGCCCGTCCTTGACGGCAGCAGCAACGAAGTGGGCTTCGGCCGCATCTCGCCGGACGGCCGATGGATTGCGCACGAAGCGTTCGCCAACGGCCGGCGCGAGATCTTCGTGTCGTCGCTGGCGGGCGACCGGGCTAGCCAGCGGTTCAGACTGTCGACCAACGGTGGGATTCTGCCGAATTGGCGCGCCGACGGCGGCGAGATCTATTACGAAACTGGCGTGGGCGACGTGATGGCTGCGACCGTCTCGGGCGGCGCACGTCTGACGGTGACGCAGCCGATCAAGCTTTTTTCGCTGTGCCAATCGACGACGCCGCCAACGGTCTACCGCGGCGCCGGTCAACTCAATCCGTTGCCGGACGGCACACGATTCCTGGCGCGATGCGCCGTTCCGGATGCGTCGGAGGCCTACGGCGTGCTGTTGAACTGGTGGCCGCTTCGCAGATAGCGCCGCGCCGACATCACGGCGACCTGTCACGCGGCCATCACGACCGGTGGTTTACCCCTTGAACAATCCGACCAAAGTTCCCTTCGCGCGAACTCTTCCAGCCATCGCCTGCTCGACAGCCGCGCGTGTCACCGGCGGCGATTGTCCGACCGCCGGCACGTCGATGGTCGAATCCAGCGCGTAGAGCTCGAAGACATAGTGATGCGCGGGACCTGATGCCGCCGCGCCGGGCCCGCGATAGTACGGACCACTCGCGCTGATCTGTCGCGTGCCATCGGGGAGCTGATTGCCTTGCGGGATGGCTTCGGCGAGCGAGCGCGCGGACGCGGGAATGTTCCAGACCATCCAGTGCAGCACATCGTCTGTGCCGTTGCCGATCGCCGCGTCGGTGTCGCGCGCAATCAGCACGAAGCTCTGCACGCCGTCGGGCACATTGCTCCACGTCAGCGGCGGCGACACCTGCGCGCCGGCCTGCGTGTACTTCGCCGGGATCATCCCGCCGTCGGTCCACGCCGTGGTGGTCAGCGACATCACTTGAATTGGCCCGCGCCGATTCTGGCCGCCGGGTCCTCCGGGTCCGCCCTGTGGCGGCTTGGCCGGCGGCAGCGGATTCGGCAGTCCATCATTCGCGGCGTGGTGAGATTTCTTCCATGCGTCGTAGCGCATCCGCAGCGTCTTGACCGGATTGAGATTCTCGCCCGGCTTGATCTGATACGGACCTTTGTCAGCTCCGGGCTGAGACGTCGTCAGATACACCGAGTACTTGCCGTTGTTGTGCGAGTCGCCGTTGGTGTCTTTCGGATCGGCGGCGAGGATATAGGCCACCGTCGAAGTGCGTCCGTCGCACGCGATCGCCGGCATCGATCCATCTGTCGGCCACGGCGGGCAGTTGCAGCGGCTGTCGCCTCCGGATCCGTCCGCCGCTTCCATGGCGGCCATCACGCGATCGGTGATGGTACCGTTGGTCTTGATGAACGCCTGCACCGCATTCGGCACGACGTAGCCGGCGCGCAGGATGTTGCCCTGAATCGAATAGAAGATCTCGGTGCCGGGCACCTGGCCCTGCACGTCCTGCGACACGTAACCGTTCGAGAGACCCGAATGCCCGGCGCTGCGCCCCTGGAGATCGAGGATCCCGAACTGCCGATTCTGAAAGGCCGGGTCCTGGCTGAGCATCTCGATGATGCGCTTCGGATCGGTGCCTTTCTGGAGCTCGGCGAACACGAGCATTTGATTCTTGTGCGTGCCGTCGACGCCGGCCTGGCAGGCCGCCACGCCCTTGCCGGGCACCACCACCGCCTGCACGCCCATCAGGAATTGATCGTCGCGATCGACGCAGGTGGCCGAAGCGATCACCACGCGGCCAGTGGCGCGATCGACGGCGATCACCGACCAGGTGGCTGTCGCCGTGCCAGGAATCAGAACCAGACCAATGAGGAATACGAACACTCGACGCATTGAGTGCCTCCCAAATTGCCCGGATTATATGTCTACTTTTTTATGAGCTCAGTCACGCGCACCTGCTCGCGCTCACCTCGTTCGACACTGGTGACCCGCTCGAGGCGGCCTCGGACACTGACCATCTGGCCGATGAGATTGGCCAACTGACTCAGCACGGCGTCGGATCCCGCCAGTTCCACGCGACGGCCGTCAAGCTGAAGTATCAGTCCACTTGTTTCGCCGCCGACGGCAAGGATTGATCCGAGGCGGCCGGTCCACGTCGACGGCGCGCCAATCTGAACTGCTTTCGGCGGCGCCTGGGGAGCGGGCGATTTCGCGGGCGGCGGGACTGGCGGCTTGGTGATCGGGTTCTTCGTCGTCAGTTGCGGCGCGAGGAACCGCATGTCGAGAATCGCTTCAGTCTTGTTACGGCCCTTCATGCCGGGCACCTGTCTCGCACCCCGGAGAATGGCATCGGTGACCTGGGCCGCGGTGTCGGTCGCGTGTTGGCGTTGTCCCCAGTGCAGTGCGGCGACGCCCGCGACGAACGGCACCGCCATCGACGTTCCAGTCCGAGAACCGATGCCGCCGCCTTTTTCGAGGCTCAGGATGGCAACGCCCGGGGCGGCGATGTGGACGGACTCTTCCCCAAACCGGGATTGCGGCGGCACCGCATCGGATCGATCCGAGGCCATCACCGCGATCACGTCTGGAAGTGATGCCGGATACATGGGTTTTCGATCGTTGTTGCGCTCGACGGCGGTTTCCGTGTTGCCGGCTGAAGCGACGATGAGGGCACCGGCTTTCACGGCGCGGGCCACTGCATTTGTCACTTCGGTCGCTGCCAGGTATGAGCCGAAGCTGGCGCTGATGATTCTTGCTTTGGCTGCGACCGCGTAATTGATTCCCCGTGCCACCTGCGCGGCATCGGCGGTCAAGTCTTGCTTGACGACCCGAACGCCAAGGATCGGGATCCTCCACGCCACGCCGGCGATCCACTTGCCATTGTGCCCAACCGCGCCGATGGTACCGGCACAGTGTGTTCCGTGCCCGTTGGGATCCGCCGTGAGCGGTTGGGGAGGAATGCTGACGAAATCGCAGCCGTGCCGATCTCCCCTGCAGTTGTTGCCATCTTCATTCTTGCCGGTATCCGTCGGATTGATCCACAGGTTCGCCAGGAGATCGGGATGCGTGACATCGATGCCGGTGTCGAGAACCGCGACCGTGACGTTCGTTGTCGTCACAACGCTCCAGCCTTGTTCGGCGTGTAAGCGCTCGAGCGCCCATTGATTCGGGTAGTCGGCGTCGTCCGGCACATTGCTCTGGATGGCGTCGTGCAGGAAAAATGGGTAGTTTGGCTCGACTCGAGTGACGGCGGCGCGCGCGGCGAGTGCCTGCACCAGCGCCGGCGTGATCCCGTTGGCGGCGCGGACCACGGCGAAGGGCCCGGAAGGCACGCGCTGGACCACAGCGGCATCGTCGGGAAGGTCGGTCAATGGCGCATCTGCGTTCGCCAGCGAAACGATCAGTTCGTTGACGGCGCGAGGTGGTTCAGCTGGCAGATCGAGCGCCAGGCCTCGAATCTTGAATGCATTCTCGAGCGCGAGCACGCCATCACGGGGACGCACCACGATGCCACCGCCGCGAGTGACGCCAACGAAGTCAGCTCCGGTTGCCGCCACGACTTCAAGATCCGGAGACAGGCGGCTGGCCGGGTTGCCCGCCGGCAATTGTCTGATCTCGCGCTCCTGCGTTTGCGCGGCCGGCTGGATCGCGAACGCGATCAGCACGAAACATCCGATTGCCGCGGCGGCTGACTTCACCGGCCCTCCTTCTTTTTGTCCTCTTTCTTGGGTTCTTCTTTCTTGGTGTCGTCTGGCTTCGGTTCTTCTTTTTTCGGTTCCTCCTTCTTTGGCTCTGCGAACGGACTGCTGCTGAATTTGAAGGCGAGGCCGACGAACGCGTTGAACCGAAACGGCTGGCGCGACAACTGCTCGGGCGTCAACGCCGATGCCACGAGCGGCAGCGCCTCAGGATTGTAGTTGGCATCGAGCCGCTTCTGTTGATGAAACACGCCACCCATGACCAACGCCAGATTGTGGTTGTATGCGAACGACCAGCCGCCGAATACCGCAGGTCGCGCCTGGTCGAAGGCCAGCCCTCCCGTCCAACTCCAGTTCAGGCTCCGGTTTTCACGCGACGCTGGCATCCACGACCAGAACACTGCGGGAAGGAATTTCAGATCGAGCCTAG
>Ga0187893_10007995_pt1 | contig 16954 bp, 16 predicted proteins | sample MA1701074metaG_FD_139574 | JGI IMG/M metagenome (GOLD analysis project Ga0187893, IMG submission 139574) | White microbial mat communities from a basaltic lava cave in the Kipuka Kanohina Cave System on the Island of Hawaii, USA - MA170107-4 metaG ...
GACCACGATCAGCTCCGACGCCGCCACCAGATTCTCGTCGCTGATCGGGGTGTACGTCATGGCGCGCGCCGCGCCGCCCGCCATCAGGACCGAGGCCACCAGCACCGCTATGCCCATTTCCCGCATGATTCGAGTATCCCGGAGCCCCCGGGGCGGCACAAGGCTGCGCGCGCATCATTCCGCTCCTCCCCAGACCTCCCAAAAGAGGGGATGCGGGGCCCGTTGACGCTCCTCGCACCACGGGCTACCGAACGCCGAGGAACAGTCAGCCATAGGAGGGATCGATGACGGTTCAGATCGGAAGCATTGCCCCGGACTTCACGCAGGAGTCGACCGAGGGTCCCATCAAGTTCCACGAGTGGATCGGCAACACGTGGGCGGTCCTGTTCTCGCATCCGAAGGACTTCACGCCGGTCTGCACGACCGAGCTCGGCGCCGTGGCGCGCTTGAAGGGCGAGTTCGAGAAGCGCAATTGCAAGGTCATCGCGGTGAGCGTCGACGACGTGAAGTCCCACGCGGGCTGGATCGGCGACATCGAGGACACGCAGCGCGTGAAGATGAACTTTCCGATCCTGGGCGATGCCGACCGCAAGGTGTCGTCGCTCTACGGCATGATCCATCCGCAGGCGAACGACACGCTCACGGTCCGTTCGGTCTTCTTCATCGACCCGAACAAGAAGGTGCGTGCCATGATCACCTACCCCGCCAGCACGGGACGCAACTTCGTCGAGATCCTGCGGGTGCTCGATTCGCTGCAGCTCACGGACAAGCACAAGGTCGCCACGCCGGTGGACTGGAAGGACGGGGAGGACTGCGTGATCATCCCGTCGCTCAGCGACGCGGACGCGAAGCCGCTCTTCCCGAAGGGCTGGAAGGCGCTGCGGCCGTACCTTCGCATGACGCCGCAGCCCAACAAATGACGTCACGCCTGGGCGGCATCCTCGCCGCCCTGCTCTTCGCCGCGGGCGGCGTGCCGGCCGGTTCGGCCGGCCCCGCCGCGGCGGCCGATGACGTCGCCACGATCCTCGCGGGTGTGCGCGATCAAAGCGAGCTTCGGCTCACCACGACGGGGCGAAAATCCGGCAGGCCGCACACGATCCCGGTCTGGTTCACGGTGGACGGATCCGTCGTCTACCTCAACACGCTCGATCCGACGCGCGACTGGGTGAAGAACGCGCAGAAGACGCCCGAGGTCCGCCTCGACTTCGGATCGGTCGTCCTCGCGGGCCGACTCCGTACCGTCACGGACGAGGCGGTGCACGCCCGCGTCCTTCAGGCGCTGCGCGACAAATACTGGGCCGCGTGGGCGGGAGGGCTGGTCGGCAAGGGCCCGAAGGCCACGTTCGTGGTCGAGGACCTCCGTCCCGCCACCCCCTGACGCGCCCCGTCCGGGCCTCGCCCGCCCCCGTTGACTCTTATAGTTAACGTATGTTAACTATTGGCAATCGTGAAGCACACCGGACCCCGCGCCCGGGCCCACGAGGCCATCGCCGCCCTGCAGCGCTTGACGGATCTCTTCCGCCTGCGGCGTGCGCAGCTCGCCCGCGGAGCGTCGCTGTCGGAGCAGCAATGGCAGGTGCTCGAGGAAATCGCCGCCGAGCAGTTCATGCCGTCGATGTTCGCGCGCGGGCGCGAGCAGAGTCCCGCCGCGGTCTCGCGGGTCATTCGCCAGCTCCTCGACCGCAAGCTCATCGCCCCCGCGGCGGCACCCGGGAACGACCGGAGGCATCGCACCTTTCAGCTGACCGCGCTCGGCCGGCGCCGGCTGGACGCGCTGCGTGCGGACCGTGGCGATGCGATCGAAGCCGTGTGGCTCGCACTCGATCCGCACGACCTCGGCACGTTCACGAAGGTTTCGACCGAGCTGGCCGCGCGGCTGGAGCGCTACGCGGGACGCGAGGCGTAGGAGGATCCCATGGCCCAGACGCTCTACGACAAGGTGTTCGACCGGCACACGGTCCGCCGGCTGCCGTCGGGACAGTACCAGCTCTTCATGGGACTGCATCTCATCCACGAGGTAACGTCGCCGCAGGCCTTCGAGATGCTGCGCGACCGCGGCCTGACCGTGCTGCACCCCGAGCGCACGTTCGCGACGGTCGACCACATCATCCCCACCCACTCGAAGGCACGCCCGCTCGCCGATCCGCTGGCCGAGCAGATGCTCGTGGCGCTGGAGCGCAACGTGACCGAGTCCGGCATCCGGTTCTTCGCGCCGACCGGCGGCGAGCAGGGCATCGTGCACGTGATCGGCCCGGAGCAGGGTCTCACCCAGCCCGGCATGACGATCTGCTGCGGCGATTCGCACACGTCCACACACGGCGCCTTCGGCGCCATCGCGTTCGGCATCGGCACCTCGCAGGTCCGCGACGTGCTCGCCACCCAGTGCCTCGCGATGGACAAGCAGAAGGTCCGCCGCATCGAGGTGAACGGCCGGCTGCGCGCCGGCGTCTACGCGAAGGACGTCATCCTGTACGTAATCGGCCGCCTCGGCGTGAACGGCGGCGTGGGCTACGCCTACGAGTACGCGGGCGAGGTGTTCGACCGCTTCTCGATGGAAGAGCGCATGACGGTCTGCAACATGTCGATCGAAGGCGGCGCACGCTGCGGCTACGTCAATCCCGATCGGACGGCATACGACTATCTCCGCGGCCGTCCCTTCGCACCGCCAGCCGAGGCGTGGGACCGCGCCGTCGTCTATTGGGAATCGATGCGGTCCGATGCCGGGGCCGAGTACGCCGACGTCGTGCGCGTACGCGGCGAGGACATCGAGCCCATGGTCACATGGGGCATCACCCCGGGCCAGTCGACCGCCGTGGGCGGCGCGCTGCCCGACCCGGGCGCGTTTCCGGCGGACGAGCGCGGCGTCATCGAGGAAGCCTACCAGTACATGGGCTTCCGGCCCGGCCAGCAGCTCGTCGGCGCCAAGATCGACGTCGCGTTCATCGGCTCGTGCACCAACGGCCGGCTCTCGGACATCGAAGAGGTCGTACGGCACGTGCGCGGGCGCGGCTTCAAGGTCGCACCGCACGTGAAGGCACTCGTGGTCCCGGGGTCGCAGAGCGTGCAGCGCGACATGGCGACCCGGGGCTGGGACCAGATCCTGCGCGAGGCCGGCTTCGACGTGCGCGAGGCGGGCTGCTCGATGTGCCTCGCCATGAACCCCGACAAGCTCGAGGGCCGCCAGCTCTGCGCCTCGTCGTCCAACCGCAACTTCAAGGGTCGCCAGGGCTCGCCCACGGGCCGCACGCTGCTCATGTCGCCGACGATGGTCGCCGCGGCCGCCATCGCCGGCGAGGTCACCGACGCCCGCACGCTGTTCGACATCGACACGAAGGGAGCCGCCCGATGAACGAGGCACGCAGGAGCGAGATCACCGGGCCCGCCATCCCCGTGCGGGGCAACGACATCGACACCGACCGCATCATCCCGGCGCGCTACTTGAAGTGCGTCGTCTTCGAGGGCCTCGGCGGCCACGTGTTCGCGGACGACCGCGCGCAGCTCCGCGAGCGCGGACAGACGCATCCGTTCGACGATCCACGGTTCGCCGCCGCCCGCATCCTGCTCGTCGGCAAGAACTTCGGCTGCGGCTCGTCGCGCGAGCACGCCCCGCAAGCCATCATGCGCTGGGGCCGCGGCATCCACGCCATCGTGGGCGAGTCGTTCGCCGAGATCTTCGCCGGCAACTGCCTGGCCCTCGGCATCCCCTGCCCGACCGCCGGCGCTGACGACCTCTCGTCGATGACGGCGATGATCGAGCGGCAGCCGGCCACCGAGCTACGACTCGACCTCGAATCGATGACGCTATCCGGCGGCGGCCGCTCGATCGATCTCGTAATGCCCCCCGGACCGCGAAGCCAGCTCCTCGCCGGCACCTGGGATTCGACGGCGGAGCTGCTCGCGGGACGCGAGGCCATCGCCGCCACCGCCGCGCGGCTACCCTACGTCCACGACTGGCGAACAGTGTCTCGGGTCGACGCCGGCCGGGTCCCATGAAGGAATCAAACCCGCCTTCGAATCTCCCGACTGTGATTGGTTGGGGCTTGCTCGTCCTCGGCATCGCGAGCTAGGTGGCGTTCGCAGCTGACGCCTCCCGCTCTGGTTCGCCTTGCGGCTCGTCGGGCGAACGACCCATCTGGAAGTCCCACACACGTCCACGCTCGTCGAGCGAGATGGTCGTCGGCCAGCAGTGCACGCCGTAGAGGCGCGAGATCTGCCGCTCGGGGTCCGGGACGAACGTGGCTGCGAAGCCATGCTGCTCGAACACCTCGCGGGCGTCCGTCACGGCCTCACCGTCGTTGATCGCGAGGACGAGCGTCCGATCGCGGGACGGATCGTCCCGCCGCCGGTCGAGCAGCCGCAGCTCGAGCAGGCTGGGCTCTGCCCACGAGGTCCAGAAGACGAGGTCGATCGGCCGGCCACGGAGCGTGTGCAGCGGCATGCGCCGGCCGGGTAGGAACTCGAAGACGAAGTCCGGCGCGCGGTCACCCTCGCGCACCTTGAGCGCGAGCGGATGGTACTCGGGCCGGCGCGGGGCGGACGGGTGCTCGCGTATCGCGGCGCTGAGCGCCTCGGCGTTCAGCTCGCCATCGCGCCTCCACTGGACGTTTCCCATGCGGCCCACGAGCAGCGTGGTCGGTCGCCGCCGAACGTCGAAGGTCCGACTCCACCCCTGCCCGATGTCTTCGGTGTACGAGACCGAGGCGCGAGCTTCCCTTCCGGTCTGGCGATCGCGCTCGGCGCCTTCGATCGGACGTGCCCGTCCCGCTCGGGGCATGACCACGATGGCGGAGACCGCGCTCAGGGGAGGCAACGCCCCCAATACCTGCTGCAGGACGCGCAGAGTCGGGGCTGCGTCGTCGCCGGGAAAGTGCACCACCGTGGATGTCCCAGTGACGGGCGCCGTCAAGCCGGCAGCCCAGGGGTCGATGTAGGCATCCGGCACCGGATCGCCGGGCCTGGGGATGGCGATGGCGCGCGGGACGTTCGGGACGTCCACGTCCGGAACCAGGCCGAAGAGGTGAACGACGATCCGACATCGCTGGCGTCTGATCGTGCGCGTTTCGCCCGTGTCGGTGGTCTGGGTGCCCACCAGCTCGAGGCAGGCCGGCGCGGGCCCGCCGGCCGGGTCGAGGAACGTCATGAACCGGTGGTCTTCCAGCACCGACCGTCCGCGGCCGTAGAAGCGGTACGACGTGACCGTGCCGCCCGGGATCCAGCTCAGGTGCGCTTGCTGCAGCAGCTTCTGCGCGCCGTCGCGGAGCACCGTGAACCCGTCGTTGACGAGGTTCGCGTTCTTCCACGCAGGGAGCGCGAGCGTGCCGTGAAGCACGATCGCCTCCGGCCGGACCTCGGCTGCGCGAAAAGAAGAGCTGACCGTCGAGAGCTGCAGGCCCTTCAGCATGCGCCCGAAGTCGATCGAGCTCAGGAGGGTCGCCAGTGTCGCATTCGCCGGCTTCAGCACGGGACGGGCGATGGCGCCGATCTGGTCGGTGAGCATCTGCTTTGGATCGAGGTCGGTGCAGATGGGTCGCACCTTGCCTTCGAAGCCCGTCACCTCCAGCGGCTCGATGAACTCCAGCCGCACCATCCCATTTTCGACCACGAGCCGCAGCCGCTGGGTGACCTCGAAGTCGATGTCGTAGTTCAGGCACCCGATGATCCACCGCGTGTCGTGGTGGCCGTGCGCGGTCATCGTGAGTCGGATGGCCCCGTCCTCCAGCTCGACGGTCCGCCCGGTGAACGTCACGATATAGTCGATCGTGACCTCCCGCCCGGCCACCTCGACCTTGATCGGCTCGACGTAGGTATCCTCCGATTGGTCGCCGGTCTTGCTCATCACCCACTTCTTGCGCTCTTTGTCGACCAGCGCCTGCACCGTCCCGACGACGAACTCTCGGCCGACGGCGATCGCGAAATCGTCGGCGGCGTCCACGAAGGAATCGACGACGCCTGCCCGCGCGCCGGCCGACAGCCCGTGCGCGGGCTGGTTCGGGGGCGGCGGAAGATTCAGCAGCAACGCGACGGTCGGCGCAGCCCCGCCGATCGTCTTCAGCTCGAGGTGACGGACGTCGGGCGGCACGTCGATGACCCGATTGGCCGACTGGAAGCCGTCCCGCATGACGCTCGCGATCACCTCCTCGGTGACCGCTACGACGGCATCTCGATACGCCTTCGTGCCCTTCACGGTGTTCGGGGCAGGGACGAAGCGCACCTCCATGTCGGCGTTCGCGATGTCGAAGTCGAGCACGAGGGTCTGCGCGGCGTGGGGCCCGACTCCCTGCCAGCGGATCTGCACGGCGTCGAGCGTGAGCTGCACCTCGCCGTGCATGAACTCAGGAAGGTGGACGCTCCCCGGTTGGAGGCTCACGTGCGCCATCACCTGGAAGTGCACCGTCGCCTTCCGGCCCTCGGGATCCGGGGGGATCGTGACGGTCGGGGTCGATGCTTGCACGTCCACCTGGGCGCGGAAGCTCTTGAACGCCTCCGTGACACCCGCGTGCGAGACGCGGAGGACGCCGGCGTGTCGACTGACCTCCGAGTAGGCGGTGAAGTTCACGTGCTCGGCGTAGATCGGCCCCGCCTCGGTGACGGTCAGGACTGCGAGGCCCGCCTGGGCGGCGCGTGGGGTCGGTACCGGGTTCGCGGACAGGATCACGGTGTCCACCGACAACGTGAAGCTGTGCGAAAACACCTCCTCCTGGTGCAGGAGGGCCAACAGCCGATTGATCCGCGGCACGCTCATCTGGACGACGGCGTCGTATTCACCGGTCAGTGCGTTGGGCATGGGGCTTTCTCCTCGTGTGTCAGGCGGGCACGATCACCTTGCCGGCGCCGGTGCCGGACTTGATGAGCTTGAACTTGAAGGTCGTGGGCTGTGGTGGCCCGGGTGCGATGGATCGCTTCACAATGGTTGGCTTCGCCGGATCGGGGCCCGGGGGAAACTGCGGCTTGACGGTCTTGGCGGGCTTCGCCGAGTCGTAGCCCTCGCAGGTGACGCTCCATTCGCCCACGGGTGCGTTCCGGATGCTCATCCGGTACTTCCCGGTTGCGTTGCTTCCCGACTCGTCGCCGGTGACCGAGAAGAAGGTCTTTAGGATCGAGTCCCCTTCGTGCGTGAGATGGGTCTCCAGATCCGAGACACCTTCCACGATGTCGTAGGTCGCCGTGAGCGCACCCACCGTCACCAGGACGGAAATGCGAAAGACGACCTTCAGGATCTGCGCTGGCTCCGCACCGCGGTCGAACTCGAGGAAGACGTCGGGGCGCGGACGCGCAACCTGCAGCGGGCCCTGCGGAAGAGCGATGACCTGGTAGGGCTCTTGGGCACTCAGCTCGAAGTTGAAGACGAACGGCGCCTCCAGGGTGGGCCACCCGTCGCCATGGCTGCCCATGCGATTCTCGATGAGGTCATGCGCCTCGGTGTAGTACTCGTCGTCCTTCACGCGGTCGACGAAGGCCCGGCACGTGACGATCCAGTCTGACCATATTCCACCGGCTTTGCAGCGCGTTATGCGAACGGAGTACTTGCGGGCGTCCTTGTCGGCCACGACATCGACGTACTCCGCCGGCTTGGGAGCATAGTACTCACCCGCACCCCCAGACCACAGGATGCTGTTGTCATGGTCCTCCATCACCATGTTCTGGTGGATCAACACCGGTGTGGTGACGTGCTCGATGTCGGGTCTCCTGATGAAGAAGACCACCCGACTGATGGTACGACCCGGGACGTCGGTGTAGGTGAAGGTCAGGTGCACGTCCGCGAACCCTAGGCCGTTGTAGACGAGCGTACTGCATCCCGCGAAGGACAGCGTCGCCACGACCATCGCGAGCACGACGGGCACGAGCAGTATGTAGGGGTCGGTCATCATTCTCCCCTCAGGGCGATCTGTCCGCCACGACCGTGAATCCGAGCCCGGTGCCGGCCATCCTCTCCAGCTTGAACTTGAAGCGGAACTGATGGCTCGTCGGCGGTTCGACGGATCCAACGTCCAGCTCGACAGTACCGTCGGTCGGATGGGTCTGGTAGGTCGCGGTGGTCGAGGTCTTCGAGTCGTAAGCCTCGCAGGTGACCGACCACTTTCCCGGCGGCGCGTTGCGAATACTCATGCCGTAGACGCCGGTGTCGTTGCTCCCGGCTTCGTCCCACGTGACGCTGGGAAAAACCTTCCATAGTGAATTTTCGACGTGCAGGGCATGCGTTTCGAGGTCGACGATCGTCTCCACGATGTCGTAGGTCGAACCACCGTCGGTGGTGAAAGCGATCCTGAACCCGACCTTCATGACCCGCTGCATCTTCATTGCGGCCGATCTGGTGAACTGGAGGTGCACGTCGGGCTGCTTCACGATCCTCTGCATCGCACGCGGAGCACCGATCACCTGAAACGGTTCAGCGTCGCCCAGCGTGAAGTGGAACTCGTGTTGTGTCGCGTGCCACGCCTCAATGTCCGCGTCGCTCAGCTCACCTTGTCCTGGCTGGAGGAGTTGCTCCGCCTCGGGATACGGATCGTCGTCTCCTTCGACATTGGGGTAAGCCCGACAGCCGACCCGCCAATCGAGTCCAACGGGACCCTTGAGCGCGTCGCTCGCACTTGCCCGATACGCGCCGCTGCCTTTGTCCGCGGCCCAGGTGTACGTGCCCGAGTTCGAGACCAAGGGCTGGAAACCCCAGACGAGCTGATCCTGGTGCTTGAGGACAACCACCGACTCCGGCAGCACCGAGTGGCCAGGAACGATCGGCCGCCTGACGTAGAACACCACACGCTCGACCGGGAGCGTTACCTTCTTCGGGTCGTAACTGAATGAAAGGAGGATCGGCCCCTCGGGCCTCCCACCCTCCACGATGACGGTGCAACCTGCGAACGACAGCAACGTCACGAGCATCGCAAGCAGCAGTGGGACGAGCAGCAGCGACCATTCGATCGTCACGTCCACCTCGAGAATCCCGCCAGCACGACGAGCGGCACGCCCAGTAGCCCCTCGTGGCTGCTTGCACGCGCGGCGCCTTCGACCCCATCGCGTTGCCGCCACGGATCGAGCAGAAGGCGGGCGAGGGCATAGACAATCATGACCTGGAGGAACAGTGCGCCTGCGAGCTGCTCACGTTCCCACGCCACAGTGGCCGCAGACAGCAGGACCAGCGCCAATCCCAGCTCGATCAGTTGCACGGGCACCCGGCGCGCCCACACACCATGCGCGTCGGGGAGGTGCACGGAGAAGCGGCTGGCCGTGGGCCGCCCCCCGCAGCAGCCGTTGAGCAGGCACCCGACTCTCGTGAACGCGAGTCCGACCAGCATCGTGAAGGATGCGACGTCCCAGAACGCTGCCACCGGAAGCCCGAGCATCCGAAGGAGGGGCCACGAGATCGGAACCGCCAGCAGCAGACCGCCGTACAACGACGCGCCACCCTCCGAGCGACGCCAGATGCGTCTCGGGTCGCGGCGATAGAGGGGCCAATGAGAGGCGACGAAGAGTAGCCGCGCGCCGACCAGAGCCGGCACCAGCAGCAGCAGCGTGGCCAACACGACCCGCCTTGCGTCGAGGCCCCCGCTGCGTGCGGCGGCGTGCCCAGCGAACGTCCCGAACAGCAGGCCCAGGTACAGGAAGAACGTGTAGCTGTGCAGCCGGACCCTTCCCCACTGCCACAGGATCGGGCGCATGGCGCTAGACGAGGCTCCAGAGGATGCCAATGACGCCCGCTACGATTCCGGCATCGGCAACGTTGAAGACGGGCCACACCCGCAGGTCGATGAAGTCGACGACGCCCTGCCGCGCGAGGCGGTCGAAGGCGTTGCCTGTCGCGCCTCCGAGCGCCGCGCCGAAGCTGATCTGCGCCCCGTGACCCTGAAAGGCCGGCACCATGGATGCGAGCACGAGCGCGCCGAGCACGGTGACGACCCACGACACTGCAACTCCCGCACGGCCGCTCGCGCCGTACGGCCGACGATTGAGAGAGTGCCGCACGCCGACCCCGAGCCTGCCGAAGCTCGACTGGCCCTCGGCGAGTCGGGCCGTCACGATCGCTTTGCTTCCTTGATCGAGCGTGGCGACCGCAATCGCCATCGCGAGCAACTCGAGCGTCATGGGTATCGCAGCTCCTTGCGTCGCTGCGTCTAGCTACGAAACATCCGAAGTGACTGTCAAGAAGCCTGAGAGGTTGACGCGTGATCGTAGCAGATGCCCATGTCACTCGGTGTCACGGCGCCCGGTTCGAGTGGCGTAGCGGCGCGATGTCGCCGTAAAGTGCTACACGACCGCAGCCGCTGGCCGCTGGAGGATCTCTACTCGTCGAGCGGGCGCGTGAGGGCACCGAAGGATGGCTTGGCGAGCCGCACGAAATCTGCGTAGGCCATGTGCACGGTCTCGCGGTGGGTACCCGCGTTGAAGACCGTCTCCGACTCGCGCCCGAGCGTGTCGTCGACCCACACCGGGAGGCCGAAGAGTCTCCCGAACGGTGGCATCGCGCCCGTCTCGCAGTCGGGGCACAGCTGCGCGATTTCCGATTCGCTCGCCAGCTCGAGCTCGGGCTCCTCGACGGCGTCGCGCGTGCGCGCGAGATCGAGCCGGCGCGACGCCGGTACGACGACCATCAGGTAGTGGTCGCCGCCGCGCAGCAGGACGACCTTCGCCATCTCGCTGTACGGCACGTGATCGGCGGCGGCCACGGCCGTCGCCGTGTGCGCACGCGCGTGGCGGTGCACCTCGTAGGGCACGTGGTTGGCGTCGAGGAGCTGCTTCAGCCTCTCCATCATGGCCATGACGTGGAGCCTCCATCGCCCCCATCCGCCGATCGAAGACGGCTGTCAATGCCGCACGATCCCCGCGACTTGACTTGCTCACGGCCGTTTGAGAGCGATGCTCGTTCGCTGAGCGGCCCATGAATCTCGCCTACAGCGCCGAATACGAACGCTTCCGCGCCGAAGTACGCGCCTTCCTCGCCGAGCACTGGCGGGACGACGGTACCGACACGGCCGACCCCGGAAGCATCGCCGCCGCTATGGGCGCCGTCGTCCGCACGGATGCCAAGGCGAGCGAGTTCCGCAGGCTGGCGGCGGCGCGCGGCTACCTCTACCGCAGCATTCCCAAGCGCTACGGCGGTGGCGAGCAGCCGCCCGATCCGCTGAAGGCCGTCATCATCGCCGAGGAATTCCGCCGCGCGAAGGCGCCGTTCGAGCTCATGGCCCAGGGTCCGAGCATGCTGGTCCCCACGCTGCTCGAGCACGGCACCGAAGCGCAGAAGGCACGCTTCGTCGAAGCCACGCTGCTCGGGCACGTGAAGTGGTGTCAGGGCTACAGCGAGCCCGGTGCCGGCAGCGACCTGGCCGCGTTGAAGACGCGCGGTGTCCTCGAAGGCGACCACTGGGTGGTGACGGGCCAGAAGATCTGGACGTCGAGCGCCCACGAAGCGCAGTGGATGTTCGCGCTGGTACGGACCGAGCCCGACGCGCCCAAGCACGACGGCATCACCTACATGCTGATCGACATGCAGACGCCCGGCATCGAGGTGCGGCCGCTGCGGCAGATGACCGGCGAAGCCGACTTCAACGAGGTCTTTCTCGACAACGTGCGCGTCCCCGCCGACAGCATCGTCGGCAAGCGCGGCCAGGGCTGGCAGGTGAGCCGCTCGACGCTGAAGCACGAGCGAGCGCTGATCGGCAACGCGTCCATGATCCGCCGCACGTTCGACGGCGTCCTGCTCCTCGCACAGCTCACAGAGGTGCGCGGCCAGCCCGCCATCAAAGATCCCGTCATTCGCGATCGTCTGGCCGATCTCGAAGCGCAGCTACTCGCCGCGGAGTACAACAGCCATCGGCTGCTCACGGCGAGCGCGCGCGGTGAAGATCCGGGCTTGGCCGGGCTCGTCATCAAGCTCCACTCGAGCACGCTGCAGTACCACGTGACGAAGCTCGCCATGGACATCATGGGCGACCGCAGCATGTTGGCTCCCGGCGAAGCCACCGCGCCCTTCTCCGGCATGATGACCACGGCGTTCATGTGGTACTACGGCCTGGCGCTCGGCGGCGGCGCGCCCAACATTCAACGCAACGTGATCGGCGAACGCGGCCTCGGACTCCCGCGCGATCAGCGAAAGTAGACGCGATGGATTTCGGACTCTCCGAGGACCAGGTCCTCTTCAAGGATTCGCTGCGCCGCTTCCTCGACGCGGAGTGCCCCGCGACGCGTGTGCGCGCCGTCATGGAAGGACCCGACGGGCACGATCGCAGGCTCTGGGGCCAGCTCGCCCAGATGGGTGTGACGGGACTGATGGTTCCCCCCGAGCACGGAGGCGCCGGTCTCGAGCTGCTCGATCTGGCGCTCGCTGCCGAAGAGCTGGGTCGTAGCGCCACTCCGGGACCGTTCCTGGCGGTCGCCATGGCGACGGCCGCACTCCTCGAAAGCGGCAACGCCGAGGCGCAGAAGCGGTGGCTGTCCGGCATCGCGAGCGGCAAGCAGGTCGTCACGTTCGCACTGGGCGAGGGGATCGGCGAGTGGGATGCCGCGCGCGTCGCCACACGAGCGACCGGCGGGAAGCTCAGCGGCGAGAAGCCGGTCGTGCCGTACGCCGGCGTCGCCGACGCCATCCTCGTCGCCGCGCAGGATACCGATGGACCCGCGCTCTACCTCGTCGAGCGGGGCGCACCGGGGTTGGCCGTGAGCGCGCTGTCCGGGCTCGACATGACCCGACGTACCGACCGCGTCGTCTTTGTCGATACTCCGGCCACGAAGGTCGCAAGCGGCCGCCGCGCCATCGACCGTGCGCGGGACGTCGGTCTCGTTCTCCTCGCCGCCGATGCATACGGCGGCTCCCGCCGCTGCCTCGACATGACCGTGCAGTACGCCCTCACCCGTGAGCAGTTCGGGCAGGTGATCGGCGCGTTCCAGGGCGTGAAGCATCAGCTCGCGGACCTCGCCACCGACCTAGAGCCGGCACTCTCGCTCTGGTGGTACGCCGCGCACGCCTACGACCACATCCCGGATCGCAGCGAGCGTCACGCCGCCCTCGCCAAGGCACTGTTCGCCGACCTCTACGACCGCGCGATCCGGACCGCCATCGAGCTGCACGGCGGCATCGGCTTCACGTGGGAGTTCGACCTGCACCTCTGGTTCCGCCGGGCGATGTTCGACCGCGCGTACCTGGGCGAGTCGCGCTATCACCGCGCGCGCGCCGCCGAGCTGGCAGGCTGGTAGCCCTACGGCATCAGAGCGCGCCGGCCACGCCCGCGGCGACCAGCGCGTCGATCTCGCCCGCCGAGAAGCCGGCCTCGCCGAGGATCGCGCGCGTGTGCTGGCCCACCTTCGGACGCGGGCGTCCACCGGCGCCCGGCGTCCGCGACAGACGCGGCGCGGCCGTCGGCTCGAGGCCGCCCTCGCCTTCGACCATCAACCCGCGCTCGCGGTTGTGCGGGTGGTCACCCACTTCGCCGAGGCCCAGCACGGGCGCCACGCACGCGTCGGTGCCGTCGAAGGTCGCGCACCACTCGTCGCGCGTCTTGCCGGCGAACAGCTGCGTGAAGCGCTTGGCCGTCTCGGCCCAGTGCTTGCGGTCGTTCTGGTCGGGCATGGTTTTCGGATCGAGGCCGAGGCCCTTCAGCAACGCCGCGTAGAACTGCGGCTCGATCGCGCCGACGGCGACGTACTTGCCGTCCTTCGTCAGATACGTGTCGTAGAACGGGGCCCCGCCGTCGAGGAAGTTCGTGCCGCGATCGTCGCTCCAGTGGCCGATCGAGCGGAACTTGAAGAGGAACGACGCGATGTGCGCGGCGCCGTCGGCCATCGCCGCGTCGATCACCTGCCCCTTGCCCGACCGCGTGCGCTCCAGCAGTGCTATGGCGATACCCATCGCGCAGGCCATGCCGCCACCGGCGAAGTCGCCGAGCAGGTTCACCGGCGCCACCGGCTTCTCGCCCTTGCGGCCGATCAACGAGAGCGCACCGGAGATGGCGATGTAGTCGATGTCGTGCCCGGCCATGCTGGCGTACGAGCCGGTCTGTCCGTAGCCGGTGAGGCGCGCGAAGACGAGGCGCGGATTGCGCGCCAGCGCCACGTCCGGACCGGCGCCGAGGCGCTCCAGCACGCCCGGACGGAACGGATCGATGAGAACGTCGGCCTTGTCGACGAGCCGCAGCAGCGTCTCGACGCCCTTCGGGTCCTTCATGTTGAGCGCCACCGAGCGCTTGCCGCGGGCGATGAGATCGAGCGTCGCCGCGCCCACGCGGTCGACGCGCACGACGTCGGCGCCGAAGTCGGCGAGGATCATGCCGCAGTACGGCGCCGGCGCCAGGCCGGCCATCTCGATCACACGAATGCCGTCGAGTGCTCCCATGGGTCTTTACCTACCGAATGTCCGCACCACGAGCCAGAAGACGCCGAACCCGGCCAGCACCGCCGAGCCCGCCTCGACGAATGCGCCTCCGACGCCCAGACGGACCGCGAGCCGCACGACCGGCCACGCCACGAGGATGACGGCGAGCTGCCCCAGCTCCACGCCCACATTGAAGCCGGCGAGTGCGATGGCCATCCGCGCGGCCGGTAGCGCCATCTCGGTGAGGATCCCGGCGAAGCCGAAGCCGTGCACCAGCCCGAACGCGAAGGCCACGGCCACGCGCAGCCGGGCCGGGCGCGCCACGCGTGCCAGCAAGGCGAAGTGACACCATGCGAACACTGCCATCCCGACCAGGACGCCCGGATCGACACGGGCGTGGACCACGGCGGCCAGCAGTGCCAGCCCGAGCAGCAGCACGGAGGTCGCGGCGGGGACGGCGCGCGGACGTCCCGCCAGCAGCCAGGCATTCTCAGCCGCGACGAGGGCGATCGACAGGCCGATCACCGTGTCGACCGCATGGGGCTCGGGACGCAGCACCCCGGTGACCGCGAGGGCCAGCGTCACGCTGTGGGCGACCGTGAACCCCGTGGCGAGCGACACGACCTCGCCGATCGTCGTCGCCAGCAGCACCAGTGCGACCACGAAGGCGAGATGGTCCCACCCCGTCGCGATGTGCTCGATCCCGAGCGTGACGAAGCGGCGGAGCGTGGCCGCGCCCCCCTCTTCGCTCGGCGCGGCGGCGGCGTCGGCGATCACCACCGGGCCGTCGCCGGCCTGCACCACGCGCTCGACCATCCGCCCGTCGGCGCCAAGCACGCGCACGAAGTTCAGATGTTGCGGATACGGCTCGACGAGGAGCCGCGTCTCGACCGCGACGGGGCCGTCGCCGTCACAGACGGACGACCAGGAGAGCGACACCAAGCCGCCCGGCGCGTCGCGCATCTCGACCGGCCCCGGCCGGCACGGCCGGCCTCCCCGGAGCAGCAGCAGCCGCTCGGACGCATACGCCGCGAGCCTTGGCCCGTGCGACGGCACGCCGGCGGCGTTCAGCTCCAGCCGCGCAAGCCGCAGCTCCACGGCGGCGCCACGCTCGTCCAGCGTCCAACGCGAGTACGACAGGCTCCGTCCGTGCGCGCCAGCGAGGGCGGGCAACAGCACTCCAGCCACGAACGCCATGACGGTCTTCACTCGTCGATCTCGAGCGTGACGATCTCCGCGCCCGCGCGCAGCTCGTCCAGGTAGGCGCGGAGCGCATCTTCCCCGCGCCGGCGCACGAACTCCGTGCGCACCAGCGCGCGCACCTCGTCGTAGGGCGGAATCTCCTCCTGCTCCCGCTCGGCGAGCCGGATCACGTGGTACGCCCCCTGCAACGCGATGGGCTGCGTCACCCCGCCCACGGGGAGCCCCAGCACCGTCCGCAGAAGCGAGGGCCCGAGGTACTGCTCGAGCTTCGACATTGGAAGGAGCGTGTCAGGCACCGTCACCACGTCGGGGCTCGGCTCGGGGATGCCGCCGGCACGCAGCGCATCGGCGAGCGCGGCCGCGCGTTCACGCGACGCGGCTCCCGTGCCTGGCACCCCGCGGTGGACGACACGCACGCGGCCCGGCCGCGCGAAGTACTCGCGGTGCTCGTCGTAGAAGCGCCGCAGCGTCTCGTCGCTCGGATCGCGGTCTCCATCCCCGGTGAGCGCCGTATCGATGACCGTCGACACGAGCTGCCCGCGGATGCGCGGGTCGCGGCGCGGCAACTCCAACGCCATCGCCCGCTGCAGCAGCAGCTCCTCGTCGACCAGGCGTTGCAGCACGCGCTCGCGGTCGCCCGCCGCGAGCCCGGCGCGCCGATCCGAGGCCACGCCCTCGACGGCACGCTCGAAGTCGGCGCGGGCGATCGGCTCGCCGTTCACCATCGCCACGGCGCCCGGCGGCATGCCGGCCGCCCCGGCGGGACGCCAGACCAGACGCGCGCTCGCGAACGCGAGCCCGGCAGCCGCGCCGATCCCGAGCAGCACCACGCTCCGTCGCTCCCCATCCATCGGGAACGCAGGATCCAACGCCCGCCACGGGCGGGCAAGCGCAGCCCAGGCTGCCACGCTTGACCGCACGGGCTCCCCCTGACGTAACCTCGACCCAGGATGAACGCGCGGCGACGTCGGCGCGGCCTGCCCTTCGGGATCGGGCAGACGAAGCCGCACCACTTCCGCGACATGGCGCGGGTCGTCTGGCAGAACCGCGACCACGCCGGCTACGCCTGGAAGGTCCTCTCCCGTGGTGTCTGCGACGGCTGCGCGCTCGGATCGGCCGGGCTCCGCGACTGGACCATCGACGGCATCCATCTCTGCATGACGCGGCTGAACCTGCTCCGCCTCAACACCATGCCGGCGCTCGATCCGGCCGTGCTGGCGGACGTCTCGGCGCTGGCGGGTCGCTCCAACGCGGAGCTGCGCGAGCTCGGTCGGCTGCCGTTCCCCATGCGACGCGCGCGGGGCGAGCCCGGCTTCAGTCGCCTCACCTGGGACGACGCCTACGCGCGGCTGGGCGAGCGGCTCCGGCACACGCCGCCCGAGCGCACCGCCTTCTACCTCACGGCGCGTGGCCTCACGAACGAGACGTACTACGTCGCGCAGAAGGTCGTCC
>Ga0187893_10007996_pt1 | contig 16954 bp, 13 predicted proteins | sample MA1701074metaG_FD_139574 | JGI IMG/M metagenome (GOLD analysis project Ga0187893, IMG submission 139574) | White microbial mat communities from a basaltic lava cave in the Kipuka Kanohina Cave System on the Island of Hawaii, USA - MA170107-4 metaG ...
CTCCCCTTTGAGTGGCATCGCGAGATCCGGCTGCAGACCCGCTACCAGACGGATCATCAGGCTCTCAGCGCTCTGGCCGGGCTTGAACGCTGGTCCGGACATACCGCCTTTCGCGGCAATGGCTTTCACATCCCAGCGCAATTGACCTTTCTGTTCGCTTGGGCCGTGGCAGGAGTAACATCTGCTTGCCAACAACGGGCGAATGTCTTTCACAAAATTCACTTTCCGGTTGGCCGGGGGCGGAAGAAGGTGACTGCCGCCTTCGCCGTTCTTGCCAGCTTGCAGGGGAGCCTTCTCTCGCGACCGAAGAACGAGTCCACTTGGCCATTCCACGCCTTGATCAATCCACGCTCGCAACAAACCAATCTCTGTTGCCGTGAGTGGATCTCCCTGCCCCTTGGGCGGCATCTCAAGCTCCGCAACCAGGCGGGCCGCAAAATGGATCAAGCGGCTGCGATCGCTGTGACCAGGAACAATGTCTATTCCCAGATCGCCGCCTTTGAGAGCCTGTTCACGGATATCCAGCCGCAGCCCGCTCATGGACACTTCCGCGTTGTGGCATTTCAGGCAGGACGTTTCCAAAATGGGCTGGACGTCGTTGGCGAAGCTCACCTTCTGGACTACAGCGGTTGGCAACTTGGAAACATCCACGCTTTGCCCTAACGCCACAGAATAAACTGCCAAAATCACTCCGCAAATTCGGGCAGTCTTCACTCGCAAAGCTGCTCCGACCGATCGACTCACACTCGCGCTGCAGTTCATAGAAGGAATGACTGGCACAGGCCCAACTTGAGAAAAAACTGAATTTTATCAAGAAACGCTGTGGTTCCGATGGGAAATCGTCTCAGGCCCAATACCATTCCCAACTGACCACCGAAAGTTTAGTATCTTGCAAGCAATCAAACTGTGCAGCTTTGACTGCAAGAAGCAGATGTGCACTATACGCGGAGGTCATTAATGTTTAGGTATCTAGAATTCTATGCAGGGTTTTATGTCGAATCTGGAGCATCATCATGAGAAGCAAGTGGGCTCGCGTGGCAGCGATCGGGTTCTTGCCTGCCCTACTCCTGTCGATGCTCCTCAGGGCGCAACAGACAGAGTCACAGACGAATCTGGAACTCGTGGCGGTCGAAGGCCAGCCGTTAGCCTCTAACGTGCGGCGCTTGATCGAAGCCCTGGAGTTACTGGGAGCTCCTCTTCACATTGAGACCAGAAGCGCTTTGCAGGCCGCGGTTCAGGCTCGGGACTCCCGGGAGATTCAACGAGTGCTGGACCGCCAGGTTCTATTTGCCGTTCACCTGAACCCTGAAGTTCGCGTCAAGGTGACTCGCGGCCCGGCTTCCGCCATTCTCCAGCAAAGCGGCTTTGTCCCCTTCCTGGTGAAGGTCATCAATGAGAGCACGTCCACTCTGCCTCTGAGAATCACCAGCCCGCAGTCAGGACCTGTCTATGCCGGAGTGGCAAAGCTCAGCATGGAGAGAGAACGCCAGCAGCATCTGCGCGAGAATGAGAATGTCAATCGGGATGACCGCTTTCTTCAGGTCGAAATGTTCTCCGCTTCGCCCATGACTGGCAACTTGAGCGGTCTGAAAGTGGAGTACGCTTTAGCTCTCATTTACAGCGCCGACGCGGGGCAGCGCGAAGCAATCATCGGTTTCGATGCAGGCCAAGGCACTCAAGACCTGGGCTTTCGCGGAGAGTTGCCCGTCCTGTTCAGCGTTCGCCCGGCGGTTCCTGTTCGCGTCGCGATTCGGGATCACGATGGCCAGCCGACCACAGGTCGATTGGCGTTTTTCGACCGCGTCGGTCATGTGTATCCGCCGCAGGTCAAACGCCTGGCACCCGACCTTTTCTTCCAGAAACAAATTTACCGGCACGACGGCGAAACCGTGTTGCTGCCGCCAGGGCAGTTCACCATGTATTACGGCCGTGGGCCGGAGTACCGTTGGCTGAAAAGGGCCGTCACGGTTCCCTCAAAAGGTGAGGCACAAATTGAGGTACAACTGCAACGCTGGGTTCATCCGAAGTCCTACGGTTACTACAGCGGCGACCATCACATTCATGCCTCCGGCTGCGCGCATTACACCTCCCCTACCGAAGGCGTCCGACCCAAGGACATGTTCCGGCAAGTAATGGGTGAGGGACTGAACGTCGGTAGTATCCTCACTTGGGGACCTGGCTTTGATCATCAACAGCAATTCTTCTCTCCGGATGCCGATCCCATCAGCGAGCCGTTCTGCCTGATGAAGTACGACATTGAAGTCAGCGGATTCGGTTCGGAAGCGTTAGGCCACGTTTGTCTGTTGAACCTTAAGGAGCAGATTTATCCCGGTGCGGACCGCAGCACGGGATGGCCGACTTGGACGACACCGGTGCTGCGCTGGGCAAAGAGGCAGGGCGCAGTGACGGGCTATGCCCACTCGGGCAGCGGTCTCCAGGTCCATCCTGCCAACGCCGCCAAACGGCTGATGCTGGAACTGGACCGTAACCAGGATGGACGACTCGACGCCAAGGAAGCGGCTCAAGGGTTGTTGCCCGAAGAATTCGGCAGAACGGACCTCGGCCGGGATGGAATGTTGAGCGAGGAAGAACTCATCAAGTCAATCGACCGGGTGGCTGATCAGCTCCCCAATCTCGCGATTCCAGAGCTCAACAGTGTGGGAGCACAAGAGATTTTCGTGACGGCGGCGCTCGGTATCTGCGACTTCATCAGCGCAATGGATACGGCGAGACTTCTGGAGTGGAACTGTTGGTATCACCTTTTGAATTGCGGGTTCCCGCTCAAGGCCGCGGGGGAAACGGACTTCCCTTGCATGAGCGGCACCCGTGTGGGCCAAGGGCGATCTTACGTCCAGCTTGGCAAAGTGGATCGGATTGATTTCAAGGCCTGGTGCGAGGGTCTGGCACGCGGACGCTCTTACGTTTCGGACGGCTACGGCCACGCCCTGGAGTTTACCGTAAACGGCAAGGCCGCCGGGGATGAGCTCCGACTGACGGGTGCAGGCACTGTGAAGGTCCACACCAAAGTCGCATTCTCGTCCGAGACGCCTTTGGAAGTTGCTTACGGTGGCGTGCTGCCCGCCGGAGGGAAGAGGCTGATCGGCGACACAGTGAATCTTCACGAGCCGCATGTTTCGCGCGGCTCGTCTTTCGGTGATCCGAGCGTGAAATTGGTGGAACTGGTCGTCAATGGTCAGGTGGTTTCAACGAAGCAAGTCCCGGCAGACGGCAAACCACACGAGCTGGAATTCTTGACCGACATCCGAAGGAGCAGCTGGATAGCCTTGCGGCATTTCCCGCAAATGCATACCAATCCCGTAAATGTCTTGGTTAGCGGCCAGCCAATTCGAGCCTCGCGCCGGAGTGCGCTGTGGTGCATCGCCGCCATTGAGCAACTCTGGCGGGCTCGCCACGAAAGAATCGCAACGCAGGAACGGGAGGAGTCCCGCAAGACCTTTTAGAGCGCGATCGATCAGTATCGGCAGATTGCCAAAGAAGCAGGGGATGGGACATAAGGTTACCCTCCACTTCAGGGTGGCACGAAAAGCTGGCGAGTCGGACTGCGTCATTCCGGTCGAGCGGAGCGCGAGCAGGAATCCAGACTGGGTTCCTGCTTTCTCGAGAATGACGGCACACTAGCACGACGAGTGCAGCATGGGTTCGCTTTCTTACTTAGAGATCGGAACCTTGTAGAACTCGTACTGGATGCGCCACTTTTCTTCGTTCCCCGGCTCGATTCGCATCTCGATGTAAGGTTCCGGGGAAATATTGCTGCGTATGGACCAGAACACAACCTTCGACAGCGGACGGTCTCCCGTTTGTCTCACCGCAGCACCCGTCTTGCGATTCTCCACCCGGATGTCATAGTCCTGTGCAGAGCCGCCATGTCCCTCCAGGTGTGTAAACACCGTTTGGCCTTTCTGCAATTCCTGAAGGTAAACGAGATTTTTCCCTCGGATTTCGGCGAGCCCTTTCAAATCGGCGGTGGCGCGCAGATCGAATGGAAACTTCACCACGAAATCGGGCCCGGATGGCTGATCATCCAGCATGAAAAAATTGTGATTGTACGCGTGGGTCGAAATCGGCTTTCGCCCGGTGTTCTTGAGGCTGTGCTCCAGCAGCAGCTCCGCCTTGCCTTGTGGCAAACGAACTGTTTTACGGTACGTGTACGCATAGCCTGCTGTGTCGGCAAGCTCGTGGATGAACTCAATCCAGTCCGATCCCCTTCTTCACTTTCCATTTGCCCGAATCCACAATCTCATACGTATTGAATGAACTATAGCGGGGCTCCTCAGGTTTGCGAAGCGAGCCGACACCGATCTTCACGAAGCTCCCGCCCGGCCTGGCTTCGTCGTAGCCCAAGCCCGCGTTGTTGGTGAAAAACTCCTCCACCGGGCCGGTGATGGCATCGTGCAGCTTCGGGTCGTACCGCTCGAACCATTTTCCGAAATAACTGTGGCCATCACATTCCAGGCTGGCAATAACGCCCGACCAGTCGAAGCGTGTTCCCCGGTAGTAGCCGTTCTGGGAGTCCGGCAGATAAAGCCTGGCGCGCACACGCGAGTTTGAAATCTCTGCCTGCGGAAAATCCGCAGCGACAGCGTTGTTTAAGAACAAGAAGAACACCAGCGACGCGCAAATCAAGATTCTCAAGATGTTTAACCTCCCCGGAAAGGTGTGGCTCCGAGTCCGCAAGTCCTTTGAAATACAAATCACTTCAAAATCTCGATTACCTCGCGAACCGATTTAAGCTCCCCAAGTCGAATCAGCCGGGTGACTACTCCCGCCACAAGCCTGGGTCGCCGCACCAGCCTGCCAATCGCAAGGGCTCGAGTGTCGAGTTGGTGGACCACACTGGCACGCTCAGGAGGGCTCGCTGCCGCCAGCCGCTCGGCCGCTTGCCAGGCGCAATCCCGCGCTTTCGTCATGCTAAAGTGAATCAGAACGTCCTCGCTACGACCGGAAACTTTGTCGATCAAACCAAGCAAAGGCCACACCGCGTCAAGTTCCGCCTTCACGTCATTCACCAGCGCTGCAAGTATGCTGTTGATGCGGTTGAAATCCGTCTTGAGAGCCGGTAGTTCAGTTCCCGGAGAGGTGGCCGCCGCCGCGACGGCCAGATCGAGATTAATGTGCGCATTGATTCCCAGCAGCAAGTGCTGCAACACGATAGGCCACCACTGCGCCGAGACATCGAAGGCAAATTGCCACGATTTGGGTACCGCCTTGCGTTGCTGATAGAGCTCAAACGCCTCCAGATAGCGGTTGGCAAACAACACGTCCAGGCGCTCCATCCTGCTGGCATCTTCGAACTGCCCTTGGCTGATACCGCGGGCCACCTGCAAAGTCACCTTGCGGTAGAGAGCCGGGAAATAGCCGAGACGGCTCTCATTTGTGATCGCCTGGCTGATGATTCGATCTAGATTTTGGATGACTTCGTCAATATGATGGGCGGGCACTTGGGACTCTCACCTGTGCAGGTTGACGAAAAAGCTTACCGTTTCGGCCCCATCTATCGCCGCGATCCCGCCCTCGTGGAACGATCCAAAATCTTTCAGCCGGAGCCAGTGCATGCCAGATGAGTTTAAACCGAATCCTGATCCTGACGCCGAGATTGTTCTTAACCTGATCGACGGATTTCGCGCCTCGAAAGCCGTCTTTACTGCGGTCTCGTTGGGTGTATTCGACCAGCTCCACAGTCTTCCGGCAACCTGCGAGGAACTGGCACGAAATCTGAACTGCAACGCTGAGGCCTTGGAGCGAATTCTGGGCGCGTGCGTCAGCTTACATCTATTGAAACGTGACCGAGGACGTTATCACAACCTGAGCGTGGCCGCGCGATTCCTGCGGATTGAAAGTCCCGAAACTCTGAGCGGCTACATTCTATATTCCGACCGAATCAGTTTTCGGCTATGGCGACATCTTGAAGACGCAGTGCGCGAAGGCAGTCATCGCTGGGAGCAGGAGTTCGGCTTGGCGGTGGGCATCTTCGATCATCTGTTTGCCACGGAGCAAGACAAGCAAACCTTTCTAGCCGGAATGAATGGGCACGGTCTGCTGAGTTCTCCTGCTGCCGTGGCGGCATTGGACCTGAGCCGCTTTCACCAGATGGTGGATCTGGGAGGTGCTACAGGTCATCTTGTGATTGCGGCTTGCCGGCATTATCCCCAGTTGCGGGCCACCGTGTTTGATCTTCCCGCCGTGACACGGACCACTCGTTCCTATGTGGAACAAGCCGGCCTTGGGGAACGCATCACCATCCAAAGTGGCGACTTCTTCAAGGACCCACTGCCGGCCGCCGACCTCTACAGCTTGGGGAGAATCCTGCACGACTGGTCTGAGGAAAAAGTCGGGTTCCTTCTGCAAAAGATCAGCCGGCAGCTCCCCCCCGGAGGTGGTTTGCTCATTTGCGAGAGGCTGCTGAATGAGGAGCGCGATGGACCTGTGAGCGCCTATCTTCAATCGTTGAACATGCTTTTGTGCACCGAAGGGAAGGAACGATCCGCCTCGGAGTACGAAAGTCTCACGCGCGCAGCGGGTTTTTCCAGCTTCCAGTTTCGACGAACGGGCCAACCGGTGGATGTGATGTTGGCTACAAAGTAAAGCGTCCTACTTGTTCAGCCAGGCCACCACGATTCCCATCAGCAGGACACTGAGTGTGTCAAACACGATCTGTTTGTACACCACGGCCGGTGGCATGGGTTGCACCGCATAATAGATCAAATACATTGGAATGGTCATCAGTACCGCCACAGCCAGGCCGAATCGAATACCTTGGGAGAGAAACGGTTTCGCCTCCTTGCCTCTCTGGTAAAGCCAGACAAAACCGAACGCGATCAAAGCGTGAGCTAACAACATGAACGGGAAGTAGGCCTCGGCGTCCTGAGGCGTCCGAAACAAGCCCTGGAGTTGAGTATAGGCTTGATTCAGCAGGACTCCATGCACCAAAAAGCCCAGGCCCAGCGACAGAACAAACATCACAACAACTGAGATCAGGAACTTCTTATTCATGGTTCTCTCCTTTTGAAAAAAGAATCTTCTTCCTCGCCCTGCATTCCTCGAAAGAACGTAACAACTCCCGTCTGCAAGGATGGGTCCCGTGGATTAAACCCTAACGGCCAAATTTCTGGTGCATCCGAATCGAGCAGAATGGCGACTAGGTCCCCGGGCTTCGCGCCAAGCCCCAGCCATCTCAGGAAATCGCAGGGGCGAATAGAAGGACGTGATGCTCAAGATTTCTGGTGTTTTGGCAAGATGGGAAAACGTCGGAGATCATAGCCCATCGAGTGCCTGGAATCGACAGAATTCAGATCGGCAGCGCACCGAAGGTGAAGTGGAACGGTTTGAGGGCTTTTTGTGCGACAATCCTTTTCGTCCCAGTCCCGGTATACCCGCGCCTCGTGACTAATTTGAAGGCCGGTCGCCATCCCCGGAGAAATCACAATGCAGCCTTCCTGGCACACTTTTCTACTGGCTCTAATCCTGCTGTTGTCTGCCTCCTGCTCGCGACAAAGTCCTCCGTCTCAGCAAACCACCATCCAGTCCAGCCTTTCTGCACTCAAACCGGCTTTAGACAGCATCAGCAGCGAAGATTTGCTACAGCACACGCGCATTTTGGCTTCGGATGAATTCGAAGGGCGCGCTCCCGGCACTCCAGGCGAGGAACTCACGGTGAAGTATCTCACCGGGCAGTTTCAAAAACTGGGACTCAAGCCCGGCAATCCGGACGGCACCTACGTGCAGAAAGTTCCGCTTGCGGGGTTCACTCCAGAATCTCAAGCCTCCTTCGTCTCAGGCGGGCAGAGATTGAGCCTCACCCCGAAGGCCGACTATGTGGCAGTGTGCCGGCGCTACGTTCCAGAAGTGAAAGTAGCCGATTCGGACGTCGTCTTCGTCGGCTACGGGGTCGTAGCACCGGAGTACGGCTGGGACGACTACAAAGGCATTGATGTGACAGGCAAGACGCTTGTCATGCTCGTCAACGACCCGGCGGTGCCCGACCCGAGCGATCCGTTCAAGCTTGACGAGAAGTTGTTCAAAGGCCGGGCGATGACCTACTACGGGCGCTGGACCTACAAGTATGAGATCGCTTCGGAGAAGGGCGCGGCGGCCGCCATTATCATCCACGAGACGGGACCGGCCGGCTATCCCTTTGAAGTGGTTTCGGAAAGCTGGGGGCGCGAAAATTTCGATCTGCGCCGTCCAGACAAGAACATGAGCCGCGTGGCGGTAGAGTCGTGGATCAGTCTGGACACTGCCAGACAACTCCTCAAGCTCGGCGGCCAGGATTTTGATGTCCTCAAGAAAACTGCCACTAGCAGAGATTTCAAGCCGGTGCCACTCAAAGTGAAAGCCAACTTCACGGTAAAGAACACTCTGCGTGAGGTGGACTCGCATAATGTCATCGCCAAGCTGGAAGGATCCGACCCGGCACTGAAGCATGAGAACGTTGTCTACTCGGCTCACTGGGATCATCTTGGGAAAGACGGGAAACTTCAGGGCGATCAGATTTTCAACGGAGCACTCGATAACGCTTCCGGTGTGGCCGCCCTGCTGGAACTGGCGGAAGCGTTCACCCGGCTGCCACAGCCACCCAAGCGATCAGTTCTTTTTCTTTCCGTAACGGCCGAAGAAAAAGGCTTGCTGGGCGCGAAACATTACGCTGAGAACCCGCTTTATCCTTTGGCGAGAACGGTTGCGAACATCAACATGGACGGGGTCAACCAGTGGGGTCGGACGAAAGACATCGTGGTGGTAGGTTTAGGCAACTCGACCTTGGATGACGTCCTCGAAGAAGCGGCCCAGACGCAAGACAGGGTCCTTAAGCCCGACGCTGAACCGGAGAAGGGATTCTTCTACCGCTCGGACCATTTCGAGTTCGCGAAACTTGGGGTGCCGGCACTCTATACCGATTCCGGAACAAACTATCTTGGGAAATCGGCCGAGTATAGCCAGCAGAAGCGGGATGAGTATACGACCAGGGACTACCATAAGGTTTCGGACGAGGTGAAGTCGGACTGGGACCTTTCGGGAGCTGTCGAGGACACAGAGCTATTGTTTCTAGTAGGCTGGCGCGTGGCGGAAATCCACAAGATTCCCGAATGGAAGCCGGGAACAGAGTTTAAGGCACGTCGGGAGGAAATGCTGAACTCCAAGAATTGATCCGCGCAGTTTAAGTTTGGAAACGTCCGAGCTATTCAGACCTGATGAAGAAGGGACACAACCCCCTGCTCCCCTTTGTTAAGGGCAGTTCGTTGAAACCGCAGACCTGATAGGGACTAAACGCAAGTCAGGCTGGTTCTCCCGGCGAGCCTCAGGAGGCCGCCGCCACGCTCCACACTCGCTTCAGGGCTACGACACGCCGCGACCAAATCCAGAGCAACACGACTCCAACAAGAATCAATCCGGCCGAGAGACCAATCCAAAGCCCCAAAACTCCCCAAGCCATCAGAAAGCAGAAGGCATAGCCGACTGGCAATCCAATCAACCAATGACCGATGAAGTTGCAGATCATCGGCGTTCGAGTGTCGCCAGTCCCGCGCAGGATTCCGGTCGCCACCACCTGGATGCCATCAAACATCTGGAACACTGCCGCCAGCAGCAAAAGCGAAGTACCCAGAGAGACGACATGAGCGTCAACCGTGAAAACCCTCATGATGGAGGCAGGCACGGACACAAGTGTCATTCCGGCCAGACCCATGAAACCGGCCCCCAGCAGCAGTGCCATCCATCCAGCACGTGCCGCCGCCACAGGGTTGTGGCCTCCCAGCGCCTGGCCGACCCGAACCGCCCCGGCGGAGGCCATTCCCAGGGGTACCATAAACGTCAAACTGGCAATCTGCAGCGCAATCTGATGTGCGGCCAGCGCCACGGGTGTGAGCCGGCCAGCCAACGCCGTGGCGGCAGCAAACACGCCCACTTCCAAAACTGTCTGCATGGCCGCCGGACACCCGATGCTCAGAAGACGCCTGAGACATGTGTGTTCAAGCTTTAAGGGAGTTTTCCACAATCCGGTCTGTTCCCGGCGCTCATGCCATACGATGGCAATCATCAGAACGCTCATCATATAGACTCGCGACAGTGTTGTTGACCATCCCGCGCCTTCCGTGCCCATCGCGGGCGCGCCCATGTTCCCGTAGATAAGCACCCAGTTGGAGAATGCATTCACCAGATTCGCGCTGATCATGGTGAACAAAATCGGCTTCACCTGATTCATGGCCTGCAAATAGCGCCGGAACGCACTATAAAGCAGCAGCGGCAGCAAACCCCACAGGAGTGCCTTGAGGTATGGAACGGTTTGGTGCAAAACCGCAGGATGAATTCCCCAGGCGGGAAGCAGCGGGAAAAACAACAACTGGACAAGCGTCAATGGAACCAGCAGGCCAAAGCTGAGATACACGCCATGAAGCAGCCAACGATGGCATTCTGCAAACAGCCCGCCGCCAAAGGCTTGCGAAACCAGCGGATCGAGCCCCAGCAAAACGCCCATTCCGAACACAGCCACCGCGAAGTGGAGAACACTGCCGATGCCGACTCCACCGATGGCTTCAGCGCTGACACGACCCACCATGATCGTGTCCACAACTCCCATCATCATCCAGCCAATCTCAGCCAGAACGACTGGCCAAGCCAGTTTGAACATCGGCCGGAATTCCGACGACAGGTCCTTCAAGGCAGGCATCACTTGACCAACTCAAACTGATCAACATTCCATTCGGTCTTTCCTTCGCGCACTACCAGCCGCGCTTCCTGGCTCTTGGAGCCCCGTTTACCTTTCGAGACGCTGACCATGAGGATTTTGACCTCCATTTCTTGCGGGTCTTTCTGTGTCAACGTCTGGAGTTCATAGGCCGCGAAAGAGGGATCGGAGGGGCCCCTCAGAAAAGTCTCGAGTTCATTCTGGGACGCAAACTGGCTCTGAAAGCTTTGCGTTGAAGTTCTGATCGCCAGCTCAGGGTCGCGATTCAGTACTCCCTTGATAAACTTCTTCGCAGCGGCAAGGGCAAGCTTCCCCCGTTTTTCGCTGACGACGTTGAAGGGCAGCAGCCGGCGCCGAGGATCCGAGCGAATGAAGTCAATGTCGTCGGCCAGCCAATCCTGCTGCAGCATGATGAATTTCAGCCGCTCATGCACCGTGGCAAAGACCTGTTCGTTCAGGTCTGCCCAGAGACTCTCCACCTCAACATTGAACTCACCGTCGCCCGAGGCCTTGATGTCCGCAGTGTTGAAGTTGAAGGCCACCACTCGCCCGCTGCGCACCCGGATAAAGCGTTTGCCCCGCAGGTAGTCTTTCTCCAGGCTTGCCGTCATCAGTTTGCGGGCTTCTACGTTATGAGGCAACGTTCGCGCGGCCATGAAATTATCCACTGCCAGGGCTCGCAGATCAGAACCAGCGGGGTTCTCTGCAAGGCCAGACGAACTTAACAGCAGGAGACTAAATAATGAAAGTGTTGTCATGCGCATCAGAAACTTCGCCACTGTTCCGGCCTCCTGACTGAAGTGGGGCAGGCTGCCCGCCGTGCCAATATGGCAGCTATGGTAGCATAACATCCGAAACGCGCTGCAAACCGCTCTTCCGCGCTTTGCACATCAGCAAGGGACTGAGAGGTCGCTTGAAGAATCGACAAGGGAAACAAAGCAATGGAAACCTGAAGCAGGCGAAAAGCCGCGTCACCCTGGATCGCGCTTTTTCGAAAGCTGGAATGTTTTCCCGAACGGAAGCTCTTAAAAAGATCAAATCTGGAGCGGTTAAAGTTAACGGCAGGGTCGTGCGGGAGCCGGCTAGTTGGATTTCATTGTCACAGGACACCATTCTGTGCGACGGGCAGAAGTTGCGTGAGCGGCCCAAGCTTTATCTGATGCTCTATAAACCCAAGGGGGTAGTAACTTCCCATGGTGACCCGGGGCAGCGGAAGACAGTTTACGACCTTCTGACCGGTTTGGACGAGTGGGTATTCCCGGTAGGCCGCCTGGACCTGGACACTTCAGGCCTCCTCATCATGACTAACGACACGGCTCTGGGCGAGCAAATGACAAACCCACTCTCCAAAATTCCCAAGACTTACCAGCTGAAGATCGACTTTCATCCAACCCAGGAACAGCTCGACAAACTCGCTCGCGGATTGGAACTAGAAAACGGGGAAACAACCCTGCCAGCAAAAGTCAAAGTGTTACGACAGAACGAGAAATATTCGTTTCTGGAACTGGTCTTGGTTGAAGGAAAAAACAGGCAAGTGCGCCGCATGATTGAGGCGCTCGGTGGACACGTCATGAAGTTAGTGCGCACCCGAATCGGAAATCTTGCCCTCGGAGACTTACCCATCGGCCGATATCGGAGTCTGGGCTCCCAGGAACTGGCGGAACTGCTGATGCGACCCGCTTCCTCAGCGGCACGAGAAAGCGCGCCAGAAGCACCCCGGAGTCGGGCCAATGTCTCGCGAAACCCCGTTGGACGCCGAGCCAAGGGAACGGGCAGTGGGCAGTCTTCTCGAACCAAAGCCGATGGTTAGCGCTTTTGGATGCAGTACAAATGGTCCGCAGTGCGGATGAAGAGCTGGTTGCCTACCGCCACAGGACTCGCCAGAGTGGGACTGTCCAGCTTGCTGACGCCCAGAATCTCAAACGTCGGCCCCGCTCTCACGACGGTTGTGGTTCCTTCTTCGTTGATACAATAGATTTTGCCGTCAGCCAGCAGGGGTGAAGAACTGTACGTCCCTAGTTCGATGCGCTGCGATTCGTAGATCGGCTTTCCCGTCGCAGCATCCAAGCAGTTCAAAGATCCGTTGTCTTTCAGCACATAAATGTACTTGCCGTCGGTCGTCGGAGTGGGCACATCCGCGCCGAGATTGTTGGTCCACAGTTCATTCTTTCCGGTGATATCGCCTTTGCCGCCGGCACGGAATGCGATGAAGGGCCGCCCTCGTGTACTCGGAGTGAAAACGTTGTCGCCGATGACGAGCGACGACGCAATTGTACGGTTCATCGGGTTGTTTGTGGGGTTAAACCCGCCCAGGCGCCACAGCTCCTTGCCCGTATCCATATCGTGGCCCGTTGCGTAGTCGCCACCCGAAATCACGAGCTGCAGCTTGCCTCCCACGCTGACTACTTGGGGGGTCGCATAGTTGTCGGGAGACTCCGTCACCGCATCTGTGGGGCGTTCCACCTTCCAGAGGGTTTTTCCGGTGCCCTTGTCTGCGGCAAACACATAGGACGGGTCGTCTGTCTTCATCCCGTGAAGCACCTGGACGTAAAGGCGGTTCCCATGAAGCAGCGGCGTTGAGGCGTAACCGTGGTTGAGGCCGAACTGGCCGTACTCAGCCTGGATATCCCGTTTCCAAACTTCTTTTCCGTCTACGGTCAGGCAGGCAAGCTTGCCGTTTCCAGTCATGATCCAGACAAGTCTTCCATCAGTGATGGGTGAAGGCGAAGCCGAGTTCTGTTTTCGAAACAGCTGATTGCCACTGTCAATCTGACACTGCCAACGGATGGAACCGTCTTTCCGATTCACAGCCATCAGGAAGATCTTGTCGTGACTGGCGGAATCTGTCCCACGTTTGTTTCCCCCGGCCAGGGACACAAACCCTTCTTCGGCGGAAGTCACAAAAATGATGTCGCCCCAAACAATCGGGGTAGCTGCACTCCAGCTTGGGAGTTTTGTGCGCCAAAGAACGTTGTCGGTCTGGCTGAAAGACACAGGCAAATTGCGTGCTGTTTGCGTGCTACCGTTCGAATCGGGTCCGCGCCATTGAGGCCAATTGGCACGAAGGGAGTCAGCAAGAAATAGAGCGGCTAACAGGCAGCCACCGGCGATAAGGCCAGAGTTGTTTGGACGACGCGCCATGGGTTCACCTCAAAATGAAAATTGAGGCGATGGTAACATGTGGATTCGATTGCAACAACCCAATCAACGGGGTCATCAGGCACTGAACCTTTCGTGGATGCCATCTGCGGTGAGGATCGATCGTCAAGCACTAGCCATGCACGGCGTGCGATCGAACTTCTGCCAGCATCAGCGAAATGGATGAAGTCGATGTATTCCCACATGCTACTATGGGGCCGTTTGCCGGCTTTTCATGACTTTGGGGCTGCAAAGTTTGGAGTGACCTCGAAGCTCGCCCTTCTATTGATTCAGCAACGGAGGAACGCATGACGACGATTACAGGCATCAAGGCGCGCGAGATCCTGGATTCTCGCGGTAACCCCACGGTCGAAGCCGAAGTCACTCTGGAATGTGGCGTCACGGGGAGGGCTGCCGTCCCCTCAGGAGCTTCCACCGGAGAGCACGAAGCCGTGGAGCTTCGGGATGGCGAGAAGGAGCGCTACTTGGGAAAAGGGGTCCGGATGGCGGTGAAAAATGTCAATGAGCAGATTGCGGCTGAACTGCAGGGGTGTGATGCACTGCGCCAAGCGGAAGTTGACCGTCGCATGATTCAGCTCGATGGCACGTCCAACAAAAGCAAACTGGGAGCCAACGCCGTCCTCGCGGTTTCTTTGGCCACAGCCCGCACCGCAGCCGATGCGCTCGGTCTGCCTCTCTACCGTTACCTTGGCGGTGTGAATGCTCGTCTGCTCCCGGTTCCCATGATGAACATTCTCAACGGCGGATCCCATGCCGACAACAACGTTGACCTGCAAGAATTCATGGTGATGCCCGTCGGTGCGTCACGCTTCAGCGACAGCCTGAAGATGGGCGTAGAAATCTTCCACAACCTGAAAAAGGTACTTTCAAAGAAGGGCTACAACACCGCCGTCGGAGACGAAGGGGGGTTTGCGCCAAACCTGAAATCCAACGAAGAAGCTGTTGAGGTGATTCTTGAAGCAACACAACAGGCAGGGTTCACGCCCGGCAGGGATGTATTTATAGCTCTCGATCCCGCTTCCAGCGAGTTCTATGAAAACGGGAAGTATGTTTTCAAGAAATCAGACAAGTCAGTGAAAACTTCGGACCAGATGGTGGAGTTCTACAGCAACTGGGCCCGGCAGTACCCGATCATCTCAATCGAGGACGGGCTGGCAGAGAACGATTGGGAAGGATGGGCGGCGTTTACGAAAGCGTTGGGCAACAAGATTCAATTGGTCGGAGACGATCTTTTCGTCACCAACACCGAGCGTTTGCGGAAGGGCATCGAAGCAGGTGTCGGAAACTCGATTCTGGTCAAGGTGAACCAGATTGGAACGCTTACTGAAACCCTTGAAGCCATTGAACTGGCCAAGATCAACCGCTACACGGCTGTGGTTTCTCACCGCTCGGGTGAAACGGAGGACACGTTCATTTCCGATCTCGTCGTGGGGCTGAATACTGGACAGATCAAGACAGGCTCGGCCAGCCGCACCGACCGGATCGCGAAATACAATCAGCTGTTGCGAATTGAAGAAGAATTGGGCGCGCAAGCCTTGTTCGCCGGCAAGGCGACGTTCAAACTGGAATAATTTGCGCCTTTTCTGAGGTGCCCTGTAGTACGGAGTGTGCTCCGCCAGGATGCCTTTGAATACATCGCAGATCCAAGATAGATTAGTAACCGATTGCACGCCTTCGCCGCAGTCAAGTGACCCTACCGCTGAGCGTCTCCCAATTCGATTTGAAGAAGATTCTCCTGATCCGCTTTGCGCGTCTGGGAGATGTGATCCTTCTTGTCCCCTCCATTCGAGCCCTCCGAGCCCGCTTCCCCAAAGCACGAATTGATGTTCTCGTCGATCACCGGTACGCGGGCGTCCTCGAAATGTGCTCGGCCGTGGACCGAGTGATTCCCGTCAACCGACTGGAAATGCGGGATGGGGGAAAGATCCGGGCTGTTGCGACAATGTTTCGACTGGCCCAAGAGCTGCGCGCGGCAGGGTATGACCTCGTGCTGGACTTTCACAGCTTCCGGGAGACACATCTGCTGACATGGTATACACGCGCTCGTTTTCGCCTGGGGCTCAAACGGGTGCATAGCTCCTATTGGCCATTCTGCTTTAATCTAGGACCAGTTCTGGAAGACGATGCGTTACACGTCTCCGACGTGTTTCTTTCGATCTTAAGCTTTCTTGGAATCTCCCCAGTTTCGAATGCTCATGTACTCGATTTGACTTCCGACCTGCGCGAACAGGCAGATTCTTTCCTAAACCGCCACCAGATTGAGCCGGGTGCCTTGCGAATCGGTTTCAACCTGGGTGCGGGCTCGCAATCTCGCACCTGGCCGCCTGAAAAGTTTGCCGAATTGGCCGAGAGTATTACTCGCCGCCATAAGGCTGTCATCATCGCGTTTAGCGGTCTCAACGAAGAGTTACTTTCCGAGGAGTTTTGTCGCCATGCGCAATCAGCCCGAGTGATTCCTGCTCCAAGTCTGGCTCTGCCCCAACTGGCGGCCTTGTTCAGTCGCTGTGATGTGCTTGTGAGCAACGATACCGGGCCCATGCATCTGGGCGCCGCAGCCGGAGTTCCTACTCTCGGGCTATTCAGTATTGCCAGGCCGAATCACTACCGCCCCTTGGGGGCCTCCAGCGGCTACGTGAGTTGCGCACCGATTGATCAACTCGATCCAGAGACGGTCTACCAACACCTTCTGCAGATGCTCAATGCGCGGACGAGGGCCTATTGAAAGACATGCGCCGGGAACGTTGGGATCGATCCAAAAAGGAGCACAGCTCACACGATACCGACCCAGCACAGAAAATCTCGGCAGCATCTGAGCCGCTGAACCTGCTGTGCTATACTGGCCGACACTTCCCGGCCAGATGGCTGGCTGTTGCTGGCAAGATCTCGATGAAGGAGTAACGATGCCAATCCCCAAGTCGGAGAAAATCTGGTTCAACGGAAAATTAGTGAATTGGGACGACGCAAAGATCCACGTAATGTCTCATGTGATTCACTATGGCTCTTCGGTTTTCGAAGGGATTCGCTGTTACAACACTTCGAAAGGCTCTGCCGTGTTCTGTCTTAAGGCCCACGTGGAGCGCCTGCTGAATTCCGCCA
>Ga0187893_10007998_pt1 | contig 16948 bp, 18 predicted proteins | sample MA1701074metaG_FD_139574 | JGI IMG/M metagenome (GOLD analysis project Ga0187893, IMG submission 139574) | White microbial mat communities from a basaltic lava cave in the Kipuka Kanohina Cave System on the Island of Hawaii, USA - MA170107-4 metaG ...
CAGAAATTCCCCATTTTGATTCAGAAGATTGACGCAGAGCGAGTTGGAGGGTCACGCTCCGTCGTGACCGCATTGGCGAATCGGACGCGACAGAGCGCGTCCCTCCAATTTGGGGAATTTCTGTGCATTCTAAAGCGGGCTTGCAATTGCCCTGCACGCTGTTTACCGTGGCTGGGACTTTGTGAAAGAAATCACAAGGACGCTGAGCGGAAATTCCGAATGAGCGAACTGCAACAATATGTGCCCGTCGGATTGCTGATTCTCATCGTCGCGGGGATGGCGGTGGGGATGGTGGCGGTGACGGCGTTGCTGGGGCAGAAGGGGAAGCGTAACCGCACGAAGGACACCCCTTACGAGTGCGGCAAACCCGAAATCACTGACCCGCATTCGCGGTTTTCGGTGAAATTTTATCTCGTCGCGATGCTGTTCATCCTCTTCGACATCGAAATCGTTTTTCTTTATCCGTGGGCGGTGGTTTTTCGCGAGATGATTCAAACCATGGGGGTCGCCATTCTGGTCGAGATGGTTGCGTTTCTGGGAATTTTGGTCGTGGGGTTCATTTGGGTGTGGAAAAAGGGCGCGTTGGATTGGAACACGAGGGGATGAGGAAAAATCCGAATATCGAAATCCGAAATTCGAAGGAAATGCGAATGCGGCAAACGGCGGAAATGCAAAAAGCTTTGAGATTTTCCTGATTCGAATTTCGAGCTTCCTTCGGATTTCGAGATTCGGATTTCGGATTTAAGCAGAGACGGCACGGATGGAATTAAGATGAGTCAAACACTTGAAACAGGATTCGACCCCAAAGTGGAGGGCCGTGAGGTCATCGTCACGCGGCTCGACTCCGCGCTGGATTGGATGCGCAAAAATTCCGTCTGGCCGATGCCGATGGGGCTGGCGTGTTGCGCGATTGAATTGATGGCGGCGGGCGCGTCGAAGTTCGACATCGCGCGGTTCGGCGCGGAAGTGATGCGGTTCTCGCCGCGCCAAAGCGACCTGATGATTGTGGCGGGCACTTGCACTTACAAAATGGCGGAATGCGTGAAGCGCATTTGGGATCAGATGCCCGAGCCGAAATGGTGCATCGCGATGGGCGCGTGCGCGAGCACGGGCGGGATGTATCGCAGTTACGCGGTCGTGCAGGGCGTTGACCATTTCCTGCCCGTGGATGTTTACATTTCGGGTTGTCCGCCTCGCCCCGAGGCGTTGCTTGAGGGATTGATGGCGTTGCAACGGAAAATTTCCCAGGAAGCAGCTTTGCAGGGACTGAAGAAGGACAAACGCCCCTCGCGGCTTGAGTCTCTCAAGGGACACACAGTGCGCGTCGAGGGTGTGAAGCCAATTTAGATGTTTGATTGTAGGGCGCGAATACCCAACCCGTAGTCTGCGAAGGGTTGGGTTTCGCGCCGAGACCTTTTCGTAAGGTTGTCAATTTGCAACCCAGCGGCGGGAAACCACTCCGCAGACTCCGTGGCATTCCCGCCCTACAAATTTTTATCAATGACCGCCAAAGAAGCAGCGCAAAAATTGAAGCAGCAGTTCGCTAACGATGTGCGCGAACCGACGGAGTTTCGCGGCGAAATCACCGTCACGGTCGCGCGCGAACAAATCGTCGCCGCCTGCAAATTTCTCAAGGGCGACGCCGACACCGCGTTCGACTTGCTCACCGATGTTTCGGGCGTGGACAATTACGGCGAAGACCCGCGCTTCGAAGTCGTCTATCACCTTTACTCGCTGAAAAACCGCTGCTGGCTGCGGCTCAAGACGAAAATTTCCGAGGACGATTTGGTGGTGGACAGCGTCGCGGGCGTGTGGCGCACGGCGGATTGGCACGAGCGCGAGGCGTTCGACATGTTCGGCATCAAGTTTCGCGGACATCCGAATCTCAAACGCATTTTGATGTGGGAAGGTTATCCGCATTTTCCGTTGCGCAAAGATTTCCCGCTCGCGGGGATTCCCGCCGAACTGCCTGGCAGCGAAGTGATGCCCGACGAATACAAGGACGCGGAAGTTTCGCCGATGCTTGGCGGGCCGTTTGTTCCTGGCACGGGCACGACGCTTTCCAAACGCCGCGAGCCGCGCCAGAAGGACACGGTCGTCGAGGAATCGGTGACGCAAAAGAAGGGGAGTTTGCCTGGAGGTGTGGATTGAAGGCGGCAGCCGATGAAAAAAGTCATTTCCAAAATTAAGACCAAAAACGGCAAGAAGCCGAGAAAGCTACAACGGAAAAGCAAAAGCAGATTCCGCCTGCGGGAAGGTTCTGCTCTTTACGCCGTCGAGAAAACTGACTTGGTCACTTTGGACGATGCTGCGTTGCTGACAGGAAAAACGCCGCACAACATTCGCGATTACATTCAGCGCGGTCGTATTGCCAAGCTAAACACAGAAGGCAAAAAAATTGTCCGCGCTGAAAACGGCGAACTTCGCGTCTCGCTCAAGGAGCTCAAAGCGTTTCTCTACCTCGTCGAGCAACGAGAAGAAAAACATCATCATGCGGGCCTTCATCCCGAACTGGGATTCTACGGACTCGCCGAGCGTGAACGCACGAAGCACGTCCACCGTTTGCACCCATACCTCGGTAAATTCATTCCGCAGTTAGTTGAGTGGTTCTTGAAACGCTCTTTCAAGTCAGGCGATTGGATTCTTGACCCGTTCATGGGAAGCGGCACGACGCTCGTTCAAGCAAACGAACTCGGAATGCCAGCGGTGGGCGTGGACATTTCCGAATTCAACTGTTTGATTGCACGAGTCAAAACGCAAAAATACAACGTAGAGAAAGCACGCCACGAAGTTTTGGAAGTCGAGTCGAGAGTTCAGAGTTTCAGCAATCGGCTCAACCAAACCGATGACTCAAGCTTGTCTCTGTTTCTAGAAGAGAAACTTGACGCTCTGAAAGAAAGTTTGTTGTCCGAGTGCAAGAGCGAATACCTGAGAACGTGGTTCGCGCCAAAAGCGGTTTTGGAAATGCTTTACTACCGCCGACTGCTTTCTCACTATCAATATAAAGATTTGCTGCGCGTCGTTTTGAGTCGTGCCGTTCGTTCGTCTCGCTTGATTACGCATTACGATTTAGCCACGCCTAAAGCGCCTATCCCTCTCGGAAAACCTTACTGGTGCAAAAAACATAATCGAGTTTGTATGCCGATAGATAACTGTATCGAGAAAATTCACGCCTACAGCGAAGACACCGTCAGACGAATTGAGACTTTCGACAAACTGAGAACCGACCAACCTATGCACGTCATCAACGGAGACTCGCGCACTGTCAACCTCAAGAAAGTTTTACCTGACCAAGTGTCGTTCGACGGAATCTTTACCAGCCCGCCATACGTCGGCGGCATTGACTATCACGACCAGCACACCTACGCCTACGAGTTGTTCGGCATTCCTCGGAACGACTCTTCGGAAATCGGACCGAAGAAAGGTGGAAAGTCCAAGACTGCACAGCAGAAATATGTTGATGACATTAGTGCTGTGTTCAAGCACGTCTGCAAATTCCTGAAACCAGATGCCAAGATTTTTATCGTCGCGAACGACCGAATGAATCTTTATCCAGAGATTGCCAACCGAAGCGGCCTAAGGATTCAAGAAACGGTTTTGCGCGCAGTCACTAAGCGCACTGAGCAAGGCGACGACCCGTATCAAGAGACAATTTTTTTGATGAAGAAAGCTGGTTGATCCTGACACGAACAACATGAGACAAGAGACTACACGCCAAATTCAGACGCTCATCGAAAGCAAAATACGGGAAAAGCTGCGCGACTACGCCGCTGAATCCGAATACAAACCATTCTTTGAAGCGATTTTCTCCAAGTCCGTAATCGTGCAGGCTTCAATCATGCAGTCGCTTTACACAACGTTTGGAATGTCCATGTATGAGCAGATTGCGGAGTTGCTCGGCGACGGTCGGAAGGGCTGCGTGATGGAGCGGCAACATCAATTGGTCGGCTCGGTGGACGCCGCAACGCTTTCGCTCATCGAAGATATTTGTGGCAAATCAATCGGCGTGCATTCAAAAGAACAAGAGGTCGAAATGATTCGGCAAAGCATCCAGCCGAGCGCCGCAACCGTTACACACGCGGATGCCACTGTGGACGTTTTTCTTCGGTGTGCTGATTGCGAGATTTACGTAGACATCACAACCGTTAAGCCCAACAAAAAAGAGGCGCGAGTGCTCCGCCACAAAATGCTTATCTGGACAGCGCTTCGGCTAAGCCAGAAGAAAAACTCACATCCCGAAACCTACATCGGCATTCCCTATAATCCGTATTACCCCGACTCCTACAGCCGCAAGTTCGTTCTCGACAATTGCCACAGGTCTGAGTTGCTCGTGCAGGAGGAGTTGTGGACAAAGTTTGCGGGAGAAGATGTTTTTCAAGAACTGCTCGGCGTATTCAAGAATGTCGGACAGAATATGCGGGCGGAAATTGACGAGTTTCTTGGTCGGGACAGGGGATAGAAACTCCAAATCGCAATGGCAACGACACACGAAATCTCAATGATGGATTCTGCGGCGCGCGCGCGGCAACTCGCGGACGACGCGGCGGCGGAGCTTTCGGGCGAGAAGATGTTTCTGAATCTCGGCCCGCAACATCCGTCCACGCACGGCGTGTTGCGCATCGTGCTGGAACTCGACGGTGAAGTCATCACGAACGCTTATCCCGATGTCGGTTACCTGCATCGCGGCGACGAAAAAATCGCCGAGAACATGACTTACACGCAGTTCATTCCTTACACCGACCGTCTCGATTATCTCGCGCCGCTCGCCAACAATGTAGCCTACGCTTACGCCGTCGAAAAACTGCTCGGCGTGGATGTGCCCCCGCGTTGCAAATACATCCGCGTCATCTGCTGCGAAATGGCGCGCATCTCCGCGCACCTGCTCGGGCTCGGCGCGATGGCGATGGACACGGGCGCAATGACGGTGTTCCTCTACACGTTCCGCGAACGCGAGACCCTTTACTCGCTCATCGAACTACTCACGGGCGCGCGGTTCACGACGACTTACACGCGCATTGGCGGGCTGGCGAATGATTTACCTGATGGTTTTCTCGACAGCCTGAAGAAATTTGTGCGCGAGTTCCCATCGCAAATCGCCGAATACGAGAAACTGCTGACGCGGAACAAGATTTTTCTCATCCGCACCGGCGGCATCGGTATCTTAAAAAAGGAAGATGCAATCGCGCTCGGAATCACTGGACCGAACCTGCGCGGCAGCGGCGTGGATTGGGACATCCGCAAGGCGCATCCTTACAGCGCGTATGAAGAATTTGATTTTGAAGTGCCGACGGGCAGCAAAGGCGATTGTCTCGACCGTTACTTATGTCGCATCGAGGAATTGAAACAAAGTACACGGATTCTGGAGCAAGCGATTGCGAAGTTGCCAAGCGGGCCGGTCAATGTGAGCGACCCAAGAATCGTTCTGCCGCCAAAGGAGAAGGTGCTCACGAAGATGGAGGAACTGATCTATCACTTCATCAATGTGACCGAAGGCGTGAACGCGCCACCGGGGGAAATTTATTTCAGCGCGGAAAATCCAAAGGGAGAATTGGGATTTTACATCGTGAGCAAAGGAGGAGGCGCGCCGCATCGGCTGAAAATCCGCGCTCCGTCGTTTGTGAATTTGCAGGCAGTACCGTTGCTGGTAAAAGGACACATGATTTCAGACGTGGTGGCGATTTTGGGGAGTATAGATTTCGTGATGGGAGAATGTGACAGGTAGAACTTTTTAAGCCACGAATGCACACGAATGGGCACGAATGACGGAATTAATTCATGGCGAGTTGGTGAAGCAGATAATTGGGGCGGCGTTTGAAGTCCATAATGTGCTCGGCTACGGATTTTTGGAGAAGGTTTATGAGAACGCGCTGCTAGTGGAGTTGAACCAGCGTGGGTTGCACGCGGAAGCGCAAAAGCAACTCAAGGTGAAATACAAAGGCGCGATTGTCGGAGACTATATCGCGGATTTGATTGTGGACGACAAAGTGATTTTGGAATTGAAGGCGGAAGAAAAATACAACAAGCAGCACGAAGCCCAGCTTTTGAACGAACTAAAGGCGACGGGCATGAAGGTCGGCGTGCTCATCAATTTTGGAAGGGAAGAATGTGAATTAAGGCGTTTCGTTATGTAGAAAAAAACATTCGTGAAAATTCGTGTGCATTCGTGGCTAAAATAAAATGAACATCCCACAACAACTCGAACAGCAACTCGACCAAACCATCACGCACTATCCGCCCGACAAGAAGCGCGCGGCGGTGTTGATGTTGTTGCACGCGTTGCAGGAGCAGTTTGGGTATCTGGGCAAGGAGCAGGTGGAGTGGATTGCGAAGAAGCTGGGGCTTCAGCCCATCAATGTCTGGGAACTCGTCACTTTCTACCCGATGTTCACGCAGAAGCCGCGCGGGAAATTTCACATCAAGGTCTGCCGCACGGTCTCTTGCGAACTCGGCGGTTGCGGCAATCTGCTCAGTCACTTGAAGAAGAAACTCGATGTCGGTCTCGACGAAAACACCGACGACAATTTGTTCACGGTCTCGACGGTGGAATGTCTCGCGGCTTGCGGCACTGGGCCTGTGATGATGATCAACGACGAGCATTTCGACAATGTCACGCCCAAGATGCTCGACGAACTCATTGACGAAATCCGTCGCACGGGCGTGCTCAAGCAGCAGCCCATCGCGAAACCGTTGCCCGCGCATCCGCTCGAAAAACGTGTGTTGCTCGCGAACATGACGAAGCCGAATTACAGCGGCTCGCTTGCGGATTACGAGCGCGAGGGTGGTTATCAGGCGTTGCGAAAAGCGTTGGAGATGAAGCCCGACGATATCGTCAACGAAGTGAAGAACAGCGAAGTGCGCGGGCGCGGCGGCGCGGGTTTCCCGTGCGGCTTGAAGTGGAGTTTTCTCGCGAAGAACACGGGCAAGCCGATTTATCTCATTTGCAACGCGGACGAATCTGAGCCAGGCACCTTCAAGGATCGCCAGCTTATCAATTACGACCCGCACCAACTTCTCGAAGGCATCCTCATCTCCTGTTACGCGGTCGGCTCGAAGGTGGCCTATATATATATACGCGGCGAGATGCCCTACGGCGCGAAGATTCTCCTGCGCGCCATCGAAGAAGCCCGCGCGAAAAATTATCTCGGCAAAAACATTCTCGGCAAAGGCGCGGACGTGGAGATTTACGTGCATCGCGGCGCGGGCGCTTACATTTGCGGCGAAGAAACGGGGCTTATCGAATCGCTCGAAGGGAAACGCGCTTACCCGCGCATCAAGCCGCCGTTCCCCGCCGTCGTCGGTTTGTTCGGCTGCCCGACGGTCGTCAACAACGTCGAGACGCTTAGCAACGTCCCGCACATCATCAAGAACGGCGCGGCGTGGTTCAAGGCGATGGGCGTGCAAGGTTCGACAGGCACGCGGCTCGTGTGCGTCAGCGGTCCCGTGAAACGTCCTGGCTATTACGAATTCGAGATGGGCAAACTCACGCTCAAACAACTCATCTTCGATTTGTGTGGTGGACTCACCGACGGACGGACGATAAAAGGCGTCATCCCTGGCGGTTCTTCGATGCCCGTGCTCACGCCCGACCAGATTGATGTGGCGCTTGATTTCGAGTCACTGCGCAAAGCGGGCACGATGGCAGGCAGCGGCGGCATCATCATTCTCGCCAACGACGCGAACATCGTGGACGCGACGCTCAATGTCAGCCAGTTCTACGCGCACGAAAGTTGCGGCCAATGCACGCCGTGCCGCGAAGGCACACTCTGGCTGGAAAAAATGCTCCACCGCATCAAGGAAGGTCACGGTCGCCCGCAAGATGTGGATTTGCTCTGGGAAGTCGCCGACAACATTGACGGCAAAACCATTTGCCCGCTAGGCGAAGCCGTTGCGTGGCCGGTGAAAGCGTTCGTGAAAAAATATCGCAGCGAATTTGACGACGCGGTGAAGAACGGAAACGCAGCGAAGCATTAGCCACGGATTCACACACATAAGACACAGATTGGTGTAGTGGCGCTTCTGTGAAGCGCCGAATAAAAATTGGCAGCCTAGGCCTCCGCGCCTGTGGTTGAAAAAGAAGGCAAGAAATGCGGTTGACGGAGAGAAAACACAAGTTAAACTTAAGGTGAACTTAGGAGTTTGCCATGAATGACACCATTAACGCCAAAGAACTGAGGGCTTTACTGCCCAAGCTGGTCGAGCGCGTCCGCAAAGGAGCGCGCTTTACCGTGCTTTACCGCAGCCGCCCCGCGTTCCGCATCGTGCCCGTTGACGAGACGCCTGAAAAACTTTGCCCGTTGGAAGAAGACCCCATTTATAAAATGAAGGGGGTTGGGAAATCCAAGGACGGCCTTTCCTCTAAGGATCACGACAAAGTGCTTTACGGAAAATGAGGGGACTTTTTGTGGACACAAGTGGTTGGTGCGCGTGCGCGGACGAAAACGATCCCGCTTACGCCAGTGCGTTACGGGCGCGAGATGCGTGGCTGAAGGATGGAGGCCAGTTGGTCACAACAGATTACGTGCTGGCGGAATCGTTCACGTTGATTCGGAAACGGCTCGGTTTGGAGGCAACTGAAGATTGGTGGAGACACGTTGACGCGACGCCTCGGTTGCAATGGGAGTGGATCGGTATGGAGCGGGCCGCAAAAGCCCGTGAATTGTTTTTCCGCTATAACGACAAGAATTTTTCGTTCGTTGATTGCACCAGTTTTGTTGTGATGAAGGAATTGAAACTGAAAGTCGCGCTAACAACTGACAGCCATTTCGCGCAAATGGGTTTCCAAGTCCACCCACCGCTGTCCAAGGCAGCGAAATGAAAATGTGGTGGCACAGGCCTCCGTGCCTGTGATGAAAAGAATTAGTAGTCGGGGTCGTCCCTGACCCTGCCAGTATGATGAAAGCAACAACAGACAAACCGAAAAAACGCAGCAGCAGAGAACCGCGCCGTTGGGTCGCCGCCCCGCAATCGTCGGCGCGCAACGCGCCCGCTGTTTACGGAGTGGCACTCACAGAAAATGAAAGCGTGCGCTGGACTTGGACGCACACGGCAAAGGGCAGCTATGTCAGCGGATACGAGATCGTTCGCCCAACAAAACTTCTGAGCCAACGAAAGATTGGTCGGGGTCAGGGACGCCCTCGACTACAAATTAAAAATAAATCGTCGGTCATAGACCGCCGCTACAGAAAAATTATCCGTGAAAAATCCGTGTGAATCTGTGGCTTAAATAAATTTTCGAAATGCCCGAACAACCTCCAATTAAACTAACCATCGACGGCAAGGAAGTCCTCGCGCCGCATGGCACGAATGTCATCGCGGCGGCGAAAATCGCGGGCATCGAAGTGCCGCATTATTGCTATCACCCGAAACTCAAAGTCGCGGGCAACTGCCGCATGTGTCTTGTGGATACGGGCATGCCCAAACTCGGCGCGGACAAAAAACCCGAACTCGGTCCTGACGGCAGACCCGTCATCATGTTCGCGCCCAAACTCGCCATCGGTTGCAACACGCCCGTCGCCGATGGCATGGTCGTCATCACCGCGAGCGACAAGGTGAAAAAAGCGCGCGAAGGCGTCCTCGAATTTCTCCTCATCAATCACCCGCTCGATTGCCCCATCTGCGACCAGGCGGGCGAATGTCGTTTGCAGGAATTTTCCGTGGACTACGGCAAAGGCGAGTCGCGCTTCATCGAGGAAAAAGTCCACAAACCAAAAAAATCCGCCATCGGCCCGAAAATCACGCTCGACGACGAACGCTGCATTCTCTGCTCGCGCTGCGTGCGGTTCATGGCGGATGTTGCGGGACAGGATTGCCTCGGCTTCGTCAATCGCGGCAGTTACTCGACGCTCACTTGCTACGAAGGCAACGAGCCGAACACGAATTACGACATCAACATCGCCGACATCTGCCCCGTCGGCGCGCTCACCTCGAACGATTTCCGTTTCCGCCAGCGCGTCTGGTTTTTGAAAGAGACCAAGAGCGTCTGCCCGAATTGCGCGACGGGTTGCAACACCACGCTCGCGTCGCGCGAAGGCATCGTCTATCGCCAGACGCCGCGCGAGAACGAAGCCGTGAACCAATGTTGGATGTGCGATTGGGGTCGGCTCAATTACAAATTCATCAACCAACCCGACCGCCTCAAAACGCCGAGCGGCAAATCCGCCGTGATGGCGCAACGCTTCGACCTCACCTGGAGCGAAGCCATCGTGCAAGTCGGGCACAAACTCAAGGAAGCCGCGGCGAAAGGCGGCGCGAGCATCGCGGCGATTGGTTCGGGGCGCGTGACGACGGAAGAATTGTTCCTCTTCAACCGACTCTGCCGCGAAATGCTCAAAGCCGAGTTGCTCGACATCGTCCCGCGCGTCACGCAAGCCGACAATTTCCTCGTGAGCGCCGACAAGAACACAAACACGAATGGGGCGCGATTGGTCGGCCTCATCGGAAATGGTAGCGCGAGCGTCCCGCTTGCGCCGTCCGAAAAACCATCTTCACAAAACGCAAGCGAGACGCTCGCGCTACCGAAGAATTTTGGCGGCGAAAATCTGCAAAAAATTTCCGACGGTATCAAGTCGGGCAAAATCAAAACACTCATTGTGCTCGGCGAAGATGTGACGCAAGCGGGCAGGCTCGACGCGAGCGATGCGCTGCCGAAAGAACGGCTCATCGGCGGCGGCGTGACGATTGGCGAAGATTTGCTGAAGAAACTGGAACTGCTCATCGTGATTTGCGCGCTGCCGAGCAAGACGAGCGAGAACGCGCATTATGTTTTGCCGCGCGCCACCTTCGCCGAAATCCGCGGCACATTCATCAACGGCAAAGGCCGCCTCCAGCGCCTGAACAAAGCGTTCGAGCCGTTGCACAACAGCCGCGCGGGCTGGCAAATCCTCGCCGCGCTCAACAAAGAACTCGGTAACGGCGAATACCTGACCATCGAAGAAGTTTTCGCCGAGATGTCGCGCACCCTGACGCCGCTCGCAGGATTGAATTTGTCGAAGATTGGAGACACGGGAGTGGAATTGAAACTGGAAACTCCCGCCGCGCCAGCCGTAGAGACGAAAGTAGAACCAGCGGCGGCGCAGAAGTAATTTTAGCCACGAATACACACGAATGGACACGAATGACGGAATTGATTCATGGCGAATTGGTGAAGCAAATCGTGGGCGCAGCTTTTGAAGTCCACAATGTGCTCGGCTACGGATTTTTGGAAAAGGTTTATGAGAGCGCGATGCTCGTTGAGTTGAACCAGCGCGGGCTGCATACCGAAGCGCAAAAGCCGCTCAAGGTGAAATACAAGGGCGTGGTTATCGGCGATTATGTGACGGATTTGATTGTGGACGACAAGGTGATTGTCGAGTTGAAGGCGGAAGAAAAATACAACAAGCAGCACGAAGCCCAACTGCTCAATTACCTAAAAGCAACGGGTATGAAGGTCGGAGTGCTCATCAATTTTGGAAGAGAAGAATGCGAGTTCAGAAGATTCGTAATGTAAAAATCATTCGTGAACATTCGTGTCCATTAGTGGCTAAAATTAAATGTTAGAAACAGTTCAAAATTTATTTTCGCAACACCACATCCTCGTTGATGTCGTGAAAATCGCCGCCGTGCTTTTCGTGCTGCTCACGGCGGTGGCTTACGCGGTGTTGCTCGAACGCTGGGTTTCGGCTTGGATTCAAGACCGCGTTGGACCGAACCGCGTCGGTCCGTTCGGGTTGCTGCAACCGATGGCAGACGGCATCAAGTTCGTGCTCAAGGAACAAATCATCCCTGGGCATGTGAACAAAATTTATTATCTCATCGCCCCGTGCGTCGCGATGATTCCCGCGCTCGTCACTTTCGCGGTCGTCCCGTTCGGCAGCAAACTCGGCGGCGAACCGATGGTCATCGCCGACCTCGATGTGGGCATCCTGTTTGTCTTCGCCATCGCGTCGCTTGGTGTGTATGGCATCGTGCTCGCGGGTTGGTCGAGCAATTCCAAATATCCGTTCCTCGGCGGCATCCGCAGCAGCGCGCAAATGATCAGCTACGAATTGTGCCTCGGCCTCAGCGTCGTCAGCGTGTTCATGATGACGGGCACGCTGCGAATGGGCGGTTATGGCGCGGACGGCGTGGACGCGGGCATGGTCGGCTACCAACTCAAACACGGCTGGCTCATTCTTTATCAACCGCTCGCCGCGTTCATCTTCCTCGTCAGCGCGTTTGCCGAGACGAACCGCACGCCGTTCGATTTGCCCGAAGCCGAGCAGGAACTCGTCGGCGGCTACCACACCGAATACGGCGCGATGAAATTCGGCATGTTTTTCCTCGGCGAATACGCGGCGATGTTCACCGCGTCGGCGCTCTTCGTCACCGTTTTCCTCGGCGGCTGGTCGCTGCCGTTCTGGGGACTGAACCAACCCGCGACGACGCTCGGCATGGGCGTGGCGCATATCGGGATTTTCTGCGGCAAAGTGCTGTTCATGATTTTCTTTTACATGTGGGTGCGCTGGACGCTCCCGCGTTTCCGTTTCGACCAACTCATGCACCTCGGCTGGAAAGTATTCCTCCCGCTGGCGCTCGCGAATGTTTTCGTGACGGGATTGATAATGGCGTTGATGAGAAAATAATTTTTAACCGCGAATGGACGCAAATCAGGAATTGTAGCTACGAGCGTAAGCGAGTGGACGAACGCGGCGGGACAAGCAAACAATCCACTCGCTTACGCTCGTAGCTACGAAGCTGGGTTCGAAAAATCATTCGCGTTAATTCGCGTCCATTCGCGTCCATTCGCGGTGAAATAAAAAATCCGATGCAAGTCAAACGACCACAACTGAGCTTTTGGGAAAAGACCTACCTGCCGCAAATCATCGGCGGGTTGTGGACGACGCTCAAACACATCCCGAAGAAAAAAATCACGCTCCAATACCCCGAACAGCGCCCGACGCTGCCCGAAAAATATCGCGGCGTCCCCACGCTCGTGCGCGCCAAGAGCGACAACCATGTCAAATGCGTCTCGTGCCAGCTTTGCGAATTCGTCTGCCCGCCCAAGGCGATTCGCATCACGCCAGGTTTCCGCGCCGAGGAAGCGTTCGACTCGAATATCGAGAAAGAGCCGAAGGAATTTGAGATCAACATGCTGCGCTGCATTTACTGCGGCTACTGCGAGGAAGTCTGCCCCGAGGAAGCGATTTTCCTGCAAAAGGATTTCGCCGCCATCGGTTTCACGCGCGAAGAAATGGTTTTCAACAAACAAAAGCTGCTCGAACTGGGCGGCTACCACGACGACAAAATTCGCAAGTGGCAGGATAAGTGAGGGAATGGGGTGATGGGTTAATGGGGCGATGGGCTGAAAAGAAAAAATGGTGGCACGGGCGTCCCCGCCTGTGATTTTGGAAAATGAAAAAAACAACAAACAGTTTACGAGTTGCTCTCGCGCTTGCCGCGTTGATTGTCGTGCCGTCATTGCGCGGGCAACAGCCTGACCAACCGAAATACGATTACTCATCGCCCGAAGCGAGCTTCCGCTCATTGCAAGAGGCGATTCGCAAGGAAGACGCGGAAGGCTTTATGGTGCATAGCTGGCAGATTCGTCGACACTTCAAACCAAATGGCGAAGACGCAAATTTCACCCTAAAGAAAGCCGTCGAGGAATTTCAGGCGCGGCTGCAAAAAAAATCGTGGGAGGGAGCAAACGGCGGTTTTGTGGAAGGAAAATTAAAACTCACTGACGCCAAAGTCGTTCGCTCGGAGGCAGTCCCAAACGAAGATCTGCAAGAAGGCGTCACCATCAACCGACTCCTCGTCGAGTGGCCCGACGCGGGCAAACGCGCCAATCTGGAATTTTATAAATTTGAAGGGAGCAAGGAATGGTGGTTTGCGACGTTCGAAAGAGCCAAGACTTTCGACGCGAAGAAAAGCGATTCGCATTAGTCCCCCATCACCCCATCACCCCATTAACCCATCAACCCGCCGATGAACCTACACGACACATTATTTTGGTTTTTCAGCATCGCGATGCTGCTGTGCGGCGTGCTGGTGATTGTGAACCGCAATCCCGTCACCAGCGCGATGTTCCTCATCCTGCTGTTCTTTTTCATGGCGGGCTTGTTCGTGCTGCTTGAGGCATTTTTCCTCGCGGCGGTGCAAATCCTCGTCTACGCGGGCGCGGTGATGGTGCTGTTCCTGTTCGTCATCATGCTGCTCGACATCAAAGCCGCGCAAAAAATGCGCATCTGCTGGTTCGCGCTCGTTGGCGGACTCGCGGTGGCAGGCGCGTTCGTGTGGGAACTCGCGATCATCCTGAAGGAGCCGATTGCCAAAGTCGGCGCAGAAGGAGGAAAACTCGCGGGCACGACAAAGGAAGTCGCAGTCCCGCTGTTCCAAAAATACGCGCTGCCCTTTGAAGTCGCCTCGCTGATTTTGCTGGTCGCGATGATTGGCGTCGTTTTGTTGTCGAAGAAAGAAACACAGACGGAGGCAACCACGAATGAACGCTAATGGACGCGAATCAGAAGTTGTAGCTACGAGCGTAAGCGAGTGGATTATTTGCGCGTTCCCCTACGGTTATCCACTCGCTTACGCTCGTAGCTACGAGATTCCCGCTGTCCTTATTCGCGTTAATTCGCGTCCATTCGCGGTTAAACAAATTCCAAAATGAGCGAGGCGGAACTGACAAAATATTTGGTCGTCAGCGGCGTGTTGTTCGCGCTGGGGATTCTCGGCGTGTTGACACGGCGCAATGCGCTCGTCGTCTATATGTCGCTCGAGATGAACCTCAACGCGGCGAACCTCGCGCTTGTCGCGTTTTCCAAATACAACACGGCGATTGACGGTCAAGTGTTCGTGTTTTTCATCATCACCGTCGCGGCGGCGGAAGTCGCGGTGGGGTTGGCAATCATCGTCGCGCTGTTCAGGCGGCTCAAGACGGTGCAGTTGGATGAGTTGAAGACGATGAAGTGGTAGCGGTTTGAGATTGTAGGGCGCGAATGCCCCGACGAAGGAGGGGTTTCGCGCCGTGGTTGAACGCGGATTCGGCGGGAAACCTCCGCAGGAGCGGAGGCATTCCCGCCCTACAAAGATGAGCCACAGGCGGGTCGCCTGTGCCACCAATTTTAATAATGAACGATGTTTGGACAATTTTATTCGCCCCGCTCGCTGCAGCGGCGTTTATCACGCTCTTCACGCGGCGGTGGAAGATGCTTTCTGCGGGGATTTCCTGCGCAGCGATTTTGCTCGGATTCGTGTTGTCGGTAAAATTGTTCCTCGCGTTCAGCGCGGGCGGTGAACACGCGGCGAATCTTTCACCCGCGGCGGTCACGTGGCTTGAACTCGGCTCGCTGAAGATTGAATTCGGCGCGATGGTGGACCGACTCAGCATCCTCATGCTGCTCGTCGTCACGGGCGTCGGCTCGGCGATTCACATTTACTCGCTCGGCTACATGAAGGGCGACGAAGGTTTCTCGCGTTTCTTCGCGTGCCTTTCGCTGTTCACCTTCTCGATGCTCGGCATCGTGCTGTCGAACAACTTCATTCAGATTTTCATCTTCTGGGAACTGGTCGGCGTCAGCAGCTACCTGCTCATCGGCTATTACTACGAAAAGAACAGCGCGAGCGAGGCGGGTAACAAAGCATTCCTCGTCAATCGCATCGGCGATTTCGGGTTCATGCTCGGCATTTTGTTGCTGTGGTCGTCACTCTTCACATTCGGCTTTAAGGAAATCGGATGGATGCAGCGAATTGCCTCTGGTCAAACAATCGTGGCGGCTGACATGCCCGCAGATGTGGACGCGCGTGTTGAAAAACACATCAAAGAGGACTTCAAGGGTGATCGTGCCGCGTTCTTAAAGAATTTGCAGACGAAGGGCACAACGATTGAAGAATTTCGCGAAGTCGCCTGCAAAGAAGTCCTTGCTGACCTTCCCAAAGGTTGGTTGTTCCCCGTCGGCGGAACACTCTCGCTCATCGCTCTCCTGATTTTCTGCGGCGCGATGGGTAAGAGCGCGCAATTCCCGTTGCACGTCTGGCTGCCCGACGCGATGGAGGGACCCACGCCCGTCTCGGCGCTGATTCACGCGGCGACGATGGTGGCGGCGGGGGTTTATATGCTTTGCCGCGTTTCGTTCCTGTTGTTGCCGAGCGCGCAGGCGCTGGAAATCATCGCATGGATTGGCGGCATCACGGCGGTGATGGCGGCGGTGATTGCCATCGCGCAAAACGACATCAAACGCATCCTCGCGTATTCCACGCTCTCGCAACTCGGTTACATGGTGATGGCGGTCGGTCTGGCGGGAACGGACCAGGCGATGTTTCACCTGACGACGCACGCGTTTTTCAAGGCGCTGCTGTTTCTCGGCGCGGGCAGCGTCATTCTGGCGATGCATCACGAGCAGGACATTTGGAAAATGGGCGGACTGTGGCGCAAAACGCCGATTACATTTTGGACATTTCTCATCGGTGTGCTCGCGCTGGGTGGGGTGCCGCCGTTAAGCGGGTTCTGGAGCAAGGACGGAATTTTACTGCTCGCGCACGAGAAGAGCATGCCGCTGTTTGTGCTCGGCGTGGCGACGGCGGGGTTGACGGCGTTTTACATGGGGCGCGAATTGTTCGTCGTGTTCTGCGGCAAACCGCGCGACCATCACGCTTACGAACATGCGCACGAATCGCCGTGGGTGATGACGCTGCCGCTGGTGTTCCTCGCGATTCTCTCGGTGATTGGCGGGTTCGGCAATAAGGTGTCCGAACTGTGGATTCCTCACCACGAAGGCGCGCACGATTTGGGACTGACCGCGTTGCTCATCGCCGTGCCGCTGGTCGGGTTCGTTGTCTCGGCGGCGATTTACTGGAAAGCCGAGCCGAGCGACGCGCCCGTGAAGAACATGCTCGGCGGACTTTACACGGTGATTCAGAACAAATTTTACTTCGACGAGATTTACCAATGGATTGTGGACAATGTGCAGGGGACGATTGCGAAACTCTC
>Ga0187893_10007999_pt1 | contig 16947 bp, 10 predicted proteins | sample MA1701074metaG_FD_139574 | JGI IMG/M metagenome (GOLD analysis project Ga0187893, IMG submission 139574) | White microbial mat communities from a basaltic lava cave in the Kipuka Kanohina Cave System on the Island of Hawaii, USA - MA170107-4 metaG ...
CTTGCATCTGGCGCTGCTGACCGCGGAGGTCGAACCCGGCGACGAAGTCATCCTTCCGTCGCTCACGTTCATCGCCGCGGCCAATGCCGTCCGATTCTGCGGGGCGAAGCCGGTTTTCGCCGACGTGGAACGCGACACGCTGAACATCGATCCGGTCAGCGTCGGATCGCGGATCACTTCGCGCACCAAGGCCGTCCTCGCGGTACACCAGTTTGGCCGGCCGGCCGATTTGGATGCGTTGAGGTCCATCGCGACTCGACACGGTTGCTCATTGTTCGAGGACGCGGCCTGCGCCCTGGGTTCGGAATACAAGGGCCGGCGGATCGGTTCTCATTCGCCAACGGCGTGCTTCTCCTTCCATCCTCGAAAAATCATCACCACGGGAGAAGGGGGCATGATCGTGACCTCCGATGCAAAGGTCGCCGAGCGCCTTCGCCAATTGCGTCACCACGGCATGGATGTCACCGATTGGCAGCGGCATCAGACGAAGAAACCGATTCGCGAATCGTTTTCTGAGGTCGGGTTCAACTATCGGATGAGCGACATGTCCGCCGCGGTGGGGGTTGTGCAGATGCAGCGGCTCGACGGGCTGTTGGCCACGCGCCGACGGTTGGCGGCTGCCTACGACGAAGCCTTCCGTGGTCACCCGTTTCTCGAGATGCCCGCGGAAATCCGCAACGGCGAAGGCAACGCCCAGACCTACGCGTTGTCCTTGTCCGACGACGCGCCTGTTCGCCGCAATGAACTGTTGATGCACATGAGAAACCTCGGGATCGTTGCTCGGCACGGACTTGCCTGCATCCATCTTGAGCCCGCCTACGCGGACGAGTTCGGCAACCTCACGCTTCCTCATAGCGAATGGCTGGCCGAGCGGATGTTCCTGCTGCCGCTTTACCCGGAGATGACGCCGACGGACGTGAACCGCGTGATTCAGGCGGTGTTGACCGGCGTCGAGGCGCGAACCTCGCCAGGCGCCAGAATACCGGATGAAACCGCGCAGGGTCGGTTGGGGTCGCCTGCAACGCGGACGCGCTAAGATCATGAAGGTCGTTTCGCTCGTCTTTCCCGTCTACAATGAGGCCGCCAATCTGCCCGCACTTCGGGCACGCGTGACGGCCGCGATGCGCCGCACGCCTGATTACGAGTACGAAATCGTTCTTGTCGACGACCACTCCACGGATGACACGCGAAATCTGGCCCGCCAATGGGCGGCGGAGGATTTGCGCGTACGTTATCTGCGCCTGTCCCGCAACTTTGGATCGCACGCCGCCCTGGCCGCCGGCTTGCGCGCCACAACCGGAGATTGTGCCGTTCTCCTTGCCGCGGATTTGCAGGATCCGCCGGAATTCGTGACCGATCTACTCGACCGATGGGAACAGGGCTTTCAAGTGGTCTGGGCGGTCCGCGCGGAAAGACAAGGGGCGTCGTGGTTCACCTGGTTTGCCTCCAGTCTCTACTGGCGGGTCCTTCGGGCGGGCGGTTCGGATTCCACGCCGCCGGAGCCGGCGGACTTTCTCCTTGTCGACCGCAAGGTGATCGAGGCGTACAGCCAAGGTACGACGCGCAACGAATCTCTCATCGCTACGATCCGCTGGCTCGGCTTCCGCCAGACCTGCATCCCGTATCGCAAAGCCGCTCGATCCCACGGCCGCAGCGGCTGGACGTTTGCCAAGAAATGGAAGCTTTGCGTGGACAGCGTTGTGGGATTCTCCTACTGGCCGATTCGGGCCATGAGTGCTCTCGGTTTCTTCGTCGCCATGCTCGGTTTCCTATTCATGGTGTACGTCGTCTGGCACCGGCTCAGCGGGCGAACGGCCGTGGAAGGATGGGCGGGGCTGATGGCCGTCATGTTGACCGGCATGGGCATCCTCATGGTCATGGTCGGCGTGTTGGGCGAATACCTTTGGCGCGTGCTGGATGAAGCCCGAGGCCGGCCGCAATACCTGATTGAAGAGACGTTTTCAGAATCGGATTCATCGACGGGGTCGCTCTCGCGGCCTCGTGGCGCAGGAGTGGAATCTGGGTGGCCCGTCGCTTTGGCGGCGGGCAGCTCCCGCGGGGCGGCGAAAGAGGACGCGGCTCGCCGGGAAACTCCGGGGCGAAAGGAAGGCGTGTTGAAGTGAACCTCGGCGGCCAGCGTATCCTGATCACCGGCGGGGCGGGATTCATCGGCAGCCACCTGGCGGAACGACTGGCCCCCGACAATTTTCTCCGCGTGGTGGACGACTTCTCCACGGGATCAACCGACAACCTCGACAACCTGGCCGCCCGGCGAGGCGTCGAAATCATTAAGGCTGATCTTTGCGACCCCCGTGTCGCCCACGACGCTTGCGACGGGATCGATGTCGTGTTTCACCTGGCCGTCTCGTGCCTGCGGACCTCTCTTTCGCGTCCGCATTTCAGCCACGACGTCAACGCCGGAGGAACGCTGAATCTCTGCGAGGCCGCCCATCGCTTTCGCATCCGGCGGTTCATTTACATTTCGTCTTCAGAGGTCTACGGAACCGCGCAGCGTGTTCCCATGAACGAGGATCATCCGTGGGAGCCGCTGACGGTCTATGGGGCGAGTAAGCTGGCCGGCGAGCTCTACGCGAAAGCGTTCTTCCGCACGCACGGCCTTCCGGTCGTGATCGTTCGCCCGTTCAATACTTATGGGCCGAGAGAACCTTGGGAAGGCCGCCGCGCCGAGGTGATTCCCCGTTTCATTCTCCGCGCACTGGCCGGCCAGTCGCCTGTGATCTTCGGCAACGGGAACCAGACGCGGGACTTCACCTACATTGACGACACGGTGAGCGGAATCGTCCTCGCCGCGGAATGCGATGCGATGGTGGGTCAAGCCGTCAACGTCGCCGCGGGGCGGGAATGCAGCATCCGAGCCGTGGCCGAGGCCATCGCCGAAAAACTAGAACTGCGCAGGCCCGTCCGCTGCGTGGATGCCCGTCCGGGTGATGTGACCCGGCACTTTGCCGACATTTCCAAGGCACGTCGGCTTTTCGGATTTGAGCCGACCGTGGACCTCGAAACCGGTTTGGATCGTTGCATCGAGCGGCTTCGCGGTTTCGGAGTTCACGACTCCGCGCTGATCGAAGCAGCAGGCGCCGCGAATTGGTAAACGCCGCAATCCCAGATGGCTCCATCCAGCCCCCTTTCAGAGTCGTCTCGATGTACATACAGGATAGGGAAGTGGTTCGCCCTTGCCCGCTTCCTCACGCCGAAGCGATGCGAAGGCCCCGGCGCGCTCCCGATACGGGCGACGCCCTATCGGGACGCGGACGCGGGGGTCGCGGCTCTGTTCATTCGATCAACGACGCACGCGCCTGTCCCTCGATGCCGCGTTGACGACCACCTGGAGCGCCTTGGCGGCAAGCCGATTACGATCGAACCGTTCGACGGCTAGGCGCCGGGCGTTTTCGCCCATTCGTTTCAGGCGCTCCGGATCGGCCCTGAGCTCGCCGATCTTGCGAATGAACTCCTCGTCGTCGCCCATCGTACAGCCCATCCCGGCATCGGCGTCCTCGAGCAATTCCCTCTGCCAGCCGCCGTAATTGAGCAGGATCGGCTTGCCCGCCGCAAGGTAATCAAAAAACTTGTTGGCGCTGTTGTGCTCGAGAACTGGGACTGGGGCCATGGTCGCCATCCCGAGGTCGGCCGCGACAAGCAGGCTGGGTATTTCCGATTTCGGCACGGCAGGTCGGATCTGCAGATTACTAAGATTTCGCCGCTCGCACTCCGCACGCAGGCGGGCTTTCTCTCCGCCCTCTCCGATCAGTGCGAAAAGCAAACTGGGATCGTCGCGAAAATGATTCGCCGCATGGAGGATCGAATCAAGCCCGTTGGCGGGGCCCATCGCCCCCGTGTGCACCAGAACGAGTTGGTCTCGCCAACCGTACGTCCTTCGTACCTCGGCGCCGTCGTTCCCAGGGGCGAACACGTGCGAATCGCAGGCATTGGGGATGGTGACGATTTCGGTTCCGGGCGGTGCATTCTTCCGAACGCTGTGCGCCATGCCCGGTGAAAGCGGGATGATGGCCGAAGCCCAGCGGTAGATCGTCCGCTCCAACGTTTGTGCGGCCCAAATCAGGATGGGGTGACGGAGGATGCCCAGCGCGATCGGGATTTCCGGCCAGACATCCCGCACCTCGAAGACGTACGGCCGGCGCCGCAGCCACCGAGCCGCGAGTGCCGGTACCCCCACGGTCAACGGCGTGCTCGTGGCGTACACCACATCCACGCCGCGGATCAACACAGCGTACGCCATCGATGCGATCATGAACGAAAGGAACGCGCCGAGCCGGCGCACGAAACCCATCTTCTGGCGATAGGCGATGTGGAAGGCCGTGACCTCGATGCCCTCAACCTGCAACCGCCGAATCCATCGGCGGCCGTGCGACGCAGCCAAATCGGCGGCGGTCAACTGCGCCGTCGTCGTGACCACGCGGACCCGATGCCCCGCCCGCACCCACCGGCGAGCAAACTCGTAAGATCGCGTGCCCGTTCCGCCGTGCGGGGTCGCGAAGTATTGATGGATGTAGAGAATGTGCATAGAAGCGGATGACCACTATTGCTTCATTCAGCGTAGATAGAGCCGACTGAAAAGACGGCCGTTCCTGTTTTCCAAGCCACGGGCGCGGGCGACTGTTCACCGAGCCATTGCAACGTCAACCGCATTCCAAGCCGGGGCTTGGTGTGCAGTCACCGGTACCGCGGCTTGATTCCTCAGGGCCACTTATTCCCCGCGGTTTCTCCCGTCGCCCCGGGACCGCTACCGCGGCTTGTGTCGCCTTGAGGAAGAATCCTCGCCGGCACGCCCCCGACCACACCATTCGCCGGCACGTCCTCGGTCACGACCGCCCCCGCGGCGACGGCCGCTCCGTCCCCCACCATTCGACCGGCCGTCACGACCACGTGCGCCCCGGTCCACGAACCGCGCCCGAGTCGAATGGGGGCCGCGGAGCCGGGTCCGTATCGATAGGATCCGCCGACTTTCGTATGGTTGTTCGTCGCCAGGATCGTGTACGGCCCCAGCATGACCTCATCGCCCAATTCAATTCCCCCGACGCCTTGTAGCCAGCAACCCGGGGCGATGTAAACATCCCGGCCGATGGAGACGCGCGTGGTAAACAGGATGCGCACTCCAGACGCAATTTGAAAGTTTCGTCCGCAGGTTCGAAAGCACGCCCGCACGAACCAACCCCGCAACTTCAACACCGCGGTAAAATCCGGCATGAACCCGGTGAACCCCATCACCAGCGAGAACCAGGTGTAAGCCAGAATTCTAGTCACATCTTATCGATCGGCAGACCGAATGCGGCGAGTACACCATTCCACGACGTTTGCCGTCAAATCCGCCTCCAAATAGGTTCCAAGGGCCGGCGGGGTCGATCGTGGTCAGGTCCATCCCGGCTTGCCTGGGGTCGTGGTTCTGGTTGGCCTCAAAGCGGAGCCCCATCAGAGCCGCGACCGTAAGGGGGCGGAACCGTCGGCGCACCACTCTCACGCGGTCGCGACTCTGAATCACCGACGCTGTTTCTTGCACGTGGAATTAACAACGAAGCGACTCGTGCGACGAACTTCTCCACGGTCCAATCTGCCACGTTACGGCGGCCCTCTTCGATCAACCCGCGCCGCAACTCTCCGTCCGCGAGAATTCGGGAGATCGCCGAGGCCAGTGCTTCCGGATCGGCCGGCGGGACCAGCAAACCGTCCCGTCCGTCGATGATGCTGCTGGGAATGCCGCCCACGTTCGTGCTGACCAACGGCAGGCTTCGGGCCCGAGCTTCCACCAGCACCCGCGGCGTACCTTCCGAAAGGCTGGGCAGGGCAAGAATGTCCGAACGGTCCATCTGCGAAAACAAGACCGGCCCGAAGGGGGCATACCCCTCCCAGGAGATGCGCTCGGCCACACCAAGGTCGACGGCCAGCCGCCTCAGCCGCTGCTCCTCGGCGGGGAATTGGTGCGTCGAGCCCACGATGGCCAGATCGACGGGATTGTCGCCGCGGATCAGCGGCATCGCCCGGATGAGATATTCCAAACCCTTTTCGGGCCGGACATATCCCACAAACAAAAGACGGATCCTCGGGAGCTGACAGGTATCGTCGCGAACCCAAAAATCATCCTTCGTTATCGACGTGCTCACGACCGGCACGACTTTCGAGCCGCGGAACAATTCCGCGATCGCACGGCCATTGGCGATGACGTGCGCCCGGCTCAGCCGTGTCGAATAACGCAACATCTTCTGCTCGAACCAAGCGAAGCCCGTGCCGCCGCGCTCCATCCACGTTCCGTACCCGCGCGGTTGCGCTCTCAGCAGCGAATAGGGGTCGCCGACGACCCAATGCACAATCGGAAGGCGCATTGCAGCCGCCCTCCAGTGCAGGATCCAATTGAGCGGCCCGCTGCCCCGAACGAAGACGGCGTCACAATCGCGGGTCATCCGACAATAACCCCGCAGCAACGAGAGCGGCGAGCGGAGCGCTTCGAGCGAATTCCTCTGCACACTCCAGGGGATTACGCGCACGTTGGGCGCTGCAAATGCGTAATCGCAGGCGGCGGCGTCCGGCGATTGCGGAGCATGGTATTCGATGCAATTCACTCGTTGAGCCAGAAGATCCACGATGCGTCCGAAAGAATGATGCGTGTGCCAGCGCCCGTCGCGGAACGCGATTTTGTTTCCGGTGACGGCCACCACCAACGCGGATTCCACCGGCGCATGCGGAGACCGATACTCATCCGGCCGAAGGTCGTTCATCGATTCCGAATTATTTCCAAGGCCGGTGCCCGGTCCAATAATCGATCGTATAGATTCTCGACCCGACGCAAAGTGGACTCGATCGCGAATTCGCGTTGGCAGCGTGCTCGCCCGTTGGTTCCGAACTCTTTGCGAAGGGCGGCGTCGCTCAAAAGCGTTTCCCATGCGCCGGCGAGGGCCTTCGAATCCGCGGGGGGCACGAGCAATCCGGTTACCCCATCGACCACGATTTCCACGGACGCACCGCAATGGGTGGCGACGACCGGCACGGCCGCGGCCATCGCTTCAAGCGTCGTCAAGCCGAAACCCTCGCCGGGCGGCAGTGTGCACGAGACCGCGATGTCCAGATCGGCGGTCAATGCCACAGCGTCTTCCCGATGACCCAGGAAGTGCATCCGGCCGTTGAGACCAAGTTCGGCGGCGAGCCGAAGCATGGATTCGCGGTATTGCTCCTGTCCGGACCTCATCTGCCCGCCGATGTGAACGAAATGCACGTCCTCCCGCTTCCGGCATATCTCGGCGGCCGCTTCGATGAAATGTTTGTGGCCTTTAACCGGATTGAACGTCGCGACCAACCCCACGAGTAGCGCCTCGGGCGGTCGTCCGAGCAGGCGTCGAAACCCGGCGGTACCCGTGGACAAGGAATCCAGGGGAATTCCATCGTGGATGACGTCCACTCGCTCTCCGACGATGGGTCGGACGCTCGCTCTCACGGTCTCACTGACGGCAATCGAATGTACATAGTCTTGGGTGACCGCCTGAAGTAGTGGACCCAACCGCTGAATCCAGAGCCATCGGGGCGCTATCGACGCGAGCGGTGGAATTCGAACCGAAGTCTCGTCGGCGAGCCGCAAGGGGTGGTCCACGCGTCCCCGCCAGTGCCAAACGACTTTGGTGTTCGTGCCGGACGCCGCAAGGGCCGCGACCAGATGAAAATGATGGTAGTTTGTGTGCACGATGTCGATGTTTTCCGCGCGGACGATCGCACCGAGGGCACGAGCGGTTCGAATCGTCCACGCCAGCATCCGCAACGCGCTGCCCCTCTCGAACTCCACCGCGTCTCCCACGCTCCTTCGCATCATCGGCGGCCAGCCGGTTCCGATTTCTTGACAATCGAAGCCCTCCGCACGAATCCGATTCGAGAAGTTTCCCTGGCCGGTGGAGAGCACCGAAATCTCAAACCGGTCACGGCGAACGCGGCGGATGAGATCCAGCGCGGCGACACTCATCCCGCCCCCTTCACGCCCGCCGATCAGAAAGGCGACTCGCGGGCGGCCGTCACGCCCCTGGAGCCGGGCGATTGCATCGTGCCCGTCCTGCCGATGGTTGTGGATGGACGCTGCGTCAGTCGTTGAACTCATCCCGGACGATTCTCCCGCGTCGCACCCCGGTCCTAGCCATGCTACTCCCGGATTCCTCAAGTATCGGACAAATCCGTTCGGACTCGTCCCGGCCCGGGACAGGAGCATAATGACCCTACGATGTCAGCGATGCGAAAAATCGAAGCCGTCTATGAAAACGGCGTGTTGCGTCCGCTGGAATAGCTCGACGGCGTGGAAGAGCATGACCGCGTCCGACTCACGGTTGAACTGCCGGTCCGCCCCGCGGGGTCGTTATTGCCCTGCGTGGGTACGCTTTCGGATGAAGCTGTCGCGGAGATGCTGGCGATTGTCGAAGCTGAACTTGGATATGTCGAACCGCGCAAGGAGTGTTGACAGAACTAGTGGACCATTCCGGGCGTCTTTGCGGGTTGGAATGCCCGACTCTCTCACGATTGCGGTTCGGTTTGCGGGCTTTTCGACCCGCAAGTTTTGTTGGAATGATCCACTAGATACTCAGTCAGAGATTGGTCGTAGACGCCGCCGCAACCCCTTCCGGAGCGGGTTTGGTGAACTTGCATTTGGGATACTTGCTGCAACCGAGGAACGGACCGCTGCGGCCGGTGCGAATCAACATTGGTTCGCCGCATTCGTCGCAGGGTATGTCGGTCGGAATCGGTTTGGGTTTGGCCGGCGAGGGCATTTCCACTTCCGCGCGTTTCTTGGCCTCGCCACGAAGGTTGGAAACAAAGCGGCATTTCGGAAAACTCGAGCAACCAAAATAGGGTCCGAAGCGGCCAGACTTCGGAGAAAGTTCCCCGCCGCAATCCGGACAATTCAAAGGCTCTTCGGGCCAGATCTCGACGACCGGTCTGCCCGTCCGCGTCCACGCGAATCCCGGCGGCGGAGCACCGAGCAACGCCACATCGACTTTGGTAGCAGCCCTCTTGCCTTTGACGGCGCGTTTTCCGTTCAACCTGCCGTTTTCCGGCGGCGGCGGAGGAATCTGTCCGGCCGCGGCCTTGGCCTTCAACTCGTCAAGCTTTTCCATGGGCATGGCGTTGCGGCAACGCGGAAAACCCGAACAGCTCAAGAAGGGTCCGCGTCGCCCCCGCCGAATGACGATGGGGCGCCCGCATTTGTCGCAGCCCACGCCGGCCTCTTCGGGCTTGGGTTTCTCGACGTAGATGCCGGGCGGCATGGGCTTTGCGGCCTTGCACTTTGGATAGCCGGAACAACTCAGAAACGCCTTGCCACGGGCAAACCGAACTTTCATCGCCGAGCCGCATTCTTCGCAGGACTCCTCGATCTCGTCGGCGTCCACCTTCTTGAGCGGCACGCCTTCCTCGTCACAGGGCAGTGTGGAGGTGCACTCCGGATACCCCGTACATCCCAAAAACGGACCGAGCCGACTTGTTCTCAACACCATCGGCTTTTGGCAAAGCGGACAGGGATCGTCGGCGACGACCTCGGCGATGGGCGCGCCGTGGACATCGACGCTCATGGCCGATTTGCATTCCGGGTAGCCCGTGCAAGACAAGAACCGGCCGTTTTTCCCGAGGCGATATACCAGCGGCTTGCCGCACTTCGAACACGTATAGGTGCTGGGTTCGGCCTTGAGCGGTTGCATTTCCACCTGGGCTTTGGCGAGCGACTTTCGAAAAGGTTCGTAAAACTCGCCGAGAACGTGCAGCCAATCGAGGTGCGCGTCCTCGATCTTGTCCAGCTCATCCTCCATGTAAGACGTAAATTTCACGTCCATGATCTCGGGGAAGTGCTGGATAAGCCGATCGGTCACCACCTCGCCCCGCCCCGTGGGTTGCAGGCGCTTATCGATCAGTTGCACGTAGCCGCGGTCCTGGATCGTCTGGATAATCGCCGCGTACGTGCTCGGCCGCCCGATTCCTTCGGCCTCGAGTTTCTTGATCAGCGTCGCCTCGGAAAAACGCGACGGCGGCGACGTAAACTGTTGTCGCGGCTCGATCGTCAGAGGTGCCGTCTTTGCCCCCACCACCACTTCGGGAAGAATCAGCTCCTCAGTGTCCGGCATTCCCGCCACTTTGAGGAATCCGTCAAACGCCAGCTTGCGACCTCCGGCACGAAAGAGCGCGTCCCCGGAAGGAATCTTTGCGGTGATCAGGATGGTGGTACCGTCCCATTCGGCAGGCACCATCTGGCAGGAGACAAACCTTCGCCAGATCAGGTCGTAGAGCTTGAATTGCTCCGCGGTCAGGTGATCGCGAATCGTGTCGGGCCTCCGCGTCACGTCCGTGGCACGAATGGCCTCGTGAGCTTCCTGTGCACGCTTTCCACTCCCGAACACGTTCGGCTTCTCCGGCCGATAGCGATCGCCATACTCCTGCTGAATCCAACGGCGGGCGGCGTCCACGGAATCCTTGCTCAGGTTCGTGGAATCCGTACGCATGTAGGTGATCAGACCCACCTGCCCGTCTTTGCCGCCCAGGTCAACTCCTTCATACAACTGTTGCGCCACGCGCATGGTCCGCGAAGGAGCGAACCCAAGATAACTTGAAGCCGCCTGCTGCAATGCAGCGGTTGTAAACGGTGGATTGGGTTTGGACGTGGTGCGCCGCCGTTGAAGGTCGGTGATGGAAAACGCCGGAGACCTGGCCGGGTCGGTTCGGCCCACGAGCGAAACGGTTTTCAGTCCCCGCTCCTTGTAGGCCGCCCATACCTCTTCTTCGAGGCGATCGGTCACGAATCCCAGGGCCTCGGCGACCGTTCGAGCTTCCGCCGCCGTGCGGGCAATGAATTCCTGGCCGTTGAGTTTGATTAACTCGGCAAAGAGACACGCCCGCTCCGAGAGCCACGAATTGCGCTCTTTGACCGTTGGACCCGCGGACGGATCCTTGACCTTGGTCAGGAACGTCCGCCATTGCTCCGCGAGCGGGCCGGCCTTGGACGGATCCGTCGTCAGGCACGCCGTGATCTTCCACGACTCCTCGGGGATGAAGGCTCGAATTTCTTTTTCGCGTTCGACGATAATCCGAACGGCTACGGATTGAACCCGCCCGGCCGACAGACCACGGCCGATCTTTTGCTGCAAGAGCGGACTTAGTTGATAGCCCACGATTCGATCCAGAACCCGTCTCGCCTGCTGGGCATTGATCTTGTCGAGATCAAGGGCTTTGGGATTCGCGAAGGCGTGCAGGATCGCCGTTTTCGTGATCTCGTTGAACACGACCCGTTGGGTGCTCTGCTGGTCAAGGTCCAGTGCATGGGCCAAATGCCAGGCGATGGCTTCCCCTTCCCGGTCAAGGTCCGTGGCGAGATACACCTCCCCTGCCTCTTCCGCGGCCTTCTTCAGGCTCTGGACCACTTTCCGCCGAGATGGAAGGATTTGATAAACCGGCTCAAAACCATTCTCCAGGTCCACGCCAAGTTCGCTTTCCGGTAGATCCCGGACATGACCCATGCTGGCCATCACCTTGTACTCTGAACCCAGGTACCGGTTAATGGTTTTCGCCTTGGTCGGCGACTCGACAATGACCAGGGCATTGCCGCTTTCGGATTTTTTGCTTCTCTTTGCCAAAATGACTGCCCTTTTTCGGACGCGCCCCCGTAAGGGTCTAATAATCCTAGGCCGGTTTCCGGTCGGTAGTATCGACCGCGGCTGTTAAATACTGCAACCAACCACAGCTTTTACCCGGGGGAGGTAAACTGGGGGGATTTAGCAGGACTATCTTGGGATGTCAATCCGATTGCCTTGGAATATGCTTCCCAAGGGTTGATTTTCCGCGGGGATCGCGTAGACTGTCGGATTCTTTGGTAAGTGATCGATAATCTCCTATGAAACAAGGAGTTACGCCAAGATGATGAAGTTTTTCCGCAAACACAACAAGAAGTTGTTGGCGGTACTTATGGCTCTTTTGATGATCGTTTTTCTAGGCGGAACCGCTTTTGAAAGCTGGATGCGGCCCGACCCTAATTACGTCATTGCCAAATATCGTTTCGGCAAAATCAGCACGGCCGATCGTGCCAGGACGCAATTCACAACCGAACTCCTATCCGCCATGTTTTTGAGATGGTCGATGCCGCTGGAAAACATGCCCGAACCTCTGACCGTACTGGATTGGATGTTATTGCTCAACGAGTCGAGGGACTTTGGCACGGTTCGCGACGCGACGGCGGTGCGCACCATGGTGTCGGATGAAAAGCTCCGCGAACGAATCACAAAAGTGGCCTATGCCCAGCACGTCCGCCCGGAGCAACTCGTCGACGCCTTTGCCCAATTCAAGTCCGTCCAAGACACGATCCTGGCCATTCGGTCGGCGGCGATTCCCAGCGAGGCGGAGATTCGCAACATCGCTCGAATCTCGCTGGACAAAGCCAGAATTCGCGCCGTCGTGCTTCCGGCCGCGATGTTCGTGAATCAAGCCCAGGAGTTCCCCGAAAAAGAAGTCGCCGATCATTTTGAAAAGTACCGCGATCGGGAGCGCGGCAAGGGCCTGGAGTTCGGCTATCGGGTCCCGCAATCGGTTCGGGTACAGTATCTCATGATTGGCAGAGATGCCGTCGCCGCGACGATTGGAGTCGCCAACCTCGAAAGCAAGGCCAAGCGGTTTTACGACGAGAACCGTGATAAAGACCTCGCCTTCCGTCGTCCCGACGACAGCGGGACCCCTCCTCATGAGCAGCCGCCGGAATACCTCCGCGCGAAGTCGCAGTACCTCGATTGGGACGAGGCCAAGGATGTTGCCGTCCAAAAAGTCCGAACGCAGCAGGCGGACGAGACGACGGCGCGAATGGCCGATTGGCTCATTCAACACCTTCAGGAGCCGTGGCTGGAATCGCCGCGCGGAGAGGACGGCTACAAATCCGTCCCAGCCGGCGTGTCCGACCCGGAGGCGTTCTCCAGATCCCTGGAGCGCCTGCCCGCAACCTTGGCGTATCGCGACGCAGTGACCATTGAGACCACCGAATTCTTTTCCCGCGACAAGGCGGATTCGGTCGCGGTCATCAGCAAGGTTTCCCATCGCCCCGAGCGGGGATCCCCGGTTGCGTTGCCGGCGCTCGCATTCCAGACCAAGGGCATTGTCCCGAAAGTTCCGGATACCAAGGGGATCAACCCGTTGGATTTCCTGGCCCCGTTTCAAACTTGTGCCTATTCCATGACGGACCCCGAAGGCAATCGCTATTTGTTCCGCGTCGTCGAATCGCGCGAAGCTCGGCCGCCCGACCTCGAGGACGTTCACCCACAAGTCGTTCAGGATTTGCGTATGCTCCAGGCCTTGAAAGTGGCCAGAAATCACGCCGAGAATCTACGCGCGTGCCTCGACGCCGAAACCAATCTGAAGCAGGCGTTCGAAAGCGATCCGGAACTGATGGCCGGTATGCAAAGCCCGGAAGGCAAGGAAGCCGGTGCCTTCGAGCCGCAGCCGTTTGAACGAATGAACGTCGGCATGGCCGCGAGAGGAAAACGAAACCCCACCAAGTTCCTTCCCGGCAACGTTGGTTTCGTGCCCACGGACGTGGTGGATCAAATCTTTCAACTGGATGACGCGGTCGAGAAGTTTGCGGTGTACGACCTGCCCGAGCGGGCGGCGATTCTGGCCGTGGAATGGATTTCGCTGGAGCGGGCGACTGAAGACCAGTTTCTCGCGATCCGCGAACAAATCGCCGGGGATCTGGGCCGTTCGCGAGCCGATGCGGCCGCCCTGGACTGGGTGAACCCGGAGAAAATTCGGGCACGAAATCAGTTTGAAATGATCAACGAGAAATCTCGGTAAGCCCGATTGCATCTGCCGACGTCGGAACGCTACGGCCCCGCTCGCGAGGGGGCGCGTTGCGGATCCGTGTAGCCCCCACGACACCCAGAAGCAGCGCGAACCCCACCAGGCCGACACCGGACATGGCCGGAACAGGCGAGGGCGGGACGAACGCATCGACGTGATTGCTGGCGTCCAGGCCTTGAATCACTCCGCCGCCGGGGCACAGAATCCGATCCTCCAGCGCCACCGCGGAAATGCCATGCCGTGGCACCGGCATGGGGGTATCGGTGTCCCATGTGTTCGTCTCCGGATCGTAAACCTCGTTGACGGAAAAGAGCATGGGGGTCTCCCCGCCCGCGACCCAGAGGCGACCGTACAACGCCGCGGTGGCGGCCGCGGCACGGGCCGTCGGCATCGGCGCCATGGTCATCCAGGAATTGTTTGCCGGGTCGTATCGCTCGTTGAGGCTGTTGGAGGGTCCGTTCCGCCCGCCGATCACGTAAATGAAGTCGCCGAGGGCGGCGGCGGTCAGGTGTTCCCGGGCCGTGGGCATGTCCGCGCCGGTGGACCACATGTTCGTGCCGGGGTCGAAGATAAACGTCGTCCTACGGGTCGCGCCTGCACTGTCGCGTCCACCGAAAAGATAGATCCGTCCCCCGTGCTCGACGGCCCAGCAGGCCCCGCGGGCGCTGGGCAAAGACGGGCCGGTCGACCATTGATTCCCGACCGGATCGTAGATGTACATGTCGCTGCGAGATTGGAAGTTGGCCGAATATCCGCCGATCACATGAAGCTTGCCGTTGATCGCCACGGCGGCCATATGGTCCAACGCCGCGGGCATGGGTGGAATGAACGACCACGAATTCGCGTCGACGTCGTAGACCTCGACCGTGTTGGTGGCCGACAACCCCGGGCCGTCGAGCAACCCGCCCACCACGTAAACCGTGTTGCCGATCCGCGCAGCCCCGGTCTCCTGCCGAGGGATCTGCATTGCGGCCAGCGTGACCCATTGCCCGGCGTCGAGGGCGGAGACGGAATCGGTTGAAAAACACGCCAGAAGCACGAGTAAGATCGAAGCCGAAACGACGGGCTTGGTGAGTAGTCGTTTCTTGGCGTCAGAATCTTGCGACCATCGCGCGAGGTATTTCTGACCTTGGCTCTTTGGGACCGGATTCATAGGGTTTTTCGGCATGTTGGGAATCGCTCCAACTTCTGTACTCGGCCGTCCTCTTCGATCCTGACATTCGGCTGGTCGGACTTCGCCACGCGGTCAGGATCAGCCGTCTTGCCAAGCCGGCACACCCAGCAGGACGTCGTGTGGCAGGGAAGATTGTGCCCCCTGGCATGAACAATATAGGGCCTCGGTTCGCCCGACGCCACGGCCCGCACGGCCTTTCCCAGCCCGCCCGGAGAAAATCGAAGCGGGACAGGCCAATAGGACCGGTTTCGCGGGGCGACGGTCGGCCGTTCGGTTATTCATCCGTTTGCACGTGTTGAGCACGGCTGATTCCTGCGCGCGGGGACCACTACCGTGATTGGACAAATGACCCCGCGCGCGGTCCCGGCGAGCCGAGAACGCGGCCAATAGGTCGCGTTTGGTCCAGAAATGACAATCTGCCCGAATCGGATTAAACTCTCGCAAAATGGGTTACGAGGCGACCGAATCATGACGGTAATAACCACTCCAAGGATACATTCTGACGCACTTTCATCTTCCGCGGGGCGAGATACCGCTGCGGCCGGAACGGCCACGCCCTGCGAAAGCCCGGCGACTCTCATTCTCGAAGACGGCACCGAAATCGCGGGACGGCACTTCGGCGCGGCCGTGCCCGCCGCGGGGGAGGTGGTCTTCAACACCGGCATGGTCGGCTATCCCGAATCGCTCACCGACCCGTCGTACGCCGGGCAGATTCTTGTCTTCTCGTATCCGCTGATCGGCAACTACGGCGTCCCGAAACCGGGGCTCGACGAGTTCGGTCTGCCGGCGGGTCTTGAGTCCGACCGCATTCACCCCGCGGCGGTCGTGGTGTCCTCGGCCTCGCCCGACCACTCTCACTGGTCCGCGGGAGAAAGCCTCCACGAGTGGCTGGAGCGGTTCGGCGTACCCGGAATTGAGGGAATCGACACGCGGGCGCTCACGCAGCGCATTCGCGAACGGGGCACCTTGCTTGGCAAGTTGGCGATGGGTGATCGGGAGGGCGACTTCATCGATCCGAGCAAGACGAATCTAGTCGCCGGGGTCAGCATCCCCGAGCCCATCGAATATGGAAAAGACGGCCCGCGCGTGGTTCTCGTCGATCTCGGCGTGAAGCTCAGCATCGTCCGCTGCCTGGTCCGGGCCGGGGCTCGGGTGATCCGCGTGCCGTGGGATTACGATTTCTTCCCGCTTCATTTTGACGGCGTGGTCCTTTCCAACGGGCCCGGCGATCCCAAACTCGCCACCGCGGCCATTGAGCACACCCGCCGCGCATTGCACGATCGCGTGCCGATTTTCGGCATCTGCCTGGGTAACCAGATTCTCGCCCTGGCGGCCGGCGGCGACACCTACAAGCTCAAATACGGCCACCGATCGCAAAACCAGCCGTGCCAGGAAGTTGGCACCCGCCGCTGCTACATCACCTCGCAGAACCACGGCTACGCGGTGAACGCGGCGTCGATTCCCGAAGGCTGGCGGGAGTGGTTCGTCAACGCCAACGACGGGACCAACGAGGGCATCCGCCACGAATGGAAACCCGCCCGCAGCGTCCAATTCCACCCCGAAGCCGCCCCCGGCCCCACCGACACCCGCGACCTCTTCGCCCGGTTCGTGGAGATGCTGCGGTGAACGCAAAGGCCCGAGCGGTTGCCGAACTTTGGGAGCCCTCCGGGCGGAGCGAAGGGAGAAAAAGTGGCATTCGCCCACCAGGGACTCAAGTCCCTGGCAATCCCGGCGCGCCGGGATGCGCCCTCCGGGCGAGGCGTTCAAGCCCCTCTTCGCCCGCCACGGGCCTCGAGTCAAAAATGTGGAGTTATTCTTGCACGCTTTCTTAGAGGGTGTGTGAGAAGGGGTTTCATCCCGGTTTCAGTCGATGAACCATCAGATTGATCATGGTGAGATAGACCATATTCTCGCTGCTTTCCGTGAGCACCTCGTAGTCTTTGCTCATA
>Ga0187893_10008000_pt1 | contig 16946 bp, 13 predicted proteins | sample MA1701074metaG_FD_139574 | JGI IMG/M metagenome (GOLD analysis project Ga0187893, IMG submission 139574) | White microbial mat communities from a basaltic lava cave in the Kipuka Kanohina Cave System on the Island of Hawaii, USA - MA170107-4 metaG ...
AGGCTCCGGCCTGGTATCCCGAAGCGCTGGACCTGCTGCTGCACGCCGGCCAGCGCGTCGGCGACACGCTCGGCATGATGTGGCCGCACGTCGTGGCCGGATGCCTCGAAGTCACCCAGGCGAAGACGAAGGCGAAGCTGCGCATCGAAGTCGAGGGAGAGCTCGCATCGCTGCTCGAGCGGATCCGCGTGCGGCCGCACAATGTGAAGAGCCTCTACATCATCGCCGACGATCGCGGCCAGCGCGTCACCGTGGACCAACTGCAAAAGGTCCACATGATCTGCCGCGGCGACATGACCTGGCAGGTGCGCGACGTGCGGAAGAAGACCGGCACCGACTCGGCGAGCCTGAAGCACGCCCAATCGCTGCTCGGGCACCGGCGGGAAACCACCACGGCCACCTTCTACCGGCAGATGAAGGGCGACAAGGTCAAGCCGCTGCGGTAGTTTTGAACGCCGTTCAAAATTCCCAGATCGACCGCAAGTAAAATCAATGGGATAGAATTGACCCGGGAGTCGGCCAGGCAGCCGCTGCACCGCAAGGTGCAGAGGAAAGTCCGGGCTCCAGAGAGCAGGATGCGGGCTAACGCCCCGGCGTGGCGACACGACGAACAGGGCCACAGAGACGAGTCCCGGCACCGAAACACTCGCAAGGGTGCTCGGAACCGGGGGTGAAACGCGGCAACCTCCATCCGGAGCAACACCAAATAGGCAAGCAGGGTGCCGAAGGCAACTTCGGCGCTGGAGGCCGGCTCGGTCGGGCTTGCGGGTAGGTGGCTTGAGCCTTCGAGCAATCGCAGGCCTAGAGGAATGGCTGTCGGGGGGGTCCCTTTCGGGGGGTCCCCTGCCACAGAACCCGGCTTATCGGCCGGCTCCCGCTTCCTGGTGTCAAATTCTATGGGGGGTAGGGACAACGCCACTTGCCCCTGCGCGGGGCATACGCGGATAATCGGCGTCGAGTCCCACTGAATGCGCGCGCGCCTCAATCAGAACGACGTCACCAACCTCGTCAATGTGGAGGACTCTGACCGGGTTCGGGACGCGGTACTGACGCTTTTCGGCGCCCGCTACCCGGGCGCGGACTTCGCGCCTCTGGCGCGCGCCTTCGACGACGTTGGGGCGCTATTCGCGGGCCGATACCCGGGGTACCTCGCCTGCGACACGCTGTACCACGACGCGCGCCATACGCTCGACATGACCCTCGCGATGGCACGGCTGGTGGATGGCCACGACCGCGTCCAGCCCGAGTCCGGCAAGCTCGGTGCGCGCCGGGCGGCACTCGGCGTGATCATCGCGCTGCTGCACGATTCCGGTTACATGAAGCGCCTGTCCGAGGCTCAAGTCGGGAATGGCGCGATCTTCACCAAGACTCACGTCAGCCGCAGCGCCGATTTCCTCTGCCGCTACCTGCCGGCGGTCGGCTTCGGCGCCGAGGCCGAAGTCGCCGGGCGCCTGGTGCATTTCACCGGCTATGAGATGGACGTGGACAGCATCGAGGTCGCCGACCCCAAGGATCGCACGCTCGGGCACATGGTCGGCGCCGCCGATCTGATCGGCCAGATGTCGGACCGCATGTACCTGGAGAAATGCCGCGAATACCTGTACCGGGAGTTCGTGCTCGGTTCGATCGCGCGCGAAAAACTTCCGGACGGGCGCGAGATCGTGCGCTACTCCTCGCCGGAGGACCTGATCTGCAAGACGCCGGGCTTCTACGAGTACGTCGCGCGCGACCGCATCAATCGCAAGCTGGGCGCCGCCGACCGCTACGCCGAGGCGCACTTCGACGGGCCGAGCCTCTACCAGGCCGAAATCGACGGCAACATGAGCTTTCTGCGCGAGGCGATAGAACTGGCCAACCTGGGTCGTCTGCGCCGGGCGTGTTATTCGTTGAGCGCACGTCCGCGACAGGCGGCATAGGAAAATCCCCCCGCGGAATCTGTGGGGTTTGTCACATCCTGCTGAATTTACTCCGCTTTTCCGCGCGTTTCGCCCGCTAACCCCTTGTCCCGGCGGCCTCGTCATGGCAAAAATGCACCATGACGTTTCCTGACAGATTGCCGAACGGCCAAAGACCAGCAGCGATCCCGGCGCTCGCGCGCCTGCTCTCGGATAGCGCGCTCAGCCGCGCCGCGCTTGCCGCCTGCGGCTTTCCGGTCGCGCTCGCCGACGCGAGCGCCAAGGGCCGTCCGCTTACCTACGTCAATCCCGCGTTCGAGGTTTTCTTCGGCTACCGCGCCGACGACGCGCTCGGGCGCCCGGTCATCACGCTGCTGTTCCCTGAAGCCGAGGGCGCGGCAAGCATGTTCAACGAGGCCCCCGCGCGGGTGCAGACGCGCGCGCGCTGCAAGAACGGTACCGGCGCCGAAGTCGAATTGTCCATCGGCATGGTGCATGGCGTGGACGGGATGCTGACCCACTGGGTGCTCGCGTTCGCCGACCGCGGTGAAATCGCGCGCATGCAGGAAGAGCTGCGCGTGCTGAGAGCAATTGCTGCCGCGCCTTAGCGGCACGTATACCTAGCGCCCGTACACCACGCCGGGCAGCCAGAGCCCGATCTGCGGGAAGATGTAGAGCAGTACCAGTGCGATCACCTGGATGCCCATGAACGGCATCATCCCTGCGAAGATCTGGTTCAGCGTCACGTGCGGCGGTGACACGCCCTTCAGGTAGAACGCCGCCATCGCCACCGGCGGCGAGAGGAATGCGGTCTGCAGGTTGAGCGCCACCAGCAGGCCGAAGAACAGCGGGTCGATGCCGAACTTCGGCAGGAGCGGTATGAAGATCGGCATGAAGATGACGATGATTTCCGTCCACTCCAGCGGCCAGCCCAGGATGAAGATGATGAACTGGGCGAGGATCATGAACTGCAGCGGCGTGAGTCCCAGCGACAGCACCCATTTCTCGACCACCTCCTGGCCGCCCAGCAGCGCGAACGCCGCCGAGAAAATCCCCGAACCGACGAACAGCCAGCACACCATCGCGCTCGTCTTCGCCGTGAGGAACGAGGACTCGCGCACGATGACGCCGAGCTCCTTCACGGTCGTCCAGGCGGCGCCGCCGCCCGACGCCGCGACCTTCGCGGCCTGCCAGTGGGCGATGTAGCGGTAGACCAGTGCGAGGATGGCGCCGCCGAAGGCGCCCACCGCGGCCGCCTCGGTCGGGGTGGCAAGACCGAACACGATCGAGCCCAGCACCATAAGGATAAGCAACGCGAGCGGGAAGAACGAGGAGAGGAGCATCTTGAACACTTCCAGCCGCTCCCAACTCCAAACCCAGGCAAGCAGCGCGGCGATGGCGGCGCAGACTGCGAACATGATCCAGTACCAGGTCGGCACGGGCAGCCGCTCGGCCTCCGCCGTTGCCGATGCGGCCGGCTCGGCCGCCGCCTTGGCTTTCCCGGCTTCCGCGGCCGGCGCCGCGCCCAGCGGTTCGGGTTTCTCGTCTTCCGCGCCTTCCGGCGTGGCCAGCCCGCCGGCGGTTTCCTGCTCAGCGCTCTCTTGCGCGCTCGAGGCGCCGGTCTCGATCTGTAGCGCCGTGGTGTCGGTCTTCACTTCCGGCGCGGTTGCGACGTAGTAGGTCAACGCGAGAACGCCGCCCAGCGCGAGCGCCGGCAGCAGGGACACGAACAGCTGGCCGAGCGCCGTGCGCGCCGGCACTCCTGCGGAGCCGCCCGAAGCGCGAAACAGCCCGAGCAGCGCGTTGCTGCCGCCTGCGGCGAGTGCTTGCGCATGCGCCGGCAATGCGACGACCCGGCCTTCGGCGCTCAGCGGCGGCATCAGGTCGGGGCGCAACTTCGCCAGCACGATGACGTAGCCGATATAGAGAGATGCGAGCATGAATCCCGGAAAGAACGCGCCCGCATAAAGCTGCACTACCGAGACTCCCGCGGTCGCGCCGTAGACGATCAACAGCACTGAAGGCGGAATCAGGATGCCCAGGCAACCGCCCGCGGTAATCGCCCCGGCGGAGATCTGGATGTTGTACCCCGCGCGCAGCATCGCGGGAAAGGCAAGCAGACCCATCAGCGTCACCACCGCGCCGACGATGCCGGTGGCGGTAGCGAAGATCGCGCAGGTGACGATGGTGGCCACAGCGAGCGAGCCCGGCACGCGCGATAGCGCGAGGTGCAGGCTCTTGAACAGCCGGTCGATGAGGGCCGCCCGTTCGACGAGGTAGCCCATGAAGACGAACAGCGGAATCGCGATCAGCACGTCGTTCGACATGACGCCGTAGGAGCGCTGCACGAACAGATCCAGGGTATGCGCGACCGCCTTGCCGGGATCGGCGCTGCGGTAGGCCAGCCAGGCAAAGAACACACCCATGCCCATGAGCGTGAACGCGGTCGGAAAGCCGAGCATGATGGCGATCACGATCAGCGCCAGCATCAGCAGGCCGAGGTGGCCGTTGCTGAGGTTGGTCCAGGGCGTGAACAGGACTACCGGAACGGCGATCAGCGCCATGATGACGAAGCCGAACCACAGCTCCTTGCGCACCTTCACCTCGCGTGCTCCTGCTTGACGACGAACTCGTCCAGCTTGGCGATGTCCTCGTCCTTCACGTGCACCATTTCCTTCAGCTTGTCGACGTCGACTTCCTGCACGTCCTGCTCGCGAGAGGGCCAGTCGCCCTGCCGGATGCAGATCACGCAGCGGATGATCTCGACGATGCCTTGCACCAGCAGGATCGCGCCCGCGAGCGGAATCACCGCCTTGAACTGATAGATCGTCGGACCATCCGAGGTGACGCTCGAGCGCTCCAGGATCGCGAAAGAGTCGGCGGCATAGAAGTAGCCGGCGTAGGTCAGCGCAAACGTGCCCGGCAGGAAAAACACGATGTAGAGAATCAGATCCCAGGACGCCTGCGTGCGCGGCCGGAAGAAGCTGTAGAGGACGTCGCCGCGCACGTGGCCGTTTTTTGCCAGCGTGTAGGCACCCGCCATCATGAAAAGCGTGCCGTACATCTGCAGCATGGCGTCGAACATCCAGTCGTGCGGCCGGTCCAGCGCGTAGCGCGAGAACACCTCCCAGGTAATCGAAACGGTCAGCGCCACGATCAGCCAGGAGAAGAACTGGCCGATCCAGGTGCTCAGCCGGTCCACTGCAAGGAGCAGTTTCTGCATGCGGCCAGTCTAGTTCAGAACCCTGTCAATAGCCTGAAGCCAAAAACAAAACAGCCATCCGGCCCGCGCCGGATGGCTGGGGTTTCCACCAGTCGGTTACGCCTTCTTCGCGGGAGCCGCCTTGGCCGGCGCCTTGGCGCCGAAGTAGTGGTTGTACGCCATCTCGCGGCGCACGTTGTTGTCGAAGTCCCACTTCAGCACGCGCTCGGCATAGGCCTTCTGCGAAGCCTCGATCTCCTTGAACAGAGCGTTGCCGGCGCCCTTTTTTTCCGCCACGGCGTCGTAGGCGCCGAGCTGGGCCTGCAGGATCGCGGTCGGCGTCTTGTAGAAATTGACCTTGTCCTTGGTGCGCAGCTCGATGTAGTCCTGCGAGTAGCGGTCGATCGACTTCCAGACCAGGTCCTGCGACGCGGCCTCGACGCCGTTGGCGATGATGGCGCGCATCTTTTCCGGCAGCGCGTCGTACTTGGTCTTGTTGAACATGATCTCGAACTGCTCCGCGTTCTGGTGATAGCTCTGCAGCATGCACACCTTGGATACGTCGGCGAAGCCGAGCAGGCGGTCCGAACTCATGTTGTTGAACTCGGCCGCATCCAGGAGGCCGCGGTCCATCGCCGGCACGATCTCGCCGCCAGGGAGCGCGTTTACCGCTGCGCCCATGCCGGTGAACACGTCCACCGACAGCCCGACCGTCCGGTACTTGAGGCCCTTGAACTGGCCGATGTTCGTGACCGGCTTCTTGAACCAGCCCAGCGGCTGCGTCCACATCGGGCCATAGGGGAAAGACACCACATTGGCGCCGATCGAGGCATACAGTTTGGCGAGCATTTCCTTGCCGCCGCCGTATTTGTGCCAGGACATGAGCTGCTGCGCGTCCATGCCGAACGCCGGGCCGGAGCCCCACAGCGCGAGCGCGTTCTGCTTGCCGTAGTGGTACACCACCACGCCGTGGCCGCCATCGAGCGTGCCCTTGGTCACCGCGTCGAGCAAGCCGAAGGCCGGCACGACCGCGCCGGCCGGAAGCACCTCGATCTTGAGGTCGCCGCCAGTCATGTCGTTGACCTTCTTGGCGAAGTCGTTGGCGTATTCGTGGAAGATGTCCTTCGCCGGCCAGGTGGACTGCCAGCGCATGCTGATTGGACCCTGTGCCTTCGCGATCATCGGGAAGCCGAGGGTCGCCGCGCCGGCCGTTGCCGCCGCGCCCGACAGGAACTTGCGGCGTGAAGCGACGGTTCTAACTCTCTGAATGCTCATGTGATGCCTCCTCCTAGGAAGTTTTGCTCCAGCGCGGGATTGTGACCCCGGTCGAAAAGCGCAGTGATTCTACCCCTGCGCTCGCGCGCTCCGCAAGACAACTTCACGATGTGAAACGGGGTTCTTGACCGCGGTCAAGCCGGCACATACTGCGCTGCGGGAGCAGGCAGAACCGAAATCGCCTTGCCGCGCTTGTCGGTCGGATGCCAGCCAGTCACCGCAAGCATGAAAAAGAACCCGAGCACGTACGCGAGGGTGACATGCCACCCCGCAGCGAGCCAGCGGCCCACCGACTTCGCCTCCGGATACATGTTGGAGAGCGCGACGCCGGCCGAGGAGCCGAACCAGATCATCGAGCCGCCGAAGCCGACCGAGTAGGCGAGCATGCCCCAGTCATAGCCGCCCTGTTTCAGCGCCAGCGCGGTGAGCGGGATGTTGTCGAACACCGCTGAAATGAAACCCAGGCTGAACGCGCTCTGCCAGCTCGCGGGCGGCAGCTTCTCCACCGGCATCATCGAGGCAATCATGACGAGCGAGAGCAGGAACACGGAGCCCTTGAACGCCTCGGGGAGCAGTTTCCAGTCCGGTTTGCGGATCGGCGTCGTCAGCAGAACCGCAGCCCAGACCGAGGCACCGATCACCGGAAAGTGGTCGAGCAGCGCGGGAAACGCGAGGTTGCAGACCACATTGGCGAGAATCGCCGCCACCAGGATGAAGGCGACGATACCGACGCGCGCCCAATCCACGCTGAGGCCCGGCGGCGCGTCCTTGCTGATCGGAGAATAGGCATGCTGCTGGCGCGCCGCGAAATAGCCGATTACCAGCAGTGCCAGGCCGGCAGCGACATAGGCATCCAGCACCACCAGCGGGCTGACCCCGTCGATCCACATCATGGTCGTCGTCGTGTCGCCGACCACGCTGCCCGCCCCGCCGGCGTTCGAAGCGGCGACGATCGCGGCAAGGTAGCCGATGTGCACCTTGCGGCGGAACACCACGCCGGCCATCGTGCCGCCGATCAGCGCGGCGGCGATATTGTCGAGGAACGAGGACAGCACGAAGACGATCACCAGCAGGAAGAAGCCGCCCTTCCAGTCATCCGGCAGGATCTTGGGCAGTTCCGCGGGAATGTTCGATTCCTCGAAGTGCTTGGAAAGCAGCGCGAAGCCGAGCAGCAGGCCGAGCAGGTTGGCGAGAATCACCCACTCGTGCGCCAAATGCTGCGCTAGGCCGCCCAGGCCGGGACCGGCCTTGAAACCCGTGAAGCCGAGCTTGTAAAGCGTGACCACGCCCAGGCCGGTCAGCGCGACCGGCAAGGTGTGATGGTGAAACAGCGCTACGCCGGCGAGCGTAAGCGCGAACAGCACGAAGTCGATCGGTACGCCAAGCGCGGCAGCGCTCGCAGCGACGATCAACGCACCGGCAAAAAGACCCCTCTCGCGCGCCAGCAGGCGCAGTGCGACGCTCTTCATGCCGCTCCTCTCCAGTGCGCGGATTATAGAGTGGGGGTCTTACCCGAAGCTGACCAGCGCTCGGCGGCTTCGCGCACCACGTCGGGGAGCGATCCGGAAGCCGCGAGGCGCGCCCGCAGCCATCCCGCGTCGGAATAGCCGCGCCGCACGTCTTCGCCGAGTTCGCGGACGGCATCGACGCAGCCCAGGCGCGTGGCCTGCGGCATCACCGCGGCGGCCGTATCGAGGATGTCCTGCCCGATCTTCCTCCGGCTGCGCGTGTAGGGATCGACGAGTTCACCCTCACAGCCGAAGCGGCAGGCCTCGAAGCGGTTGTAGGCGTTCACCTGGTACACCGCGGCGAGCGGTGCGCGGGCGCGGTCCTCGACCAGCCAGGCGGCGAGCGCCTGGGCATAGCCGGCGAGCAGCGCGGCACGGCGCACCGTAAGCGGCGTGTCGCAGACGCGGATTTCGATGGTGCCGTATTCGGGCTTGGGGCGGATGTCCCAGTAGAAGTCCTTCATGCCCTCGACGATGCCGTAGCCGCGCATGGTCTCGAAGTATTCGAGGAAGGCGGCCCAATCCGGCACGAAAGGCATGTGGCCGGAGAGCGGGAAGGCGCTCACCGCCGTCAGGCGCGAAGACTGGAACGAGGTGTCCTCCCCCTGGTAGAACGGCGAGGCCGCCGACAGCGCGATGAAATGCGGCATGTAGCGCGTGAGCATGTGCACCAGGTAGACCGCCTCGTCGCCGCTCGAGCAGCCGAGGTGGATGTGCTGGCCGAACACGGTGAACTGCTTGGCGAGATAGCCGTAGCGCCTGGTCACTTCCTTGAAGCGATCGGCCGGATAGACGCGCCGCTCCGCCCAGTCGTGGAACGGGTGCGAGCCGCCGCCGCAGATGCCGAGGTTGAGCACGCCGGCAGCCTTCGCCACGGCATTGCGCTGCGCCTCCAGTTCCGCGAGCGCGCCGGCGAAGCCGGGCTGAATCGAGCTGTTGAGCTCGATCATGCTCAGTGTGACTTCGGGCTTGACCGCGCCGGGCACCTTCATCTTCGCCAGGCGCTCGATCAGGTCGCCCGCTTCGTGCGCGAGATCCCGGTCATGCGTTCGCACCAGCTGCAGCTCGATCTCGATGCCGAGGCTGAGACTCTGCGAATGCTTGAATTCCATCGCCTCCGCCATCAGTTCTCCGGATGCGCTTCGCCGGCGTGCTTGAGCGCGAACTGCGTCGCAAGAGGCCCGATGATTTCGAGCAGCGCGACCGCGGAAAGCACCACCGCCGCAAGTTCCGCGCCGAAGCGCGGATAAATCGTCGCTGTGTCGTAGACCATCACCAGGGCGAGGCCCGACATGGGCAGGAGCGAAAGCGACAGCAGGCCGGCGCCGCCGGCGCGCAGCCCGGACAGGCGCCCGAGCGCCAGGATCGAAAGCGCCTTGCCGAGAAAGCGCACGAGCACGAACACGGCGGTAACCGTGGCGACGGTTTCCAGGCCGCTGAAATCGAGGCTCGCCCCCGAGAGCACGAACAGCACCACGAACAGAAGCTGTCCGGCGTGGCCGAAACGCAGCGGCAGCAGAGCATGGTCGTAATCGAGGTTGCGCGCGAAGATCCCGAGCGTGAGCAAGGCCACGACCACCGGAATGTTGAGCGCCCGGGCGATGCCGACTTCGAGCACCACCACCGCCACCAGAAGGATGAACTGGCGGTCTTCGCGCTTGCCGAGCCACTTGGCGAGGCCGAGCATCACCTGGCTGCCGATGAAACCGAGCGACGCGGCGCCGGCGAGCAGGTACATCGGGTGCAGGATCGCCGAGCGCCAGCTCGTTTCGTGCTGCAGGTGCACCATCGGCAGGAACAGCATCAGCGCGACGTAGGCAAAGACGCAATTCACCGCGGTGAAGAGGAGCATGCGCTCGGTGATCTGGCCTGAGGCGCGCAATTCCGTGCTCACCACCATGACCACGGCGGGCGAGGTCGCCGTGCCGACCGCGGCCGCGCAGGCCGCGAGCAGCGGCGGGTAGTCAAAGTAGAGCAGGCCGGCATAGATCGCGAAGAAGGCGCCCAGGCATTCGCCGAGCGCTGCGAGCGCCAGCCAGCGGTTGCGCGCCAGCCACTGCAGGTCGAGGCGGTGGCCGAGTTCGAAAACGATCAGGCCGAGCGCCAGGTCGACGAACACGCGCGCGCCCGCGGTAAGCGGGTCGCGCACCAGCCCGAGCACCTGGGGTCCGCACAGCACGCCGACCAGCACGTAGCCGGTAACGCGCGGCAGCGACAAGACGCGGTGCACGAGTTCGCCGCCCAGCATGCCCGCCAGCAGCAGGCCGCCGAACAGCGCGAGATCGCCAAATACCGGCGGCCACGCAGGCAGGAACCAGGCAACGTCTTGCATCGGGGGCCTCCACTTTGCCGGCTGCCGGATCGCTATTTCTTGTTGCTGCCGGCGGGCACTGCGTTTGACCTCGCTCCCCGCGGCGCGGTTCCCTGCCTCAGCCCTTCAACGATACCAGCACTTCGTCCAGCATTTTCTTCGCGTCGCCGAACAGCATGCGGTTGTTGTCCTTGTAGAAAAGCGGATTGTCCACGCCTGCGTAGCCCGAGGCCATGCTGCGCTTCATCACGATCGAGGTCTTCGCCTTCCAGACTTCGAGCACCGGCATGCCGGCGATCGGGCTCGACGGATCGTCCTGCGCCGCCGGGTTCACGATGTCATTGGCGCCGATGACCATCGCCACGTCGGTGTTCGGGAAATCCTCGTTCAATTCGTCCATCTCGAACACGATGTCGTAAGGCACCTTCGCCTCGGCGAGCAGCACGTTCATGTGGCCCGGCATGCGGCCCGCCACCGGGTGGATGCCAAAGCGCACGTTGACGCCCTTTTCTCGCAGCTGCTTCGTAATTTCGTAGACCGTGTGCTGCGCCTGCGCCACCGCCATGCCGTAGCCCGGCACGATGATGACGTTTTTCGCCTCGCGCAACAGTTCTGCGGTCTCGGCGGCCAGGATCGGCACCGCCTCGCCGGCGGGCTGGGCGCTGCCCGCAGCCGCGGCCGGTTTGCCGCCGCCCGTTCCGAAGCCGCCCGCGATGACGCTCACGAAATGGCGGTTCATCGCCTTGCACATGATGTAAGAGAGGATCGCGCCGCTCGAGCCCACCAGGGCGCCCGTGACGATGAGGAGGTCGTTGCTGAGCATGAAGCCGGTGGCCGCCGCCGCCCAGCCCGAGTAGCTGTTTAGCATCGACACCACCACGGGCATGTCGGCGCCGCCGATCGCCATCACCATGTGGATGCCGAACAGCAGCGCGATCGCCGTCATCACGATGAGCGGCGTCATGCCCTGCTGCATCGAGGCTGCGAGCACGAACTCGCGCCCGAACCAGAGCACCGCCAGCAGGCCCGCCAGGTTGAGCCAGTGGCGCGCGGGCAGCAGCATGGGCGCACCGCCGATCTTGCCCGAGAGTTTGCCGAACGCGATCACCGAGCCCGAGAAGGTCACTGCGCCGATCAGGACGCCGACATAAATCTCGAGCTCGTGAATGGTCTTCTCGGCTCCTTGCAGATGACCTGTCGCGGCGGGATCGATGTAGTTCGCGTAGCCGATCAGCACCGCGGCGAGACCGACCAGGCTGTGCATCAGCGCCACCAGCTCGGGCATCTGCGTCATCTTCACGAAGCGCGCCGCGAAGAGTCCGATGGTCGCGCCGATCGCCATCGCAGCAAAGATCCATGGCAGGCCGGCCGCCGTGACGTTCGGGCCGAATATCGTCGCCAGCACGGCGATCGCCATACCGACCATGCCGTAGAGATTGCCGCGGCGCGAGCTCTCCGGGTTCGACAGCCCGCCAAGGCTCAGGATGAAAAGGATGGTGGCGCCTGCGTAGGCGGCGGTGGACAAGGTCGCCGGCATCATTTGCGGAACATCTGCAGCATGCGCTGGGTCACGGCAAAACCGCCGAACATGTTGATGGCGACCAGCGCGATGCTGACGAGCGCCAGCCCCACGATCCACGCCGTCGGCCGGTTCGCGGTTTCGACCAGGGGCGGCGCCACCTGCACCAGCGCGCCGATGGCGATGATGCTGCTGATCGCATTGGTTACGCTCATGAGCGGTGTATGCAGCGCCGGCGTGACGTTCCAGATGACCATGTAACCCACGAAACAGGCCAGCACGAACACGGTGAAGTGGGCGATGAACGCCGCAGGCGCATGCGCGCCGATGAACCAGAAAGCAAGCGCCGCCACGCCGAACGTTATCGCGGTGCTCATGCCCGAGGCCGGCTCGCCCGCTCCATGGGAATGGCTTTTTGCAGTTGGAACAGGGGATTTATTCTGAGCAGCAGCCTTGGGAGGCGCAGGCGGAAGCTTTGGCGCGGGCGGCGGCCAGGTAATGCTGCCCTCCCTGATCACCGTCAGGCCGCGGATGGCGTCGTCGTCCATGTTGACGTTTATGACCCCATCCTTGGTCTTGCACAGTTCTTCGGAAAGACGCAATAGATTGGTCGCATACAACGTCGAGGACTGCTTCGCCAGGCGGCTGGGCAGGTCGGTGTAGCCGATGATGGTCACGCCATGCCTGACCACGACCTTGTTCGGCTCGGTCAGTTCGCAGTTGCCGCCCTGTTCCGCGGCGAGGTCAACGATCACGCTCCCCGGCTTCATGCTCTTCACCATGTCGGCGGTGATCAGCCTGGGCGCGGGCTTGCCCGGGATCAGCGCGGTGGTGATGATGACGTCCACTTCCCTGGCCTGCTTCGCGTACATCTCGCGCTGCGCTTTCTGGAAGCCTTCGCTCATTACCCTGGCGTAGCCGCCGCCGCCGGAACCTTCTTCCACATAATCGACCTTCACGAACTCGCCGCCCAGCGACACGACCTGGTCGGCGACTTCGGCGCGGGTGTCGTTGGCGCGCACGATGGCGCCGAGGCCGACGGCGGTACCGATGGCGGCCAGGCCGGCCACGCCGGCGCCGGCGATGAAGATCCTGGCCGGTGGAATCTTGCCCGCGGCCGTGATCTGGCCGTTGAAGAAGCGTCCGAAGGCGTTGGCGGCCTCGATGACGGCGCGGTAGCCGGTGACACCGGCCATCGAAGTCAACGCGTCCATCTTCTGGGCCCGGCTCAGCATGCGCGGCAGCGAGTCGATGGCCAGCACCGTCACCTTGCGCGCCGCGAGCTGCTGCAGCAGCTGAGGGTTCTGCGCCGGCCAGATGAAGCTGATCAGGCTTTGGCCCTCATGCATCAGGCCTGCTTCTTCGGCAGACGGAGCGCGCAGCTTGAATACGATGTCGGCCTGGGCCCAAAGATCGGCCGCCCGTTGCACGACCTGCGCGCCGGCGGCGCGGTAGGTCTCGTCGCTGAAATTCGCCGCATCTCCGGCGCCGGACTCTACGGCGACCCTGAAGCCTAGCTTGATGAGCTTCTCGACCACCTCGGGAACCGTGGCGACGCGCTTCTCGCCCGCCGCTATCTCGCGCGGCACTCCGATCAACTGCGACATCAATTTCCCCTTTCAGCGCAATTTTAACGGTCCAGCCAGACATTCAGTGCGCCAGGCCGGGGAAAAGTTCCTTGAGGCCCTCGGCCATCGTCTGCACCGCCATCGCGGCGAGGAGCAAACCGAGAATGCGCGTGGCGATATTGAGCCCGGTGACGCCGAGGCGAGCGGCGATGGCATGCGCCCGGCGCAGCGCTGCCCAGGTCACCAGGCAGACCATGCCGATGCAAGCCAGGAGCACCAGTTGGTGCGCGATGCCGCCGCGCTCCGCGGCAATGATGGTCGTGCTGATGGCGCCCGGACCCGCGAGCAGCGGAATTGCGAGCGGCACCACGCCGCTCTGCGCGCCGCTTTCGAGCTCGCGCGCCTCGGCCTGCGATTGGCGCACCCCGCCCGCCTGCGCGTTCAACATCGCCAGCGCCATGAGCAAGAGCACCAGGCCGCCGCCGACGCGAAACGACGGCAGGCTCGCGCCCATCAGCTGCAGCAGGCCCTCGCCGGCAAATACCGCCACCGCCAGCACCGCGAACACCGTGATCGCCACGAGGCGCGCCAGCGCGCGCTGCGCGGACGCGCTGCGCGCAGCTTCGAGGGCGAGGAAAAACGGCACCGCGAGAAACGGATCGACCACCGCGGTCAGGGTGACGAGGAAGCGCAGGTATTCGTTGGCGGCGGCGAGTCCCTGCATGGCGCGATTTTACGCGGGACCGGCTACGCAGGACCTACGCGCGCCCGCGCCACCCAGCCGAAGCGCCGCTCGCCCAGCTCGAACGCGCCCTGCACGATGAGCGCGAGCGCCGCGGCGGGAATCGCCCCGGCCAGCATTGTCGCGCTGTCGTTGAGCGACATGCCCGTGACGATGCGCTCGCCGTAGCCGCCGGCGCCGACGAACGCGGCGATGGTCGCGGTGCCGACGTTGATCACGGCGGAGGTTTTGATGCCGGCGAGGATGGAGGGCATGGCAAGCGGCAGCTCGATGCGCCGCAGCCGCTCGGCGCTGCTCAGCCCGAGCGCGAGCGCGGCCTGGCGCATGCCCACGCTGACTGCTTCGAGCCCCGCGTGCGTATTGCGCACGATGGGCAGCAGGGCGTAGAGGAACAGCGCAATCAGGGCCGGGAGGGTGCCGATCGCTCCGAGCAAGGCGATCAGGAACGCGAACAGCGCGAGCGAAGGAATGGTCTGGATCACACCGACCACGCCCAGCACGACCTGCGTCAGCGCCCTTACCTTGTGGGAGAGAATCCCCAACGGCACCCCGATGGCAATGCTCGCCGCGAGCGAGACGAACACCAGCTCCAGGTGCTGGCGCGTGAGTTGCCAGAAATCCGGACCGAACAGCACGCTCAGAAATTTTCTTTCGATTTTTTTCACGCTTTCCGGCCCCGCGTCCAGCAGCGCCGCAGCCTCGGCGAAATTTCTGCCTTGCAGCTCCGCCGCCGCATTTAGGCGGATCATGGTGCCTTCGTCGATGCGTCTTTCCAGCTTCTGCAGCCGCGCCCAGGCCTCGGGAAAACGTTTCGGCACCTCCAGGCGGTGGAGCAGAACCGCGTCATAGCGCGGGAAGAATTTGCGGTCGTCTTCGAGCGCGCGCAACTGGAAGCGCTCGATCTTGGCATCGGTGGTGTAGATGTCCATGACGTCGATCCTGCCGGCCGCGATCGCCTCATAGGCGAGGCCGTGATCGAGCCCCGAGGGCGTGGCGAGCGGCAGGCCGTAGGCCGCCTTGAGCCCCGGCCAGCCGTCGGCGCGGCCGATGAATTCCTGCGACAGGCCGAGCTTGAGCGCCGGATGCTTCGCCAGGTCGCCAAGCGAACGCACGCCGAGCGCCTGGGCACGGTCTGCGCGCATCGCGAGGGCGTAGCTGTTGTTGAAACCCAGCGGCACCGCGACGCCGAAGCCGAGCGGCGCGAGCGCGCGATTCAACTCAGCGAGTCCGGGGTTCCCCTCGAGCTTGAGGATTTCCTTCGCGATGGTGCCGGTGTATTCCGGGTAAAGGTCGATCGAGCCGGATTTGAGCGCCGCATAGAGGATGCCGGTGTTGCCCAGGCCCTGCCGGTGCACGGCGCCGTCGGCCGCAGCGCGGATCAGGATCTCACCGAGGATGTAGGACTCCGTAAAGCGCTTGGAGCCGACCTTGAGGACATCGCCCTGCGCTAGGCCCCAGGCAACAAGCAGCGAGCAGAAGACGAGGCCGCGCACGTGACCTTAGTAGCCTGCGGCCTTCAGCGCTTGCGTCAGGCGCTGTTCGCTGAAGCCGTTCATGCGCTCGCTGCCGACCAGGATCACCGGCACGCCGCGGCCGCCGATGCTCCGGTACTCGTCCTGCGCGGCCTGCGACTTTTCGATATCGATCTCCGTATAAGGAATGCCGTTGCGCGCGAAGTACTCGCGCGCTTTCCTGCAGTACGGGCACCAGTCGGTGGCATACATCTTCACCGCCGGTTTGCCGGCGGCCGGGCGATTGGGCTGCTGCGAGCGCGCGGCGCCGGCCAGCAGCGCCAGCGCCATCAATCCAATCACGGCGCCGCGCCGGGTCATGCCGCGCGCTCCATGCTGCGTGGGCCCGCGTCGAGGAACTGCAGCGCGGCGAGGTTGGCGTACAGGCCGCCTCCCTTCATGAGCTCGGCATGGCTACCCTGGGCGACGATCGCGCCCCGGTCCATCACCACGATGCGGTCGGCGTGCTGCACCGTGGCAAGCCGGTGCGCGATGACGAGCGTCGTGCGGCCGCGCTCGAGCGCTTCGAGCGCCTGCTGCACCATGCGCTCGCTCGCCGCATCCAGCGAGCTGGTCGCTTCGTCGAGCAGCAGGATGGGCCGGTCGGCGAGCAGTGCACGGGCGATGGACAGGCGCTGGCGCTGCCCGCCCGAGAGCGTGACGCCGCGCTCGCCGAGCGGCGTGTCCAGGCCCTGCGGCAGCCTGTGGATGAATTCAAGCGCGAAGGCCTGTTCGCAGGCGCGCTCGGCCTCCTCGCGCCTTGCTTCGGGCCGTCCGTAGCGCACGTTGTCGAGCACGCTTGCGGCGAAAATCACCGGATCCTGCGGCACCACGGCGATGAGGCGGCGCAGGGCCGCGGGGTCGAATTCGCGCAGGTCGGTGCCGCCAACGCGCACCGCGCCGGCCTGCGGATCGTAGAAGCGCAGCAGCAGCGCAAGCACGGTGGTCTTGCCCGCGCCCGACGGGCCCACGAGCGCGACCCGCTCGCCCTGCGAGATGCGCAGCGAGAAGCGATCGAGCGCAGGCGTCCCGGGGCGCGCCGGATAGGCGAAATTGACCGCCTCGAAGGCGATTTCCGTGTGCAGCGGGCGCGGCGCAGGCAGCGCGGGCGCCGTGATGCCCGGGCGCGTGTCGAGGATCTCCATGAGCCGCTCGGTAGCGCCGGCAGCGCGCTGCAGTTCGCCCCAGACCTCGGAAATCGTGCCCGCGCCGCCCGCAACCACGAAGGCATAGAACACGAACGCGGAGAGTTCGCCCGCTGAGAGGCGGCCGGCGAAGACGTCGTGGCCCCCGATCCACAGGATCACGCCCACCGCGCAGAACGCAATCAGCATGACCGAGGCGATGAGGAAGGCCTTCTGGCCGATGCGCGAAACGCCGGAGCGGTACGCCGCCTCCGCGCAGGACGCGAAGGC
>Ga0187893_10008001_pt1 | contig 16945 bp, 15 predicted proteins | sample MA1701074metaG_FD_139574 | JGI IMG/M metagenome (GOLD analysis project Ga0187893, IMG submission 139574) | White microbial mat communities from a basaltic lava cave in the Kipuka Kanohina Cave System on the Island of Hawaii, USA - MA170107-4 metaG ...
CGAGATGTTCGCGCTGCCGGCCAACATCCGGCAAATTGAGGTTGGACAAGGGCAGGCGGTGGTCGTGCAGTAGCCAAGTCAAGTCACAAGGCACAAATCACAAGTCACAATAGTGACCGAGACGTTGTTGAGTTGTGCCTTGTGACTTCTGACTTGTGACTTGACCGATTTCCTCCAGACTCCCCTTCAATTCCTCAAGGGCGTCGGTCCGCGCAAGGCCGCCGATCTGAAGCGCGCGGGGCTCCAGACGGTCGAGGATCTCTTCTACCGCCTCCCGTTCCGCTATGAAGATCGCAGCCGGATGCAGCCGATCGCTTCGCTGCGGCCGGGCGCCAAGGCGGCGGTGCTTGGCGAGATCAAGAGCGCGCGCCTGTCGATCACGCGCCGGCGTGGCTTCAAGATCTTCAATGCGGTTGTGAGCGACGCGAGCGGCGCCATCCGCTGCACGTGGATGAACCAGGCGTTCCTCGTCGACGTCCTGCAGCCGCACGTGCAGGTGGTGATCTTCGGCGACGTGAAGCTCGACTCCACGGGACTCCATTTCCTCAACCCCGAGTACGAGCTCGTCACCGAGGATCTCACCGGCATCCACACGGGTCGCATCGTGCCGTTCTACGAGAAGACCGGGACGGTGACGCCGAACATGCAGCGGAAGCTGGTGCGCACGGCGCTCGACCAGCTGCCTGCCGCCATTCCCGACGTGCTGCCCCCGGAGCTCCGCGAGCGGCTGCAGCTGCTGCCGCGTCGAACGGCCATCGACGGGGCGCACTTTCCGCCGAACGAGGCGTCGATCGAGGTGCTCAATGCCTTCCGGACGCCGGCGCAGCGGCGGCTCATCTTCGAGGAGTTCTTTCTCTTTCAGATTGGCCATGCGTGGAGGCGGCATGCAACGGGCATCGAGCTGAAGCCCTTCGTGCCGAAAGTCGACGACCGGCTCCGCGCGGCGGCGGCGAAGATTCTCCCGTTCAAGCTCACGCCGGGGCAACGGCAGGCGATCAAAGAGATCGTCGACGACATGCAGCGGCCGCAGCCGATGCACCGATTGCTTCAGGGCGACGTCGGGGCGGGCAAGACGATCGTTGCGCTGCTGGCGGCGCTCGTCGCCATGGAAAACGGGCTGCAGGTGGCGTTCATGGCGCCGACGGAAATTCTGGCGGCGCAGCATTACGCGACGATCGCGCGGCTGCTTGCCTCGTCGAGGTTCCGCGTGGATGTGCTGACGGGCAGCACACCAGGGCTGCAAAAGCACACGCTCCATGCGCACATCGAGCGCGGGACGTCGAACTTGATCGTCGGCACGCACGCGCTCGTGCAAGAAGGTATCCGGTTTCACAAGCTGGGGCTCGTGGTCATCGACGAGCAGCACCGCTTCGGGGTCGTGCAACGCGCGGCGCTAAGGGCGAAGGGACTCCGCCCAGACGTGCTGCTCATGACCGCGACGCCGATCCCGCGTACGCTGGCGCTCACCGACTACAGCGAGCTCGACGTCTCGAAGATCACCGACATGCCGCCCGGACGCCAGCCGGTGCGGACGCTCGTCAAGCCGGAGTCGCGGCGCGACGAAGTCTATCAGCTCGTACGCGACGAGCTCGATCGCGGACGCCAAGCGTACGTGATCTATCCGCTCGTGGAGGAGTCGGAGAAGATCGATCTCAAGTCAGCCACCGAAATGGCCGACCACCTGCAGCAAGAGGTCTTCCCGGCCTACCGCGTCGCGCTGCTGCACGGGCGCATGAAGGCCGAAGGCAAAGAGCGGATCATGCATGCCTTTGCCGCGGGCCAGATTCACATCCTCGTGTCGACTACCGTCGTCGAGGTCGGCGTCGACGTGCCGAACGCAGCGGTCATGATCGTCGAGCACGCCGAGCGCTTCGGGCTGTCGCAGCTGCACCAGTTGCGGGGCCGCGTGGGGCGCGGCCCGTGGGAATCGGTTTGCGTGCTGCTGTATCAGGCGCCGTGGACCGATGACGCGCGCGAGCGTCTGAAGGCGCTCGCGTCGACCACCGACGGCTTCGCGATCGCCGAGCGTGATCTGGAGCTGCGCGGGCCGGGCGATTTCTTCGGCACGCGGCAGTCCGGGCTGCCGAAGCTGCGCACCGGCGACTTCGTGCGCGACCGCGACATCATGGAGGACGCGCATCGCGAGGCGCGCCGCGTGGTCGCCGAGCAGGGATTGACGCCCGATCTCCGGCAATTCGTTGAGCAGCGGTGGGAGCAGCAGTTCGGACTCATTGAGGTGGGATAACGGCTGGTTACATGTCAACGCCCCATTCCCAGGATCCCAACTCCCAAACGGCCCACTCCCTCGTGTCAAGTGATGGGGGTGGGTGTTGGTGGTTTGGGTGTTCGGAGTTGGAAGTTGGGAGTTGCCTTTGCGCGTGATTGCCGGACGCTTCAAGGGACGACGGCTCGAGGCGCCGCGGTGGGAGGGCATCCGCCCCACGTCCGACAAGCTGCGGGAAACGCTGTTCAACATCCTGGCGCCGCACGTCGAGGGGGCGCGCGTGCTCGACGGCTTTGCCGGCACCGGCGCCATCGGTCTCGAGGCGCTCAGCCGGGGCGCGCGCCACGTCACGTTCGTGGAGCGCGATCAGCGCGCGGCAGCGCTCATCGCCGCGAACCTCGCGCGGTGCGGCGTCGAGGAGGGCTATACTATCGAGTGCGGCGACGTTGCGTCGGTCCTGCGGCGCGCGCCCGCGGATGCCGCGTTCGACCTGATCCTGCTGGATCCTCCGTACGAGGCCGATCCCGACATCGTGGCCGGCGCGCTCGCGGCGTCGGTCGATCGTCTGGCGCCGGACGGACTGCTCGTACTCGAGCGGGCGACGCGGCGCGAGCCGCCGATCCCGCCGCCGCTCGAGCGCGTGCGCGACGTCGTCTCGGGTGACAGCACGTTGACGTTTGTGAGAGTGCGATGACGCCACCGGCCGCGCCGAACGGACGCCTTGCGGTGTTTCCCGGCTCATTCGATCCGTTGACGAATGGGCACGTCGATATCATCCTGCGCAGCACACACCTGTTCGAGCGGATTGTCGTCGCGGTGCTCGTCAACGTGGAGAAAAAGCCGCTCTTCACCGCCGATGAGCGCATCGCGATCATCCGCGAGGTCTTCCGGGAGTACCCGAACGTCGAGGTCGACACATTTGATGGACTGCTGGTCGAGTACGCGCGGCGGCGACGCGCGAGCGCAATCATCCGTGGACTCCGCGCGGTGTCGGACTTCGAGTACGAGTTTCAGATGGCGCTCATGAATCGGCATCTCGAGCCGACACTCGAAACGGTCTTCATGATGCCGGCCGAGCAGTACACGTACCTCAGTTCCCGGCTGATCAAGGAAGTGTTCCAGCTGGGCGGCGAGGTGAGCGGGCTGGTGCCGCCGGTCGTGGAGCGGCGGCTGCGGGAGAAGCAGGCAGTAGGGAGTCGATAGGCATGTTTGCACAGCGTCTTGCGAATGTAGCGGGTTCGGCGACGCTCAAGGCGGCCGCCGAAGCGGAGCGGCTGCGCCGCGCGGGCTTCAACGTCGTCGATTTCACCGCCGGCGAGCCCGACTTTCCGACGCCGGACCATGTGAAGGAGGCGGGAAAAGCGGCGATCGACGCCAATTTCACCCGCTACACCGCGGCGGCGGGCATTCCCGAGCTGCGCGAGGCGATTTGCGGGCGCTACAAGCGTCAGTATGGCGTCGACATCACGGCGGCTGAGGTGCTGGTGACGGTTGGCGGCAAACAGGCGCTCTTCAACACCGCGCTGGCGCTTTTCGACCCCGGCGACGAGGTAATCACGCACGCGCCGTACTGGCCGACGATTCCGGAGCAGGTGAAGCTCGTCGGTGCAGTCCCGGTCATCATCCAGACGCGATCCGAGGAAGGGTTTGCCGTCCACCCGGAGGCGGTGACTGCCGCGATCACGCCGCGGACAAAGGCCATCATCATCAACTCACCCTGCAACCCGACCGGCGCGCTCGTCGACGACGCGACGCTCGCACCGATCGTCGAGGCTGCGGCGAGGCAAGGCATCTGGATGATCGTCGACCTCTGTTACGAGCAGCTGATTTACGAGCCGGTGCCGCACAACCTACCGAAGGTCCTCTTCGACCGCCACCGCGATCGGACCGTGATCGCCGGGTCCGCCTCGAAGTCGTACGCGATGACCGGCTGGCGCTGCGGCTGGACGATTGCGCCGAAGGATCTGACGAGCGCCTTCAATACCATCCAGGGCCAGACGACGTCGAACATCGCGTCAATGACGCAAAAGGCGGCCCTCGCGGCGGTGTCGGGGCCGCAGGACGGCGTGGTGGCGATGCTGAACGAGTACCGCACCCGGCGCGACGCGATCCATGGCTGGCTGACCGCACACCCGGCCATCAGGTGCGTCAAGCCGAAGGGCGCCTTCTATCTGTTCCCGGATATCTCGGCGCTCCTCTCGCCCGATGGCCTTCGGACGTCGGCGGATTTCGCCCAGGCGCTGCTCGAAAAGGAGCACGTCGCGGTGACGGCGGGCGAGGGGTTCGACGCGCCAGGATATCTCCGGATCTCGTACGCGACCTCCATGGAGCAGCTGCGCGAGGGCGCGACCCGCATGCTTCGGTTTGCCGAGTCGCTCCAGCCGGCGAAGGCAGGTGTCGCTCGCTGAGTCAATCGTTTCCGCGCTGACGCGCATCGTCGGCGCGGAGTTCGTGCGCACCGATCCGGCGGCGCTCGAGCCGTACGGCGTCGACGCGCTCGGCCAGGGCCACTTGCCCGATCTCGTTGTCGTTCCCGCGAACACCCTGGAAGTGGCGGCGATTACGCGGCTCTGCAACGCGGAGCTCGTCCCGCTCGTGGTCCGCGGCGCCGGCACAGGGTATACCGGTGGCGCAGTTCCGACGCGCGGGGGAGTAGTCGTCGCCATGGACCGTTTCACGCGGATCCTCGAGATCGATCAGACCAACCTGCTTGCGGTCGTTGAACCCAATGTCATCACCGCCGACCTGCAACGCGCTGTCGAGCGCGTTGGGCTGTTCTACCCGCCGGATCCAGCCAGCCTCGAGAGCTCGGCGCTGGGCGGCAATGTCGCTGAGTGCGCCGGCGGCCCGCGCGCGTTCAAATACGGCACCACGCGGCGATACGTGCTGGGGCTCGAGGTGGTGCTCCCGACGGGCGAGATCGTCGAGACCGGCTCAAAGGCGGTGAAGAGTGTCGTCGGCTACGACCTCACCCAGCTGCTCGTCGGCTCGGAAGGGACGCTGGCCATCATCACACGAATCACGCTCCGCTTGATTCCGAAACCACCGGCGCGAGCGACGCTGCTGGCCATCTTCGCGGACGTGCAGTCAGCCGTCGATGCGGTGACAGCGCTCATCGAGCGCCGTGTGGTGCCAGCGGCCATTGAGCTCGTCGACGCCGAGTCGCTGCGCGCAGTTCGTGACCGACTGGGGGAGGAACTCGCGCCGGCTTCCGCAGGGGCGCTACTCATCGTCGAGGCGGATGGCATGCAGGCCGCGGTCGACGAGGAGATCGATCGGGTCGCACACGCATGCCGCGGCGTTGGGGCGATGCGCGTGGCGCTCGCCGCAGACGACGCCGAGCGCGAGCGGCTGTGGAATGCGCGTCGGATGATCTCGGTGGCGCTGCGTGCGACCGGTTTCCTGAAAATCAACCATGACGTGGTGGTGCCCCGCGGACGAATCCCGGAGCTGTTCAGCGTGATCGACGAGCTGCGGAAGCAGTACCGGTTGACGATTGCCGCCTTCGGCCACGCGGGCGATGGCAACATTCACGTGAATCTGATGGTCGATCGGGCCGACACCGACGAGCGCGCACGAGCGAAGGAGGCCGAGCGCGTGCTGTTCGAGCGCGTGGTGGCGCTCGAAGGGTCGATCAGCGGCGAGCACGGTATCGGCTTCGCCAAGGCGCCGTACATCGGCCTCGAGCTCTCCGCCGACGCGATCGCGCTCATGAAACGCGTGAAGGCCGCGTTCGATCCGAATCGGATTCTGAATCCGGGAAAAATCTTTCCGTAGGTGGGAGCCCGCTGTCGCAAGTTGGTGCAATTCCTCCTTGGCTTGTCGGTGCGATGACGTGAGCGTACGCCTTACTTGTTTGCGACCAGCAGTACGCGCTCGATGTCCTGTTCGGGGAGCGGCGAGATGAGCGTCCGCAGCCGGACGTTCGCCGGATCGAGGTACCGGACTTCACCGAGTGGCCTCGTCTTCACCCTAGATACGGTTTCAAGGCGCGGCAGATCCGACGCGCGAACGACGAGCAAGACGCGATCGGGTGATCTGAGGAAATCGAGCGCGAACCCTTCGTCGAACAGCTCTGTCTGCTTGACTCGCGTATAGAAGACGAGATTCCGGACGAACACCTGATAGGTCCCCACCGGCTCTCCAGCCCTACGGTGCTGCGCTACCAGGGCGGCCATCTGTTCGACTGGTTCCGGGCGTAAGCCGGCCAGCGCGCCAAACTGCACGGAGAGCAACACCACGGTCGCACAGGCGGCGCCGATGGGCGCCAGCCGATGCCACTGCCGTGAGGTGGCGAGCCAGACACATGCGGCCGCGCAGGCCGCGATGGCCGCAACGCCCGCCGTTGTCACTCTCGGGTCGGCGGCAATGAACAGCGGCTTCGCGCGGAAGAGCAGAAATGCGAGCGTGGCGAGGAGCGCGGCGGTGCCCCACGTAGCCGCGGCAAGCGCCGATCGGCCGGCTGCCTGTGGGTCCCGCGCGCGCCGGGCGATGGCGCGCGCGAGCAGAATGGCCAGCGGCGGGAGCACCGGCAGGATGTAGCGCGGTTGTTTGCCAATCGAGATCGTGAAGAACAGCAACGGCATCAGCGCCCATAGCAGCAGCCGCCATTCGTCGGTCGTGAGCGCGCGCTGCCGCCGCACCACCGCAAGTGCCGACCCGAACGGCACCAGCAGATATACCGACCATGGCAAGAGCCCGCCGAGCAGGATCGGCAGGTAGAACCAGAGCGGCCGCGGCTCGTTGAAGCGCGCCGTCGCGAAGCGCTCCAGATTGTCGGCTACGAAGAAGCTCTCGAGGTAGTCGGCGCCGTGCCGCGCGGTCATCACGGCGTACCAAGGCGCGCCGATCAGCAGAAACACGACGATGGCCGCGGCCAGCCCGCGCGGCGGAATCGGCAGCCGACGATGTTCCCTCCACCACACTGGCAGCAAGACCAGCGCGGGGATGGCCACCGCGACAGGGCCCTTCATCAGGAATCCAAGTCCGGCCGCCGCGCCGGCCAGGACCCAGCGCTGTTCGAGAGCCGCCCAGATCGTGAGGGTGACGAGAAAAGCGAGAGGAAGATCGGGGAGCGCAAGTCGCGCCATGGCAACGTAGCCGAAGCACGTCGCCGCGATCGCGCCGGCGAGCCACGCCGCTTCATCGCGACCGGTGAGCGGGCGCGCGGCAACCCACGTCAGCAGAACGAGCCCAAGTCCCGACAGCGCCGACCACCAGCGCGCCGCCGCTTCGGTCGGCCCGGTCACGACATACGTCGCCGCCGTCAGCCAGTAGTAGAGCACCGGCTTCTGCCACCGATCGGTGTAATTGAAGCGCGGCGTCACCCAGTCGCCGCTCTCGACCATCTCGCGCGCCGATTCCGCGTAGAACGCTTCATCGGAATCGGTGATCGCCTGGCGCCCGAGCCCGAGGAAAAACGTCAGCGAGGACAGCAGGACCAGCGTGAGAACCGGGCGGTGCACCGAATGGCATTCTATCGGACGTTGTCAGTGCTTTGAACTTGGATCATCAGGGTCCTTGGTTCGTTCCTGCTCTTGCTTTCCGTCCTCTGGACGGGAGGTGTGTAGTCTCGTCTATCGAGGTATCGCCGCACCGAGCACGACCCCGAACCAAGCCCCAGGCACCGAGCCCCAGGCGCTGTCATAATCACAGCATCAATCGATGCCCAAGACCGTCGCCGTCGTCGGCGCCTCGGGCGACCGGCGGAAGTTCGGCAACAGAGCGCTGCGCGCGTTTCAGGCCGAAGGGTACCGGGTGATTCCGATTAACCCGAACGAGACGGAGGTCGAGGGGATTCGAACGTATGCATCCGTACTCGACGTGCCTGACGCGATCGACATGGCGACGGTCTATGTGCAGCCGGAGGTCGGTGCGCGGCTCCTCGCCGAGTTCGCGCGCAAGCAGATTCCGGAGATCTGGATCAATCCTGGCGCCGAGAGTGTCGACCTCCTTGCCGAAGCGAAGAGGCTAAACCTGAATGTGATTACGGCGTGCAGCATCGTGGCAATCGGCCGGAATCCGAACGCCTTCTGATGGTTCGGACCAACGACCAGGCACGAACCAGGAGCCAGGCACTAAGAACGAAGGACTGAGATGCTCAGGATTCGCCTTCGCAAGAACGGCCCGTACGTGATCGATAGTGACGACGTGGAGATCGTCGATTGGAATGGTGTGCCGTACACGATTGGGCGCCGCCCAGTTGCGCTCTGCCGGTGCGGCGCCTCTTCAACCAAGCCGTTTTGCGACGGCACGCACTCGAGGCGCGGCTTCGAGGCTGCCGAGGCAGCCGTGCCAGAGTCGGCCGATACTCAACACGCGAGACTGAAGACTCAAACGTGAATTCATTTGGGAGCCCGCCTATATCAATGAAAGTTATTGTCTCTGAATAACTATCAATTTGACTGATGTCTGGCCATCGGTCACACTGGCGAGCATGTCCACACGCACCGGCGCGCAAATCATCTGGGAATGCCTGGTTCACGAGGGGGTCCACACCGTGTTCGGGTATCCGGGGGGCGCGATTCTCCCGGCTTACGACGCGATGCTCGACTACTCGGTCCGGCACATCCTCGTCCGCCACGAGCAGGGGGCGACGCACATGGCCGACGGCTTTGCGCGGGCGGGCGGCGGCGTCGGGGTGGCGATGGCCACTTCCGGTCCCGGGGCGACCAACATGGTCACGGGTATCGCCACGGCGATGATGGACTCGTCACCAATCGTGTGCATCACAGGGCAGGTGCCAGGCAAGCTGATTGGCTACGACGCCTTCCAGGAGACCGACATCACCGGCATCACGCTCCCGATCACGAAACACAGCTACCTGGTGACGCGTGTCGAAGACATCATGCCGGCGATGAAGGAGGCGTTCCACTTGGCGAAATCCGGCCGGCCCGGTCCGGTGTTGGTCGATATCACGAAGGACGCGCAGCAGGCCAAGGTCGACTGGACGTGGGATCCGCGGCCGGTGCAGATGCGGGGCTATCGCCCCGCCCATCCGATCACGCGCGAGGACCTCGCACGGGCCACTGATCTCATCCGTGATTCGAAGCGCCCCGTCATCCTCGCTGGCCAAGGGGTGATCCAGAGCGGCGCCACGCGTGAGCTGCTGTCGCTGGCCGAACGCATCGACGCGCCGATTGCCATGACGCTCCTCGGCCTCGGCGGCGTGCCAGCCAGCCATTCGCTGAACCTCGGCATGATGGGGATGCACGGCGAGGCGTGGGTGAATCATGCCATTCAGGAAGCCGACCTCCTGCTGGCGTTCGGCATGCGCTTCGACGATCGCGTCACTGGTAACATCAAGACCTACGCGCTGCAGGCGCGCAAGATCCACGTCGACATCGACCCGTCGGAAATCAACAAGAACGTGCGCGCCGACGCGGCGATCGTCGGCGACCTGCGCGAGTCGCTCGTCGACCTGCTCGAGGTGCTCGAGCCGGCAGATCACGAGGCGTGGCTGGCGCACATCGATGGGATGAAGGGCGACGCGGCCGTCCGGGACATCCAGAAGCTTCCGGACACCGGGCATCTCTATGCTGCGCATGTCATCAACGACATCTGGCGCATCACCGGCGGGAACGCCGTGGTCGTCACCGACGTCGGTCAGCATCAGATGTGGGAAGCGCAGTACTACCATCACGAGACGCCTCGGACGCTCATCACCTCGGGCGGTCTGGGCACGATGGGGTTTGCCGTGCCGGCTGCGATTGGCGCCAAGGTCGCGCGTCCGGACGCGGAGGTGTGGGCGATCGTCGGCGACGGCGGCTTCCAGATGACGCAGGCGGAGCTGTCGACGGCCGCGCAGGAAGGGATCAAGATCAACATTGCGATCATCAATAACGGCTACCTCGGGATGGTGCGGCAGTGGCAGGAGTTCTTCTACGAGCGTCGCTACGCCGCGACCCCGCTCCGCAATCCCGACTTCGTGAAGATTGCCGAAGCGCACGGCCTCGAGGCGTTCCGAGTCGAGAAGCGCAACCAGGTGAACGACATCGTCGAGCGGGCGCGCGCCGCCGAAGGCACCGTGCTCGTCGATTTCCGCGTAGAGCAAGAAGACAGCGTGTACCCGATGGTGCCGGCCGGCGCCGACCTGCATGCGATGATCCGCCGGCCCGAGCCGTCGGTCCTTGCTGAGACAGGAGCGGATCCTACTTAGCAGGCCCCAGGCCTCAGGCCTCGGCAGGAATCAAGAATGCACCATACTCTCGTCGCCCTCGTCGAAGACAAGCCGGGTGTGCTCAACCGCGTGGCGTCGCTCTTCCGGCGCCGCAACTTCAATATCGAATCGCTGACGGTCGGCCGCACCGCGGAGCCGGGCGTCTCCCGCATGACGATCGTCATCGACAGCGATCAGGCGAGCGCGGAGCGCGTCACCGCGTATCTGTACAAGCTCGTCAATGTGCTACAAGTAGAGGATCTTGGCGCGATCCCGGCGGTCGCGCGGGATCTGGCCCTTGTGAAGGTGGCGGTGGCGGGTCATGATCGGGGCGCGCTGCTGCGCGTCGTCGACGAAACGCGCGCGCACATCGTTGACACCGGCGAGCTGACCATGACGCTCGAGATCACAGGAGAGCCGCCGCACGTCGACGCCGTCATCAGCCGTCTGGAGCCGCTGGGCATCGTCGAGATGGTGCGGACGGGGCAAGTGGCGATGCGCCGCGGCGACACGACGCTGTCCACCGCGCAGTATTCCTAAGTCCGGCTGACGCCGGACACTACGATCGTCCCGTCCGATCGACTACGATTAGAGTTTCCCAGCGTACGTAGCGTCCGGCTCCTGCCGGACCATGTTCATCGGCATCAGGAGCACACATGGCGACGATGTTCTACGACAAGGACGCGGACATTCAACTGATCCGCAAGAAAAAGGTGGCGGTCATCGGCTACGGATCGCAGGGACATGCACACGCGCTCAACCTGAAAGACAGTGCGGTGGACGTCGTCGTCGGCCTGCCGTCGACGAGTAAATCGGTGGAGAAGGCGCGGGCGGCCGGCGTCACCGTGATGAGCATCGCAGATGCCGCCAAGTGGGCCGACGTCGTCATGATCCTCGTGCCCGACCAGCACCAGGCGAAGGTGTACACGGCCGATATCACGCAGCACCTCACCGCCGGCAAGATGCTGATGTTCGCCCACGGCTTCGCGGTCCGCTTCAACTGGATCGTGCCGCCGAAGGACGTCGACGTCACGATGGTCGCGCCGAAGGCGCCCGGTCACCGCGTGCGTGAAGTCTTCATCGAAGGCGGCGGCACGCCAGGGTTGCTCGCCGTTCACCAGGACGTCACGAAGCAGGCGCGTGCGCTCGCGCTGTCCTACGCGCGGGCGATCGGGTGCACCCGCGCCGGTGTCATCGAAACGACCTTCGCAGAGGAAACCGAGACGGATCTGTTCGGTGAGCAGGCGGTGCTCTGCGGTGGCACGAGCGCGCTCGTCAAGGCCGGCTTCGAAATCCTCATCGAGGCGGGCTATCAGCCGGAGATCGCCTATTTCGAGTGTCTCCACGAACTGAAGTTGATCGTCGATCTGATGTATCGCGGCGGCCTGACCTATATGCGCTACTCGGTCAGCGACACCGCGGAGTACGGCGATTACACCGCCGGCGCGCGCATCATCACCGAGCAGACGAAGCAGACGATGCGGCAGCTGCTCAAGGAGATCCAGCAAGGCGAGTTTGCGAAGAAGTGGATCGAGGAGAATGAGACAGGCTGCCCGAACTTCAAGGCGATGCGCCAGCAGGATCGCAACCACCCGGTCGAGATCGTCGGGTCGAAGCTGCGCGACATGATGCCGTTCCTCGACCCGGTGAAACTTCCGGCACCTGCGTCCGTGTGATGAACAGGTACTCGTCGCGCATCACCCAGCCGCGGAGCCAGGGCGCTTCGCAGGCGATGCTCTACGGCACCGGCCTGACCGATGCTGACCTGCAGAAGCCGCAGGTTGGCATCTGCAGCATGTGGTGGGAAGGCAACACCTGCAACATGCACCTCGATCGGCTGGCCGCCGAGATCAAGGCAGGCGTGCAGGCGGCAGGGCTGGTCGGCCTCCGATTCAATACGATCGGCGTCAGCGACGGCATCTCGATGGGGACCGAGGGGATGAGTTATTCGCTGCCGTCGCGCGACCTCATCGCCGATTCCATCGAGACCGTCGCGGCAGCGCAGTGGTACGACGCGGTCGTCACGGTCCCAGGCTGCGACAAGAACATGCCCGGCTCGATCATGGCGATGGTGCGGCTGAACCGCCCGTCGCTGATGGTTTACGGCGGCACGATTCGCCCGGGCGAGGCGATCGGGAAGCCGCGCGACGTCATTTCGGCCTTCCAGTCGTACGGCGAGTACCTCGCCGGCGTCATCACCGACGAACAGCGGCTCGACATTGTTCGGCATGCCTGTCCCGGTGCCGGGGCGTGCGGCGGGATGTACACGGCCAACACGATGGCGGTCGCCATCGAGGCGATGGGCTTGTCACTGCCGTACAGCTCGTCGATCCCCGCCGAAGATCCCGGGAAGGCGGACGAGTGCCGACGCGCCGGCGCTGCCATCCGGATGTTGTTGGAGCGCGATCTGAAGCCGCTCGACATCCTGACGCGCACATCCTTCGACAACGCGCTGGCGATCGTGATGGCCGTCGGCGGCTCGACCAATGCCGTGCTGCACCTGCTCGCGATCGCGCGGACCGCGCGGATTCAACTCTCGCTCGACGACTTTCAACGCATGAGCGATCGCGTGCCGCTACTGGCGGACTTCAAGCCGAGCGGCACCTATGTTCAGGAGGATCTGCATCGCGCCGGCGGCACGCCAGCGCTGATGAAGTATCTCCTCGAGAAGGGCTTTCTGCACGGCGACTGCCTGACGGTCACCGGCAAGACGCTCGCCGAGAACCTCGCTGAGGCCCCGCCGCTCGCATCCGGGCAGCGCGTGATCCATCCCGTCGAGCAGCCGGTGTGTCCGCGCGGCCACATTCGGATCCTCAGGGGCAACCTCGCGCCCGAGGGCGCCGTCGCCAAGATCACCGGCAAGGAAGGGGAGCGCTTTGCCGGGCCGGCCAAGGTGTTCGACTCCGAGGAGGCGATGCTCGCAGGACTCGAACGCGGCGAGATCGCCAAGGGCTCGGTCGTGGTGATTCGTTACGAAGGGCCCAAGGGCGGACCCGGGATGCCTGAAATGCTGACGCCCACTTCCGCGATCATGGGAGCGGGGCTTGGCAAGGATGTCGCGATGATCACCGATGGCCGCTTTTCCGGCGGCTCCCACGGTTTCATCATCGGCCACGTGACGCCAGAGGCGAGCGATGGCGGTCCGATCGCGTTGCTTCGCGACGACGATCGCATCGTGATCGACGCGACAACGTGCGAGCTGCGCGTCGAGCTGTCGGACCAGGAACTGGCGGCGCGACGCAAGGCATGGATGGCCCCGGCGCCGAAGGTCGAGAACGGCGTGCTCGCCAAGTACGTGCGCCTCGTGCGGTCCGCCTCCGAGGGGTGCATCACGGACCAATAGGCAGGAAGCAGTAAGCAGGTCACGTCAATCGAAACGCCTCGGCCAGCATCGGGTCGGTCTGCTGGCCGAGCACCCGCCGCGCGACGTATTCGCCCACCATCGGTCCGAACTTGAACCCCTCGGCGGAACCGCCGCCAGCCAGCCACACGTTGTCGAACTGCGGGTGGCGGTCGATGATGAAGTTACGCGTCGAGCTGAGCTCGTAGTGACACGCGCGCGTCTCCAGCAGCGGCGCGCCCGACAAGCGCGGAACGCGTTGCTTGATGAACTCACGCGCCGGAGCGTCGGCGTCGCGGTCGAAGACGCGATCGCTCGTATCCGGATCGGTCAGTGACCCCCCGCGCAGGCGTACGCGGAACCCGCGATTGTCGACCGGGAGCGCCGGCCATCCAGTGCACCCCGGGAAGTTGTAGCTCGGCAGGTTCGGAAACGTGAACCGATCATCGCCGGGCGGCGTGCCGAAGTAATGCACGTAGCCGAGCGGCGTCCGGATGCGGTCGCGCATCACGGCGGGGAATGCGACTGGAAACCACGGACCCAGTGCGAACACGTACGTCCCGGCGGTCAGCGTGGCAGCCGGACCCGCGGTACGGATGTTCTGGAGCCGGTTGCCGGCGCGTTCACCCAACGAGGCATATCCAAGCCGAATCTGCCCGCCCGCCTGGCGGCACGCCTCGGCCACCACCTCACACGCGCGGCGGGCACGCACCACACCGGCGCGCGGCTCGCGGAGCACGACGGTGATACCGCGGAGGTCGAATACCGGATAGGCCCGCGCGATCTCGTCGACCGCGGGCGTCTCGAAGGGAATCCGCTGCGCCGTCCACAGCTCGCGCGTTCCATTGGTAAACGGTTCCGGTGCCGGCCGGAAGATGAGATCCCCGGTGTTGAACCAGAGCTGCAACTTCATCTGCCGGCCCCACTCGGCGTCGAACGTCCTCCAGCGATCGATCGCCTCGTTGGCCCATCGGACCCACAACGCCGCCCAGGGTCCCCGGTCGCCGTACGACGAGCGGATGCCGCGCGTTTCATCGCCCGAGGTCGCACGCGAGTTGCCCGGTCCGTACGCATCGACGAGTGTGACTGTCGCGCCCATACGGGCCAGGTAGTACGCCGTCCACCCGCCGAAGGCGCCGGCGCCGACGACGACCACGTCGCGTGCGGACCCTGTGAGCGCAGGCGCCTGCCCTTCGGCGTCGCCCAGGGCGCGCGCATGGGAGGGACGCGCAGCGGCGAGTCCCGCCGGCGCCGCGGCCAGGCGCTTGAGGAACGTCCGGCGGCCGACGGTCATCGGCGGCGATTATCCCACCAATTCGGGTGATGCGGCCGCGCCCGCGGCTTCGTACACTCGGTGGTGATGCCCGATCTTCAGCAGCACGCCGTCGCGAACGATGAGCTGCTCGACGCCTATTCGCGCGCGGTCATCGGAGCCGTCGATGCCGTGGCACCGGCGGTCGCGCATATCAAGGTGCATGACCGCGCCGGTTCAGGCGTCGTGTTCACGCCAGACGGCTTTGTACTCACCAACCACCATGTCGTCGAACGCGCCGGTGCGATTACGGTGACGCTGCCCGACGGCCGCAGCGCCAACGCGGATCTCGTGGGCTGCGATCCCGATACCGATCTCGCCGTGGTCCGGATGGGCGGCGACGCGCTGCCGTGGGCGCGATTCGGCGATTCTCGCCGTCTTCGTGTCGGCCAGATCGTCGTCGCCATCGGCAATCCGCTCGGCTTTCAGCACTCGGTGACGAGCGGGATCGTCAGCGCCCGCGGCCGATCGCTGCGCTCGCGCACCGGCCGGCTGATCGAGGACCTGATTCAAACCGACGCGGCGCTCAACCCCGGCAACTCGGGCGGCCCGCTGGTGACGACGAACGGCGACGTGATCGGCATCAACACGGCCGTTGTCGCCTGGGCGCAAGGGCTGTGCTTCGCGATTGCGAGCAACACGGCGCGCCTGGTGGCGGCGCGTCTCATTCGCGACGGGAGGGTCCGCCGCGGCTATCTCGGCATCGTGGGACACCAGACGCCCATTCCCCGCGCGCTCGCCCGTGCCAATCGGCTGGCGGCGCCGTCTGGCGTGATCGTCGCCTCTGTGGATCGCATCGGACCGGCCGCGGCGGCGGGCGTGGTCGACGGGGACATCATCCTCGCGTTCGCTGGCTGGCCAATCGGCGGCGTCGACGATCTGCTGCGGGCGCTCACCGACGACTCCATCGGCGTCGAGACGGAAATCACGGTCCTGCGGGGCGGTGCGCGGCGGTCGCTGCGGATCGTGGCCGCCGAGTCACAGCGTCACTAGGCCGCGCCGGACGGCACGGCGGACTGCGTCCGTGCGGTTCGACGCGCCGAGCTTCGCGGCGATTGATGCCACGTGAAACTTGACGGTCTGGTCGCTGATGCCCAGTCGCTCCGCAATCGCCTTGTTCGGCAGGCCTTCGGCAAGCAACTCCAGCACTTCGATTTCGCGCGGCGTCAGCGGCTCGGGCTCGAGGTCCTCGTCGTAGTCGTACGGCGCGGCGTCACGCCGCCCCAGGCGGGCCGTCAAGGCCTGCCCTCCAGTGAGCAGAATCCCCTCCGCGTCGACGTCGGCTGCTTCGGCGGCATCGAGCGTTGGAAATTCGCCGACGATCCGTATCGAGCCGTTCAGCGCCGTGCGGATCCGAGCGCGGGCTGCCGCCGGACCGACGAGGAGAACGTTCATCGGGCTCGTCGCGGCCGTTCGCCGACGGTCACGGACACGTCCTGCGGTGCCCCGCCGCGAAGCACGCGCAGCGAGGCATCACGTCCGACGCGGTCGCCCGTCAGGACGTCCAGCAGCTGTTCGGGCGATTCGATCGTCTGGCCGTCGAACGCCAGAATCACGTCGCCGACCAGGATACCAGCACGCGCGGCTGGGCTGTCGGGTGTCACCGCGACGACCAGAAGCGCCTCCTCCGTGTCCCCGACGTCCGCCTTGCCGCGCTGAGATTCCGGGAGCACGACCGGCTGTCCCGCCAGGCCGAGATAGCCGCGCCTGATCCCGCCGTGCGTCAGAACTGATTCGATGGCCTTCCGTGCGATCGCCGCGGGGATCACGACGCCGAGTCCGCGAATCTCGGCGGCTGTGGCGACGCCGAGCAGCCTGCCACCGGTGTCGAGGAGCGCGCCGCCAGCGAAGCCGGCGTGCATCGGCGCCGTCGTGCGAATGATCTGATCGATCGCGCGCCGGCGCCCGGTC
>Ga0187893_10008002_pt1 | contig 16944 bp, 15 predicted proteins | sample MA1701074metaG_FD_139574 | JGI IMG/M metagenome (GOLD analysis project Ga0187893, IMG submission 139574) | White microbial mat communities from a basaltic lava cave in the Kipuka Kanohina Cave System on the Island of Hawaii, USA - MA170107-4 metaG ...
ATCGCCAATGGCGTGGGTGAGCGCATCAGGATCTCCGGCGTCAGCGTGTATTCACCAAGATAATGTTCCAGCGTGCTGTATTCGGTGAAATCTTCGACGAACTTGCGCGTGATGGCGACGAAACTGTCCAGCTTCAGATAACCGCGAAAGTCGTAGCGGCCGGGCCAGGCGCGCGATTTGGCCTCCAGCGTCTTCGCCCACTTGCTCAGGAAGTAACGGTTGATCAGCGCCGGGCCCTGGTCAATGCCTTCGAGCGTCGAACGCGGATTGATCGCCGGCGACACGCCGATGCACAGGGCGGGCTCTAGTCCGGCACCCGGGCCTTGCAGTCCGGCGCGCAAAGCGAAATTGCCGCCGAGCGAGAATCCGACGACCGAGAACGGGTCGGTGGCGTCGAGCCGGCGGACGGCGCGGAGTGCGCCGAGCACCTCGGCCATGCGCGCCGAGTGGAACAGCTCCTGGTTCAGGTGATGAGTGCCGCCGTGATCGCGCAGATTAAGGCGGAACACGCTATAGCCCGCCTGCCACAGCGCGCAGGCCATCGAATAGAGATAGCTGGACTCATGGCAGCCCTCCCAACCGTGGATCAGCACCACCAGTCCGCGCGCCGTGCGAGCGGCTGGTTGCGGGCTGTGATAGCCGGTCAGGCGCACGCCCTCGCCGCAATCCAGCACGGTCTGCGCTGCGTTGCTCAGGTCAACTCCGCGCCGCCGCCACAGCCAGCGCGCCGGCCGCTTGGTGGCCAGCACCGATTGCACGAAAGCGCGGCGCAGGCCGAACGCCGGCTTGAAATGCGCCACGGGCGTGGCTGCGGAAGAATCCGGCATTACGCGAAAAGATTGAGCAGGGTTTTTTCGTAGATCGAACTTAAAAGTTCGAGGTCGGCGATGTTTACGTGCTCGTTGAGCTTGTGGATGCTGTCGTTGACCGGGCCGATCTCCACCACTTCCGCGCCCCAGGGCGCGAGAAAGCGCGCGTCCGAGGTGCCGCCGCCGGTGAACAGCAGCGGCTTCTGCGCGGTGATCTTGGCAATCGCGGACTGCGCCGAGGCAATGAGCTTGCCGTGCCGGGTCAAGAACGGCTCGCCGGTGTGCCACCAGTGAGCCTCGTGCTGCGGGCAGTGACGCTCCAGCACCCCGCTGACGCGTAGTTTGAGGCTGTCGGCGCTGGATTCCGTGCCGTAACGGAAATTGAACACCGCCGTGGCCTCGCCGGGGATGACGTTGTTGGCGCCAGTGCCGGCATTGAAGTTGGAGACTTGGAACGAGGTCGGCGGAAAATGCGCATTGCCCTTGTCCCAGGTCGTGGCCGTCAATTCCGCCAGCGCCGCCGCCAGGCGGTGGATGGGGTTGTCGGCTTTGTCGGGATAAGCGACATGGCCCTGCTTGCCGACGATTTTCAAATTGCAGCCGAGCGAGCCGCGGCGGCCGATGGTGATGCGATCGCCGAGTTTTTCCGACGCCGTGGCTTCGCCGACGATGGCGTAGTCCGGCTTGATGCCCCGTGACTTCAGTACGTTCACCACCTGCTGGGTGCCGTGCTGGGCTGCGCCTTCTTCGTCGCTGGTGATGAGCAGGGCGAGGGTGCCGCGGATTTGTTTTGCCGCCGCCAGCCGCTCGGCCGCGCAGACCATCGCCGCGATGCCGGACTTCATGTCGGCGGCGCCGCGGCCATACAGCACGCCCTCGCGCACCGTGGGCGTGAAGGGATCGCTGACCCATTGATCGAGCGGACCGGTGGGCACCACATCGGTGTGCCCGGCGAGGATCGTCAGCGGCGCGCCGCTGCCGTGCGTGGCCCAGAGGTTGGTCACCCCCTCGGCGTTCAGATATTCGAGTTTGAAGCCGGCCTTGTGCAGCCGCGCGCCGATGACTTCGCAGCAGCCGGCGTCAGCGGGAGTGAGCGAGCGGCGTGCAATGAGTTGCTGCGTCAACTCCAGAACTGCGTTCATAGGTCGCGCAACAGCGCGTTGAGGCCGACCTTTTTGCGCGTCTGCTCGTCCACGGTTTTCACGATCACCGCACAGTTCAAGCTGTACTTGCCGCCTTCCTTGGGCAAGGAGCCGGCGACCACGACCGAGCCCGGCGGGATGCGGCCGAACAGGGTCTGGCCGGTCTCGCGGTTGTAGATCGGGGTGGACTGGGTGATGAACACGCCCATCGAAACCACCGAGCCTTTGCCGACGATGACCCCTTCAACGACTTCCGAGCGTGCGCCGATGAAGCAATCGTCTTCGACGATGGTCGGATTCGCCTGCAAGGGCTCAAGCACGCCGCCGATGCCGGCGCCGGCGGAGATGTGGCAGTGCGCACCGATCTGCGAGCAGGAGCCGATGCTGGCCCAGGTGTCCACCATGGTGCCGGCGGCGACATGGGCGCCGATGTTGACGTAAGAGGGCATCAGCACCGCGCCCGGGGCGACGTAGGCGCCGCGCCGCACCGTCGCCGGCGGCACCACGCGCACGCCCTGCGCGGCGAAACGCACGGCGTCGAAGGTCGTGTACTTGAGCGGCACCTTGTCGTAGCCGTGCAGGGCGCCCATTTCGACCGGGGCGTTGTCGTGCAGACGAAAGTACAGCAGCACGGCCTTTTTGAGCCACTGATTGACTTTCCAGCCTTCAGCATCCGGTTCGGCCACGCGCGCGGCACCGGAGTCGAGCAGGTCGATGGCGGCGTTGATTGCGGTTCGCAGTGCGCTGTCGGACTTGTTCAGCGACTCGCGCTGCTCCCAGGCGGCTTCGATCGCGGCTTTCAGTTCGGTCGTGTTCATGCGGCGGCCTTCATCGGCGTGTCGGTGCTGCGATCCAGTGTACGCGTCAGGACCTCGCGCAGTTCATCGAGCAGAGCCGGGTCCGTGAGCGGGCGGTGCTGTTTGTCGGTGATGAAGAACACGTCCTCGGCGCGCTCGCCGAGCGTGGCGATCTTGGCGGCGTCGAGCAGGATGCCGCGCTTCTGGAAGATGCGGCCGACCAGCGACAGCAGGCCCGGTTGGTCGGCGGCGACCAGCTCCAGCCGCGTGCGGCCGCGCGACTCGTCGATGCTGAAGAACACGGTGGTCGGGGTGTTGAAGTGTTTGAGCCGGCGCGAGGTGCGGCGGTTGACGTCGACCACGGAAATCTCCGGGTTCGAGATCACCCGGCGCAGGGCGGTCTGGATCTCCTCGATGCGGACAGGTTCCAGCTCGGCGCCGTTCTCTTCGACCACGGCGTAGGAATCGAGCACGTAGCCATCGTCGGTGGTGTGCAGGCGCGCGTCGAGAATGTTGAGGCCAAGCTGGGCCAGCACGCCGGTGGTCAGGCCGAACAGATGGTCGCGGTCGCGCGTGTAGAGGAACATGGCGGTGCTGGCGCCGGGCAGGTTGCGCGCCAGGATCAGCGGCAGCGCGGATTCGGTCACGCGCGTGATCGCGGGCAGGTGCCAGGCCAGCTCCTGCGGCGTGTGACGCAGGAAGTAATCGTCTTCGAATCGCTTCCAGATCCGTTCCGCGGTCGCCCGGTCCATGCCGACGGTCTGCGCCAGCGCGCGCTGTTTCTGCTCCTGCACGCGCTGGTCCTGGTTCAGGGGCCGTTGCAGGCCGCCGTCGAACGCCTCGCTGGCGCTGCGGTACAGCGCGTTGAGCAGACTCTCGCGCCAGCCGTTCCACAAGGCCGGATTGGTCGCGCGGATATCGGCGCAGGTCAGCAGGAACAGGTAGTCGAGGCGCGTGCGCGTCTCCACCTTGCGCGCGAAACCCAGAACGATCTCGGGATCGGAGACATCCTGCTTCTGCGCGGTCAGCGACATCAACAGATGGTGACGCACCAGCCAGGCGACGAGATCGGCGTCCGCGTGCGACAGGCCGTGATCGAGGCAGAACTGGCGCCCTTCAGCGGCGCCGAGCTCGGAATGGTCGCCGCCGCGGCCCTTGGCGAGATCGTGAAACAGGCCGGCCAGATACAGCAGTTCCTTTTTCGGCAGGCGTCCCATCACCTCGCTGCAAAACGGCAGTTCGTCGCGGAAACGCTCCATCGCGAAGCGACGCAGGTTGCGCACGACGTAGAGAATATGTTCATCCACCGTCAGGGTATGGAACAGGTCGTACTGCATGTGGCCGATGACCAGTCCGAAAGCGGGCAGGTAGCGTCCCAGCACGCCATAGCGATTCATCCGGCGCAGGGCGCGGGTCAGTCCGCGGCCTTCGCGGAACAGGTCCATGAAGAGAGTCTTGGCTTTCAGGTCGTCGCGCAGGGCATCGTCCACCAGCTTGCGGTCGCGGCGGATCAGCCGCAGCGTGTCGGCGCGGATGCCGCGTAATTCCGGGTGTTCCTGCAGCAATCGGAAAATCTCGATCAGCGCATGCGGATGCCGGCGGAACACGTTGCCGTGAATCGCCTCGATGAAATTGCCGCGTGCCTGGAAGTGTGCGTTCAGGGCGCGCGGAGCCTCCTGCGCACTGCTTCTCAGCAGAGCCTCGTCGAACAATTGCAGCAGCATGTCGTTCAGGCAGGACAGCGACTTGATCGTGCGGTAATACAGCTGCATGAACTGCTCGACCGCCTGGTTGCGATCGGCGTCGACGGCGCTGCGGTCATAGCCAAACAGGGCGGCGAGCCGCACTTGATGGTCAAACAGCAGCCGGTCCTCGTGGCGTCCGGTCAGCATGTGCAGGGCAAAGCGCACGCGCCAGAGGAAATCCTGGCCGGCATACAGCTCCGCGCATTCGGTGGCGGTCAGGAATCCGCGGTCCTTCAGTTCATTCAGGGTGCGCGTGCCGAAATGGCGCTGCGCCACCCAGGCGATGGTCTGGATGTCCCGCAGTCCGCCCGGGCTTTCCTTGACGTTGGGTTCGAGCTTGTAGCCGGTGTCGTCGAATTTGCGGTGACGTTGAGCCTGTTCTTCCAGCTTGGCTTTGTAGAACGTATCCGTCGGCCACATCCGCTCGGGCGCGAGACCCTGCTGAAGCCGTGTGAACAGCGGCGCGTCTCCGGTCAATAACCGCGATTCCATCAGGTTGGTAATGACGGTGAGATCGACCGTCGCCAGTTTCAGGCACTCCTCCACCGTGCGCACGCTGGAGCCGACCTCCAGGCCGATGTCCCAGAGCAGTTGCAGAAATTGTTCGAGCGCGGGGCGCTGCGATTGAAGGCTCGAGGGTGTCGTCAGCACCAACACGTCCACGTCCGAGTGCGGCAGAAGCTCACCGCGGCCGTAACCGCCGACGGCGATCAGCGCGATTCCCGGCGCCGGTTCGGCGAAGAATCGCGCCCAGGCCTCGCGCAGGATTTCGTCCACCAGAAAAGCGCGCGCCCGCACCAGAGATTCTGCGGCGGCGCTGTCGTGAAACAGCGAATACAGCCTCTGGCTTCCCCACGCCAGCGTGTTCTTGAAGGCCACCACGGGTCGGGGTTCGGCGCGCAAGTGTGCGCGAATGCTGCGGGCGGAGAACACCGCGGCTTCGTCTTCGACTTCCAGATCAAGGCCCATCAGTTCAGTGCGGTGAGGATTTCGTAGCCGTCGCGTGTCACCAGCACAGTATGTTCCCATTGCGCAGAAAGCGAATGATCCTTGGTCACCACGGTCCAGCCGTCGGGCAGGAGCTTCACCTCAGCGCGTCCGGCGTTGACCATCGGCTCGATCGTGAACGTCATGCCTTCGCGCAGTTGAAGTCCGGCGCCGGCGACGCCGAAGTGCAGCACCTGCGGGTCTTCATGGAAGACGCGACCGATGCCGTGACCGCAATAGTCGCGCACCACCGAAAAGCCCTGCGCTTCGACCAGGGTCTGGATGGCGGCGCCGATGTCGCCCAGATGGGCGCCAGGCCGCACACAGCGGATGCCGGCCCACAGGGCGTCGTGCGCAACCTGGATCAGCCGGCGCGCCAGAACGCCGCTGTCGCCGACGCTGTACATGCGGCTGGTGTCGCCATGGAAACCGTCCTTGATCACGGTGATATCAACGTTGACGATGTCGCCTTTCTTGAGACTCTTCGCGCCCGGAATGCCGTGGCAGACGACGTGATTGACCGAGGTGCAGATGGACTTGGGAAAGCCCTTGTAGTTCAGCGGCGCCGGAACGCAGTGCAAGGTGTTGACGATGAAGTCATGGCACAGCCGGTCCAGTTCCGCGGTGGTGACGCCGGGCTTGATGTGCGGCTCGATCATGTCGAGCACGCGCGCCGCCGCGCGCCCGGCCTCGCGCATGCGGTGTTGTTCCTCGGCTGTCTTGATCGTGGCGGCCATTGATTGAAGTGAAATCCATACAGCGCATTGTTTAGCAGGGCGGCGCATGGTATAAAGCGCGCCGCTTGAAGGCAATGACACACCTCCAAGCGTCCATTTTCACGTGTCAAAACCATCCGCGTTCTCTTGGGTGAATCGGTACAAGAACGCGGTCAGCCACAACCCAAGGAGACTCATGGCGAACATCACCATGCGCCAGCTGCTGGAAGCCGGCGCCCATTTTGGCCACCGTACGCGGTACTGGAACCCGAAGATGGGTCCGTACATCTTCGGTTCGCGCAACAAGATCCACATCGTCAACCTCGAGCAGACCCTGCCGATGCTGCGGGATGCCTGCAGCTTCGCCGGCAAGCTGGCGGCCAACGGCGGCAAGATCCTGTTCGTCGGCACCAAGCGCGCCGCGCGCGAGGCGATCGAGGTCGAAGCGCAGCGCTGCGGCATGCCGTACGTCTCTCAGCGCTGGCTGGGCGGCACGCTGACCAACTTCAAGACCATCAAGGGTTCGATCAAGCGTTTGATCGAGATGGAAAAGTCAGTCGAGGACGGCACGGTCAACCGCCTGACCAAGAAAGAGCAGCTGATGTTCAAGCGCGAAATCGAGAAGCTGCGTCGCTCGCTCGGCGGCATCAAGGAGATGAGCTCGCTGCCGGACTGCCTGTTCGTCATTGATGTGGGCTACGAGAGCATCGCAGTCAGTGAAGCCAAGAAGCTGGGAATCCCGGTGATCGCGGTGGTGGACACCAACTGCAATCCCGACAGCATCGACTGCATCATTCCGGGCAACGATGACGCCACCCGCGCCATCAAGGTTTACGTCGAGTGCCTGGCAGAAGCGGTGATCGAAGGCCGCGGCAGCAATACCGTGGGCCGCAGCGACGAGTTCGTCGAAGTGGTCGAGGAGAAGCAGGCCGCCAAGCCCAGGCGTGGCCGTGCGCCGGCCAAGCCGGCGCCGAAGGTCGAGACCAAGGCCAAGCGTCCGGCCAAGGGCAGGTCCGAAGACAAGGCTTCATAACCATGGCCGAGATTACGGCAGCGCAGGTCAAGGAACTGCGCGAACGCACCGGCGCCGGCATGATGGACTGCCGCAAGGCGCTGGACGCGATGGCGGGCGACCTCGACAAGGCCGCTGAAAAACTGCGCATGGACGGCGCCGCCAAGGCGGACAAGAAAGCCGGTCGTACGGCTGCGGAAGGCGTGATCGCCATGGCCGAGTCCGCCCAGGGTGTGGCCCTGGTCGAAGTCAATTGCGAAACTGATTTCGTCGCCAAAGGCGACGATTTCCAGTCCCTGGCCAGGGCGGCGGCGCAAAAAGCCTTGGACAGCCAACCGGCGAACGTCGAGGCCTTGAGCGCGCTCAAGCAAGGGGCCAAGTCGCTCGACGAGATCCGTCGTGAGTTGGTGGCGAAAATCGGCGAGAACATCAGCATTCGTCGTTTCGAAGTGGTCGGCAAGGCTGCGGCCACGGCGGTGTACGTTCACCCCGGCGCCAAGGTGGTGTCGGTGGTGACCTTGAGCAAGGGCGATGGCGAACTGGCCAAGGACCTGGCGATGCACGTTGCGGCGTCGGCGCCCCGGTTTCTCGACACGGCCTCGATTCCCAAGGACGTGCTCGATTCGGAACGCAAGGTGGTCGAGGCGCAGTCCGCCGAGCAGGCCGCAGGCAAGCCCGCGGAGATTGTCGCCAAGATGCTGGACGGCAAGCTGCGGAAGTTCGCCGCGGAGATCACCTTGCTGGGGCAGCCCTTCGTCAAGAATCCGGACGAGACGGTCGAGAAGCTGCTCAAGACCAAGGGCGCGCAGGTGGCCCGGTTCCTGCGCTATCAAGTCGGCGAGGGCATCGAAAAGAAGCAGATCGATTTCGCGGCGGAGGTCGCGGCAGCCGCCAAGGGTTAAGTTCGTGCCCTTGCGGTAAAATAGGTGAGGTTTCTCAAGGCCCCGTTTCGGGGCCTTGTCTTAAGGTTTCAAGTGGAATCGAGGTGGATCTTGGGCGCGAAGAAAGCAGTCTACAAACGGATTCTGCTCAAGCTTTCCGGAGAAGCCCTGATGGGTGCGCTCGACTACGGCATTTCGCCGGTGGTCATGCGCCAGCTTGCGGCACAGATCAAACAGGTTTCCCAAGCCGGCGTGCAGGTGGCGATCGTCGTCGGCGGCGGCAATATCTTTCGCGGCGAGGGCTTGGCCCGCGCCGGAATGGACCGGGTCACCGGGGATCACATGGGCATGCTGGCGACGGTAATCAACGCGCTGGCCATCCAGGATTCGGTCGAACGTCTGGGACTGCAGGCGCGGGTGATGTCCGCCCTGCGCATCAATGAGGTGTGCGAGGACTTCATCCGCCGCCGGGCGATCCGCCACCTGGAGAAGAATCGCATCGTGATCTTCGCATCGGGTACCGGCAACCCGTTTTTCACGACCGATTCCGCCGCGGCGCTCAGGGCGGTGGAGATCAATGCGGAGTTGCTGCTCAAGGCTACCAAGGTGGACGGCATTTATTCCGCAGACCCCAGGAAGGATCCGCAAGCGCGGAAATATGCAGAACTGAGCTATGACGAAGTGCTGGACCGCAGGCTGGCCGTGATGGATCAGACCGCCATCGTCCTGTGCCGGGACAACAAGATTCCCCTGCGGGTGTATGACATGACCCGTCAGGGTGATCTGATGAAAATCATGACCGGGGATCGCCGCATCGGCACCTGGGTGCGTACCTAAAGGAACTCAACATGCTCGAACCCATCAAGAAAGACGCCAGCGACCGCATGGGCAAGGTGCTGGAAAAACTCAAGCTCGAATACACGCGCCTGCGCACGGGCCGTGCCAACGCTTCGCTGCTCGATCATGTGCGCGTCGACTACTACGGCAGCCAGGTGCCGATTTCGCAGACCGCCAACGTCGTCGTCGAGGACGCGCGCACGATTTCGATCACGCCGTGGGAGAAGAGCCTGACCAAGGAGATTGAGAAGGCAATCATGACCTCCGACCTCGGCCTGACGCCGACCACCGCCGGCGCGGTGATCCGCATCAACCTGCCGCCCCTGACCGAGGAGCGCCGCAAGGAGATGGTCAAGATCGTCAAGACCGAAGCCGAGACCGCGCGCGTTGCCATCCGCACCGTGCGTCGCGATGCCAATCAGGCGGTCAAGGAGACCGTCAAGAAACAATCGCTCTCGACGGACGACGAGAAGCGCAGCGAGACCGAGATTCAGAAGCTGACCGACCAGATGATCGCCAAGGTGGATGAGGCAGCGGCGGCCAAAGAAAAGGAAATGATGTCCTTGTGACATGACGCGCGACCCACCCAAATTCCCCCATGGGGCCTATCCGCGGCATGTCGCCATCATCATGGACGGCAATGGCCGCTGGGCCCAGGCTCGCGGACAGGCGCGGGCCGTGGGGCATCGCGCCGGCGTCAAAAGCGTCCGGCGTGTGTTGCGCGCCTGTTACCGGCAGGGCATTCGCGCGCTGACGCTGTTCGCCTTCAGCCAGGAGAACTGGAAACGTCCGGAGATTGAAGTGCGGCTGCTCATGCAGTTGTTCTCGCACGTACTGATGCGCGAATTCAGGTCGCTGCACAAAAATGGCGTCAGCATCCGGTTTATCGGCGACCATTCCGCGTTTCCGGCCATTTTGAAAGCGCGGATGCACGAGGCCGAGCGATTGACCGCCGCAAATACCGGCATTCAATTGACCATCGCCGCGGGTTACGGCGGACAGTGGGATATCGTCCAGGCGGCACGCAGGCTGGCCCGTGAGGGCGCGGACATCACGCAGGAACTTCTTGAAAAAAAACTGAGCACTGTCCATCTGCCGCCCGTGGATTTGCTGATCCGCACCGGTGGTGAGAAACGCATCAGCAACTTCATGCTCTGGCAGGTGTCGTACTCGGAACTCTACTTCAGTGACACGCTGTGGCCGGACTTCGACGATCAGGATTTCACACAAGCGCTGGCCTGGTATGCGGGTCGCGAACGGCGCTTCGGTCGCGTGGCCGAAATCGTCTAGTGCTCAAGCAGCGTGTTCTGACCGCTCTGGCACTGCTGCCGCCGGTGCTGGCCGTGATCGTGTTCGCGTCCCCGCAAGTCCTGTTCTCGGTTTTTTCGATCGCGGGCCTGTTGATGGCCTGGGAATGGACCGCCCTGATGGGTCTTGAGGCCCGTTCGCAGCGCACGATCTACCTTGCTCTGACGGGCCTGAGTCTGGGGCTCGCCTGGGCTTTTCAGGCACAGGCCAGCGCGGTTTTCGCCGCCGCTTTGATCTGGTGGTGCCTGGCGCTGTGCCTGCTGCCCGGATTTCCCGAGAATCTGGCCGGGTACAAGCCGGGCGTCGTCGTCATGGGACTTATCGGCTTGCTGATGATCGTTCCTGCGATCCTCGCTCTGGCGCTTCTGCAGTCGCGAGGTTTCTGGGTGCTGCTGTTTGCGCTGGTGCTGGTGTGGGTCGCTGATATCGGAGCTTATTTTGCCGGACGTGCCTTTGGCCGCCGCAAGCTGGCGCCCCTGGTTTCGCCGGGCAAAACGCTTGAGGGCGCGTTGGGGGGATTGGCGGCGAGCGCCGCCTGGGTGCTGGCGATCGCTCCCTTGGTGTTTACATTGAGCGACCGCCAGCAGCTGATCCTGTTGGCGTTGTCCATGGTGGTTGTGATGTTCTCGATCGTGGGCGATCTCACCGAAAGCGCGTTCAAGCGTCTTGCCGGCGTCAAGGACAGCGGCGCGATCCTGCCGGGACACGGCGGAATACTGGACCGTACCGACAGTCTGCTGGCCGCCATGCCGATTTTCGCCCTCGGCCTCGGCTTCGTGGGCCAATGACCGCCATGCTCGATAGCCTGTGGGCGCTGGCCGCTTTCATCCTCGCCATCGGCGTCCTGGTGGCGTTTCATGAATTCGGACACTTCTGGGTCGCGCGCCGGCTGGGCGTGAAAGTGCTGCGGTTCTCGGTTGGTTTTGGAAAGCCGCTGTGGACGCACCGCGCAAAGGATGGCGTCGAGTACGTGGTCTCGGCGATTCCGCTGGGTGGGTACGTCAAGATGCTGGACCAGCGTGAAGGCCCGGTTGAGGCGGCGGACGTCTGCAAAGCGTTCAACCGGCAAAGCCTGGGGCATCGGTCGTTGATTGTCGCCGCAGGACCTGCCTTCAATTTCATGCTGGCAATCGTTGCCTACTGGATGGTGTTTGTCGGCGGAGTCACCGGCTTGAAGCCGACCATCGCACAACCCGCTCCGGACTCGCGTGCCGCGCAAATGGCCCTGCATGCCGGCGAGACCATTCTGGCCGTCAATGGAACTTCGGTGGCGACCTGGCAGGAACTGCATACCGTGTTGATTGACCGGGTGCTGGGGGCCACTCATCTGGATCTTGCGCTGTCAGGCCCGGAAGGGACCGAGCGGCAAGTGCGGATGCCTTTGGCGGGGCTGCGCGTGGATCCGGAGTTCCTGTTCACAGACCTCGGGCTGAAGCCTTATGACCCGCCCCTGGAGCCGGTGCTTGACGAAGTGGTCCCTGGCGATCCGGCCCAGCAGGCCGGCCTGGCGCCGGGCGATCTGCTGCTGACCTACGACGGCCACTCGATCGAATCCTGGCAACAGTGGGCCGCTTGGCTGCGCGCCAATCCCGGCAAGCTGGTGCGCGTGGGTTTTCGCAGGGACGGCGCCGTGCTGGAGCGCGAAATGATCGTTGCCCGCGACGCCAAGACCGGCCTCGGCCGGTTCGGAGCGCGGGTGAAGGTTCCGGAAGGGTTCGCGCAAGATCAGAAAGTCGAAGTCCGGCGCGGCCCGTTCGAGGCCTTGACCGCGGCAACCGCCCAGACCTGGCAGATGTCCGTGCTGACGCTGAAGATGTTGTGGCGCATGGTGGTGGGGGATATCTCGGTCAAGAACGTCAGTGGGCCCGTGCAGATCGCGCAGTACGCCGGAATCTCGGCGCAATTGGGCCTGGGCGCTTTCTTAAGCTTTCTCGCGATCATCAGCATCAGTCTCGGTGTGCTGAACCTGCTGCCGATTCCCGTGCTGGACGGGGGCCATCTGCTTTACTATATGGCCGAGGCCGTCAAAGGTTCTCCGTTGACCGAGCGTGTGCAGGCTCTTGGGCAGCAGATTGGCATCGGCCTGTTGCTGGCCTTGATGGGGCTGGCGTTCTACAACGATTTCCACCGTTTGATCGGCTGAACCCGGATGCGATTACGAACACCGCTGTTTGCGGCGATGCTGGGCCTGTGCCTGCTTCAGGCCGCCTCGGCCATGGAGCCGTTCAAGATCGAATCGATCCGGGCTGAAGGCCTGGAGCGGCTGGAGTTGGGCACGGTACTGTCCTATCTGCCGGTCACTGCCGGCGATGAGTTCAGCGATCAGACCTCGCGCACCTCGATCCGCGCTCTGTATGCGTCGGGCCTGTTCCAGGACGTGCAGTTGTCCCGCGACGGCAATGTGCTGGTCATCCGCGTGCGCGAGCGCCCGGCCATCTCGAGTTTTTCCATCGAAGGCAACGAAAAGATCGGCGGGGATCAGCTGAAGAAGTCGCTGAAGGATATCGGCCTCTCCGAGGGCCAGCCGTTCAAGCGCGCCCTGCTGGATCAGGTGCAGCAGGAGTTGCGGCGTCAGTATTACGCCAACGGCTATTACGACGTGGAGATCGAAGCCGACGTCAAGGAGGAGCCGGGCAACCGCGCGAGCCTGAAGATCAAGGTCACCGAAGGCAAGGTCACCAAGATCAAGGAGATCAACATCCTCGGCAATCGCACCTTCTCCAAGGAAACCCTGCTGAAGGAATTCAAGCTGGAAAAAACCAACTGGATTCCGTTTCAGAGCACCGATCGGTATTCGAAGCAGCAGTTGCTCGGAGATATCGAAGCCCTGACCTCGTATTACCAGGATCGTGGCTATCTCAAATTCAATGTGCCCTCGGTCCAGGTCGCGCTGTCGCCCGACAAGAAAGACATCTACGTCACCCTGAACGTCGAGGAAGGCGAGCTGTACAAGGTCAAGTCCCACCGCTATTCGGGCGACCTGATCCTGAGGGAAGACTTCCTCAAGCTGCTGGTCAGTACGCCGGCCGGCTCGGTGTTTTCCCGCAAGGAGGCCACCGAGAGCGCCAATCGCATCGAAGCCGCGCTGTCGGACATCGGCTATGCCTTTGCAGAAGTGCAGCCCCTGCCGGAGATCGACGAGGCGCAAAAAGAAGTCACCATCAATTACGCCATCCAGCCTGGCAAGCGCGCCTACGTCCGCCGCATCCAATTTGCCGGGCACGGCTCGACCAATGATGAAACCCTGCGGCGGGAGATGCGTCAACTGGAGGCCGCTCCGTTCTCGAAGAGCGCCGTGGAGCGTTCACGCGTGCGTCTGGCGCGTCTGCCCTTCATTGAAGAGGTCGAGGTCGACACCAAGCCCGCGCCAGGCGTCGACGATCAGGTCGATATCGTCTTCACCGTCAAGGAACGCCCCCCGGGCTCGGTGCAGTTCGGCGTCGGTTTCTCCGGCGCTTCCGGGTTCCTGATCAGCGGCAGTGTGACCAATACCAATTTCCTGGGGACCGGCAATCGGGTCGAGGCTTCGCTGGAGAACAATCAGATCTCGCGCGCCTTCAGTCTCAGCTGGACCGATCCTTACTTCACCCAGGACGGCATCGGGCAGACCGTGGCGGCTTTCGCCCGCCGTTCGACGGCGCTGACGCTGGGCGCCTCCGGGTACACCCTGAACAACTACGGCGGCAGCCTGACTTATGGCATCCCGCTTTCGGAGTTCTCGACTCTGCGCGCCGGATTGGGTTTCCAGGAGAACGTCATCACCACGTTCCCGGGCTCGACCAGCAATGAGGTCCTCAAGTTCGCGATCGACAATGGCACCCGCCAGTCCAGCTACGAGATCCGTACCGGATTTTCGCGGGACACCCGTAACCGCTCGCTGTTCGCCGATCGCGGCGCGTTGCACCAGATCAATCTCGACATCAATGTGCCCGGCAGCGATCTGACGTATTACAACCTTAGTTACCGCTACCAGCAGTACGTGCCTCTGTTCTGGAGGCTGTACGCCGAGTTCAACGCCTCGCTGGGACTGGTGGATGCGTACGGCGACAGCGACGTGCCGCCTTACGAGAATTATTTCGCCGGAGGCGTGCGTACGGTTCGTGGATTCAAGGAAGGCTCGCTTGGGCCACGCGACACGCCGTTCAACAATCCGTTCGGCGGCCGCCTGCGCACCACGGCGCAGACCGAGCTGATCATCCCGACGCCGCTGGAAAGCGATGGCAAGTCGACGCGAGTCTCGCTGTTCTTCGATTTCGGCAACGCGTTCGCCCGTCCGGAGAATTTCGCGCCGTCGCAACTGCGCCGATCGGCCGGGCTTTCGTTCACTTGGCTGACCCCCTTCCTCGGTATACTTAACCTGAATTACGCCATTCCGCTGAATCTCAAGGAAGGCGACCGTCCCGACCGGTTCCAGATCAATTTTGGCGCCGGTTTCTAACCTTAACCCTTAACGCCCATGAAAAACCCTGCTTTCCCTTTTCTGTTGATGATCGCGCTGTGGACCTCCGCCGTTTCGGCCCAAGGCAAGATCGCAGTCGTGCGTTCGGCGGACCTGGTCCGTGAATCGCCGATCTACAAGGCGGCTGAAACCAAGATGAAGGCCGAATTCGAGAAGCGCTCGAAGGACCTGCAGGAGCAGGAGCGCAAGCTGGGCGAGGACATCAAGAAATACCAGAAAGAGGCGGACACCCTGTCCGCCGACGCGCGCGCCAAGAACGAAAAGGACCTGGGCTCGCGGCAGATCGACATCGCCGCGGCCAAGCGCAAGTTCCAGGAAGACCTGACCAGCCGTGACCGCGAACTGACTCAGGATCTGATGGGCAAGATCAAGGACGTCATCCAGCAGGTGGCCAAGGAAAAAACCCTGGACCTGATCGTTCAGGACCCGGTTTATTTCAACCCGACGATGGATATCACGGACGAGGTCCTCAAGCGCCTGTCCGCCAAGAAGTAATCGTGGAGCCGCGGGCGTATGCCCCATACGCTGCGCGAGCTGGCCGAGCGCTTTGCGCTCGGTCTTAAGGGCGATCCGGCGCTGACGATCCACGGGGTCTGCGGCTTGAGCCCGGGGCGGCCGGGCTGTCTGAGTTACCTTGCCGACCCGAAATTTCACAAGCAGCTGGCCGGTACCGCCGCGTCGGCCGTGGTGCTGACAGCCCCGGCCGCCGAAGCCTACGCCGGCGCCGCCTTGATCGCGCCGAACCCCTTGCTGGCGTTTGCGCGCATCGCGGCGTTGTTCGATGCCTATCGTGACTTCCCGGCGGATTCGGTTCACTCCACGGCGGTGATCGGCGCGGGAGTCCGGCTTGGCCCAGGCAGTTGCATCGGCCCGCATGCGGTGATCGCGGACGGCGCCGAAATCGGCGACGGCTGTTTCATCGGCCCGAACTGCGTGGTCGGTCAGCGCGCGCAATTGGGCGCCGGCGTGCGGCTGGCGAGCCAGGTGTTTGTCTGGCACGGGGTGCGGATCGGCGCGCGTTGCAATATCGAGCCCGGCGCCGTGATTGGCGGCCGTGGCTTTGGCAACGCACCGACTCCGGAAGGCTGGGTGGAAGTGCCTCAGCTCGGCTCGGTCGTGATCGGGGATGATGTCGAAATCGGCGCCAACACCTGCATTGACCGCGGCGCGCTGGAAGACACGATCATCGAAGCCGGCGTCAAGATCGATAATCTGGTGCAAATCGCGCACAACGTTCACATCGGCGCCCACACCGCCATCGCCGCCTGTGTCGGCGTCGCCGGCTCGACGCGCATCGGTGAGCGCTGCCTGGTCGGAGGCGCCTGCGGCATCAGCGGCCACATCGAGATCGGCGACGGCGTGATTCTGGCGGCGGGCAGCATGGTGACCAAATCCCTGCCGGGGCCGGGACACTACGCCGGACCGCTGCCGGCGGCGTTGGCGCGCGACTGGCGGCGAGACATCGCCAGGTTGCGGCGCCTCGAACATCTTGAATCGCGCGTTCGCGCGCTGGAGGAACTGAAGCGATGACCCTCGACATCCGCGCCATCATGCAATTGCTGGCCCACCGCTATCCTTTCCTGCTGGTGGATCGTGTGCTCAGTTACGACAAAGGCAAATCACTGACCGCGATCAAGAACGTGACCTTCAATGAGCCCTTTTTCCCGGGGCACTTCCCGCAGGTGCCGACCATGCCCGGTGTGCTGATCATCGAGGCGATGGCGCAGGCCTGCGGCGTGCTCGCCTGCCTGGATACCGAGCTCAAGCACGATTCGGGGATGATCCTCTACTTCGCCGGCATCGAGGAGGCGCGCTTCAAGCGCCCGGTGGTGCCGGGCGATCAATTGACCTTCAAGGTCGAGCTCGACAAACAGAAATCCAGCGTCTGGAAATTCCGCACGCAGGCGACCGTCGCCGGCGAGCTGGCCTGCGAGGCTTACCTGACCTGCGTGATGAAGGCCGCGACATGAGCGAATCGCGCATCCATCCGACCGCCGTGGTCGACGCGCGTGCGCGGCTCGACAGCAGCGTGCGGGTCGGTCCGTACAGCGTGATCGGACCCGAGGTGGAGATCGGCGCCGACACGGTCATTGATTCGCACGTGGTCCTGAAAGGGCCGATGACGATGGGGCGCGGCAACCGCGTCTATCCGTTCGCGGTGCTCGGTGAGCTGTCGCAGGACATGACGGCAAAGCCGGACGACCCCACGCGCGTGGTCATCGGCGAACGCAACACCATCCGCGAATACGTG
>Ga0187893_10008003_pt1 | contig 16941 bp, 13 predicted proteins | sample MA1701074metaG_FD_139574 | JGI IMG/M metagenome (GOLD analysis project Ga0187893, IMG submission 139574) | White microbial mat communities from a basaltic lava cave in the Kipuka Kanohina Cave System on the Island of Hawaii, USA - MA170107-4 metaG ...
CCGCGCTGCGCGGGTTCGTGCAGCGCGAGACCATGGTGGCGACCCACCGCGCCGAGTTCCTGGCGCGCACGGCGAGCAAGTGGAGCGGCGTGACGTGGATCGCCGCCCGCCGGCGCGTCGAGGCCGCGCAGATCGTGGCAGTCGGCGACGAGCAGAACGACGTCGAGATGCTGCGAGCCGCCGGCCACTCGCTGGCCGCGCCGGGGGCGAGCGACGAGGCGCGTCGGAGCGCGCGCGAGGCGCTCGCCGGCGACGGCCCGCGGGCCGTCGTGAGCGCGCTCGAGCGGCTCTTCGCGTGACCGCGGCGACCTCCCCCTTGCGGAGGGCGGGCGCGGGGACGAACATCCGCACCGCGCGACGCCGCCGCGGAGGTGCGCGGCGCGCGGGAACTCCGGCCACGACCCAGGATCACGCCATGCCGACACGACACGCCCTCGCCGACGTCTCCGAGATCCCGGCCGGCTCGGGACGGGTCCTGGAGGTGGCCGGACGCCAGCTCGCCCTCTTCAACGTTGACGGCCGCTTCCACGCGCTCGACAACACCTGTCCGCACCGGGGCGGGCCGCTGGGCGACGGCGCGCTCATGGGCACCACGGTGACCTGTCCGTGGCACGGCTGGCAGTTCGACTGCACGACCGGCAAGTCGACGCGCAACCCCGACGTGGGGGTCGCCTGCCACCCCACGAGCGTCGAGGGCGGCACGGTCTACGTCGAGCTGTGACGGCGCGCGCAACGTGATCGCGGGATCCTCGCTCGACCTCGAGGTGGTCCGCGCCCTGTTCACGTCGATCGCGGAGGAGATGGGCGTCCTGCTCCAGCGCTCCGCCCACTCTCCCAACATCAAGGAGCGGCGCGACTACTCGTGCGCGCTCTTCTCCGCGCGCGGCGAGCTGGTGGCGCAGGCGGCGCACATCCCGGTGCATCTCGGCTCCGCGCCGCTCTCCGTGCGGGCCGCGATGGCGGAGCACGACTTCGCGCCCGGCGACTCCGTGCTGCTCAACGACCCGTTCCGCGGCGGCACCCACCTGCCCGACCTGACGCTGGTGAGCCCGGTCTTCGCCGACGGGGCGCCGCAGCGCGCCGGCCGCCGCCGGCCGTCGTTCTACGTGGCGACGCGCGCCCACCACGCCGACGTCGGCGGCGCCGAGCCCGGCTCGATGGCGCCGGCCCGCGACCTTTTCGGGGAGGGGCTGGTGATCCCGCCGGTGGTGCTCGAGCGCCGGGGCCGGTTCGAGCGCGACGTGCTGCGCATGGTGCTCGCCAACGTGCGCACGCCGCAGGAGCGGCTGGCCGACCTGCGCGCCCAGTGCGCGAGCAACCGGCGCGGCGTCACGCGGCTGCGCGAGTTGGCGGCTCGCCACGGCTTCCGGGAGCTCGAGCGCGCGGGCGCGGCGCTCCTCGACCACGGCGAGCGCGCGATGAGGGCGCTGCTGCGACGCCTCCCGCGCGGGACGTTCCGCCACGAGGACTTCCTCGACGACGACGGCATGGGCACGCGCGACGTGCCGATCCGGGTGGCGCTGACGCTCGGCCGCGGGCGCGTCCGGGTCGACTTCACCGGGAGCGCGCCGCAGGTGGGAGGCTCGCTCAACGCCAATCCCGCCGTCACGCTCGCGGCGGTGCTCTACGTGTTCCAGTGCCTCGCGACGGCACCGGCCGGGGAGCGATCGGAGCCGCTCGCGCCCAACGACGGGATGGCGCGCCCGATCGACCTGGTGATCCCTGCGGGTTGCCTGCTCAACCCGCGCCGCGGCGCCGCCGTGGCCGCCGGCAACGTCGAGACCTCGCAGCGGGTCGTCGACGTGCTCCTCGGGGCGCTGGCGCAGGCGTGTCCCGATCGCGTTCCGGCCGCGTCGCAGGGGACGATGAACAACCTCACGCTGGGCGGCATGGATGACCCGCCGTTCGCGTACTACGAGACGGTGGGGGGCGGCGCGGGAGCCGGCGCCGGCCGCCCCGGCGCCTCGGGCATCCAGGTGCACATGACCAACACGCTCAACACGCCGGTCGAGGCGCTCGAGCTGGCCTATCCGCTGCGCGTGACGCGGATGACGCTCGCGCGCGGCAGCGGCGGCCGCGGCGCGGCTCGCGGCGGCGACGGCATCGAGCGCGAGCTCGAGGTGCTCGCGCCCGCGCGCGTCGCCGTGCTCTCGGAGCGGCGCGTCCGCGGGGCGCCGGGCGCCGCGGGCGGAGAGGCGGGGCGACCGGGACGGAACCGGCTGCGGCGGCGCGGACGGGTGCGGACGATGCCGGCCAAGTTCGCCGCCGACCTCGAGCCGGGCGATCGCGTCGGGCTGCGCACGCCCGGAGGAGGCGGCCACGGCCGCGTGGGACGGGGGGAACGAGACCGATGACGAGCGGACGGAGCCTTCGTTCCCGCGCGCGGAGCGCGGCGGCCGGCGCGCTCCTGGTGCTGCTCGCCGCTCCCGGAGCCTGCACCTCGGTCGACGTCTCGTTCAAGAGCGTGACGTTCGAGGGAGCTCCGGGCGATCGCGCGTTCGAGGTCTGCCGTGACGTCGTCGCTTCGCACTACTTCGGGACGACGATCCGGGTCGATCCGGCCGGCGGGAGGATCGAGACCGACCCGATCGAGGAGACGATCGGCCGCAAAGCGCTGCGCCAGCAGTGCTACGTGCAGGTCCGGCCGGTCGGGGAGGGGCGCGTCGAGATCGCGGTGCTCGCGCGCATGCAGCGCCTTCTCGTGGAGCCCGATGAGGAGCCGCCGGTGCGCTGGGTCGACGTCGGATCCGACGTGCAGGTGGAGGGTCTGCTTCTCGACGAGATCAGCGGGCGGATCCTGGCCCTCGAGATCGACGCCCGGGTGGTATCGACCACCCTGCCGCGTGTGGCGCGCGTGCGCTGAAACCGATCCCCCGGACGGGAAGAGACTTCCCGTCCAGTCCGGCACCCGCCGCCGGATCGCGCACCGCGATCAAGTCCCGGGCCCGCGCGGCCGAAGCGACTCGGCGGGCGGGACGAGGCAGGATGGCGCGCCAAAGCGACCTACCGGCGGAGCAGGGACGCGAGATCGCGCTGCGGCTGCGCGCGCACCCGGGCCGGCTGCGGCCGGTGATCCGCGCCGAGTCGGGCGGGTGGGGCGCCGTCTCGCTCCCGCTCCTGGTGCTCGTCGGCTTCTCGTTCGAGAGCTTCTTCGCCCAGCACCACGAGCCGTTCGCCGAGCTGGCGATCAACCTGGTCACGGTGGTGGGCCTGCTGCTCTTCGCGCTGATCCGCGTGCGGCGCGGCACGCTCGCGCGCAACGATCCGAGGCTGCTGGTCGGGATGGGGGTGCTGCTCCTGGGCGCGTGCGGCTGCCTCCTCGGCTACCAGTTCGGCGGCGTCCGGATCGGCCTCGTGCTCAAGACCCTCGGCACCATGCTGATCCTGTTCGCGCTCGACCGCATGGAGCGGAGGGCCGTCGTCGACGCGCTCGCGAGCTCGGAGGAGTACCTCGAGTCGTTCTTCGAGTCGATCCCCGATCCGCTGGTCGTGATCGGGGAGGGGCGGCGAGTCCTGGCGGCCAACCGGATCGCGATCTCCACCTTCGGCGAGGGCATCCTGGGCGCCACCTGCTGCGAGAGCTACCTGCGGCACGGCGACTGCTCGGCCTGCACGGTCACGCAGGCGTGGAACAAGCGCAAGCCGCGCTTCGAGCTCGTGCGCGACGAGGTGGGGGTGCGCCGCTACGAGGTGACGACGTTCCCGCTGTTCGGGCCGCGCGGCTTCGCCGGCAAGCTGCTGCAGCAGATCCGCGACGTCTCCGCGCACGCCGAGTCGGAGGACCGCGCGAGCCTGCTCGGCGACGTGGTGAACAGCGCGCGCGACGCCGTCATCACGCTCGGCCTGCGCGGCGAGCTGCGCCACCGCAACCGGGCGGCGGCGGCGATGTTCGGTCCGATCCGGCACGACGCGCAGCCCGCCAACGGCGAGGTGCTCCCCTTCGCCGACCGGCGCGATCAGGCCGAGTTCGAGAGCGCGCTGCGCGAGTTCATGCCGTGGGAGCGCGAGACGACGCTGATCGCCAGGAACGGGCAGGAGCGCCGCGCGGCGCTCGCGATCGCCCCGATCCGCGCGGTCGACGAGCGGCTGCTCGGCACCGTCGTGACCGTGCGCGACATCACCGACCTCAAGCGGCTGCACGAGCAGCTGGCGCAGAACGAGAAGCTGAGCGCGCTCGGCGAAATGGTGTCGGGCGTGGCGCACGAGCTCAACAACCCGCTCACGGCGGTGTTCGGGTTCGCGCAGCTCCTGCTGGCCGAGAACCTGCCCAAGGAGCAGAAGGACGAGGTGCGCCACATCTTCGCGCACGCCGAGCGCTGCAAGAAGATCATCGACGGGCTGCTCAAGTTCGCGCGCCGGCACAAGGCCGAGCGCGCGCGCACCCATCTCAACGAGATCGTGCAGTCGACCGTCGACCTTCTCGGCTACCAGATGCGCCTCGCCAACGTCCGCATCGAGACCGATCTCGACCCCGGGCTGCCCGAGTCGCTGATGGACGCGTTCCAGGTGCAGCAGGTGCTGATCAACCTGCTCACCAACGCGCAGCACGCGATCCTGGAGACCGCGCGCGCCGGCGCCGTGACGCTCCGGACCCGCCGGCTCTCCGAGGAGCGGATCCTCCTCGACGTCGAGGACAACGGCTGCGGCATGCCCGAGGCGGTGCTGCGCCGCGCCTTCGACCCGTTCTTCACCACCAAGGGGGTGGGAAAGGGGACCGGGCTCGGACTCTCGATCTCCTACGGGATCGTGCGCGAGCACGGCGGCACGCTCACCGCGAGCAGCCGCCCGGGTCAGGGCTCGATCTTCCGCATCGAGCTCCCCGTGACGAGCGCGCCCGCCTCCGCACCGCGGGCCGCCGCCGACTCCCTCCCCTCGACGCCCGTTCCGCACTCGCGCATCCTCGTCGTCGACGACGAGCCGATCATCCTCGAGCTCCTCGGGCAGCTGCTGCGCGGCGACGGCCACACGGTGTTCACGGTGACGTCGGCGGAGGAGGCGCTGCGCGAGCTCGCGCGCGCCGATTACGACCTCGTGTTCAGCGACTGGCGGATGCCGGGCGTGGGCGGTGCCGAGTTCTACGAGCGGCTCTGCGAGCGCCGCAGCGACTACCGCGGACGCGTCGTCTTCGTCACCGGCGACGCGCTCACCGGCGAGGCGGCGCGCACCGCGCAGAAGGACGGGAACGCGGTGCTCCACAAGCCGTTCACGATCGAGTCGATCCGCGCGGCGGTCGCGGAAGTCTGCCGGCCGGTCGATCCCATGGAGGTCCGCGCCGTCGAACCCAGCCCGACCCGGTGAGCCCCCCGCCGCGGCTTGCGCCGCGGGAGCCGGGGCCTATAACGACGTGCCGGACGTCACGGAGAGCGAACAGCGATGGTCACCTTTTCCGAGAGCGCCCAGAAGGCGGTGCAGGGCTTCCTCAACCAGGACGACGCGCTCCGCGGCAAGGCATTGCGGATCTTCGTCCAGGGCGGAGGCTGCTCGGGCTTCCAGTACGGCTTCACCTTCTCCGACAGGACGGAGGGCGACGAGGTCACGAAGCTGGACGGGTTCGACGTCGTGATCGACGCAATGAGCCTGCCATACCTCGACGGCTGCATGGTGGACTGGGTGGACAGCCTCCAGGGCTCCGGCTTCACCGTGAAGAACCCCAACGCCAAGGGCTCGTGCGGCTGCGGCCACTCCTTCTCGGCCTGAGACCGGTCGGGCGCCCGACCCGCACGGACCGTGAGGCGGCCGCGCGGCGTCACCCGCGGTGGATCGCGCCCTCGAAGGGGAAGACCACCGTCGTCTTCTGGCGCAAGTCGCGGAGCGACTTCCTGCGCAGCGGAGAATCGCCGACCGCCGGCGTCGGGTCGGGGGGAGGGGACGCCGCGGCCGACTCGCCGGAGGCCGAGGGCGTCTCGGGCGCGCGGCCGTGCGAGGCCGATTCGGGTTCGGCCGGACCGCTCCAGGCCGCGCGCGGCGGCGATTCGAAGGCTCGCAGGTGGCGCGACAGGACGCTCGCCGGAAGGTCGCCGAGCGGCGCGAACCGGACGCCCGCGAGCCGGCAGCCGACCGCGTCCTGCTCGACGTGGAGCACGGTCCCCTGGACGCTCAGGTCGCCCTCGGGCAGGTGCATGGTCAGCGAGACCTCCTGGCCCGCCGACAGCGCCTCGTAGGTGCGCACCAGCGCGCCCCCCGCCGAAACGTTGACCGTCGTGCCGAGGAACGACTGGGCGATCTGCTTGGGCTCGCTGACGATCTTCCCGTCGGTGAGAGCACGGGTCCGGAAACGCGTTCCCGTGCGCCGCTCGCGACCCGGGGACCTCGCCGCGGGTGGGTCGGTTCGGGCTGCGGACATCACTTCGCTCCTCGCGCGGTTTCGGACGGCCATGGAGTCCGAAGATCCTTCGGAACTTGGCGGCGTGCGGCTTGACGGCGAGGACGACGCCTCCGCGCGGCTTCCGCTGGAAAAAAGTAGTCTGCGCGCCCCATGACCCTGGGGCGGATCGCACTGCTCGGCCTCGCCGCCGGCTGCACGCCGCATCCCTCGATCCGTGACCCGGCCTCCTCCGCGCCCGGGGCCGTCGAGCGCCGCATCGCCCTGCTCGCGTTCCTCGACCTGTGCGACGTCGGGAGCGGGTTCGAGAACCGCAGCCGCCGTCTGCTTCTGACCCAGCAGGATCCCGATCGCGTCGACGCCTTCGAGCGGGTGCGGCTCTGGCTTCCGGTCGAGGGATCGTTCCTGCTGCCCGAGCTCGAGATCGGCGACGACGGGGTCGGCCTCGAGCTGGCCGTCGGCTGCGAGTGGCTCGACGCGCTCTGGCCCGACGAGGGCAGCGGCGCGCTCCCGCCGTCGGCGCCGGCGGTCGTGCAGGAGTTCGCGCTCGAATGGGTCGAATCGGGGCGGACGTCCCCGATCGCGTCGCGGCGGGTGCGCCTCGCCGATGGAGCCCCCGACGGCAGGACGCGCGAGTCGTGGAGGGTCACCCTTCCGCGCGGCCGCGGCCGCCCGCAGCTCCGCACCCGCCGGATCGAAGGCGCTCCAGGCGACGCGACGCGGCTCCCCACCCTTTGGGGGCCGCGGCTCGTGGTTCCGGCCGGCGCACGCGCGCGCATCGCCGGCGACTCCGGCCGCGCCGCGGACGAGCGCGTGGTCTGCGACCTCCTCGACCCGGCGCTCGAGGCGCAGGTGGCGCCGGCGCCGGGCGTCGACGGCGCGCCTCCGTCGGCCGACGACTGGCGGCCGCTCGGCGGAGAGATGCCGGCGCGCTCGCTCGGCGAGCTCGAGTTCCCGGCCGGGGAGGGCGCGCGGCGCGCACCGTTCGAGCGGCCGCTGGTGGCGGTCGAGGGCCACTTCCAGGCGGGGGCGGCCCTCGCCCGGCCGCGCGGCGGCCTCCGACCGGCGCTCGCGTTCGCCGGCGACGCCGTGCTGCGGCTGCGCCTTCCCGAGCCGGCGGCCGCCGCGGCGGCGGAGCTGCGCTTCGAGGCGGCTTTCCACGAGTTCTTCGAGCTGGACGGCGGCGGCAGCGCGCGGATCGAGGTCCTGCTCGACGGGCGATCGCTGGCCGCGCTCGAGATCGCCGGCGCGCCGGAGCCGGCGCAGGCGGGCTGGTCGGAGACGATCCGCGTCCCGATCGCGGCCGAGGCGACCGCCGCCGCCGCCCGCGTGCTCGAGCTGCACGTGCGCATCGATCCGCTCGATCCCCCGCGGGCGACCCCGGCGGAGCGCGGCGCCTCGGGCGCGCCCGACGGGCAGCGGCTCCGCCTCGAGCGTCCGTGGCTGGGCCTCGCCCGCCCGCGCCTCGTGGCGCGCCCCGATCCCGGCCGCGGCGCGCCGCCATCCGACGGCTTGAGCGTACTGTTCCTCTGCGTCGAGACCTGGCGCGCCGACGAGACCGGCTTCGTCGGCGGCGGCTCCGCCACGCCGCGCCTCGACCGCTACGCGCGCCGCGGACTCGTGTTCGAGCGGGCCACGGCGCCGGCGCCCTGGACCCTTCCTTCGGTGGCGAGCTACCTCACCGGCCTGCGCCCGCACGAGCACGGCGTCGTCTCGGAGCTCGCCGACGTCCTGCCCGACCGCTGCGAGACCCTCGCCGAGCTGGCCGGCGCCCGCGGAGTGCGCACCTTCGGCTGCGTGACCAACGGGCTGCTGCGCCGCGAGAACGGATTCGCCGCCGGGTTCGAGCGCTACGCGCTCTGGCCGTTCGCGACGGCGGCGCAGGTGAACGAGCTCTTCCTCGGCTGGCTCGACTCGCTCGGGTCGGAGCGTTTCTTCGCCTACCTCCACTACTTCGAGCCCCACGTCCCGCTGAACGCGCCCGGATCGCTGCGCGAGGGCGACGTCGCGGAGAGGCTGCGCGGCCGCCCCTACGCCCTCGCGGAGCGGGAGGTCCTCGACGCGCTGCGCACCGCGGGCGACGCCAGCGGCGCGCCCGAGGCGCTCGAGTTCCTGCGCGGCCGCTACCGCGGCGAGGTCCGCCACGTCGACCGCGAGATCGGCGCGCTGCTCGATCAGCTCGGCCGCCGTCGCGGGCTCGAACGCACCCTCGTGATCGTCACCGGAGACCACGGCGAGGAGTTCGGGGAGCACCGCTGGTACGGCCACGGCAGCCAGCTCTACGAGGAGTCGACCCACGTCCCGCTGCTCCTCCTCGGCGCGGGAGTGGCGCCGGGGCGCGTGGAGGCTCCGGTCGAGGCGCGGCTGGCGGCGGCTGTCGCCGCGGCCGCGCTCGGCGCCCCCGACTTCCCGGCGGTCGGCGCCGCTCAGCCGCGGGCCGCGCGGCTCTCCGCCGACGCCTTCGAGGAGGCGTTCGGCGCCGCCGAGATCCTCTGCACCACCGAGAAGCTGATCGACACCTGGTCGCCCGGCTGGCCGGCGTCGAGCGAGGGGCTCGCCGCGCGCATCGCGGCGCGGCCCGGCCGCGCGCTGCGCGTCGGGCGCAGCAAGGCGATCGCCCGACTGCCGCCCGCGACCGCCCCTCCCGGCGAGGCCGCGGGTGACGACGGAATGCGAGACGCCGTCCTCGAGCTGATCGACCTCGAACGCGACCCCGGCGAGAGGGACGGCCGCCGCGTCGAGGCGCGGGCGGCGCCGGCCGCGCTCTGGCGCCGCTTCGAGGAGCTGAGGCGCGAGGAGCGGGCGCTGCGCGCGGCGCTGCCCAGCTTCGGGCTGCCCGCCGAGCTGCTCGACCTGCTCCGCCAGCAGGGATACGTGGACGCCGGCATGCAGTCGCGGTGAGCCGCGGTTAAAACGCCGCCTTTTCCGGGGGGGCGGTCGGATGCCGGTGCTGAGCGTGATCGGGACGCAGTGGGGGGACGAGGGCAAGGGGAAGATCCTCGACCTCATCGCCGAGCGCGCCGACGTCGTGGTGCGCTACCAGGGCGGCGCCAACGCCGGCCACACGGTCGTCGTCGGCCAGGAGAAGTTCGTCTTCCACCTGTTGCCGTCGGGGATCCTGCACGAGGGCAAGCGCAACGTGATCGCCTCCGGCGTCGTGCTCGACGCCGGCCAGCTCCTCGACGAGATCGAGGGTTTCGAGAAGCGCGGCATCCGCATCCGCGAGCGCCTTTTCGTCTCGGCCGCCGCGCACCTGGTCTTCCCCTACCACAAGGCGCTCGACCGCGCCTCGGAAGGGGTGAAGGGGGGCATGAGGATCGGCACGACCGGCCGCGGAATCGGCCCCGCCTACGCCGACAAGATCGCGCGCACCGGACTGCGCGTCGGGGACCTCTACGACGAGCGCCGTTTCGCCGAGCGACTGCGCGCCAATGTCGCCGAGAAGAACTGCATCCTCGCCGCCCTCTACCACGCCGAGCCGCTCTCCGCCGACGCGATCCTCGAGGAGTTCCGCGGCTACGCGCGCCTCCTCCAGCCCTTCGTGGCCGACACGTTCCACCTCCTGCGCGACGGGCTCGACGCCGGCCAGTACGTCTTCATCGAGGGCGCGCAGGGGATCCTGCTCGACGTCGACTTCGGCACCTACCCGTTCGTGACCTCGAGCAGCTCCTCGGCGCTCGGCATCCCGGCCGGGACCGGCATCCCGCCCAAGCGGGTGGGCGAGGTGATCGGCGTGGCGAAGGCGTACACGACGCGGGTGGGCGAGGGGCCCTTCCCGAGCGAGCTGCCTGCCGCCGAGGCCGAGGTCCTGCGCCGGCGCGGCGAGGAGTACGGCGTGACCACGGGACGGCCGCGCCGCTGCGGCTGGTTCGACGGCGTCGCCACGCGCTTCGCCGTCCAGGCGAACGGCGTCGACTCGCTCGCGCTCACCAAGCTCGACACGCTCTCGGGGTACGAGAAGCTCAAGGTCTGCACGGCCTACGAGATCGCCGGCCACGTCACCGACCGCTTCCCGGTCGGGATCACTCCGCTCGACCGGGTGACGGCGCGCTACGAGACGCTGGCGGGATGGAGCGAGCCGCTGCACGGCGTGCGCCGCTTCGAGGACCTGCCGGCGGCCGCGCGCGAGTACGTCGACTTCATCGAGGACTTCCTGCGGGTGCGCGCCACGATCGTCTCGGTCGGCCCGGCGCGCGATCAGACCATCTTCAAATGACCTCGCGCTTCGCGAAGCGGCTCCTGTTCGGCTCCTCGCTGATCGGGCTGCTGGCGCTCGGACTGTGGCTCGACGTCTGGAGGGAGGAGCGGGGCGGCCGGCCGCTCGGCGGCCCGCTGCTCGTGGTCGTCTTCGCGCTCCCGGCCGTGAACGAGCTGCTGCGGATCCTCGCGGCGGCCGGGATGCCGGCGCCGCGGGGCCTGCTGCTCGGCGCGTCCGCCCTCCTCCTGCTCGGCAAGACGCACCTCGAGTTCCACGCCGTCGAACCGCGCGACGCCTGGTTCTTCGCCCTGCTCGCCGCCGTGCTGGTGGCCGTCGCCGCCAGCCTGCTGCGCGACCGCGACCTGGGGAGCGGCGCGCGCCGCACCGGGGCGAGCGTCCTGGTGCTCGTCGTCGTCGGCCTGCTCTCCACCATGATCGACATCGCCCACGACTGGGGCACGCCGGTGCTCTTCGCGCTGGTCATGACCGCCAAGGCGGGCGACAGCGGCGCCTACCTGGTCGGCAGGTCGCTCGGGCGCACCCGGCTCATCGAGCACGTCTCGCCGCGCAAGACGGTCGAGGGCGCAGCGGGGGGACTGGTCGCGTCGCTGCTGGTCGGTCTGTGGCTGCTCGGGGAGCACGGCGGCGGGCGCTGGAACACCGCGGAGATCCTGTGCGTGAGCGCCGTGGTGAACCTCGCCGGACAGGTGGGCGACCTGTTCGAGTCGCTGTGGAAGCGCGCCGCCGGCGTCAAGGACTCCGGCCGACTTCTTCCCGAGTTCGGCGGCGCGCTCGACATCGTCGACTCGCTCTTCCTGGCCATGCCGGCCGCCTGGGCGCTGCTCACCGCCCTCGCCGATCGCGCCGCCTGACCGCCGGGCGGGGGATCCCGCGCCCTCGCGTCGTGCCGGGAAGGGCTAGCATTCGCGGCGACGCGGAGACCGGTTGCAGGAGGCGCGACGCGCGGGCATGGAGCAGGTGATCCCGATCGGCGACGACGAGCTGCTGCGCGCGCTCTTCGGGCCCGGGGACCGCCACCTCAAGCGGCTGCGGCAGCGCTTCGGCGTCGACGTGGTGGTGCGCGGAGAGGGGCTGAAGCTCGTGGGCGACGAGGCGTCGGTGGGTGAGGCGGCCGACGCGCTGCGCCGGGCGATCTCGGTCTGGCGGCGGGACGGCCACCTCTCCGACGAGAGCATCCGGCACATCCTCGACGACGCCGGCGCCGTCCCGGAGCGTTCGGGCGAGCCGGGCAGGAACCACCGCGGGCCCCTCCCGCCGGGGGTGCAGCCGCGCACCCACGGCCAGGACGTCTACGTGGCGGCGATGCTGGCCAACGCGATCACGCTCGCCGTCGGCCCGGCCGGCACCGGCAAGACGTTCCTGGCCGCCGCGCACGCGGTGGCGCAGCTGCGCGGCGGCGAGTTCCGCAAGCTGGTGCTCTGCCGGCCCGCCGTCGAGGCGGGAGAGCGGCTCGGCTTCCTGCCGGGCGACATCGAGGCCAAGGTCAACCCCTACCTGCGGCCGCTCTACGACGCGCTCTTCGCGCTGCTCGACGCCCAGCAGGTGCGCCGGTACATCGACCAGGACGTCATCGAGATCGCGCCGCTCGCCTACATGCGGGGCCGGACGCTCGAGCGCGCGTTCGTGATCCTCGACGAGGCGCAGAACACCACCCCGCGCCAGATGCAGATGTTCCTCACCCGCATGGGACTCCACTCGCGCATCGTCGTCACCGGGGACGTCACGCAGATCGACCTGCCGCCGGGCGAGAAGAGCGGGCTCGTGCACGCCATCCGCATCCTCGACGGGGTGGACGGCATCGGGATCGTGCGCATGACGCGCAGCGACATCGTGCGCCACCCCGTGGTGCAGCGCGTGGTGGACGCCTACGAGCAGGTGGCGAAGCGCCGGCGCGAGCCGGGCGGGGACGGTTGAGCATGCGCCTGCCGCTGCGCCCGCGCACGAAGCGCGTCTCGCCCGAGCTGGTGCGGCCGCTGCCGCGCGGCGGAGGCGAGCGCAGCTTCCTCGATCACCCGCACGAGCGCGCGGTGCTCACCGGCTTCTTCGCGCTCGGCGTGGTCCTGGTCGCCGCCGATCCGGGCGCGGGCGTCGCGCGCCTCTCGGGTCTCGCGGTCGTGGCCGGCGGGATCGTCTTCCTCGCCGGCCGCTACTTCCTCAAGTTCGAGCGCGAGGCGGTGTCGAGCCTGCGCCGCGTCGCGACGCTCTGCCTCCTCTCGCTGCTGCTGCTCTTCCTGGCGCGCGTCGCGCGCGACACGCAGCGCTTCTCGCTGTTCCTGCTGCCGGCGCCGACGCTCACGGTGCTGCTCGCGATCCTGCTCTCTCCACGCTTCGCCATCGCGTTCGTGGGGCTGCTGCTCGCGCTGGTCGCGCTCATGGCGTGGGGAACGCGCGACCTCCTGCCGGCCCTGCTCACGCTCGCCGCCGGGTCGTTCGCCGGCGCGCTCTACTCGTTCCGGGTGCGGCGGCCGTCGCGCCTGCTCGGGATCGGGGCGATCGTGGGGGGGACGCAGTTCCTGGTCGTGGCGGCGATCGCGCTCTTCCGCGACGACCTGCCGGCCAACCCGGCGCTCCTGCAGCGGCTGCTGCTGGCGGCGGCGCACGGCGTCGCCACCGGATTCCTCGTGCTCGGCCTCACTCCCATCATGGAGAAGCTGCTCGACCGCCTCTCCGACCTCACGCTGCTCGAGTACAGCAACCAGAACGAGCAGCCGGCGCTGCGCCGGCTGCAGGTCGAGGCGCCCGGCACCCACCACCATTCGTTCATGGTGGGAACGCTGGCGGAGGCGGGCGCCGAGGCGATCGGGGCCAACGGGCTGCTCTGCCGCGTCGGGGCCTACTTCCACGACATCGGCAAGATGAACAAGCCGGAGTACTTCTCGGAGAACTCGCCCGACGCGCGCGCGCGCCACGGGAAGATCAGCCCCGACATGAGCAAGCTGATCATCACGGCCCACCCCAAGGACGGCCTCGAGCTCGCCGAGCTCTACCGGATCCCGCGGCCGATCCAGGCCTTCATCGAGGAGCACCACGGCACCACCGCGGTCGAGTACTTCTGGCGGCTGGCGGCGGCGCAGCGGCCCGAGGGGGAGGTGACCAAGGAGAGCTACCGCTACGGCGGGCCGCGGCCGCGCACCAAGGAGACCGCGATCGTGATGATCGCCGACTCGGTGGAGGCGGCCTCGCGCACGCTGAAGGAGATGACGCCGCCGCGCCTCGAGCAGCTGATCGAGGACATCGTGCGCATGAAGATGGACGACCACCAGCTCGACGAGTGCACGCTCACGATGCGCGAGCTCACGCGGGTGAAGGAGGCCTTCCTGCAGGTGCTGGTCGGCGTGCACCACCGGCGACCGGCCTATCCGCGCGATCCCACCGGACGCCTGGCCGTCCCGCTCGCCGAGGTCGAGCTCGTGCCCGAGATCGAATCGGGGCGTGCGCCCGAGCCTGCGGGACGCGAGCGCGCGCCGCGCGGGGGCGGCGATCCGGCCTCCTCCCCCCCCGGCGAGTCGTGAGCGAGCGGCGTCCGAGGCTCGCGCGCCGGCGGCGCCTGGTGGTCCGGAGGCGATCGCGGCGCCGCCTCTCCCGGCGGCCGGCGTCTTTTCCGCCGCTCGAGGTGAGCGACCGGCAGCACCACGTCCGGCTGCCGCGGGAGCGGGTGCGGCGGGCGGTCGCCGCCGCGCTCGCTCTCGTTCCGCGCCGCGGCGGGCCGGTCTCGGTCGCGCTCGTCGACGACCGCACCATCCGGCGGCTCCATCGCGCCCACCTCGGGGTCGACACGCCCACCGACGTGCTGAGCTTCCCGGCGGGCGGCGGGCCGGCCGGGCTCCTCGGCGAGGTGGTCGCCTCGGGAGAGACCGCCGGGCGCGAGGCGGCGGCGCGCGGTCTCGCCGCTGCGGACGAGCTCCTGCTCTACGTGGTGCACGGCGTACTCCACCTCCTCGGATTCGACGACGGCGCTCCGGCGGCCCGGAAAAAGATGCGGGCCGCGGAGCGAACGGCGCTGCACGCCGCCGGCGTCCGGCGAGATCTCTTCTCATCTCGCGCGTGAGGCGCGGCCGCGACCTCGCGCCGCTTCCGTCCGATCGAGGATGCGGTGGCGGTGGAGCGGAGCCGGCTGGGGATGCCGGCGCTCGCGCATCGCGCGGAGGAGCGTCGGTGACGCCGTCCTTCTCGTCGTCCTTCTCGTTCGGGGGCTCGGAGCTGCTGCTGGCCAACCGGCTGGTGGCGGCGGACCGGAGCGAGCCGTGGACCTTCGAGGTGGTCACCGGCTCGCACGCGGAACGGCGGCCCTACCTCATCGCCGCCGGTCTCGAGCAGGTGCTCGCGCTGCTCGAGGGGCTCGCGCTGGCGGAGACCGATCTCGCGCTGCTGCGCGCCGAGCCGGGTCCGGGAAAGGTCGATCCCTCGCTCGACGACGCCGCGCTCGACCGCATCGCGGGCCTGCGATTCGGAGGCGACGTCCTCGCGGTGCCGGAGGGGACCGTCCTCTTCGCCGGCGAGCCGGTGCTGCGGCTCACGGCGCCGGCGCCCGAGGCGGTGGTCGTGGGCGCCGCGGTGCTGGCCATCCTGCAGGCGCAGACGCGCGTCGCGACGCGGGCGGCGCGGCTGCGGCTGGCGGCCGGCGGCAAGCCGATCCTCGAGCTCGGGCCCGATGCGCTCCCCCGCGACGGCGCCCTGGTGGCGGCGCGCGCCGCCCACGTCGGGGGCGCGGCAGCCAGCGCGAATCCGCTGGCGGCGGGTGTGCTCGGCCTTCCCTCGCTGCCGATCGTCCCGATCTCGGTGGTGACGGCGATGGGCCCCGCGTGCGGGCCGCTCTCGACCTGCGGCCTCGTGCTCGACGCCGACGGCGTGGAGCGCATCGACGCGGCGCTGGCGCAGGTGCCCGAGAGGCCGAGGGCGCTGCTCCTCGACGTCGGCGGAATGGATGCGGCCACGCGCGTCCTGGCGCTGCGCACGCGCATGAACGCCCGCGGCTGGGGCGACGTGTCGCTGATCGGGATCGGGGAGCTCGACGAGGCGCGCATCGACGACCTGGCGCGCTCCGGCATCCCGCTCGACGGCTTCGGGGTCGGCACCTCGCTCCTGGCGGGCGCCGAACCGGCCTCGCCGCGCTTCGAGTACGAGCTGGTGGAGCGCGAGATCGAGGGCCGCCCCGAGCCGCTCGTGCGCCGCGACGGCGGCCGCGGCCGGAGGGCGGTGTGGCGCCGGCGCGAGTCGGGGCGGTTCAAGGGCGACACCGTCCAGCCCGAGTCGAAGGCGCCTCCCTCCGGATCGATGCCGCTCCTCGTGCCGATGATGGAGCGGGGGAAGCGGCTGTTCCGCTCGCCCAATCTCTCGGAGGCGCGGGTGCTGTGCGAGGCGCAGCTCTCGATGCTCGACCCGGCCGTCACGCGCCGGGCCGACCCGACGCTCTACCCGGTGAACTGCGTGGTGGAGGCGGCGCCGGCGCCGCCGCCCCGAACGGCCGCGACCCGCGGAGGCGACATGCGCGCGGCGCTCGGCGGCGTCTTCGACCACCTCGACGACAGCGCCGACTTCACGGTGGTCTCGAACGCCTTCGCCTCGGTCGTTGCGTCACGGCTTGCGGCCGAGGCGGTAGAGCCGATGGCCGACAACCCCGAGGGCGCGTCGGCGGCGGAGGCGTCGAAGCCGCCGGAGGAGGCGCCGGGCGACGATGCGGCGCCGCGCTCCTCGGCCGACGAGCCGCCCGAGGTCGATCTCGAGGAGATCGTCGAGGAGCCGGCGCCGACCGCCGAGCTCGTGGTCGTCGCGGCGGCCGACCGGGCGGCGGGTGGAACGGCCGCGCCGCCCGCGCCTTCGCCTGCCCCCGCGACGGCCTCGAACGGCACTTCGCCGCCCGCGCCCGCGCCCGAGCTCCCCTCCAATCCACTGCTTGCGGCCGCCGCGAGGCTGCGCTCCATGCAGAGCGGAGGGGTCGCGGCCGCCTCGAAACCGCCGCCCGCCCCGTCCGATTCGTCGCGCCCGGCCGCCGCGCAGGAGAGGGTCGGCGAGAAACCGACGGGCGCGAAGCCTGCGGCGGAGAAGCCGGCGGGCGAGAAGCCGCTCGATCCGCTGCTCGCGGCCGCGGCGAGACTGAAGTCGATCCGCCGGACCTGAGCCGCGCCGGACCGGGCGGGCGCGGCACGATAGCATCGGCGCGATGCCGGGCCTCGCCGCCGCGCTGGTCGCAACGCTCCTCACGCTCCCCTCGACCGCATGGGTCCAGGAAGCCCCGGTCCCCGCCTCCGCGCAGATCGTCGCCGATCGCGCCCTCACCTCGGCGCGCGGAGCCGTCGCGGCGGTCGAGCGCCGCGCCGCCGAGGCGGGCGCGGCCGTGCTCGCGCGGGGCGGCAACGCGGTGGATGCGGCGATCGCGACCGCCTTCGCGCTCGCGGTGACC
>Ga0187893_10008004_pt1 | contig 16940 bp, 14 predicted proteins | sample MA1701074metaG_FD_139574 | JGI IMG/M metagenome (GOLD analysis project Ga0187893, IMG submission 139574) | White microbial mat communities from a basaltic lava cave in the Kipuka Kanohina Cave System on the Island of Hawaii, USA - MA170107-4 metaG ...
GCCGATGCCGAGGCCGGCTTCGGCGGTGTGCTCAACGCGTTCGAACTGATGAAGGCGATGATCGATGCCGGCGCGGCGGGTGTGCACTTCGAAGATCAGCTCGCTTCCGTCAAGAAGTGTGGACACATGGGCGGCAAGGTGCTCGTGCCCACGCGCGAGGCGGTGGAGAAACTGGTCGCCGCGCGTCTGGCGGCCGACGTGATGGGCGTGCCCACGCTGGTCGTCGCACGCACCGATGCAGAGGCAGCCGACCTGCTGACCGTTGATGTCGACGAGAACGACAAACCGTATTGCACCGGCGAGCGCACGGTCGAAGGCTTTTTTCGCACGAAGCCCGGTCTGCAACAGGCGATTTCACGCGGCCTTGCCTACGCGCCGTATGCGGATCTGGTCTGGTGCGAAACCGGCAAGCCCGATCTCGCGTACGCGAAGGCGTTTGGCGAAGCGGTTCACCGCCAGTTTCCCGGCAAGATGCTCGCATACAACTGTTCGCCGTCGTTCAACTGGAAGAAAAACCTTGACGATGCGACGATCGCCAGGTTCCAGAAGGAACTGTCGGCGATGGGCTACAAGTTCCAGTTCATCACGCTGGCCGGCTTCCATAGCCTCAACTATTCGATGTTCAATCTGGCGCACGGCTATGCGCGCAACCAGATGAGCGCGTTCGTCGAACTGCAGGAAGCCGAGTTTGCGGCCGCTGAGCACGGCTTCACGGCCGTCAAGCATCAGCGCGAGGTGGGCACCGGATACTTCGATGCGGTGACGCAGGCGATTCAGCAGGGCCAATCGTCGACCACCGCCCTGAAAGGCTCGACCGAGGATGAGCAGTTCCTCGAAAAGAAGGCCGCGTAGGCTTTGCGTTGCGGCGCAGCTTGAACCGTGACCTGCCGATCCATAGACTCCGCCGCCGTTACACCAGAAGTGGCGCAAGAGCGCCGGAGGAAGACAAGGGCGAGGTTGCGGGAGACGCCTGATCAACAACAACGACTGTTGCAGGATTTTGGGGCCGCGATCGCGGCCCTTTTTTTCTTTGCTCGGACGCACGCTCATATACTTCCGCGCAGCAACCGGCAAAGGAGACCTTAGCCATGATTCGAGCGGTCCTGTTCGACGTGTTCGGCACGCTGCTGGACGTTCATTCGGTGACGGCGCGCGCCGAACAGCTTTTCCCCGGCCAGGGTTCGCAACTTTCCCACCTATGGCGCGACAAGCAGCTCGAATACACGCGGCTGCGCACGTTGAGCGATCGGTACGTGCCTTTCACACAGATCACCGAAGACGCGCTGCTGTACGCGTGCGATGCGCTGCATCTGCCGCTCGATGCCGCCGCGCGCGGTCTGCTGATGCACGAATACACGCAGCTTGCCGCGTTTTCCGATGTGGTGCCCGCGCTGCGCCGCCTGCAGCACAACGGGCTAACGCTGGGTGTGCTGAGCAACGGCGATCCCGGGCTGCTCGAAGACGGACTGCACGGCGCGCAACTGGACGAATACTTTGACCTGATCCTGTCTGCCGATCAGGTGCGCGCCTACAAGACATCGAACGCGGTGTACGCGCTCGGCCCGCACACCTTGAACTGCGCGGCACGCGACATCCTGTTTGTCTCCAGCAACGGCTGGGATGCGGTGTGCGCCACTTTGTTCGGGTACACGACATGCTGGGTCAACCGCAACGGCGCTCCGCTCGAACGGCTGGGGGCCGCGCCGAACGCCAAGGGCCGCACGCTGGAAGCGGTGACCGACTACCTTCACAAACTTCAAACGGTCACACAGGAGTAGTTGATGGAGTTGCCGCAGGGCGTCGCGATCAACGCGCCGATCAAGCCGGGTTTCGAGCGCATCCTCACCACCGACGCGTTGTCGCTGGTCGCGCGACTGCACCGCACGTTTGAGCCGCGCCGGCGCGAGCTGATTGCGCGCCGCGCCGAGCGGGCGAAGCGTCTTGGCCAGGGCGAGAAGCTTGACTTCCTCGCAGAGACAGCGTCGGTGCGCGCCGGCGAATGGACCATTGCGCAAGTGCCGGAGGATCTGCTGCGCCGGCGCGTGGAGATCACCGGCCCCGTCGAGCGCAAGATGATCATCAACGCGTTGAACTCCGGCGCCGACGCGTACATGGCCGACTTCGAGGACAGCAACGCGCCGAACTGGGGAAACCAAGTCACGGGCCAAATCAATCTGATCGATGCGATCCGCCGCACGATCTCGCTGGCGCAGGGCAGCAAGTCCTATCGGTTGAACGACCAGGTCGCCACGCTCGTCGTGCGGCCGCGCGGCTGGCACCTGGACGAAAAACATGTGCTGATCGATGGCCAACGCGTTTCCGGCGGCGTGTTCGACTTCGCGCTCTTCATGTTTCACAACGCGAAGGAACTGGTCGCGCGCGGCAGCGGACCGTATTTTTATCTGCCCAAGCTGGAGTCACATCTCGAGGCGCGGTTATGGAACGACATCTTCGTTTTCACGCAGGAAGCGCTCGGCGTACCGAAAGGGACGATCAAGGCGACCGTGCTGATCGAAACGATCGTCGCCGCGTTCGAGATGGACGAAATCCTCTATGAGCTGCGCCATCATTCCGCCGGCTTGAACGCCGGCCGCTGGGACTACATCTTTTCCTGCATCAAGAAGTTCAAGGTCGACCTCGATTTCTGCCTCGCCAATCGCGCGACGGTGACGATGACCGCGCCGTTCATGCGCGCCTACGCGCTGCTGTTGCTGAAGACCTGCCACCGGCGCAACGCGCCCGCGATCGGCGGCATGAGCGCGTTGATTCCGATCAAGAACGATGCGGCCGCGAACGAAAAGGCGCTCGCCGGCGTGCGCGCTGACAAATCACGCGACGCCGCCGACGGCTACGATGGCGGCTGGGTCGCGCATCCTGGCCTGGTTCCGATCGCGATGGAAGAGTTCGTCAAGGTGCTGGGCGACCGGCCGCATCAGATCGGCAAGCAACGCGACGACGTGCAAGTCAGCGCCGCGGACCTGACAAAGTTTCAACCCGAGACGCCGATCGACGAAGCCGGACTGCGGATGAACATCAACGTCGGCATCCACTACCTCGGCTCATGGCTGGCCGGCAACGGCTGCGTGCCGATCCATAACCTGATGGAAGACGCTGCCACCGCGGAGATCTCTCGCTCGCAGGTGTGGCAGTGGATTCGTTCGCCGAAAGGCAAACTCGAGGATGGTCGCAAGGTCAGCGCGGCGATGGTGCGTGCGCTGATCCCGGATGAACTCGCGAAGATCAAGGCCGCGGTCGGTGGCGACACGCGCACCTACGACCGTGCCGCGCAAATCTTCGAGCAGATGAGCACACAGGAAAATTTCGCCGAGTTCCTGACGCTGCCGTTGTACGAGGAAATCGAATAGCCGATGCGGCATCGCCATCTGAACCACGAGGACTTCACGCTCGCGGCGATCGACGACATCATCGAACGCGGCGCGCGGCGTGATTGGTCGGAGTTGCGCAAGGCAGCGGAGTGCGACGCTGTGATCGCGCAAAAGATTCGGCAGATCTGTGAGGCGCGCGCACGACAGGACAATCCACAGCGCCATCGCCTTTGGCTGCACTATGTCGAGAAAGCGCAGTCCCGACTGGGATGACGTGCTGTCCGCGGCAGCACGCCTGCAATCGCTTTTACCTGAAGCGGTCCTCGTCGGCGGAACAGCGGCTTCGCTGCACGCCGGTCATCGCGTTTCGTTTGATGCCGACCATGTGATCGGTGATTTGAAGACGCGGTTCGATCAAGTGTTGGGGCAACTCGAGTCGGTGGCGGGATGGAAGACCGCACGCGTCAGCCGGCCGGTGCAGATTCTTGGGAACCTCGACGGAATCGACACCGGTGTACGCCAGCTCATTCGTTCAGAGCCGCTGGAGACCGAAGAGGTCGAACGCGCTGGTGTCCGGCTGATTGTTCCAACGCGCAACGAGATGCTGCGCATCAAGGCGGTCCTCATCCTCAAGCGAAATGCCACGCGCGACTATCTCGATTTCGTTGCTCTCGCCGATAGCCTCGGCGAAGACCAAATGGTCGCCGCCCTGCGGCGCTTCGATATCCTGTATCCGCAGCCGAACAGGTCGTCGGCGATTCAGCAGTTGCAAGTTCAACTCGCCGATCCAAGACCTTATGACCTTGAAGCCACCCGCTTGCCGGAATACAAGCACCTGAAATTGCGGTGGCACGATTGGAGTGAAGTCAGCCGCGTATGCGCCGATGCCGCAACCGCGCTGCTCGCTCGCGATGACGAGATGGAGCAGGGGCCATCGCGCTCTGGAGCGCGGTGACGAAGGGCGGGCGCACCGTGGCGAGATCGTCGCCATGGGTGCGTCCAACCGGCAAGCAGCCTCACGCAGGCGACGGAATGCGTTCGCGCCCGACAAGCGCCTTCCGTATGTAAGCCGTTGATGCCGATTCTGTGGGATCCGTTCTCGGCCCTATCAAGATCCAACAAAGCGAGGACTCATACCAACAATCCCACCAACGCCGCGGTAGCGCATGTCGAAAGCAACCCAGCGACAATCGACTTCAAGCCCAGTTGCGCCAGCTCGGCGCGACGCTCGACCGGCAGCATCGTCGCCAGACCACCGAGCATGATTCCCAGGCTGCCGAAATTCGCGAAGCCGCATAGCGCGTAGAGCATCAGCACGCGGCTGCGCGGTGACAGTTGCTCGTCGGTCGTGCGCGCGAGATCCAGGTAAGCGAGAAACTCGTTAAGCACGGTCTTCTTGCCGAGCAGCGCGCCGGCGACGGGCGCTTCGCTCCACGGCACGCCGGTCAGCCACGCGAGTGGCGCGAACAGCCAGCCGATGATGCGCTCGAGCGTCAACGGTTCACTCCCGACGTTCGGAAGCAAACCGAGCACGGCGTTAACGAGCGCGACCAGCGCGACGAACACCAGCAGCATCGCAACGATGTTCAGCAGCAGTTGCAGCCCTTCCAGTGTGCCGCGCGTCAATGCGGCGACGCTGTTCGGGTCTTCGCGCGGAAGCTCGATCCGGGCCGAGCCCGCAAGCGGCCCGGGAACCAGCATCGCAGCAAGCGCGATCGCGACCGGCGTGGCGACAAACGACGCGATCAACAATTGCGACAGTGCATCGGGCAGCACAGGCCGCAACACGATCGCGTACAGAACGAGCACGGTTCCCGCAATCGTCGCCATGCCGCAGTTCATCACGCAGAACAACTCTGCGCGCGACATGCGCGCGAGGTAGGGTCTCACCAGCAACGGCGCTTCGACCATGCCGACAAACACATTGGCGGCGGCCGACACACCGACGGCGCCGCCGACGCGCATCGTGCGCTCGAGCAACCACGCGAAACCGCGCACGATTGCCGGCAACACGCGCCAATGAAAGAGCAGCGCCGACAGCGCCGAGACCAGTAACACCAATGGCAGCGCCCTGAATGCGAGAACGAAACTCGCGCCGGGCGCGGTTTCGGCGTAAGGAAGGGGCGCGCCTCCGAGAAATCCGAACACGAAAGATGTTCCGGCCGTGGTCGCACGTTCCAGTACGCCGACCACGGCGTTGAGCGCGCGCATCGCTTCGGCGAGCGGCGGAAACCGCAGCAGCGCAAACGCGAGAGCGAATGCAAGCAGCAGTCCGGCCACAACGGGGGCGCCACTCGATTGCGTGGCGATCTTCCGAAAGCAGCCAGCACAAACCGAGCAACGCGGCAAGACCGGCGAACTGGTGAAGGATCTCCATCGAGCGCCAGTCTATTTGAGCAGCCCGCGTTGACGCGAAGTCGGTCGACGAACCCGCGCACGTTTACCTGACTGGGGGAGCACGAGGGGGCCGGCGTTACGCGCCGGGCCGAAGGGCGAGGATGGATTGCCCGGCTACGCCGGGGCCCCTGAGCCCCCTCGTAGCCGCGGTCGATCGAAACTAGGCGGTCGGCGGCGCGAGCTTGAAGCTGCTTACTACCGACGCCAGGCTTTCCGCTTCGAACAGAACGGCCGCGGCCGCGGCGGCCGCCTGTTCGACCATCGCGGCGTTTTTCTGCGTCATCCGATCCATTTCTTCGACGGCCGCGTTGACGCTGGCGATTCCGCTGGACTGCGCCTGGCCGGCTTCGCTGAGCTCGCGCATGATGTCCATCACACGGTTGACGCTGTCGACCACTTCACTGGTGGTATGCCCCGCTTCGGCAACCAGCTTTGCGCCGGCGCCGGTTCTTTCGGTGGCATCAGCGATCAATGCCTTGATCTCGCGCGCTGCGGCTGCGCTGCGCTGTGCCAGGTTGCGCACCTCGGCGGCAACAACGGCGAATCCGCGGCCCTGCTCGCCGGCGCGCGCGGCCTCGACGGCGGCATTCAGCGCCAGGATGTTGGTCTGAAAAGCGATGCCGTCGATCACGCCGATGATCTCGGTCATCTTGGCCGCGGCCGCGTTGATCTCGTTCATCGTTCTCACAACGTCGGAGACCTTGGCGCCGCCGCGCGCCGCGACATGCGCGGCGTTCTGCGCCAGTTCGTTGGCCGAGGTCGCGCTCGCTGCGTTGCGTTCAACCGCGGTCGTCAGGTCGCCCATCGACGCGGTGGTCTGCGCAAGCGACGCAACCTGCGCCTCGGTGCGGACGGAAAGCTCGGCGTTGCCGTTTGCGATCTCCGTCGCCGCGGTATTGATGGCTTCAGCCGCCGTCTTGATCTGTGTGACCGATTTGACGAGGTTCTTCTGCATTTGCTTAAGCTCGTGCAGCAGCCAGCCGAGTTCGTCGCGGCTTTTTGACTTGATCGTGTTATCGAGTTTGCCCTGCGCGATCGCGACCGCAACGTCCACGGCCTTGTGAAACGGCAGCACGATGCTGCGCACGACCCAGCGGCCGAACAAAACGATGATCACGGCGGCGGAGCCGAACCAGCCCAGCATCTGGATCCAGTGGCCGCGCGCATCGGACGCGTTTTGCGCAAGCGCCGCGCTGGCCTGCCAGGACACTGCCGCGCCGGCCACACCTGCCGTTGCAACGGCAATGCCGATCGCAAGCCAGATGCGCGTGCCCATCGGCAGGTCGTCAAATTTCATTTTCAAGTTCCGGTCTGTCCGTCGCGCAACCTTAGAGATACGCCTAGCGCGCTAACACCGGAAAAGGCGGACTAAGAACGGGGAGTCTGGCTCGCACCGGCAGCCCATCCCCCTCCCGGCCTCCCCCTTGAAGGGGGAGGTGAGAACGGAGCTTCGCTAGCCGGGGAGGGCTGCCAGAAGGACAGTCGGAACCAATTCACCCGCTTGATAAGCGGTCGCGGGTCCTACGGCGATCAGCGCGTCCGCTTCGGTCACCGTCCGCAGCATCGCCGAACCCTGCATTGCGAGTGGCTGAACCGCAAGGCGGCCGTCACTCGCGGTGACGAAGCGAGCACGGCGATAGTCGATGCGACCCGCTTTGGCGCGCGCAGCGCAAGCGAGCCGCATGGGCAAATGAAGCGGAATGCGAGCGCGGCCGCCGGCCAGATGACAAAGCACCGGCACGATCAGCAGATGAAACGCGATGAACGCTGCGACTGCGTTGCCCGGAAGACCGAATAGCGCAAGCGTTCTTCCGGCGTGTGCGAAGCGACCGAACGCGACGCCGCGGCCCGGACGCAGATTCATTGGGATGAAGCGGATCGTCGCCGCCTGCCGCACGATGTCCGCGTCGCCTTGCGCGGACCCGCCGGAAACCAGCAGCGCATCGAATCCATCGTCGAGCGCGGTCTCGATGAGGTCGCGCAAGGCGCTGGATTGATCGGCGCAGATGCCGCAATCGCGCGTTTCGAATCCGAGCGCCTCACAGGCACGCGCGAGCATCGGCCGATTCGCGTCGTAGCTTGCGTGGGTTGAGAGCCGTTGGGGCGGATCGGCGAGTTCGTCACCGGTCGAGGCAATGGCAATGCGCAAGCGCCGATACGCAGCAACCCGGGTTACTCCAATCGCTGCAGCCAGTCCCAGTTCGGATGCGCCGAGGCGTGTGCCGGCGGCCAGGACGGATTGGCCCGCAGCGATATGTTCTCCGCGCAAGCGCACGTTGCGGCCGGCTTCGATTCCCGCCGGCACCTTGATCGAGGCTTGCTCTTCGATTGCGTCTTCGCGGATCACCACCGCATCCGCGCCCTCCGGCAGCGGCGCTCCCGTCATGACGCGAACGGTCTGTCCGACACCGAGCCGCGCCGCGAACGGATGCCCGGCGAGCGCGGTACCAACGCACGTCAGACTTGCTTCGAGCTTGCAATCAGCGGCGCGCACCGCGAATCCGTCCATTGCGGAGTTGTCGAACGCCGGCAGGTCCAGCGGCGATACGAGATCCTGCGCGAGATAGCGGGTTGCCGCGCCGGCAAGCGACAGTTGTTCGATGCCATCGACCGGTGTCAGCTCGCCGCACAACAGTGCGAGCGCGGACGCGAGGTCGTGTTCGTCCTTCATCGAAAATCCGCCGGCGAGTTCAGATTCGCGAACGCAGCGTTGTCGGCGAACTGGACGCGCACGGCGTCGATCGAATCGAACCACTGATGCGCGGCGCGCTGACCATTGCGCAACCACGCCGCAAGTTTCGGCGCGAGCGAAGATCGCAACAGCGCGAAGGTCGGTTGAACGCCGTCGCTGCTCTCGGCGATCGCAGCGTTGGACTGGCGCACGGCTGCTCGTAAACGTGCCGCAAGATCGACCGGGAATCCGGGCGCGTCGCAAGGAACGACCGCCAGCCAGGTCGTTGTCGTGACGCGAAGCGCGGAGAGCATGCCCGCCAATGGACCGGGAAAATCGCCGAGCGACGGATCGTCGGTCACGACAGCGACATCAACATCAAGACTTCGATAGCGCTCGAGATTTCGATTGGCGCTGACGATCACCGTCGCGACCTGTGGTCGCAGCCGCTCGAGTGCGTTCACGACCAGCGCCTTGCCGCCGACCTCAAGCCATCCCTTGTCGGCGCCGCCTATGCGTCTGCCGCGTCCACCGGCGAGAATCAACCCGGTGATGTCGTCAGCCACCGATGTACGACATCTCGACCTTCTTCAAGCCAGCGGTCGCCTCAGTTCGCAGTTCGGAGTATCGATCGTTGCGCGCGCTCCAGATGCGGCCGATCGCGGTCGACAGCTGCGGATCGCTGGCACCGCCACGCAGCAGCGCGCGCAAATCGTGGCCACGGTGAGCAAACAGACACAGATACAGCTTGCCTTCGGTCGACAGGCGAGCGCGCGTGCAATCGCGGCAGAACGCCTGCGTGACGCTCGAGATCACGCCAATCTCGCCGCCGCCGTCGACATAGCGCCAGCGTTCGGCAACTTCGCCCGCATAGTTGGCGTCGACGGGCACGATGGACAGCTGCGCGTCGATGGTTCGTATCACTTCGGCCGACGGCACCACGTCATCGAGCCGCCAGCCGTTCGATGTGCCCACGTCCATGAACTCGATGAAGCGCAGGATGTGGCCGCTGCCTTTGAAGTGACGCGCCATCGCGATGATCTCGTGGTCATTGACGCCGCGTTGCACGACCATGTTGATCTTGATCGGTCCGAGACCGGCCTCGGCCGCGGCGTCGATGCCGTCGAGCACGTCGGCGACGGGGAACTCGACATCGTTCATCCGCCTGAAGATCGCATCATCGAGCGCGTCGAGCGACACGGTGACACGCGTGAGCCCCGCCGCCGCGAGCTGGCGCGCCTTGCGCCGGAGCAGCGAACCATTGGTCGTCAACGTCAGGTCGAGCGGTTTGCCATCGCGCGTGCGCAAGGGCGCCAACATCGCGATCAGCTTGTCGATGTCCTTGCGCAGCAGCGGCTCGCCGCCCGTCAGGCGGATTTTTTCAACGCCGTGCTCGACGAAGAGGCGCGCAAGTCGCACGATCTCTTCGAAGTTGAGCAGGTCGGCATGCGGCAGAAAGCGGTAGTCCTTGTCGAAAACCTCCTTCGGCATGCAGTAGGTGCAGCGGAAGTTGCAGCGATCGGTAACGGAGATCCGCAGATCGCGCAGTGGGCGGCCGCGCCGGTCGGTGATATGGCCGGTCGCGGGCTCGATCTCGTGGGGCAATCCCGGCGACAGCGCGCTGGCGCGTTCGTCGATCAGCGGAATAACGCGTTCGTTCATGCGAGTGATCTCATGCGGACGATGTTACTGCCGTGTCTCGATCTGAACGAGCGGCCCTGATTCCAACGGCGACAGCGCGGGTCGTTCGCGCGGTACGTGCGCCGGCTTCGGTTCGGCGGCGATGCGCGACTGCGCGTCGACCAGTTTGAGCGCGTGCGTCTGCACGAGACTCAAGCCGGCCTCGTTCAGCAAAGGAGTCAGCTCGTCGATCGGCAGCGGCGCCATCAGCGCGCGCCGCGCCGGCATCACGGGCAGGGCTATCGGCGCTGTGGGGAGTTCGATGCGCGTGGTCGCCTCGGTCGCCGGTGGCGCCGAGGCGAGCGTCGTTGGAACAGGTTCGATTCGCTCGCGCGGCGCGACAGCAACCGCCTTCACTGCCATGGCGATGGGCGCGCTGGTGGCTGCGGGAGCGCCGGTGGCTATGGGCGCGTCCTCGGACGCCGGCTCGTCTCGATCGCCGCCGCGCTCCCGACGCCGGCGACGTCGACGGCCGCGGCGCTCGTCATCCGGTTGAGATGCATCCGCGGCGACGACAACGCCCGCGTCGGCGACCAGTCCTTGGTCTCCGTTCAACCCCGCGTCGCTCGCCACGGGCACACGGGATTCCGCAAGCTCGGCCACGTTGACCGCGCTCTCTTCGCTGGAAGCCGCAGATTCGGCTTCGCGGCCTGCCCCGGCAGGCAGTAAGCCGGGGCCGCGTCGTTGCCGATCTTCCGCACCTTCGTTTCGGTCGCGACGGCCACGCCGACCGCGCTGCCCACCGCGATCCGGCGGCGCCCCTTTCGCCGGCGTGTCGGCGCCGCCGTCTGTCAGTGGCGCGACCATCGTTGCAGCGCTAACCGGTTTCTTTTCTGTTGCAGCTTTGCCTGTGCGGTCGCGTCGCTCGTTCGGTTTTCCATCTGGCCGCCGCTCTCCGCGTTCGCCACGCTGGCCACGTTCGGTGCGGCGCCCGTCGCGCCGATCACTGCGATCGGGCTGGCGATTCCCGCGCTCACCGCGTCCGCCGCGTTGTCCGCGATCTGGACGCGGCTCGCGGGCGGTCGCGGCCGCGGGCGCAGCCGCCACGACGATCGGTACCGGCGCCGATCCGAACCAGCTCTTGATGCGCGTCCACAACGATATCGCCCGCGCCGCGTCTGCGGCTGTGACCGGCGCCGGTGCCGGTGCCGGCGCCACCACAGGCGCTGGAGTCTGCGGAACGATGCCGCGCACCACGGGCTCTTGTTTCGGTTTCGCTCGCTCGCCCTCACCGTGCTCGATTCCGTACGCGATTTCGGTTGCGGGTGTTTCCGCGCGCTCGAAGCTTGCCTTGGCTGTTTCGACGCGCTCGTCGTCGTTGCGCAGCCGTTCGACCTTGTAGTGCGGAGTTTCGAGAAACTTGTTCGGGATCAGCACCATCGACACGCGCAGCCGCGCTTCCAGCTTCGCGATGTCGACGCGTTTTTCGTTCAGCAGGAACGTGGCGACGTCGACCGGCACCTGCGCATGAATGGCCGCGGTGCCTTCCTTCATTGCTTCTTCCTGCAGGATGCGCAGGATGTGCAACGCCGAGCTTTCGGTGTCGCGAATTACGCCCACGCCGTTGCAGCGCGGGCAGGTAACGTGGCTGCCCTCGGAGAGCGCCGGGCGCAGTCGCTGGCGCGACAGTTCGATCATGCCGAAGCGTGAGATCTTGCCCAGCTGCACTCGCGCGCGATCGAAATGAATCGCGTCTTTCAGCCGGTTTTCAACCGTGCGCTGATTCTTGCCTTCCTCCATGTCGATGAAGTCGATCACGATGAGCCCGCCCAAATCGCGCAGGCGCAACTGGCGCGCGACTTCGTCGGCGGCTTCGAGGTTCGTGCGCAGCGCCGTTTCCTCGATATCGGACCCTTTGGTCGATCGCGCCGAGTTGACGTCAATGGCGACCAGCGCCTCGGTGTGATCGACCACGACTGCGCCGCCGGACGGCAACGGCACCGTGCGCGAATACGCGGTCTCGATCTGGTGTTCGATCTGGAAGCGCGAAAAAAGCGGTACGTCGTCCTTGTAGCGTTTTACGCGGCTTACCATATCGGGCATCACGTGCGCCATGAACTGGCGTGCCTGCTCGGCGATATCGTCGGTGTCGACCAGGAGTTCGCCGATCTGCGGATGGAAGTAATCGCGAATCGCGCGGATAACGAGACTCGATTCCTCGAAGATCAGAAACGGCGCGGGGTTGAGTCGCTTGTTGCGTTGTCCGTCCGCGCCGGCCGCGTCGCGCACGGTGCTGCCGGCGGCGTCCTTGTACAGCGCAGTGGCGGCATCGTCGACCGCGCGCCACAGTTGCATCAGATAGTTCAGATCCCATTGCAGTTCTTCGACCGCGCGGCCAATACCCGCGGTGCGCGCGATCACGCTCATGCCGTTGGGCAGATCGAGCTGGTCGATCGCGTCGCGCAGTTCCTGCCGCTCGTCACCCTCGACACGGCGCGACACGCCGCCGCCGCGCGGGTTGTTCGGCATCAGCACCAGGTAGCGGCCGGCGAGGGAGATGAATGTGGTGAGCGCGGCACCCTTGTTGCCGCGCTCTTCCTTTTCCACCTGAACGACGAGTTCCTGGCCTTCGCGCAGCGCGTCCTGGATGCGCGCGCTGCGCACATCGACGCCTTCTTTGAAGTAGACGCGCGAAACTTCCTTGAAGGGAAGAAATCCGTGGCGTTCTTCACCGTAGTCGACGAAACACGCTTCGAGGCTTGGCTCGACGCGGGTGACGACGCCCTTGTAGATGTTGGACTTGCGCTGCTCGCGGCCGGCGGTCTCGATGTCGATATCGACGAGCTTCTGTCCGTCGACGATGGCCACGCGCAATTCTTCCGAATGCGTAGCGTTGAAGAGCATCCTCTTCATTCAGCACTCCTCGCGCCTCTTGCGGGCGCATGTGCCGAAGCGGGTCGGACAGGACGCAGCTGCCGCGTGGGGCGCGGCTCAGACGACCATGGCCGCCGGCGGGAGTTTCCCGCGGCGCGTGCATATGCCGCGCGCCGCGCAAGCGGGGACGGCAATGACTAAACTGGCCTCGATCATCTGAAAAACGACCTGACTGTTGCTTGCGGCCACCACTCGCCTACGCCTGTCGCGGCAGCCGTTTCGACTCGATTCGGTAGGACGCAGGCGATTGCTCGCCCGCCCCAGGGTTTTACTTCCACGCGGCGCCGGCGCCTCGCACCTCGTCGCACTTTGGAAACTCCGCATAACCTACTGCGGGCCGCATCTGCGTCGTCGCGTGCTCGCTCCGGCCTCGCCTACCGTACTTGGTATGTCTCGGCCGTCGCTGGTGCGGCTCCTAGCATCTGCGGCTTCTCGCTACGGTTCTGCAGAGTTTCCATTGCCGCACGGCGCACAACACGCCGGCGGGTTTGTCCAATCTTGCACGACGGACCGCGGCTGGCACTCGGAGCCGGCGGCGACTGCGTCGATAGAATCGGACGCGCTGGCGCGGGTAGCGAACTACCCGCGATAACCGGGTTCTCCTTCGCCGTGCGCCTTTGACGGCGCGACCCACGCTCAACGGCGGGGAGTATAGGGAAGAAGCATGCAGGGCGCGAGTGATCCAACGGGAGCAGGCGCTGGCAAAGGCGAGGCTGTGGTATCGCCGGATCGAGCGTCGTACCTGACGGTGGGCACCAACGCCGACGGTCAGCGGCTCGACAACTTTCTGCTGGGCCTGGCCAAAGGCGTGCCCAAGAGCCACATCTACCGGATCGTTCGCAGCGGCGAAGTCCGCATCAACAAGGCGCGCGCGCGCGCCGAACAGCGACTGCGCGAGGGCGACGAGGTGCGGGTGCCGCCGATGCGATTGGCCAAGCCCAACCCGCAGCGCGTGCGCCTCGCGCCCGTGACGAGAGCAACCGTGCCGCCGGTCTTGTATGAGGACGAACATCTGCTCGCCGTGGACAAACCGGCCGGGTTGGCCGCACATGGGGGCAGTGGCATTGCTTTCGGGCTGATTGAGCAGGTGCGCGCGGCGCGGCCCTATCAGCCGTTTCTCGAGCTGGCGCATCGGCTCGACCGCGAGACCTCAGGCCTGCTGTTGCTCGCCAAGTCACGGCGTGCGTTGCTCGGCCTGCACGAGCAGTTGCGCGTGGGAAATGTCGACAAGCGTTATCTGGTTTTGGTGGTCGGCGACTGGGTCAACGATCGGCAGCACGTGCAGCTCTCGCTGCGCAAGCGCGTGACACTGGAAGGCGAGCGGCGTGTCAGCGTCGATGACGGGGGCATGGCCTCGCACACGGTGTTCAATCTGCGCGAGCGCCTGGGCGAATTCAGCCTTCTGGAGGCCGAACTGAGAACCGGCCGCACGCACCAGATTCGCGTCCATCTTGCGCATCTGGGATTTCCGATAGCGGGCGACGACAAGTACGGCGACTTCGGCGTGAACCGCCAGCTCGCCAAAGGTGGCCAGCTGCCCCGGCTGTCGCGAATGTTTTTGCACGCGGCATCGATGCGCCTGCAGCATCCGGTCACGCGGGAGTGGCTGCATCTGGAAGCTGTGTTGCCGCGCGAATGTATGGATTTTCTTCGGGCCGCACGCCATGCTTGAGAAATTCGATCTGATCGCGTTCGACTGGGACGGCACGCTGATCGATTCGACCGCGACCATCGCGCGTGCGATTCAGCATGCCGCGGCGGATCTCCGCCTTCCGGTGCCGGATTTCGCAACCGCGTCGAACGTGATCGGGCTTGGCCTGCATGACGCGCTCGCGCGCTGTGTCCCCGCGCTTCCGCGTGAACGTGCGGCCGAGTTTTCCGCGCGGTATCGGTATCACTATCTGGTTGATGAAGAATCGCTCGAGCTTTTCGCCGGTGCCCGCGATCTGCTCGACGCGCTGCATGTTCGCGGGTGGACGCTGGCCATTGCCACCGGCAAGACCCACGCCGGACTGATGCGCGCGCTCGATGCGACGGCGCTGCGCGCGTATTTTTCGGCCACACGTTGCGCCGATCAATGCGAATCGAAGCCGCACCCGGCGATGCTGCTTGAGCTTTGCGCGGAACTCGGCGTCCGCTGCGAACGGACGCTGATGATCGGCGACACCACGCATGATCTGCAAATGGCAGCAGCGGCCGGCGCGGCCGCGGTCGCCGTCACCTACGGCGCGCATGCGCGCTCGCAACTCGCGGCCTTGCAACCGCTGGCGCTGGTGGATTCGATGGACGAGCTGAGGACATGGCTGCTGGGCTGATCGACGTGTGCGACTCGTCGGCGCTTGCCGATGGCGGCGCGGGAGTGCGCTTCGACGTGCGGATCGGCCCGGAACTCGCGACCGCTTTCGTCGTGCGCTATCGCGGTGAGGTCATCGCATACCTGAATCAGTGCGCGCACGTACAGATGGAGCTCGACTGGGAGCCCGGTCAATTCTTTGATGCCGATGGCGAATTCCTGATCTGTTCGACGCACGGCGCGTTATATGACCCGGCGAACGGACGTTGCGCCGGCGGTCCCTGCCAGGGTCGCGGCGGCCTGCGCCGCATCGACGTTATCGAGGCGGACGGTCGGGTCGCGTGGAGGCCGGACAGCTACATTCAGGCCCCATGATCAACTCGCCAGCAGCGCAAACGTCGCGGGCCGACGCAGCAAGGACGGCCGCTTGTCATTCGGCGTCGCGCGCCATGCCGCGATCGTTTGTGAAACGATCGTCTCACCGGTTCCCGTCAGATCGACCGCAACCGCGAGCCGCGTGCCACCGTGGCAGTGATCGAGCAGGGCGGAGAGCAGCCTGTCGTTGCGGTACGGCGTTTCGATAAAGAGCTGCGTTTCGCCGCGGCGCGAATCGGCCTCAAGCGCACGCACCGCCGGTGCAAGCGCTGCGGCATCCTGCGGCAGGTAACCGACAAAACGAAATCGCTGGCCTTCGAATCCCGACGCCATTAGCGCGAGGAGCAGGGACGACGGTCCGACCAGCGGCCGAACCGCGATCCCTAGCTCGTGCGCGCGCGCGACGATGCTTGCACCAGGGTCCGCGACGGCAGGACAACCCGCTTCCGCAACCAGCGCGGTGTCTTGTCCCGCCTGCAACGGGAGCAGCCACGCGTCGATCATTGCCACATCGGGCGCATGGCCGATCTCGACGATATCCAGCTCGCGCAGCGGCACTGGGTGACCGATCGCCTTCAGAAACGCGCGCGCGTTCTTGGCGTTCTCCGCGAGGAACCGGCGCGTCGCGCGCGCGGTTTCGATCGTTTTAGTGGGCAATGCGGCATCGACCGGCGCATCGGCCAGCAGAGTCGGCAGCAGCAACAATGTTCCGGATGTGCTCATCCTGCCGGCAGCAGCACGTCGTTTCGCATCAACAGGGTGGTCAGACGGATCAAAGGAAGGCCGATCAACGCGGTGGGATCGTCGGACTGCACCGACTCCAGCAGCATGATGCCGAGCGATTCCGCCTTTGCGGCTCCGGCGCAGTCGTACGGTGTATCAATTCGGAGATAAGCGTCGAGCACCGCTCGCGGCAGCGTACGAAAACGCACTGTCGTGGGCACGCTGTCCTCCCGCAGTTGTCCGCTTGCAGAGTCGAGCACGGCGAGCGCGGTGTGGAAAACGACGGTCCGGCCCTGCAACGACTGCAATTGCTCAAGCGCCGCGGCATGACTGCCGGGTTTGCCGAGCGGCCGGCCGTCATCGTCGGCCACCTGATCAGCCCCGATGATGATCGCGCCCCGGTGGCGCGGCTCGACCGCGAGCGCCTTGTTACGCGCCAGCCGCTGGGCGATTGCCCGCGGCAGTTCCAGCGGCAGCGGCGTCTCGTCGACCGCCGGCGCATCGATCTCGAATGCCACGCGCAATCGCGCGAGCAGCTGGCGCCGGTAGGGCGAGGTCGACGCGAGTACGATCGATCGCATGACGATTTCGAGTGTAACCA
>Ga0187893_10008005_pt1 | contig 16940 bp, 18 predicted proteins | sample MA1701074metaG_FD_139574 | JGI IMG/M metagenome (GOLD analysis project Ga0187893, IMG submission 139574) | White microbial mat communities from a basaltic lava cave in the Kipuka Kanohina Cave System on the Island of Hawaii, USA - MA170107-4 metaG ...
GCCCGACTTCTCGGGGTGGAACTGGGTGGCCCACAGGTTGGCTCGTTCGACGGCGGCGACCACCGGGCCGCCGTAGTCGCAGGTGGCGACGGTCTCGTCCGACGGCTCCGGCGCGTAGGAGTGCACGAAGTAGACCCAAGCCGGGTCGGGCAACCCCGTGAACATCGCGGACGGGCGGCGGTCGAGCCGGTTCCACTGCATCTGGGGCCGCTTGACGCCGCCGGGCAGCCGCCGCACCCGCCCCGGGAGCACGCCCATCCCCCGCACCTCGGGGTCCTCCTCCGAGGCGTCGTAGAGCATCTGCATGCCCACGCAGACGCCGAGGAACGGCTTGCCCTGGGCGATGGCGCCGAGAGCGGCGTTCTCCAGGCCCGTCTCCCGCAACGCCTCCATGCACCGGCCGAAGGCGCCCACGCCGGGCAGGACCACGGCCGCGGCGGCGTCGACCGCGCAGGGGTCGGCGGTGAGGGCGGCGTCGCCCCCCACCCGCTGCAACGCCTTCTCGGCCGAGCGCAGGTTGCCGATGCCGTAGTCGAGGACGGCGATCACGGCCGCCCACCCTGAACCGGCCTGCGCAGAACCGCCCGTTCGGCGGCTTTTCGCAGGCCAGTTCGGCGTGACCGGATCACAGCGTGCCCTTGGTCGACGGCACGCCGCCGCCGGCCGCCTCCACCCGCACCGCGTCCCGCAGGGCCCGGGCCACGCCCTTGAACGACGCCTCCAGGATGTGATGGTTGTTCTTGCCGCTGACCTGGCGCAGGTGCAAGGTGATCGCGGCCGACGTCACGAACGCCCGCCAGAACTCCTCCGCCAGTTGGGGGTCGAAGGGCGGCGTGCCCAGGGCCTCGCCGCCCGGCTCGACGTCGTAGTGCAGGTACGGCCGCCCCGACAGGTCGAGGGCGACGTCGATCAGGGCCTCGTCCAGCGGCACCGCGATCGACGCGAACCGGCGCACCCCCGCCTTGTCCCCGAGCGCCTCCCGGAGGCACTCGCCCAGCAGGATGCCCACGTCCTCCACGGTGTGGTGGGCGTCGACCTCCAGGTCGCCCTGGGCGGCGAGGGTGAGGTCGAAGCCGCTGTGGCGGCCCAGTTGGGCCAGCATGTGGTCGAAGAACGGCAGCCCGGTCGTGACGGTGACGGCGCCCGAGCCGTCGACGGCGAGGGTGATGTCGATCCGGGTTTCCTTGGTCAACCGGTTCCGGGTGACCTGCCTCATGTGAGCACCTCGCGCAGAGCGGACAGGAAGGCGTCGTTCTCGGCGGCCGTGCCCACGGTCACCCGCAGGCAGCCGGCCAGCCGGGGCCAGGACGAGCAGTTGCGCACCAGCACCGACCGCTCGACCAGGCCCTTCCACACCAGGTCGGCGTCGCGCGCGGGCCGGAAGAGGAGGAAGTTGGCGCCCGACGGCCAGACCTGCGCCGCCAGCTCGCGGAGGGCGGCGGCCAGCCGCTCCCGCTCGGCCACGACGGCGGCCACCCGGGCCTCCATCTCCGCGGTGTAGCGCAGGGCCAGGCGGCCCGCGGCCTGGGTGGCGGCGTCGAGGTGGTAGGGCAGAAGGACCCGCTCGCACGCCTCGACCACCTCGGGCGGGCCGACCAGGTAGCCGAGCCGCATCCCGGCCATGGCCCAGGTCTTGGAGAAGGTGCGGGTGACGACCAGCGGCCGGTCGGCGGCGACCAGCGACAGGGCCGACCAGGGGGCGAACTGGGCGTAGGCCTCGTCCACCACCACCAGGCCGGGCGCAGCGGCGACGGCGGCTTCCACCAGCTCCTGCGGCTCCACCAGGCCGGTGGGGTTGTTGGGCGTGCACAGGAAGGTGATGGCCGGCCGGGCCGTGGCCAGCACCCGGCGCACCTCGGCGGGGTCGAGGGTGAAGTCGTCCCGCCGCTGGCCGCTGACCACGCCCGTCCCGGTGATGCGGGCGATGTGGGAGTGGAGGGCGTAGGTGGGCTCGAAGGTCGCCGCCGCCCGCCCCGGACCGCCGTAGGCCAGGCACAGGGCCTGGAGGACCTCGTTGGATCCGTTGGCGGCGACGACCTGGTCGGCCCCCACCCCGTGCAGCTCGCCGATGGCGGCCCGCAGGGCGCGGGCGCGGCGGTCGGGGTAGCGGTGGTAGGCCACGCCGTCCAGCTCGGCCACGAACGCCTCCCGCCACGCCGCCGGGGGCGGGTAGGGGGACTCGTTGGTGTTCAGGCGGACGTCGACGTCGACCTGGGCGGAGTGGTACCCGACCAGCTCGGCCAGGTCGTCGCGGACGGGGGGCAGGACGGCGGGCAGGATGGGGGGCCGGCCCATCAGGCCCTCACCGCAGGCGCACCGACTGGGCGTGGGCGGCCAGGCCCTCGGCGTCGGCGATGGCGGCCACGTGGGGGGCGACGAAGGCGAGGGCCTCGGCGTCGAGGGTGATGGCGTGGATCTTGCGGGCGAAGTCGTCCACCCGGAGGCCGCTGGCGAACCGGGCCGACCCGAACGTGGGCAGCACGTGGCTGGGGCCGGCCAGGTAGTCCCCCACCGCCGCCGGCGCGAACGGGCCGCAGAACACCACGCCGGCGTTGCGCACCAAGGGCAGGAGCTCGTGGGCGCGCGCCACCATCAGCTCCAGGTGCTCGGGAGCGATGGCGTTGGCCACCGCCACCGCCTGCTCGGGGCCGTCGACGACCACCGCGTACCCGCCCTGGCGCAGGGTGGCCTCGATGTCCTCCCGCCGCGGCGCGGCCGCGACCAGCCGCTCGACGGCGGCGGTGACCGCGTCGGCCACCCCGTCCGACCAGGTCACGAGCCACGCCAGCCCGTCCGGCCCGTGCTCGGCCTGGACGACCACGTCGATGGCGGCGCAGTCCACCGGCGCGGTCTCGTCGGCCACCACCACCACCTCGGACGGGCCGGCGAAGGCGGCGGGCACGCCCACGACCCCCTCACCGGCCACCTCCCGCTGGGCCAGGGCGACGTACACGTTGCCGGGGCCGACGATCACGTCCACCGGCCGGACCGACTCGGTGCCGTAGGCGAGGGCGGCGATGGCCTGCGCGCCGCCCATGCGGTACACCTCGTCCACCCCGGCCAGAGCGGCGGCGGCCAGGGTGACCCCCGGCACGAAACCGTCGGGGCCGGGGGGCACGCAGAGCACCACCTCGGGCACGCCCGCCACCCGGGCCGGCACCGCGGTCATCAGCACGGTGGACGGGTAGCGGGCCCGGCCGCCGGGGACGTAGCAGCCCGCCCGGGCCACCGGCCGCCACAGCTCCCGGATGACGACCCCGTCCCGCTCGTGCTCGGACTCGGGCCGGAGCTGGGTCCGGTGGTGGGCCTCGATGGCGTCCCGGGCCGCGGCCAGGGCCTCCCGCAGGGGCGCGGGCAGCGCCTCGAGCGCGGCGGCGATGTCCTGCCCGGGGACCCGCAGGTCGTCGACCGCGACCCGGTCGAACCGCTCGGTGTACTCCCGCACCGCGGCGTCGCCCCGCCGGCGAACCTCGGCGAGCACGGCCCGCACCACCTCCACCGGCCGGGCCTCTTCCCAGGCGCCGCCGAGGCTCGGGCGGGGCAGGCCCGCGGCCGGGTCGGCGCTGCCTCGCAGGTCGAGTCGGGTGAGCAACATCACCCAGATCGTAGGTGGCGGCGCCGCGTCGCCGGCGCCGATATAGGCCGCCGGCGAGCGTAGGCTGAGCCGCCCATGTGCTCCGTCTGCTTCACCGGCGCCCAGACCGTACCGGTCGCGGTGGTGCTCGGGCGAGCGTGGTACGTCAAGCGCCGCTCAGCTCGCGCGGCTCCACAGGGGACGGCCTACGTAACGCCACATGAGCCAGACCGCGAGCGCCCACAGGGCCGCTCCCCGGAGCGTGTTGGCGAGGAGCTCCCCCAGGCTGCCGGCGTTGGCGGACACCTTTTCGACCCATGACGGGCCGCCCCAGCTCCAGTCCAGGCGCTGCACGCCGCGCTCGGGGTTGAGGAACCGGGCCCAACCGAACCAGGCGAAGATCCGGCAGGCGCCGTAGACGAAGTACGACCGGTACATGGCGAGCAGGGCCCGGTCGGACAGGCCCAGCTTGCGCCGCATCCACCCCCACGCGGGGTCGTTGGGCACGACCGTGCCGAGGAAGAACTTACGGCTGAAGACCCCGAAACCGGTGAGCGCCATGCAGAGCCAGAAGAAGTCCCAGACCCCGCCCAAACTCGAGTAGTAGGCGGCGGCGTCGCCGTAGCGGCCCGCCTGGGCCGCGTACGCCCACATCCCCGTCGAGTAGTGCTGGGTGGTGAAGGGGAAGAACACCATGGTCCCGACGCTGTCGAACATGTCGGTCAGGACGTGGGCCCACTGGCCGAGGAGCAATCCCAGCCACCAGGCTCGGTTCCGCCAGAGGGCGAGCACGACGAGGGCCACGATCAAGCCGAACAGCAGGGAATGGGTGAACCCGACGCCCGGCCAGCCCCGGTGGTACTTGTAGGGCGTCTCCGCCTTGATCAGGGTCAGGCTCCCGATCTGCAGCCCGTACACCGGCAGCTTGGTGAACAGGTCGGGCAGCAGGCCGCCGAGCAGGATTGCCAGGTAGGACACCTTCTGCTTGGTGTGCTTCTGGATGAAGTACGACTCGAGTTCGTGGGCGGCCCAGCTCATCCCATGGGCCCTCGCCGCTTGTCCAGCCACGCCCCCACCAGCGCCACCGTCACGACGACGATGGCCGGCCCCGAGATCCAGTTGAGGATGGGCGTACGGAAGACGGCCCCGCCCACCACGAGGATGACCACCGCGACGATGTAGCCGGCCGCTTCGCGCCCCATGGCCGTCAGTGGATGCGCACCAGGCGCAGGACGTCGGTCGTGGGGACAGGCTCGTCGGGGGCCCCGGCGAGCACCGCGACCACGTCGTCGGTCTTGACGATGTAGCCGGCCGCTTCGCGCCCCATGGCCGTCAGTGGATGCGCACCAGGCGCAGGACGTCGGTCGTGGGAACGGGCTCGTCGGGGGCCCCGGCGAGCACCGCGACCACGTCGTCGGTCTTGACGAAGCCCCGCTCCGCCGCCTCCTTCACGGCGAACCAGACGATGTCGTCGGTCGTCGCGTGGGTCTCCACCAGCATCGGGGTGATGCCCCACGCGACCGAGAGCTGGCGGGCGGTCCGCAACGACGGTGTGGCCGCCACCACCGGCACGGTCGGCCGGAAGCGGGAGATGGCCCGGGCGGTGGCGCCGGTGTTGGTGCAGGCGATGATGGCCGTCGCCTCGGCCTCGGCGGCGGCGCGCCAGGCCGCCGCCGAGATGGCGGCGGTGATGCGCACCTTGGCGGGCGCGCCGCGCGTCTCGGTGATCTGCTGGCGGCCGAGCGCCTGCCCCCAGCCCAGGTAGTCGAACTCCTCCTCGGCCCGGGCGGCGATCCGGGCCATGGTGCGCACGGCGTTCACGGGGTCGTGGCCGATGGCGGTCTCGCCCGAGAGCATGAGGGCGCTGGTGCCGTCGAACACCGCGTTGGCTACGTCGCTGACCTCGGCCCGGGTCGGGGCCGGCGACTGCACCATCGACTCCAGCATCTGGGTGGCGGTGATGACCGGGCGGCCGAAGGCCACCGTGGAGTGGATGATGCGCTTCTGGTAGTGGGGCACGTCCTCCAGGGCGCAGCGGACGCCGAGGTCGCCACGCGCCACCATCACCGCGTCGGCCGCGGCGATGACGTCGTCCATGCGGTCGACCGCGTCCTGGGTCTCGATCTTGGCCACGAGCATGGGCGCGTCGGGGCCGGCGGCGGCCCGCACCACGTCCACATCGGCGGGCGACCGGACGAAGGAGATCGCCACCGCGTCGACGCCCGCCGCCACCACCGCCTCGAGCATGCGGAGGTCGTCCGCCGTGGGCGTGGCGGCCGTCGCCCGGCTGGAGGGGAAGACCACGCCGGGGCGGCCCCGCACGTTCCCGCCCGTCACCACCCGCGCCGCCACCCGGTCGGCATGGACCGACTCGACCGCAAAGGTGATGAGGCCGTCGCCCAGCGCCACCCGGTCCCCCACCTCGACGTCGTCGAGCAGTGAGGGGTGATCGACGGCGATGCGCCGCCAGTCGCTCCCCGGCGCCCGGCCCGCGCCGCCGCCCGCGCCCGCGGCGACGAGCTCGGTCAGATCGCCCTCCACGAAGTAGGTCCCCTTCTCGGGGAAGGGCGCCGCTCGCACCTTGGGGCCGGGGAGGTCGGCCAGGATGCCCACGTTGGCGCCCGCCGCCTCGGCCGTCGCCCGCACCCGCTTGATCCGCGTCAGGGTCTCCTCCACCGGTCCGTGCGCCAACGACAGGCGCGCCATGTTCATCCCCGCGTCGATCAGTTGGCGCAGGCAGGCCGAACCCTCCGACGCGGGGCCGATGGTGGCCACGATCTTGGTGCGCCGCTCCCTCACCGCCGCCTCCCCCTCCTCCCGACCGAACTGGCCTGCAATATGCGCGACATCGGCGTGTTTGTGCAGGCCGGTTCGGTGCGGGGGAAGGACGTCACCCCAGCAACGCCGTCACGATGGGGTCGCCCGCCAGCACCGCGATCACCGCGCCGGCGGCGAGGAAGGGGCCGAAGGGGACGCTGTCGGTGCGCTTCCGCAGGCGGAGGGCGACGAGGAGGACGCCGATGAAGGCGCCGAGCAGGAAGCCCGTGAACAGGCCGACCAGCACGTGGCCGTAGCCGAGCCACCCCAGGAACAAGCCGAGGATGAACGAGAGCCGCACGTCGCCGAAGCCCATGCCGCCGGGCGAGATGAGGTGGATGACGAGGAGGGCGGCCCACGCCGCCGCCGCGCCGACCAGGGCCCGCACCAGCCGGCCGCCGTCGTGCTCGGCCACGGCGGCGACGGCCAGGAGCGGGACCGACACGAAGATCGTCGGGTAGACGATGCGGTTGGGGATGATCTGGAGCTTGAGGTCGATGACGCTGATGGCCAGCAGGGAGGCGAAGAAGACCAGGTAGGCGGGCAGGGCGGCGTCGGCGCCGAAGCGGGCCGCGCCGGCCGCGAACAGGACTCCGTTCGCCAGCGGGACCAGCCACGGGCCCCGTATGGGCACCGGCCACAAGGGCAACTTGTCGGGCGCCCGCACGATCACCACGTTGAGGAACAGACCGACGGCGAGGCCCAGGAGGCCGCACGCCGCGGCGCCGGCGACGATCACCGGCGGGCCAGCTCGTCGAGAGCGGCCGCCGACATGACGGCCACCGGCGGGTCGACGCCCGTCCACATCCGGAAGGCGATGGCCGCCTGGTGGACCAGCATGCCGAGACCGTTGGTCGCCACCGCGCCCTGCGCCCGGGCCCGGTCGATGAGCGGCGTGATGGCCGGGTTGGGCACCAGGTCGACGACCAGTTGGCCCGGGCCCAGGTGCACCGGGTCGACCGGGAGGGCGTCCTCGGCGCCGCCCCCGGCCATGCCCACCGGCGTGGCGTTGACGATCAGGTCCGCCTCCCCCGCCTCGGCCGGGACCCCCACCCGGGCGCACCCCGGCGCCAGCGCGACGACCGCCTCGGCCCGCTCCCGCGTCCGGTTGGCCACGACCACTTCGGCCGCGCCGGCGTCGGCCAGGGCCCGCACCACGGCCCGGGCCGCCCCGCCCGCGCCGATCACCAGGCAGCGCTTAGTGGCCACGTCGAAGCCCTCGTCGTCCCGCAGGGCGCGCAGGAAGCCGGGGCCGTCGGTGTTCTCCCCCCGCAGCGCCCCCCCCGCTTCGAGCACGACGGTGTTCACTGCGCCCAGCGCGCCGGCGAGCGTCGACCGGCGGTCGACGGCGGCCGCGGCCGCCTCCTTGTGGGGGATGGTGACCGACAGGCCGGCGATGCCCAGGGCCCGCATGCCGGCGAGCGCGTCGACCACGCGCCCGGGCGCCACGTCGAAGGCGAGGTACACCCAGTCGAGCCCGAGGGCCTCGAACGCGGCGTTGTGCATCGCGGGCGAGAGTGAGTGGCCGACGGGATGTCCGATGACGGCGGCGAGCCGCCGCGTTGGCTCGGTCAGCTTCGCATCACCGCATCACCGCATCACCCGGCGAGACCCTTGCGCCGCGCCTCCGCCAGGAAGCGGTTGAACTCGGCGTTGGTGGTGGCGAAGGCGTGCTTGCCGTTCTCCTCGATGAGGACGTAGTAGATCCACGTGCCTGGGCTGGGCGACAGGGCCGCTTCCAGCGACGCCCGGCCGGGGCTGGCGATGGGCCCGGGCGGCAGCCCGTCGATCTGGTAGGTGTTGTAGGGCGAGTCGATCTCCCGGTCGGAGAAGAGGACGAAGTCCTGCGGCTTGCCCAGGGCGTACAGCACGGTGGCGTCGATCTGCAACCGCATGGGGACGGCCAGGCGGTTGTAGATCACCCGGGCGATCGGGCCCCTGTCCTCGGGGACCTTGGCCTCCCGCTCGATCATGGAGGCGATGACCACCGCCTCGTAGGGCGTGACCTTGAGCCGGGGCGCGGCGCGGGCGATGTCCAGCTCGGTGACGGTGCGATCGAACTCCTCGACCAGGCGCCGGAGGATGGCCGCCTCATCGTCGCCCTCCCGGAAGTGGTACGTCTCCGGCAGCATCAGGCCTTCGAGGCTGCGGACGTTCTCCGGTTGGTAGCGCGAGCGGATCTCGCCGCTCTCCGCGACTTGCAGGAACCGCTCGGCCGAGCGGCCCGGCAGCTCGCCGACCTTGGCCGCCACCTCCTTGATGGTGAGCCCCTCGGGGACGGTGAGGACCACCGGCGCCTCGGCGGAGCGGGCGCCGCCGCCCAGGACCCTGAGGACCTCGCCCATGCTCTCCTTCTTGCGCAGCGTGTAGTCCCCGGCCTCGACCGGGTCGGCGCCGTTGAGCTTGACGTACAGGCGGAACACGCGGGCGCTGGTGATGACGCCCTTCTCCTCGAGGATGTCGCCGATCTCGCCGATCGACACGCCCTGCTCGACCCGCAGCTCCACCGCCGCGCCGGGCTCGCCCGGCGGGTTGATCTGGCGCTGCAGCCAGATGAACGCCGCCCCCGCCACCAGGAGCAGGGCCAGGAAGCCGCCGAGGATGATGAGCGGCCAGCGCACCCCCTCCCGGTAGTCCCGGTCGTCGTCGTCGATGTTGTACGGGGCGATCACGCTCATGCGGGCTCCATTCCTGGCCCCCTTGAGGCGGGCGCCGCGGGGGCGGCGCGCTGCCTGTCGAGCCAGCTCTGAAGAAGGATGGTGGCCGCCGCCTGGTCGACAACCCGGCGGCGGTCGGGGCGGCGCGCGCCGGCCGCCTGGAGGCCCCGGTGCGCGGTGACGGTGGAGAAGCGCTCGTCGACCAGCTCGACGGGGACGTCGAGGAGCCGGCGCAAGGCGGCGGCGTCAGCCTCGGCGCGCTGAGCGGCCGGGCCGCGCGTGCCGTCGAGGGAGAGGGGCAGGCCCACGATCACCCGCTCCGGTTCGAGCTCGGCGATGACGGCGACGAGCGCCTGCCAGTCCGCGGTGCGCTCGACCACGCCGTGGCCGACGGCCACCGTGCCGGCGCGGTCGCTCACCGCCACCCCGATCCGCCGTTCCCCGAGGTCGAGCCCGACTGCCCTCATGCCGACCGTTGGCCTCACGCCGAGGCGGGCCTCGCCAGGGCCAAGGCGTCATCCAGCTTGCTCGGGTCGCGGCCGCCCGCCACCGAGACGTCGGGGTTGCGGCCGGCGCCGCCGCCCACCGCCTTGGCCGGGCCGGCCAGCAGCTCGCCGGCGTTCATGCCGCTGCCGGGCGTGACCGCCGCGACCAGGGCCACGCCGCCCGCCGCCGGCGCACTGCCGAGCACGACGGCGCGGATCCCGGGCAGGTCGCGCACCGCCAGGGCCAGGCTGCGCACGTCGTCGCGGTCCATGGGCGAGACGTTGGCGATGACGACGCCCTCCTGGGCGGCGGCGGCCAGCTCCCGCGAGCGGCCGACGGCCGACTCCTTGCGGGACGCGGCGAACTGGTCCTGCAAGGCCCGGTACTCGGCGTGCAGCTTCTCGACGGCCTCCACCACCTCGGCGGGGGTGACCCGCAGGGTCCGCGCGATGTGGCCGAGGGCCTGCTCGTCGGCGGTGACGCGATCCAGGCTCGCCACCCCGGTCAGCGCCTCGACCCGCCGCAGGTTGGAGCCGATAGACCCCTCCGAGAGCAGCCGGATCGGGCCCACGGCGCCGGTGGCGCCCACGTGGGTGCCGCCGCACAGCTCGATGGAGCGCTGGCCCGCCTCGACCACCCGCACGATGTCGCCGTACTTCTCCCCGAACAGGGCGATGGCGCCGAGCTTGCGGGCTTCGTCCTGGGTCGTCTCGTAGGCCCGCACCGGGTCGTTGGCGAGGACCTCGGCGTTGGCCAGGCGCTGGACCTCGGCCAGCTCGTCGGGGCCGACCTGGCTGAAGTGGCTGAAGTCGAACCGCAGCCGCTCGGGGGCGACCAGCGAGCCGTGCTGGTGGACGTGCGAGCCGAGCACGGCGCGGAACGCCCAGTGCAGCAGGTGGGTGGCGCTGTGGTTGCGGCGGATCGAGGCGCGGCGCTCGACGTCGACGGTGGCCTGCGCCTCCTGGGCCGGGAGCAGGCGGCCCTCCAGCGCCTCGACCCGGTGGCGGTGCAGCCCGGGGGCGGCGAAGGTGGTGTCGAGCACCCGGGCCACGCCCGTCTCGGTGCGGATCAGACCCGTGTCGCCCACCTGGCCGCCCGACTCGGCGTAGAAGGGGGTGCGGTCGAGGAACAGCTCCATCCCGTCGCCGATGCCGTCGCCGATGCCGTCGCCGATGCCGCCGCCTATGCCGTCGTGGACGGCGAGCACCCGGGCCGAGCTCTCGTGCTCGACGTAGCCGGTGAACTCGGTGGGGCCGAACTGCTCCACCAGCTCGCGGTAGGCGTCGAGCCGCCCCGAGCCCGCGCCGCCCGCGGCGCCTTGGGCGGCCCGGGCGCGGGTGCGCTGCTCGGCCATCGCCGCGTCGAACCCGGCCACGTCCACGTCCCGGCCCCGCTCGGCGGCGATCTCAAGGGTCAGCTCCAGCGGGAAGCCGTAGGTGTCGTGCAGCTTGAAGGCGACCTCGCCGGCCAGGGCGCCGTCGCCGCCGCGGCCGCTCAGGGCGCCGTCGAGCATGGCCGAACCGGTCTTGAGCGTCTGGCGGAAGCGCTCCTCCTCCCGGGTGACGACGTCGAGCACGAAGTCCCGGTTCTTCACCAGCTCGGGGTAGGCGGCGCCGCTCACGTCGATGGCCCCGTCGGCCATGGCCGGGAGGACGAGCGACTCGACGCCGATCCCGTACGCCTGGCGGATGGCCCGGCGCATGATCCGCCGCAGCACGTAGCCCCGGTCCTCGTTGGACGGCCACACGCCGTCGTTGATGAGGAAGGCTGCGCTGCGGGCGTGGTCGGCCAGCACCCGCAGGACCACGTCGTCCTTGGGGTCGGCGCCGTAGCGGCGCCCGGTGGCGCGCTCGGCCGCCTCCACGATCCGCCGCAGCTCGTCGGTGTCGAACGCCGAGTCGACGCCCTGGAGGACGGCGAGCGTGCGCTCCAGGCCCGCGCCGGTGTCGATGATCTTGTTGGGCAGCTCGGTCAGGGACCCGTCCTCGCCCAGGTCGTACTGCATGAAGACGAGGTTCCAGATCTCGAGATAGCGGGCCTCGCCGCCGTAGGCGGGGCCGCCCGCGTCGCCATACTCGGCGCCCATGTCGTAGTAGATCTCCGAGTCCGGGCCCGCCGGGCCGGCCTGGCCCATGTCCCAGAAGTTGTCCTCCCCCATGCGCTGGATGCGTTCGGGGGGGACGCCGATCTGGTCGCGCCAGATCTCCTCGGCGGGGTCGTCGGCCTCGTGCACGGTGATCCACAGCCGCTCGCCGTCGAGCCCGTACACCTCGGTGAGCAGCTCCCACGCGTAGGCGATGGCCCGGTCCTTGAAGTAGTCCCCGAAGCTGAAGTTGCCGAGCATCTCGAAGAAGGACAGGTGGCTGCCGTCGGTCCCCACGGTGTTGATGTCGTCGTGCTTGCCCTTGACTCTGACGCACTTCTGGATCGAGGTCGCCCGGGGCGGGTCGGGGATCGGATCCTCGCCCAGGATGACGGGGAGGAACTGGTTCATCCCCGCGTTGGCGAACATCGGCGCCTTGGGGTGGTGGGGGATGAGCGACATCGACGGGTAGCGCCTGTGGCCCCGCTCGACGAAGAAGTCGGTGAAGGCACGGCGAAGCTCGAGGGCGGTCATGGCCATGGCTCAGGCCAGCCTACGCGCGCGTTCTGGCCTCGCTACCGGCGGTGCGCCCGCAGCGACGCCTCGCGCTCCCGCATCGCCGCCCGGCCCTCCCTCGCGGCGGCCAGGACGTCGGCGCCGAGCGCCTTCGCCGAGGCGGTGGCCCGCCGGGCCGCCTGCTCGGGGTGGTACCGCTCGATCTTCCGGCGCAGCCGGCGCCGGGCGTAGACCGAACTCCCGAGGCCCACGCCCGTGCCGATGGTGAACCAGATCGTGCGCTTGAACACCCGCTCGTCCTCAGTGGGCGGCGCGCCGGCGGAGGAAGCCGCGGTAGGCGCGGGCGATGCCGGCGCCCGCCGACAGGGCCTTCACCACCGGGTTGGAGACGGCGTTGTAGGCGACCCGGGCGGCCGAGTCCATGGCCGCCGAGATGGAGTCGGCGGTGTCGAGCAGGGTGTCGACGCGGGCCACGTCGGCGGCGTTCTGCTGGATCGACGCGTGCATGTCGGCGATCAGCGGGAGCGTGTGCTCGGTGATCGTCTCCACCGACCGTTTGCACACCGCGATGGCCCGGATGGCGTAGGCCATGGTGAACAGCAGGCCCACCACCACCACGGCCGTGCCCATCACCAGCGCGCCGGCGGCCAGCTGGCCGGCGCTCACCCTTCGGGCTCCTGGCGCCTCATACGATCACCTACCTCCCGTTCGAACCCACGGTCCGACGGCTCGTAGTAAACCCGGTCGGCGACCTCAGGGGGGCGATACTCCTGGCGAGCCCACCCACGGGGGTCGTCGTGAGGGTACTCGTACCCCTCGCCGTGCCCGAGCTCGCGGGCGCCCCCGTACGATCTGTCCCGCAGGTGGACGGGCACCGCGCCGGCGGGCCGGTCCCGCACGTCGGCCTGGGCCTTCCACAGCCCGGCGGCGGTGCGGTTCGACTTGGGGGGGGTGGCGAGGTGGACGGCCGCCTGGGCCAGATTGAACTGGGCCTTGCGCAGCCCCACGAACCGACCCCCGGGCCGCGGCGTCGGCTACGACCAGGGCCATCGGGTCGGCCATGCCGACGTCCTCCGAGGCCAGGACCACCATCCGGCGGGCGACGTAGCGGGCGTCCTCGCCCGCCTCCAGCATGCGGGCGAGCCAGTACAGGGCGGCGTCGGCGTCGGACCCCCGCAGGGACTTGATGAACGCCGAGATGGTGTCGTATCGCTCATCCCGCTCGTAGCGGATGGCCCGGGCGTCGAGGGCGGCCGCGGCGTCGGCCAGTTGCACGCCGGGCGCGCCGCGCCCGGCGGCGAGGGCGGCGGCCACCTCCAGGGCGTTGAGGTGATGCGGGCGTCGCCGTCGGCCCGGTTGCCGAAATGGTCCGAGCGTCGTCCTCGGCCTTGGCGCCGAGGGCGTCGAGGCCGCGCTGGAGGACGGTGCGGACGGCCGCCGCCGGCAACGGGTCGAGGCGGAACAGCAGAGAACGGGACAGGAGCGGGGAGTTGACCTCGAAGTAGGGGTTCTCGGTGGTGGCGCCGATCAGCACCAGCACGCCCTCTTCGACCCACGGGAGCAACGCGTCCTGCTGGGTGCGGTTGAAGCGGTGCACCTCGTCGAGGAACAGCTCGGCCTCCAATCCGAGGCTCGTTTCCGCAGGTGACTACGTTGACAAGCGTCCCGTACATGTACGTGACGTGGTCTGTTGGGGTCGAAATCTGGTCGTTAGCCGTCCTCCTCCGGGAACAACGTTCCAACAATCGACGCTCCCTGGGCAAGCGCCTCTCGGCGCTTCAGAGCTACATGGGCGATCCGCCGGTGCTCTCGGGATATGACAGCTCGAAGATCACCGGACCCGGCCATGACGGCTTCCAGACCCACTTTGTGAAGCGTGGATGCCAGCACCTTCGCCCACTGGAGAACGGTGGCCACGGTCTCGCTGGTCAGGGGCCCGCCGTGCGCAGCAGCATTGCGACAGCGGAGCCCTCTCGCGCAGAGCAGTTGATACTCTGCCGAGCGCCTCACGAGATGCTGGGCGAGGATCGGGCCACTCGCCAGCTCCCCCTGAAGGGTCGCCAGCTGGCGGCCCACACCGGTGCCCACCGGATAGAGGGCGACGAGTGCCGGGAGGTTCTCACAAACCGCCTGGAGGTTTAGTTCGTTTGTCGTGCCAGCCAGGTTCTCGGTCATCTTTGCGCGAACACGGTTCAGCTCGTCTTCGTCCTGCACTTCACGTGGAGTTACTGGTGGCCATAGGGCCCTGGCCGCGATCTTGAAGATGTCGCCACGGAGGGCTTCCTCGGCCCAAGCGGCGTCGAACGAGTTCCAAGGTGTGGCGGGAGCGTCCGCCCAGCCCGTTGCGACCTCGGCAACTCCCACGGTCAGTAGGAGTCTGCTCGCGGGATCCAGAGCCTCGTTCCGGGCCGAAAGAAGGCGACGTGCCGCGTCAACGACGCTGGTAAGGAGCGGAGCGGTGACGGGCAGGTGGCTTCCGAGCTGTCGCCCCAGTGACTCGAGCCTCGGGCCGGTCGGGTCGGCCTGCCACCCGAGCGGCGGCGATTGGTCCGAGCGGCCGAAGCTGGCGAAAGAGGGGGACCATCCGTCGGCGTGGAGGACGTGCCCCCTCATCGGCTGCCATTTCGGTCGGTTCAGGCCCGCGTTGACCACAGCGACGAGCGCCTCGCAGTTTGCGGCTCCGATCGCCACAGCGGTGGCCGGATTCGTGATTCCGAGATCGATCACGGCCACTACCGTGTCGTCCCCGCTAGGGAATCGCTCTGCCGATTCCGCCGGCAGGAGAGCGATCGGTCCGGCCTCCGCGATGTCGTCCACGCCGACGCGCTGTCTGGCCTCTGCCGCCGGGTAGAAGGCAATCTCGGCGGTGAGGTCTGTGCGACCACCAAGCCGGGCATGGTCGAAGCCCACGCAGACGACACACCGGGTCGAGACCGTCTCCATGGCGATCAGCTGGGCACAAAGGTCCAAACGCGCTTCCTCCGCAAGACCAGCGTCGTCGTCAGCGACGGCCAGTTCCCTGGTCCCGGAGCCTCGATTTCGCCTAGCCGAGCCCGTACCATCGTCACCTCAAGGAGACGGTCATCCAGTAGCCCGCCCAACGTGGAGGCCAACGAACGGACCGCACGCCCGGCATGCGCAGCCAGCTCCAGGAAGAGGTTGCGACGCCATGCCCATTCTGGGGCCGGCACCGATGGGTCCTGGCTTGCGGCGATGAGATCCTCCCAGGCTGCCAAGACCGCCTCGTTGCTCGCTGCCCGGAAGCTGAGGGCCTTCAGGACGACCTCAGCGTTGCTCTTGAGATCATCGGACTTCGGTCCGTCCGGCACCTTTAGCTGTTCACGGACCCGTTCGATCTCGACCGTCAGCGCCTCGCCCAAGCGGCTTGCCGGCCCGACACGATCGACCGTTGCCGCAACGTCGTCGATCACCGACTTCCAGGCCCCCGTGTGGCGCTTCGGATCGAAGGGCCGGAGGTCACGGGTCCAGGCCAGGGCGTCTTTGATGGCCGCGACGAGACCAAGCTCGGCCCCATGGTCCAGCGGTGCATCAGGCGCGTTGAGCGCATGGCAGATCTCGACGATCCACCAGGGCAGCACCTCGGACCTCAGCCACCTCATGTGGAACCCGGCCCGGGCTCCTCGGGCAGGCTCCCAGTTGCGTTGCTTGACCACTGCGCGATCTCGGCCTCGTGACCGTGATCCGACGGGTCGTAATAGCGGGTCCCGGCCAGCTCGTCGGGCAGGTAGTCCTGCTCGACCCAACCCCGGGGGTCGTCGTGGGGGTAGCGGTAGCCGACGCCGTGGCCGATGCGCTGAGCGGCCTTGTAGTGGCTGTCTCGGAGATGCGGCGGCACCGGGCCGGCCGGGCGTGAGCGGACGTCCTCCAGGGCCTTCCAGATCCCGAGCGCCGTCCGGTTGGACTTGGGGGCGGTGGCCAAGTGCACGACCGCCTGGGCGAGGCTGAGCTGGGCCTCCGGCAGGCCGACGTACTCGACGGCGTGGGCGGCGGCCGTCGCCACGACCAGGCTCATGGGGTCGGCCATCCCCACGTCCTCGCTGGCCAGGACGACAAGTCGCCGGGCGATGTAGCGGGGGTCCTCCCCCGCCACGATCATGCGGGCCAGCCAGTGCAGGCCGGCGTCGGGGTCGCTTCCGCGGATGCTCTTGATGAAGGCGCTGATGACGTCGTAGTGGTCGTCTCGGCCCCAGGTCAGCGCCCGGGTGGTGCGGGCCCGCTCGACGTCGTCGAGCGTGACCGGCCGGCCCTCCCCGGCGATGGCCAGCGCCACCTCCAGCGTCGTGAGCAGGGCGCGCCCGTCCCCGTCGACCGAGTCGACGATGACGTCGGCGGCGGGCTGCTCGATGGTCCCGCCCTCGGCGTCAAGGCCCCGTTGAAGCAGGACGGCCAGGGCCTCGCGGTCGAGAGGATCCAGGCGGAACAACGTCGACCGGCTGAGCAACGGGCCGTTGACCTCGAAGAACGGGTTCTCGGTGGTGGCGCCGACCAGTGTCAGGGTGCCGTCTTCGACGCTCGGCAGCAGCGCGTCCTGTTGCGACTTGCTGAACCGATGGACCTCGTCGAGCAGCAGGACCGTCGGGACGCCGTTCTCCGCCAGTCGCCGCCTCGCCCGCTCGGCCGCCTCACGCACGTCCTTGACGCCGGCGCTCACCGCGCTCAGGGACTCGAAGGCGGCGCCGACGCCGTCGGCCAGCAGCCGGGCGATCGTCGTCTTGCCCGTTCCCGCCGGCCCCCAGAGGATCACCGAGGTGAGCTTGCGAGCCTCGACGAGCGCCCGCAGCGCGCC
>Ga0187893_10008006_pt1 | contig 16939 bp, 9 predicted proteins | sample MA1701074metaG_FD_139574 | JGI IMG/M metagenome (GOLD analysis project Ga0187893, IMG submission 139574) | White microbial mat communities from a basaltic lava cave in the Kipuka Kanohina Cave System on the Island of Hawaii, USA - MA170107-4 metaG ...
GATCACGGTGCGATCGCCGCCGCCGGCATCTACTTCGTGCGCGCCGATCTGGCGCGGCGCACCTACGGCTCGAAGCTGCTGCTCGTTCGTTAGAACCCGCTTCCAAGCGTCGCGCGCCCGTGCACAGCAGCGGGTTGACAGTGCGTGCGACCGGCCCTTAGCGTCAGCGGTCCGCGGTGGCGCCATGCGTGCTGCGGATTGCATGCTCGATCGACTGCTGACGCGCGAAGATCAAGAACGTGTGCTCCAGCGAGTGCGCGGCGCTGCCAACGGGGGGGTCATTGCTTCCTTGTATGGGAGCAGTGCGTCTCTAGTCGCGTCTCTTTTGACCCGCGATCATCCCGGACAACACTTGATCGTCACCGCATCGCTCGACGACGCCGATGCCATGCATGCCGATCTCGCCACGCTCCTGCCCGAACGCGCCGTGCTGCTGTTTCCGGAGCAGGAGATCTTGCCCTACGATCGCAAGTCACCTTACAAAGGCATCGTCGGCCACCAAGTCGAGGTCCTGCAGCGGCTGTTGTCGGGCGAGGACTGCATCGTCGTCGTGTCGGCCAAGGGCTTGGTTTGGAAAGTCCTGCCGCCGGAGGAAGTCCGGCGCTACTCGTTGGAGTTCAAGACCGGTGACGTGGTGGACTTGGAGGAAACCACTTCCGGCTTCGCCGCCATGGGCTACTACGCGGTGCCCCGGGTCGAGTCTCCCGGCGACTTCGCGCGCAAGGGCGGCATCCTCGACGTCTTCAGCGTGTCGTATGAGAATCCGCTGCGCATCGAACTGTGGGATGACACCATCGAATCGATTCGCTTCTTCGATGCGACGACGCAGCGATCGCTTCAAGTCGTGAATGCGGCGCTGGTGCCGCCGTGTTCGCAGCTTCTCTTGACGGACGAGAACGTGAAGCGAGCGCTCGCCGCGGTCGGCGCGGCCACGCACGGCACTGCGATCGAGCGCAACAAACTGCAGGATCACATCGGCGAGCGCCTGCATTTCGACGGCATGGAACGCTACGCCGCGTACTACTCGAACCGCGCGCTGCTGACCGACTACTTGGCGCCGTCGGCGCGCATTCTGTGGGTGCGACCGGCCATGGTGGCGGCGGCGGTGCACCGGCTCGACGGCGAAATCCACCATTTGTTCGACGAATCGGTGCGCGCCGGCGAGTCGGTGCCGCGACCGGAGCTGGTGTACGCGACCCCCGCGGACGTGCTGGCCCTGGCCGAGCTGATTCCCACCACGTACCTGACCGACATGCCGCCGCCGGACGACGGCGCGCCGCTCGCGCTAGGCGACTCCGGGGCAGCGCCGCCGGCGATGGAATCCGATCGCAGGGCCGGCATCGCGGCGGATGCGCTCCTGGAGCGCGCGACGCAGGCGGAAGCGCACGGGCTGGCGTACGAACAAGTCCACGGACGCGCGATTCCACCCGAGCTACTCGAAGACATCGGCGCTCCGGCGCCGGCAGCAGCGGCGCGACGCGCGGGCCCGGCGCCGTCGCGCCCGCTCGGCGCGATCGCGAACACGGGAGCCAGCCCGGCGGTGGCGCTGCCGCTCGTTCACCTCGACGTGCAAGCTGCGATGCCGTTCGCCGGCAACACCACCGCGCTGCAGCGCGATCTGACTTCCCGCCTGCTCCAGGGCCAGCGCATTCACATCTTCTGCGACAACCAGGGTCAAGCCGATCGCCTGCGCGAGTTGCTGGACGAAGTGGCCGACCAAGTCGACTTCCCGGTCGGCGAATTGCAGAGCGGGTTCGTGCTCGACGGACGGCTGGTCGTGCTCACCGACCGCGAGATCTTCCACCGCTATCGCAAACGCCAGCGCCGCCGGAAATACCGCACCGGCCAGGGCCGGTCGGCCTATCAGGATCTCGCGACCGGTGACTTCGTCGTGCACGTGAACTACGGCATCGCGCGCTATCTCGGCATTCGCAGCATCGAAGTCGAGGGCAATCACATGGATTGCCTCGAGCTGTACTTCGCCGACGGCGACAAGATCTTCGTGACCGTGGACCAGATCAACATGGTGGAGAAGTACGTCGGCAAAGAAGGCGTGCCGCCGCCGCTCACGAAATTGGGCGGCACGTCGTGGGCGCGGGCCAAGGCGAAGGCGAAAAACGCCATCAACGACATGGCGGACGAATTGCTGGCGCTGGCCGCGGTGCGCCAGTCGCGACAAGGCCACGCATTCGCGCCAGACGACCACCTGCTGAAGGAACTCGAGGCGTCGTTCATCTACGACGAGACACCGGACCAGTTGACCGCCATCGCCGACGTCAAGCGCGACATGGAGGAGGCGCGGCCCATGGATCGCTTGCTGTGCGGCGACGTCGGGTACGGCAAGACCGAGGTCGCGATCCGCGCCGCGTTCAAGGCGGTGCAAGACGGCAAGCAGGTCGCGGTGCTGGTGCCGACCACGATCCTGGCGCACCAACACCTGACGACGTTCCGCGAACGCTTCGCCGACTTCCCGGTGGAAGTCGAGATGCTTTCGCGGCTGCGGAACGCCAAGGAGGCGCGCGCCATCCTCGAGCGGTTGGCCGGCGGCCGACTCGACGTCGTCATCGGCACGCACCGGCTGCTGTCGAAGGACGTGCAGTTCAAGTCGCTGGGGCTCGTCGTAGTTGACGAAGAACATCGCTTCGGCGTCGCGCACAAGGAAAAGCTCAAGATGCTGAAGCAAACCGTGGACGTCCTCAGCATGACCGCGACGCCGATCCCGCGCACGCTCAACATGGCGCTCGCGGGCCTGCGCGACATGTCGCTCATCAACACCGCGCCGCGCGATCGCCTGCCGGTGCAGACCGAGATCCTTCCATTCGACGAAGAAACCATCACCGACGCCATCCTGCGAGAGCTGGATCGCGGCGGGCAGGTGTATTTCGTGCACAACCGCGTCGAGAGCATCGACGCGATGTCGGCCTACATTCGGCGGCTGGTTCCGTCGGCGCGCATCGGCATCGGCCACGGTCAGATGGACGAACACGTGCTGGAAAAGGTCATGCTCGACTTCATCGAGGCCAGGCACGACGTCCTGGTTTCCACGATGATCATCGAGAGCGGCCTCGACATCCCGAACGTGAACACGCTGTTGGTCAACCGCTCCGACCGCATGGGGCTGGCGCAGCTCTATCAGTTGCGCGGGCGTGTCGGACGCTCGGCGCACAAGGCGTACGCGTATTTCATGGTGCCGCGCGGCGGCCAGACCACGGACTTGGCGCGCAAGCGGCTCGGTGTGCTGCAGGAATTCGAATCGCTGGGGTCGGGTCTCAAGGTGGCGATGCGCGATCTCGAAATCCGCGGCGCCGGCAACATCCTGGGACAGGCTCAGCATGGCCACCTGATCGCGGTGGGGTTCGATCTCTATTGCAAGCTGCTCGAGCAAACGGTGGCGGAACTGCAAGGCAAGGAGCTGGCGGAGGAAGTCGCGGTGCGCGTCGAGGTGGACGTCGACTACCTCATTCCCGAGACCTACGTACCCGATCCGGAAGAGAAGATGTCGTTCTACAAGCGACTCGCCGCGATGCCAGAAGCGGCGGAGATCGCGGCGTTGCGCGAGGAACTGGTGGATCGCTACGGCCCGATGCCGGAGGAAGCTGCGGCGCTGCTGCAAGTGGCCGAACTGCGCCTGTCGGCGTGGCACGCGGGACTCGATCGCGTGCGGGTTCGCGCCGGTCGCGCCGACCTCTGGTTGCGTGGCGGCCGCACGCTGAATCGCGCCACCATCGAATCGCTGGTGCGTTCGGTGCCGAACAAGCTGGCTTTCGACGCGGCACGCGGCTTCAAGATCATGGTTCACCTCCGGGAAGGCGATCAGCTGGCGCAGGTTGCCGCAGTCGTGGAGCAGTTCGCGGCGACGGTGACCGTCTAGCGACCGCCCCCGGCGCGGCCCAACGAGGCGTTGGCGGGCCGGGCGGGCTCCTCCTATGATTGGCGTCCGTTCGAGGCGGCGTCCGAGGGCGCCGCCGGTCGGGTCCCGCCGTTCGGCCGACCCCAGGGAAACGTCATATGAGGCAGTGGCCCGGCACCGGAGCCGGCTCCCGTTTCGGCCGGGCCTCGCATCGCAAAGGAGCATCGAAATGACCTCCATTCAGCGCGCGCTCGCTTTCGCGCTGTGTGCAACGGCGGCGGTCGCACCCGCATGCAACGAAAGAGCTGCCGACGATGATCGCGGGGGCGAATCCAGCCAGCGCAAGACCGAGGTGGTTGCCACCGTCGGAGGCCGCCCGGTGACCCTCGGCTACTACGAGCAGCGGCTCACCAAGATGGAGCGACGCTTCCTTCCCGACACGCTCGATATCGCGGGTAAGCGCAAGTTCCTCGACTTCATCATCAACAAAGAATTGATGGCGATCCGTGCCGAGGAACTGAAGCTCGGCGATGATCCGATGGTTCTCAACAATTTGAAGATCCTCGAGGACAATTTGGTGAGCAACAATGCGGTGGAGGAGGTCGTCAAAGGCAAGCTCGAGGTCAGCGAAGCCGAAATCGACGCCTTCGAAGTGAAGAAGCTCCAGAAAGCGATGGTGAAGCAGCTTGCCGTCAAGACTCGGGCGGAAGCCGAAGAGATTCGGCAGCGGCTGAAGGCAGGTGCCGACTTCGACGCCGTGGCGCGTGCGGTCAGCACCATGCCCAAAGTGGCGGCCAACGGCGATTCGATTCCCGATGCCATGCGCATCAACATGGAAGTGCAATTCGGCGACGCCATCATTCCGGTGGAAGAGGCGGTGTTTTCGACCCCGGTAGGGGAAGTCTCCGAGCCGGTCCAGACCGGCTACGGCTGGCAGTTGTACAAGCCGATGACCGTGAAGGAAGCGGGACGCACCCCTCTCGACGCGGAGAGCCGCCGCCGCATCGGCGTGCAGATTCAATTGCGCCGAAAACGCCGGCTGGTCGAAGACTACTACGAGGGCATTCTGAAGGACCACAAGTTCAAGCTCGACGAAAACACGCTGGCGATGCTGTACGACAAGCTGCCGAAGGACTTGTCCCCGGAGCAGGCGCCGGATCCGAAAAAGGAAGAGAAGCCGATTCTGGCGCTGTCGCACGCGGACCGCGCCCAGTTCTTGTTCGAAGTCGACGGCAAGCAATACACCGCGGGAGATTTTTCCGATCGATACGACGAGACGAACTGGTTCGAGCGTCCCAAACGAGTGACCGGAGCGGTGGGGATCCGCTACTGGATCCGCGATCGCTGGTTGAAGCCGCTGCATCTCGAACGGGCGCGACGCGACGGCATCCACCAGCTGCCGGCCGTAGCGGACGAGATGAAGTTGCGCCGCGAGCAGATGATGGTCAACTTGCTGCACCAGAATCTGGTGGGCGCCGAAGCGCCGGAACCGAACGACACCGAGCTGGAAGTTTTTTACGAGCAGCACAAGGCGGTCTACGTCGAAGGCGAACGACGCCGATGCAACCTCATCGTCAATCCGCAAGAGCGCGTCGTACGCCGTGCCGCCGACGAGATCAAAGGCGGCAAGGACTTCGTGCAGGTGGCGATCGCATACAATGAAAATGCGGCGTCGCCGGAACAAGTGAAGACGGAGGAATTCGATCGCAACGCCGAGAAGTTCGAAGCGATCGCGCCGGCGGCGTTCGGCCTGCAGAAAATCGGCGATTACACCGAGCCTTTCAAGATTTCCACCATGTGGGTGATGTTGCAGCTCGACGCCATCATTCCGGAACGGCAGATCCCGCTCGCCGAGATTCCGGAGAACGTCGCGACCGACTGGCAGAACCAGTGGCGCGAGAACAAGCTGAACGAACTGCTGGTCGAGTGGAAGGCCAAGGTCCCGATCCAGGTGAACGAAAAAGTGTTGAAGAAAGCCGAGGTGCGGCGCGAGGACGTGTTCGTGCCAGGGCGAGCGGTGACGCCGGCTGCGGCGACGAACTGAGCGTGCTGAACGTGCAGCGTGCTTCACCGGAGGTGCGGATGCGAGGGCTGGTGCGCGTCGTGATCGCGGGCGCGACGGCGCTCCTGGCGGGATGCGGGCGCGGCGGGGACCAGGCGACGACGGGCAAGCCGGCCGCTCTCGGTGCAGGCGTCGTCGCGCAGGTCGGCGACGCGCAACTGACCGACGCCGATCTCGCGCGCATGATTCCTCCCGAGATCCGCGACGCGGTGACCGGACCCGAGATCCGCGCCATCGTGGATCGGTGGGTGCAGACGGAGGTCCTGTACCAGATGGCGGTCGCCAACGGCATCGAGAAGGATGCCGAGGTCGCGGCGCGACTCCGAGACTTGCGACGGGATCAGATGGCGCAGGAAGTCTTGCAGCGCGAGTTGGATACGCGGGTACGCGTCGGCAGCGAAGAAATCCAGGCCTACTACCGTGAGCACCTCGACGAGTACACCCAGGAAGCGCACCTCAAGCACATCCTGGTGAACACGCGGCAAGAAGCCGACGCGATCTTGTCGCAACTGCGCGCCGGAACGCCGTTCGAGACGTTGGCGCAACAACGTTCGGTCGATACCACGGCGGGACGCGGCGGCGATCTCGGTTTCCTCAGCAAGGACGAGATGAATCCGGCCTTCAGCCCAGTCGTGTTCGGCATGCAGCCGGGCGAGTACGCGGGCCCCATCGTCTCCAGTTTCGGATTCCATGTCGTGAAGCTGATCGGGCGGCGCCCGGCGGCGGAACAGGTCCGCTTCGAAGCGGTTCGCGACGAGATCCTGCACACGTTGTTGCTGGAACGCCAGCAGCGCGCCCAAGCGGAGTTGTTGGATGGATTGCGAAGCGCGGCGCGGGTGCAGGTGGCGACCAGCTGGCAGGGCATTCCACTCGACAAGCCGCTCGGGGCGGCGGCGCCGCCGGCGCCGGGCGTGTGGAAGAACGAAGCGGCCGCAGCGGACACGTCCATCGGTGCGCCGTAGCTCGCGGAGGAGTCGATGCGACCAAGGACACGCTTCCACCTGGCGATCTGGTGCCTTCTCCTGGTAACGGGGGCGCAGTCGCCGCCGGCGCGCGCCGAGCGCGAGTTGGTGGATCGCGTCGTCGCGTTCGTGGACGACGATCCGATTCTGCTGTCGGAAGTGCTGCAGGAAATGAACATGGTGCGCATGCAGCGCAACCTGCGCGAGATCTCCGAAGCGGAGCAAGCGAAGCTCTTCAACGACATTCTCGAGGAGATGATCGCCGACCGGCTGCTGGTGGCGCAGGCGACGCAGCGCGGTTTCGAGGTCAGCGATCCGGATTTGCGCGAGGCGGTGGACGAGGACATCCGCACGATCAAGGAGCGCGTCGGCGGCGAGGAACGCTACCGTGAAGAGTTGGCACGACAGGGCTACACGGAGGTCGAGGTACGCGACCTGCGCAAGGATCAGGCGCGCCGCCGCATGCTGGCGAGTCGGGTGCTGCAGACCGAGGTGCGCCGTGGCATCGCCGTGAAGGAGGCCGAGGTGAAGTCGTGGTACGAAACCCGGCGCGACTCGCTGCCGCCGGAGCTGCTGCGCACGCCGGAGACGTTGCGACTCGGTCATCTCCTGGTGGCGCCGCGGGCCGATTCGAGCCGAGTGCGCGCCGCGCGGGCCAAGATTCGCACGGCGGCCAAGCGGCTCGCCGCCGGCGAGGACTTCGGCAAGGTCGCCACCGAAGTCTCGGAGTGGCCGACGGCGCGCAACGGCGGCTTCCTCGGAGCATTTCGCTATGGCGACTTCGAAAGCGACGAATTCGATCGCGCTGTGGCGGCGCTCGAGCCCGGACAAACGAGCGGCATCGTCGAGACGCGCTTCGGATTGCAGATCGTGCGGCTCGAGTCCCGCAACGGCGAGGAAATGACCGGCCGGCACATCGTCGTGAAGCTGGACCCGGACGAAAACGCCTCGGTGCGCGCGCTGGAGCGGGCGCTGGAGTTGCGCCGCCGCATTCTCCAGGGCGAGGACTTCGAGGAATTGGCGCGCGCGTTTTCCGATGACGGCAACACCCGCGACGCCGGCGGTGTCGTGGACGGCGAGTGGAAGCGCGACGAGTTGCGACCCGAGTTCCGCGCGCCGCTCGACTCCACCGCGGTGGGGGGCGTGACGTCCGTCGTGCGCACCGAAGCCGGCTTCCACTTGTTCAAGGTGATCGGACGCGTCGCGTCGGAAACCGCCAGCTTCGAGCAAGTTCAACCGGGCCTGCGCCGCTGGCTCGAACAGCGCGCCTTCGAAGCTCGTTATCGCACCTACCTCGAAAACCTGCGCAAGACCTTCCACGTCGACGTCAAAGCCTAGTGGGCGGGCTCGATCGAGTGGTACGCGATCACCAAGACGCTCGCTCACGGCGGCGCAGTGGTCCCGCGGCGGTACCCAAGACGGCGTCGGCCGCATCGCCGTCGCCGACGTCCCGCGTATGATGGCCGCGCACGGCGCGGCACACCGCACCGAGATCGAGGACTGGATCCGACACGCCTCCACCGCCTAGACAGTGCCGGCGCGCGGGCGTAGGCTCGACACACGCGTCCCGGAACCCGTCGCCCGCAATCCCGTGGAGGGGAGCCATGCGCGGTCCTCGCCGAATCGCCGTTACCGCCGTCTTCCTGATCGCCGCCATCGCCGTCACGCCGGCCGTCGCCGCGCGCAGCCTCGCGCCCGCCGACTACCTCGACATGGAGCAAGTTCTCGATCCACAACTGTCGCCCGACGGCACGCAGGTCATCTACACGCGCCGTTACGTGGACACCATGTCGGACAAATGGGTGTCGTCGTTGTGGATCGTGAACACCGACCGCTCGCGCCACCGTTTCCTCGTCGATGGATCGGACGCGCGCTGGTCGCCGGACGGAAGGCGGATCGCGTACCTCGACGACGGCGAACCCGAGGGCACGCAGATCTTCGTGCGCTGGATGGACGGCGAAGGCGCGACCTCGCAGATCACGCACGTGGTGGAAGCGCCGGCCAACATCCTATGGTCGCCGGACGGGCGCCGCATCGCGTTCACCGCGCTGGTGCCGTCCAAGGACAACTGGAAGGTCGAGGTGCCCGACGCACCCGAGGGCGCGAAGTGGACCAAACCGCCGCGTCTCGTCGAGCACATGCACTACCGGCAGGATCGCCGAGGCTTCCTCGAGAACGGCTTCAATCATCTCTTCGTCGTGCCGGCCGACGGCGGCACGCCGCGCGCCCTGACGGAAGGCGCTTGGAACGTGGGCGCGCGCCCCTCCGGCATCGTCGACGACGTGACGCTCTCCTGGACGCCCGACGGGCGCGAGATCCTGTTCGACGGCCTGCGCGCCGAGGACGCCGACACGCGCTATCGCGAGTCGCACGTGTACGCGGTGGAGCTGGATTCACGCGCGATCCGGCAGATCACCCACCGGAAGGGTCCGTGGACGGCACCGGTCGTGTCGCCGAGCGGCAAGCACGTGGCCTTCGTCGGTTTCGACTGGACGGCGCAGGCGTACAAGGCCGACGAGCTGTACGTCATCGGAATCGACGGCAGCGACGCCCGCCAGATCTCGGGCGATTTCGATCGCGACCCGTCGAGCTTGCATTGGGCGGCCGACGGTCGCGGCGTGTACTTCACCGCCGAGGATCGCGGCTCGCGCAACGTGTACTTCGCGAGCGTGCAGGGCGGCGTGCGCCCGGTGACGACCGGCGTGCAGATCCTGTCACTGAACTCGGTGGGAACGAACGGCGTTGCCGTGGGCGTGCGCTCGACGCCGCAGCGGCCCGGCGACGCGGTCACCTTCAAGCTGAGTCGCAACGCCGCGGTGCAGCAATTGACCGACGTGCACTCGGACATCCTGGCCGACGTGACCCTGGGAGGGGTCGAGGAAGTTTGGTACACGTCGAAGGACGGCACCCGCGTGCAAGGATGGCTCGTGCAGCCGCCGGGCTTCGATCCGCAGCAGAAGTATCCGCTCATTCTGCACATCCACGGCGGCCCGCACTCGATGTACGGCGTCGGCTTCAACTTCTCGTTCCAGGACTTCGCCGCCAAGGGCTACTTGGTGCTGTACACCAACCCGCGCGGCAGCACCGGCTACGGCACCGCGTTCGGCAACGCGATTCACGACGCATACCCGAGCGTGGATTACGACGACCTGATGGCGGGCGTGGACGCGATCGAAGCGCGTGGCTACGTGGACCCAGCGCGCCTGTACGTCACCGGCGTCAGCGGCGGCGGCGTGTTGTCGAGTTGGATCATCGGCCACAACAATCGCTTCGCGGCGGCTGCGGTCCGCGCGCCGGTCATCAACTGGATCAGCTTCGCGGGGAACACCGACATCGCGGCATGGGGCTACGCGCGATTCGAGAAGCCGTTCTGGGAGAATCCGCAGAAGTGGCTCGATCATTCGCCGCTCATGTACGTGAAAAACGTGCGCACACCGACGCTGCTCATGACCGGCGAGCTGGACCTGCGCACGCCGATGGGTCAGACCGAGGAGTATTATCAAGCGCTGAAGACGCTCGGCGTGCCGGTGGCGATGCTGCGGTTCCACGAGGAATACCACGGCACCGGCTCCAAGCCGGCCAACTTCATCCGCACGCAGCAGTACATCGCGTCGTGGTTCGACAGGTACCCCGGCCCCGCGGCGGTGACGACGAGGCGGTGAGGCGCTCGGCATGTTGCTGTCATCTTGCGATAGGCGTCCGCCGCGGAGGCGTTTCGTGAGCCGGGTCATGATCGGGCTCTTGTGCATGCTGCTGGGGGCGAACCTCGTGGAGGCAGCCACGGTCGGCTTGTTCTCGAACCAGCGCTGCACGTCGTGCAATTTGAACATCCGGCCCGGCGCGACCCAGGGAACGTTCTTTGTCTGCGCTGTCGGTACTTCATCGGCGGAGTTTTGCGGCGGGTTCTATAGCCTCGAGTTTCGAATCGGAGGCATTCCACTCGGCTGGACGGCCACCGCGGTGCCATCGGCGGCATCGCGACTCGCGCTGGGAGATCCTTTCGGCGAGAGCTGCACCATCGCGTTCGATCCGCCCCAGGCCGAGGAGTGCGCACTTCTGTACACGGTCACCATCGAGCCTTCTTCTCCCGGAGCCCGGGCGACGGTTCGAGCCAGGGCCCCCCTCTTCCCCGCGAATCCGGATTTCGACTGTATTCGCGCCGTTTCAGCCTGCCGCGGGAACGTCGGAATCTGCGTCGACGGCAGTGCGCTCTTGATCAACTCCGACGCGACCTGTTCCGTCGCCGTCGAGCCGACTTCGTGGGCGCAGGTCAAAGCACTCTACGAATAGTCATGTCCAAGACGCACCGGCTGGCGCTGGAGCAAGTCGAACTCGCCGCCCGGAGCATCGATCCGCTGTTTCTGAACACACCGCAGTTCGTGTGCGAGCCGCTCGGCGAAGAACTGGGCGTGCGCGTGGCGCTCAAGGTCGAAACCTTGAACCCGATTCGATCTTTCAAGGGGCGCGGTGCGGATTTTCTCGTCTCGCAATTGCGAACCCGCGCGCCGCTGATGTGCGCCAGCGCCGGCAATTTCGGTCAAGCGATGGCGTATGCATGTCGAAGACGGAACATTCCGCTCACCGTTTACGCGAGCATCCACGCCAATCCGCTCAAGCTCGAGCGCATGCGAGCGCTCGGCGCACGGGTGATCCAGCACGGCGAAGATTTCGATGCGGCGAAACTCGCGGCGAAGCAAGCCGTTCTCGACCAAGGCGCGCGGTTCGTCGAAGACGGCCTCGACGTCGAGACGCTGGCAGGTGCGGGGACGATGGGATTGGAGTGGGCTGCGTTTCCCGAACCACTCGACGCGCTCTTGGTGCCACTCGGCAACGGCGCGATGTTCAGCGGCCTGGCGCGCGTCATGAAGACGCGCAACCCGCGGACGCGCATGATCGCGGTGCAAGCCGCCGGCGCGCCCGCGATGGTCGAGTCGTGGCGCGCCGCGCGCCTGATCGTGCACGAGCGCATCGACACGATCGCGGACGGCATCGGCGTGCGGGTGCCGATCGCCGCCGCGCTCGACGACATGCGCGGCCTGGCCGACGACGCACTCCTGGTTCGCGAGGACTCGATCTTGAGAGGAATGCGCCTGCTGCATCGGCATGCCGGCATCGTCGCCGAGCCCTCGGCCGCGGTCGGGATCGCAGCTCTGCTCGAACATGGCGACCGATTCCACGATCAGCTCGCCGGCACGGTGGTCTGCGGCGGCAACCTCACCGAGGAACAAATACGCGCCTGGTTGTAGTGGCTCATTTCGCGCGGCGAGGCCGGCCACGCCGCGACATCTGCACGAAATAGGCGCGCAGCACCGCGCTCCTGCGCGACTGGTAGCACGGGCCGCCGGCGGGAAACTCCTGGACGTACGAGCTGCTGGATCGGATTCGCAAGATCGCGTCCAGGCGGGCGGACCGGGCGATTCGGCCATCTTCTTACAGTTGCGTTACATGACGGAATCGCCCGAACCGGTATTCTCGATGCGGTTTCGGAACCCAATCCACGGTCGACTCGTACGAAGACTTCGAACCAGGTCGCGCACGCCCCACCATCTCGCCCGAGGAGTGCCATGAATCGCAGGGAATCCTGGTGGTCGGCGACGTCCGCCCGCCGCGGAGTCGTGTTCACCGCCACGGCGGTTCTGGTCGCGGGCGCGGCGGGTTGCGGCAAGAAGGACGCCGGCGCCCCCCCGCATGCAGGCGGCGCCCAAGCAGCCCGGCCGGGCGGTCCCGGTGGTGGGCCGAACGGCGCGCCCGCCGTCCCGCCGGCGAACGTCGCCGTGGTCCCCGCCGCCCGCGGGACCGCGGTGCAGCACTACGCGACCACCGCGACGCTCGAAGCCGAGAATCACGCGCAAGTGTTGGCGCGGACCGGCGGCGTCGTGTCGCGCCTGTTGTTCGAAGAAGGTCTGCAGGCACGCGACGGCCAGGAACTCCTCGTGCTCGACGATTCGGCCGCGCGCCTGCGCTTGCGCCAAGCCGAAGTCGAGGTGGCCAAGCAGTCCGCCATCTTCGAGCGCCAGAAGAGCAGCTTCGAGCAGCAAGTCATTCCGCAAGCGGAGTTCGATCTGGCGCGCACAAACCTCGACGCTGCGCAAGCGGCGCTCGATCTCGCGAACCACGAATTGTCGTACACGCACGTGCAAGCGCCGTTCGCGGGAACGGTCACGCGGCGCCTGGTGCAGTTGGGGCAAACCGTGAACGTCGGCACACCGTTGTTCGAGATCGCGAACTTCCGGCCGCTCTTGGCACGCATTCACGTTCCCGCGAAGGAAATGGGAACGTTGCGGCAAGGCCAGGAAGCGACGATCAGGCTCGACAACAGCGGTGATCGCGTCGCCGGCGCCGTCAGCTTGGTGAGCCCGGTCGTGGATCCGACGACGGGGACCGTCAAAGTCACCGTGAGCATGAACGAGTACCCGCCCGGCACCCGCCCGGGCGCCTTCGTGCAGGTGCGCGTCACCACCGCGAGTCACGAGAACGCGTTGCGCGTCCCGAACCTCGCCGTGTTCGAAGACCGCGGCGAAAAGGTCGTATACGTGGCTCAGGACAGTGTGGCGCAGCGCCGGACCGTGCAAATCGGCTTCATCGACGAGACGCACACCGAAGTCACCAGCGGCGTCCAAGCCGGCGAGTTGGTCATCACCAAGGGGCAACGTTCGCTGCAGGATGGCGGTCGCATCCGCATCCTGGAAGGCGAAGCAGTCGCTCCCGCCGCCGACACCATCGCCGATCGCAAGGGCACCTGATGCGCAACCTGGTCGCGTTCGCGGTCGCACGTCGCGTCACCATCTTGATGGTGGCGCTCGCAACCGTCGCCTTCGGCGCCGTCGGCTACAGCCGGCTGGCGGTGGACCTGCTTCCCGACATTCATTACCCGTCGCTCACCGTGCAGACCGAACTTGCGGACGCGGCGCCCGCCGAAGTCGAAAACCTCGTGACGCGTCCGGTCGAGGAAGCGGTCGGCGTGCTGCGCGGCTTGCAAGCGGTGCACTCGGTTTCGCGCAGCGGCGTTTCCGAGGTGACGCTCGAATTCCAGTGGGATGCCGACATGGACGCGCTGGCGATGGACGTGCGCGAGCGCATCGATCGGCTGGTGCTGCCGGAGGAAGCCGAACCGCCGCTGGTGCTGCGCTTCGACCCGTCGCTCGATCCGATCGTGCGACTGGCGCTGTACGGCGGCGACGACCTGGTCGAGTTGCGCCACATCGCCGACAAGCGCCTCAAGCAGGAACTGGAAACCGTGCGCGGCGTCGCCGCGGCACAGGTGAGCGGCGGTCTCGAGGAAGAAATCCAGGTGGACCTCGACCAGGGCAAGCTCGCGGCGCTCGGGATCCCGCTGCAGTCGGTCGTCAGCTTGGTCCAAGTCTCGAACGTGAACCAGCCCGGCGGCGCTTTGCGCGATCGCGACAGCCAGTATCTGGTGCGCACCCTGAACGAGTACGAAACCGTGGAGGACATCGGCGCGCTGGTCGTGGGCACCAATCGCGACGTGCCCGTGCACTTGCGCGACGTCGCCACCGTGCGGCGCGGTCACCGCGAACGCGTCGAGATCACCCGCGTCGACGGCAAGGAATGCGTCGAGTTGGCGCTGCACAAGGAAGGCGACGCCAACACCGTCGAGGTGGCGCGGGCCGTGCGTGCCAAGCTCGAGGAGTTGCGCTCGAACCTCCCGCCCGGCAAGCAGCTCACCGTATTGTTCGACCAGTCGAAGTTCATCGTCGATTCGGTGAACGACGTGCGCAGTGCGGCCGTGATCGGCGGGCTGCTCGCCATCGGTGTGCTGTTGTTTTTCCTGCGCGACCTGCGCACGGCGCTCATCATCGCGACCGCCATCCCGCTCTCGATCATCGCGACCTTCATGTTCATGTACCGGCTGAACGTGTCGCTGAACGTGATGTCGCTGGGCGGTCTGGCGCTCGGCATCGGCATGTTGGTGGACAGCGCGATCGTCGTTTTGGAATCGATCCACAGTTGCCGGCAACGCGGCCTGTCGTCGGTGCGCGCCGCCATCGTCGGCACGCAGGAGGTCGGCGGCGCGGTGATCGCGTCGGTGCTGACGACCATCGCCGTCTTCCTGCCGATCCTGTTCGTGGAAGGCGTGGCCGGGCAATTGTTCAAGGACCAAGCGCTCACGGTCAGCATCAGCAACCTGGCGGCGCTGGTCGTGGCGCTGACGCTTTGCCCGATGTTGTACACGGTCGGGAAGCGCGACCATCGCGACCAGGATGCGGCGGCGGCACACGCCGCGAAAATGTCCGCCGGCACCGCGGCCATGACGCTGGGAGCCCTGTCGCGTTGGTACGACGGTGTCGTGCGCGGCGCGCTCCGCAAGCCGCGGGCCACCCTCGGCATCGCGGCCGGGCTCTTCGCGCTCTCGATGGTGGTGGCTTCGCGACTCGGCACCGAACTCATTCCCGAAGTCGAGCAGAGCGAGTACTTCTTCGAAGTGTCGATGCCCGAAGGCACGCCGCTCGCCGCCACCGATCGCATCATCGGCGAGATGGAACGCATCGCCGGCGACATCCCGGACATCGAGCGCATCTACACCAACATCGGCAATCGGCACGTGGCGGGCGGCATGTCGCTGCGCACGCGCGACGAGAATCTGGGTTCGCTGAACATCGTGTTCGCGCCCAAGACCTCGGCCGAGGCGAAGCATCGCACGCTGGAATCGTTGCGGGCGCGGTTCGCGGCGATTCCCGACCTGCACACCAAGGTCGGGACGCCGTCGTACTTCAGCCTGCGGACGCCGGTCGAGGTCGTGCTATTCGGCGAGAACATCGAGGCCATGAGTCGTTATGCCGAGCGTCTCAGCGCACGCCTGCACGCCATCCCCGGCTTGGCCGACTTGCGTTCGTCGATGGAGCCCGGCAATCCGGAACTGCAAGTCGTGTTCGATCGCGAGCGACTGGCATCGCTCGGGCTCGACATGAGCACGGTGTCGAACATGCTGCACGATCGCGTTCAGGGCGCGGTACCGACCCGGTACAAAGAAGAAGATCGCCAGATCGACATCCGCCTGCGCAATCGCGAGACCGACCGCGCCACGGTGCAGGACATTCGAAATCTCATCGTCGCCGAGCGCGACGGCGTGCCGATTCGGCTGGCATCGGTGGCATCGGTGGAGTTGGCGCGCGGCCCGGCGGAAATCCACCGCTTGGAACAGCAGCGCGCCGCGGTCTTGAGCGGCAACTTGTCGGGACGCACGCTGGGCGGCGTCATCGGCGACATCCGCAAGGTCTTGAACGAGGTTCCGCCGCCGCGCGGCGTCAGCGTCGAAATGGGCGGCCAGAGCGAGGAAATGCAGGTGTCGCTGCGCAGCCTGCGCTTCGCGCTGTTGCTGGCGTTCTTCCTGGTGTTCATCGTCATGGCGGCGACGTTCGAATCGCTGATCCATCCGTTCATCATCATGTTCACGATTCCGCTGGCGTTGGTCGGTGTCGTCTTCGGGCTGTTCGTCACCGGGAGTTCGATCGGCGTCATGGTGCTGATGGGCACGATTCTGTTGGCCGGCATCGTCGTCAACAACGCGATCGTGCTGATCCAAACCGTCAATCAACACCGTCGCGCCGGGATGGCGAAGTTCGAGGCGCTGGTGCAGGCGGGGCACCAGCGGCTGCGTCCGATCCTCATGACAACGCTGACCACCGTTCTTGGACTGTTGCCGATGGCGTTCGCGGTCGGCGAAGGCTCGGAGTTGCGCGCACCGCTCGCGATCACGGTCGCCTTCGGGCTCACGATCGCGACCGCGCTGACGCTGGTGGTGATACCGGCCGTGTATTGGCTGGTGCCGTCGCGCGTCGACGTCGAAGCGACGGTCGAAGACGAAGCCGGCGATCTCGCCGCCGGGACCATGCCACCGCCGGCATTCCAGGGAGGCGAGTGACATGAACCTGCCGGAATTTGCGATCCGCAAGCCGGTCACGACGCTCATGGTGCTGCTCTGCATCGTGCTCTTGGGCGGCATCGCGGTCTTCCGGCTGCCGGTCGGATTCCTTCCCGAAGTCGACCGCCCGGAACTCTTCGTGCGCGTCTCCTACGAAAGTTCGACGCCCGACCAAGTCGAGC
>Ga0187893_10008007_pt1 | contig 16939 bp, 8 predicted proteins | sample MA1701074metaG_FD_139574 | JGI IMG/M metagenome (GOLD analysis project Ga0187893, IMG submission 139574) | White microbial mat communities from a basaltic lava cave in the Kipuka Kanohina Cave System on the Island of Hawaii, USA - MA170107-4 metaG ...
CGAACTGCTGCCTTATCGACGTTATCCGCTGGCGCAGATTCAGCGCGAGAACGGAGGTCGGGCGCTCTTTGAAACCTGTTTCAATTACACCCACTTTCACGTTTTCGAGAGCGTGGCCGGCATCAGCGATGTGCAAGTGCTCAGCACCGGAGGCGCCGGCGACACCAACTTCACCTTAATGGTTGACTTCAACGTCAGTACGCAAAGCCCGGAGATAGAGATCATCATCGGATGCGACAAGTCTGAGATCAGCCCGGAACAGGTGCGCCACATTATCGGATACTACCAGCGTCTGCTCGAAGCGATGGCGCGAGCGCCAGAGGGAGAGCGCTACGAGCGATATTCACTGCTGTCGGAGACGGAACGGCACAAGCTGCTGGTGGAGTTGAACCAGACGGCCGTCACTTATCCCAGCGCTGGTGGATTGCACCGGCTCTTCGAGGCGCAGGTCGAACGAACGCCGGCAGCCACAGCTCTCATCTTCGCAGACGAACGCCTCGCCTACGCTGAACTGAACGAGCGCGCCAACCGGTTGGCGCATCACCTGGTGGGACTTGAAATCAGTGTCGAGGATCGGGTTGGCATTCTGTTGGAGCGCTCGGTCGAAATGGTGGTCTCGCTGCTGGGAGTGCTCAAGGCGGGGGGTTGTTACGTGCCGCTCGATTCGCAGTATCCGGCTGAGAGGCTCTCATTCATGATGAAGGATGCCGGCCTCACTGTACTGTTGACGACCCGGCTGTTGGCTGAATCGTTGAATCTGGAACAGGGTGTTCATCAAATGAGGCTCGTCCTAATTGATGAATATGAATCGGAAACCCAGACCGCTAATCTGAGCATTGAGGTATGCGAGCAGAATCTGGCCTATTTGATCTACACCTCCGGTTCCACAGGTAGACCCAAGGGCGTAATGATCTCCCACGGCAGCCTCATCAATGCTTATCGAGGGTGGGAAGAAAGTTACGAGCTTCATTCAATGAGCAGCCACTTGCAGATGGCGAGCTTCGCCTTTGATGTCTTTAGCGGAGATTTAGTGCGAGCGCTGCTCACCGGGGGCAAACTGGTGATCTGCCCCACTGAGTTTTTGCTCGATCCCCCGGCACTCTACACGTTAATGCTCCGCGAAGAGGTGGACTGCGCGGAGTTCACCCCCGCTGTTCTGCGTAATCTAATTCAATACCTTGAAGAAACCGGCCAGAGACTCGATTTCATGCGTCTCATTGCGGCAGGATCAGATAGCTGGTTCATTGGAGACCATAATCGCGTCAAGCGATTATGTGCGCCCTCCACAAGAGTCATAAATTCTTATGGGTTAACCGAGGCTTCGATAGACAGCACCTATTTTGAGCAGGCCGACATAAATCTGCCCGACGAAAATCCCGCTCCAATCGGACGTCCGTTCTCCAACGTAAGAGCCTATATTCTTGATGCCGATCACCTGCCTGTGCCCATTGGAACTCCAGGAGGACTCTACCTGGGAGGAGCAGGAGTGGCGCGAGGATACTGGGCTCGGCCGGAGTTGACGGCGGAGAGATTCATCCCCGATCGCTTCAGCTCTGAGGGAGCAGCGCGGATGTACCGTACGGGTGACTTGGCTAGGTATCTACCGAGCGGGGAGCTGGAGTTTTTGGGCCGAGCAGATCATCAGGTGAAGGTGCGCGGCTACCGGATCGAGTTGGGAGAGGTCGAGGCGGCGCTACACAGCCACGAGAATGTGAGAGAAGCTGTGGTGCTGGCGCGGGAGCACGGTGCAGAGAAGCGGTTAGTGGGTTATGTAGTGCCGGGAGACAACGGGACGACATTGAGTGTGAGTGAGTTGCGGGAATGGCTGAAAGAGCGGTTGCCGGAGTACATGATGCCATCGGCGTTTGTGATGTTGGAGGAGATGCCGCTGACGCCGAACGGGAAGGTGAACCGGAAGGCGCTGCCGGCTCCGCAACAGATCGAGACAGATGCTGCGCCGTACTTAGCAGCACGGACGCCAATGGAAGATCTGATAATGAGCATCTGGAGGGAGGTGCTGAGGATCGAGCGGGTGGGCATTCACAGCAACTTTTTCGAGTTGGGAGGCCACTCGCTGCTGGCCACGCAGGTGATCTCGCGGGTGCGGGCGTTGGGAGTTGAGGAGCTACCGCTGCGGACGCTTTTCGAGAGTCCGACGATCGCGGCACTGGCCGGACGGGTTGAAGAGCAACGGCGGCGGCGTCGCGGGCAGCCGTTGCCGGCGGCGCGGATTAAAGCAGGGCCGCGGCCGGCTGAAGGGCTGCCGCTCTCGTTTGCGCAGCAGCGGCTGTGGTTCCTGGATCAACTTGAACCACGCAGTTCCGCCTATGGGATATTTGAAGCGTACTGGCTGAGCGGTGATCTAAATCACAGGGCACTGGAACGCACCTTCACGGAAATCGTGCGCCGGCATGAAGTGCTGCGGACGACGTTTTTGGCAGTGGACGGGCAGCCGGTACAAGTAATCTCGGAGCCGGCGCCGGTGGAGATTCCGGTGCTCGACCTGACGCACGTGCCGGCAACCGAACGTGAGAACGAGGCTCGTCGGATAGCGGCAGAGGAAGCGCAACAACCATTCGATCTGGAGCAGGGGCCGCTGCTGCGGGTGCGGCTGCTGGATGTTGGAGAGCAGCGACACGTGCTTTTGGTGACCATGCATCACATTATCTCGGACGGCTGGTCAACCGGCGTGCTGCTGCGGGAAGCGCAACAACTCTACAGTGCTTACCGTGAAGGACGAGAGACGCAACTTGAGGAACTGCCGATCCAGTATGGGGACTTCACCATGTGGCAGCGAGAGTGGCTGACCGGGGAAGTCTTAGACACCCAACTCCGGTATTGGCGGCAACAGTTGCAGGGGGCGCCACCGGTACTCAACCTGCCGGCGGATTACGCTCGTCCGGCAGTGCAGAGTTGGCACGGAGCGGTCGAGACCAGGCAGCTTTCGGCGGAGCTGACGATGCGGCTCAGAGAGTTGAGCCAAAAAGAGGCGGCGACGCTCTACATGACATTGCTGGCAGGGTTTCAGACGCTGCTGTCACGGTATACCGGGCAACGGGACATCGTGGTGGGGACGCCGGTGGCGAACCGAACGCGGACCGAGGTGGAGGGGCTGATCGGATTTTTCGTCAACACGCTGGTTCTGAGAGCGAAGATGGAAGATGACCCGACGTTCATTGCGCTGCTCGGGCGAGTGCGAGAAGCATGTCTCGAAGCCTACATGCATCAGGACGTGCCGTTCGAGAAGTTGGTGGAAGAGTTGGAACCGGAGCGGAGTCTGGGCCACACGCCGCTGTTTCAGGTGATGTTCATGATGCAGCATGAAGACAGCGTCCAGGCGGAAGGAACGGAGGCAGCGGCTGCAAGCGGGCTCGAGATCAAAGTAATGGAGACCGAGAACCGAACGGCGAAGTTTGACCTGACCCTGATGATAGGAGAAATCGGCGACGAGTTGGGAGCGGGTCTGCAGTACAACACGGACCTTTTCGAGGCGGCGACGATTGAACGGATGCTGGAGCAGTACGAGCGGCTGTTGGAAAGCATCGTGGCAACCCCGGGCGAAGCGGTTTCACGGCTGAGGATGTTGAGCCCTGAGGAGGAGCGGAAGCTCCTAATTGAATGGAATCAGACGGCCACCGCCTATCCACATGACAAGTGCTTCCATCAGTTGTTTGAAGAGCAGGTGCAACGGACTCCAGATAGCACCGCTCTGAGTTACGCAGACCAGCAGTTGAGCTACCGGGAGTTGAACGAGCGCGCAAACCAGTTAGCTCATTACCTGCAAGCACAGGGTGTCGGTCCCGAATCACTGGTCGCCATTCTCCTGCCACGCTCGCCTGAAATGGTGGTCGCACTGCTCGGAATACTCAAGGCTGGTGGGGCGTACTTGCCGTTGGATCCTCAATATCCATCGCCTCGCCTCTCCTTCATGCTCGCTGATGCCGGAGTCAGGGTGTTACTTACCAAACAACTCCTGGCCGAGTGGCTGCCAGAGCCTCAGGTTAAGGTGGTGCAATTGGATGCGGAGTCGGAGCAGATCAGGAGGGAGAGCCGCGAGCACCCGCTGAACACGGTCAGTCCCGAGAACCTGGCCTACGTCATTTACACGTCCGGCTCAACCGGAACTCCCAAAGGGACGCTGATTACGCAGGGCGGGTTGGTCAACTATCTGACTTGGGCTCTGAAGACTTATCCGTTGGAGGAGGGCCGCGGGACGCCGTTGCACTCATCGCTCAGCTTCGATCTGACGGTCACCAGCATCTATCCGGCGCTGCTCACAGGCGGGTGGGTGCAGATCGTCGCGGAAGCAGAGGGAGGAGCGGGGCTAGCCGAGGTCCTGGGCCGGCAGTCGAATTTCAGTCTGATCAAGTTAACTCCGGCGCATGTGCAACTTCTGGCGGCCCAATTACCGGAAGAGGATACCCCGGACCTGACGCAGGCTTTGGTGATCGGGGGCGAGAACTTGCTCGCCGAGGCGGTCAGGTGGTGGCGAGAGAAGGCGCCGCAGACCCGGCTGTTCAACGAATACGGGCCAACCGAGACGGTCGTGGGATGCTGCGTCTACGAAGTGGGAGATGCGAGCGAGTTGAGAGGGTCGTTACCGATCGGGAGGCCCATCGCGAACACACACATTTATGTGCTGGACGAGCAGCGGCAGCCCGGGCCCATTGGGGTCGTGGGAGAAATTTACGTTGGAGGCGCGGGGTTAGCGCGCGGCTACGGTGGGCGGCCTGAGCTGACGGCGGAGAAGTTTATTCCTGACAGCCTGAGCGGGGAAAGCGGACGGCGGGTGTACCGGACGGGAGATCTGGGGAGATATCTGGCGAGCGGTGAGTTGGAGTTTCTGGGCCGAGCAGATCATCAGGTGAAGGTGCGGGGCTACCGGATCGAGTTGGGAGAAATCGAGAGTGTGTTGCGCCAGCACGAGCAGGTGCGGGAGGCGTTGGTAACGGCGCGAGAGCAAGCGCATCAAGAGAGGCAGTTAGTGGCCTACGTGGTAGCGGGAGAGATGGTAAAGGTAAGCGAGTTGCGAAGGTGGCTGACTGAGCGGCTGCCGGAGTACATGGCGCCAACCGCCTTTGTGCTGTTGGCGGAACTGCCATTGACTCCGAACGGTAAGGTAGACCGCAAAGCACTGCCGGCGCCGGATGAGTCACGTCCTGAAACGATTGAACAATACATCCCGCCGCGGGATATGGTGGAGTTTCAGCTGGTTAGGCTGTGGAAAGAGTTATTGAACGTTCACCCGATTGGCGTAACGGACAATTTCTTTGAGCTTGGCGGACACTCCATGTTGACAGTCAAACTGGTTTCGAGGATTCACCAGGAATTCAGGAAAAAAATCCCACTAACGGCGGTGTTTCAGGAAGCGACGATTGAACATCTGGCAAGTCTGTTACGTCAAAGAGAAGAAGACGTCAGGAGCCGCCGGCTCGTACAACTTCACGCCGGGAGCAAGCCGCCACTAATCTGCGTTCACCCAGTTGGCGGAAGCATCTTTAGTTACTTAAGTCTGATTCCGTACTTAGACCCCGATCAGCCGCTCTATGCTTTGCAGGCAGCCGGATTAGACGAAGATTATCCGGTCCACAAAACAGTTGAAGATATGGCCGCCGCCTACATCTCCGCCATACGGGAAACTTGTGAAGGGCCCTACCTCCTCGGGGGCTGGTCCATGGGAGGAGTCGTCGCCTTTGAGATGGCACGACAATTAGAAGCGGCGGGCGAGGAAGTTACGTCGTTATTCTTGATAGACTCGTCGGCTCCGCTCGGAGCCCCGTATCCGGAACTCGACGATGTGACCTTGCTCGTCGGCTTTGCTCAGGATTTGGGCTTGAGACCGGAGCACGTCGACGTTTCCATGGAGCAGCTTTTGGAATTAAGCATCGAGAATCAGTTGGCATTCATACTTCGCCTGGCAAAGAAAGAGCATCTGGTGCCTCGAGAAGTCGAACTGGCAAACATTGAACGTTACTTTAACGTTTACCGGACGAACATACGCGCCCTGTCAATGTATGTTCCGCAAGCGCATCCCGTTCGTGTCACCCTTTTCAAAGCTGATGAACTGCTAACGCCAGGGGCGCCAGACGATACAATGAGCTGGGACCAACTGGCAGGTGACGAGTTTGAGGTGTGCATCGTACCCGGCAACCACTACAACATGCTTCGTGAGCCACACGTCAGGGTACTGGCCGAGCAGTTGCAGTCTTCTATTAATAAGGCAGATAAGGTGTCCTGCGTATGAAACTAATTAGGATTCTTCTAAAGTGCTCTCGCAACTATCGCCTTTCGGGGGGCATTGTTGTGTTAGTGGCATTGAGCGGAATAGTCAGCGGTGTGATCAATATTGTCCTGCTGGCGCTCGTTAATAATGCTCTCAACACGACGCAGGGCCCGACCCTGACCGCAATTTTAACGTTCGCCCTGTTGTGCCTGCTCCTGCCCTTGTTCAGGTTTATCTCTGAGTACTTATTGATACACCTGTCTGCGAGAGCCATTTTTGAGCTGCGGGTGCAGTTGAGTCGAAGCATTCTCGCGGCTCCCCTGCGGTTGCTGGAAAAGTTAGGCGCGCACCGGCTGCTGGCAACCTTGACGGACGACATGCCGGTCATTTCAAATGCGCTTTCGACAGTTCCGGTGATCTGTATGCATTTGGCGATTGTGACAGGCGCACTTGTTTATCTGGGGTGGCTGTCTCCGGCCGGACTCCTGGGTGTTCTCGTCTTCATCGCCGTGGGAGTGTTCGTCTACCAGGCCTTCATGATCAGAGCTTTGAAATATTTCCGGCTGACACGCGAGCGCTTGGACGTTTTGTTCAAAAACTTCCGCGCGCTCACCGAAGGGACTAAGGAGCTGAAGCTGCATCGCCGCCGCCGCGAAAGTTTTCTCGTTAACGAGCTGGAGGCCACAGCCGCTTCTATTCGCCAGTCCAACATCACGGGGCAGACCACCTATGCAGCAGGCAGAAGCTGGGGACAGGTGCTCGTATTTGTGCTCCTTGGTCTGCTGCTTTTCATGCGCCCAAATATTATCGGACTTGACAGAGCCGTCCTGACGGGCTACGTCCTGGCGCTGCTTTTCCTGACCACGCCGCTCGAAGTCATCTTGAATGTTCTTCCGGTGTTAAGCCGCGCCTCGGTCGCTGTGGAGAAGGTCGAAGCTCTTGGGCTGTCGCTGGCGGAAGGGATCACCGAGGCCCAGGCAGCTTTGAACGGAGCGCCAAAAATGCGCATGGAGCGGCTGGAACTTGATGGCATAACCCACACATATTATAGAGAAAAGGAAGAGACAAGCTTTGTGCTGGGTCCGATTGACCTGACATTCAAAGAAGGAGATCTGGTGTTCATCGTCGGGGGAAACGGCAGCGGTAAAACGACGCTCCTGAAACTAATCACCGGACTTTATTTTCCTGAAGGCGGAGAAATTCGTCTTAACGGACAAGTCGTCAACGATCAGACAAGAGATGGCTATCGGCAACATTTTTCGGTCGTTTTCTCGGACTTCTTTCTTTTTGAAACGCTTCTCGGCCTCGAAACGAACGAGCTCGACGAGCAGGCGCGTCGCTTTCTCGCCCAGCTACAGCTCGACCATAAGGTACAGGTCGAAGACGGAGTGCTCTCCACGACAGAGTTATCGCAAGGACAGCGCAAGCGGCTTGCCCTCCTGACTGCCTTTCTCGAAGACCGTGCGCTCTATATCTTCGACGAGTGGGCGGCGGATCAAGATCCTCAATTTAAAGAAATTTTTTATCTCCAACTGCTGCCTGAGCTAAAGGCCAGAGGCAAGACGGTAATTATCACCAGTCATGACGATCATTTTTACCACATCGCAGATCGAATCATTAAGCTGGATTACGGCAAGGTTGAATCCGATCATTATATGCCCGAGATGCTGCTAAAAGTGTGACCGTTCGCTTCAAGCTCGAATTCGTTCGGAACCAACGATGACCAAATCCGCCCTGATCCCCAAGCTGCCGGCAACGCCGTGGCTGGTGACTCCGAGAGAGAACCCGTCGGCTCGCGTGCGCCTGTTCTGCTTTCCTTATGCCGGCGGCAGTGTTCTGACATTCTACCGGTGGCCGGCCAGTTTGCCGGCCGGAGTCGAGGTCTGTGCCGTACAACTTCCGGGAAGGGGCAATCGCTTGCGTGAGAAGCCGTTTGGCAGTCTGCTGCCTTTGGTTCGAGCCATTACTCCTGCTCTCTTACGCTATTTGGACAAGCCCTTTGCTTTCTTCGGACACAGCATGGGGGCAATGATTAGCTTTGAGTTGGCCCGGCATCTACGCCGTGATTTTGGTTTGCTGCCGGCACACTTGTTCATGTCGGGACGCCGTGCTCCTCAGATTGAGCGGCCAGAACGCGGCACCTATGATTTGCCCGAATCCGAGTTTCTGGATAGCCTGCGTGACCTCAACGGCACGCCCAGGGAAGTATTGGAGCATCGCGAGTTAATGCAATTGATGTCACCGTTGCTGCGTGCCGACTTTGCCATCTGCCAAACTTACAGCTATCTCCATGAGCCGCCCCTCGAGTGTCCGCTCACAGCCTTTGGCGGCCTCTCAGACCGCGAGGTGGGCCGGGAACAGATGGAAGCTTGGCGGGAACAGACGAGTGCCTCTTTTATTTTGCGAATGCTTCCGGGTGACCACTTCTTTCTCGACTCGGCGCAAGCAACTCTGCTTAGCCTGCTGAGTCATGAACTTAATAAGATCGTGAGGAAATTGTCGAACGAGGCTGTGGGAAAAACGTCAGAGATGGGAGCGGCGTGATGGAGACGATACTGCGAGACGTAAGACATAGCCTTCGAATGTTGTTAAAGAGCCGCAGCTTTGCGGCTGTGGCGATCTTCACGGTGGCTTTGGCCATTGGGGCCAACACCGCAATTTTCAGTGTCGTTTATGCAGTGCTGCGGCCGTTGTCTTACCGGAACCCGGAGCAGTTGATGGTTGTTAACTCGACCAATCTCAAGCGTGGATTGCCGCAAATTGGGGTGTCTTTCCCTGATTATCTTGACTGGAAAAATCAAAACAGTTCCTTCGAACAGTTGGCCGCGCTCCGTAACGCAAGCTTCAACCTGACGGGCGTTGGGGAACCGGAGCGTTTATCCGGGCTGTTTGTCACCGCGAGTCTCTTTCCCGTACTGGGCGTTGAACCGGCCTTGGGCCGCACTTTTATCCCCGAAGATGACGCTCCCGGCGGCAGCACCTCCGTAATTATCAGTCACGATCTTTGGCAACGCCGCTTCTCGAGCGATCCCGGTATTATCAACAAGGCGTTAACGCTCGAAGGCGAGAATTTCAACATCATCGGTGTGATGCGTCCGGACTTGCGGTTCCCTCCGGACGATGACCTCCGGCGGGATGTCTGGGTTCCCTTGAGCCTCTTCCCCGAGAGACAACTTAAGAACCGCGGGCGTCACTTTCTGACAGTCGTCGGGCGGCTCAAACCCGACGCCAGCCAGGAGCAGGCGCAGGCCGAAATGAATACTATCGCCACCCGGCTTGAGCAAGAATACCCGGAGACGAATTCAGGTTACGGCGTGCGTATCATCTCGCTGTATGAAGATACGGTGGGAACGGTGCGTAAGTCGCTCTACATCTTGTTAGGCGCGGTAGGTTTAGTTCTCCTGATTGCCTGTGGAAACGTCGCCAACCTGCTGCTGGCGCGTTCGGCTGCGCGTGAGAGAGAGATTGCGATCCGCTCTGCGCTTGGGGCCAGTCGCAGACGTCTTGTCCGACAACTCTTGACTGAGAGCCTTTTCCTTTCACTGATCGGCGGCGCCTTCGGACTATTGCTGGCTTATGGCGGCACTCGCTTCCTGATTGCCAACACGCCGCCGGGCACCATCCCCCGGCTCGAAGAGGTCGGAATGGATTGGCGCGTCCTGATATTTTCGTTCCTGATTTCAGTATTGACCGGGTTGATTTTCGGAATCATGCCGAGCCTGCACGCCGCCAAAGTTGATTTGACGACATCGCTGAGTGAAGGAGCGCGCGGCAGTACGGAAGGCGGCCGCGGACGCAGTTTCCGTACTGCTCTAATGATTGCCGAAGTTTCTCTCGCTCTGTTGCTCCTGATTGGAGCGGGGCTACTGATCAAGAGTTTTGAGCGGCTGCGGCAGGTTGATAAGGGATTCGAGTCCGACAAGTTGTTGACGGCCAGCGTCGCTCTGTCTGAAGTGAAGTATGAAGAACCGCCACAGCAAGTTGCTTTCTTCCAGCAGCTTCTGCAAAAACTGGAGACCACGCCTGGTGTCCAATACGCTGGCGCAGCCAGTGACGTGCCGTTGCTCGGCAGAGACTCTTACGAGAACGTTTTCATTGAAGGCCGTCCGGTGGAGAAGAGCTCGGATGCTCTTCAGGCGGGCGGACAAGTGGTCACTCCCAACTACTTCCGTGCGATGGGCATACCTTTGCGGAAAGGGCGTCCACTAACCGACGAGGACGTGGCCGGGAAACCCATGTCCGTCGTTATCAACGAGACGATGGCTAATCGTCTTTGGCCAGGTGAAGATCCGCTGAACAAGCGCATCAGCGCTGCGGGGCCAACCGGGCCATGGATGACAGTAGTTGGGGTCGTGAAAGATATCAGATACCGCGGGCTAAACACTGAGCCAAGACTTGAGATGTACGTGTCTTATCAACAATTGCCCGTGGATTCGATGACATTGGTGCTGCGAACCACGTCCGATCCGGGAGCGTTTGGGACAGCGCTGCGGAATCAGGTGTGGGCGCTCGATAAGGACCAGCCCGTGACCGCCATCAAGACCATGGATGAGGCTGTATCCGACTCAATCGCTCGCGAACGATTCAATATGCAGTTGATTACCATCTTTGCGCTGGTGGCCTTAGTCCTTGCCGCAGTCGGTATTTACGGCGTGATGTCCTATTATGTAGTCCAGCGCACCCACGAGATCGGCATCCTTCTCGCGCTCGGAGCGCAGCCGCTGGACGTGCTCAAATTGGTCGTCAAACAGGGCATGATGCGCGCTTTGCTCGGCGTGGCCATTGGACTCGTTGGAGCATTCATCTTGACCCGAGTCGTCGCGGGCCTGCTCTTTGGCGTGAGTCCCACCGACCCCGCTACCTTTCTCGGTGTCTCTTTCTTATTGACCTTCGTCGCCTTGATGGCTTGTTACATTCCGGCGCGTCGTGCGGCAAAAGTCGATCCGATGACGGCGTTGCGCCATGAGTGATGCGCCTGGATGGGCGTAAGGGCGAGTTTTTTCAGACCGGCATGTCTATAAAGAAAATTACCGACCTGCTAAATACTCGAAGTTTTCGAATTAATTCCCAACTCAGCTTGAAGGAGGGAGGAGCTTTGACACTCGTCATCATGCTGATTTCATCTTTATTCCTTTCGTTAACGACCACCTGCCGAGAAGTCCATCGAGGAGCCATCGTAGAAGAAGGCACAAATCCGGCGACTGAGTCTGGCGGGCAGACCGAACCTTCCGGGAGGCTAATTGCAGTTTGGAGCCGCAGTTGGTACACCGAGATGGCGCAGGTATCGCCGCCGGATTTTGATGATTGGCGAAAGCAGAATAAGGTCTTTGATCATATGGCGGCTTTCGTCGGGGGAGGGCTAAAACTAACGAAAGGCGGGCGGAGCGAAGAGATACCACGCACTTCCGTCTCTTCCGGCTTTTTTGAAGTGTTGGGAGCTAAGCCCTTTCTTGGGCGCGTTATTACCCTGGCCGATGAAGCGTCCGGTCGGGATGATATCGTCATCCTCAGCCACGCCCTCTGGCAGCGACATTTTGATTCAGACCCGAACATCATCGGCAAAAAGGTCTCTTTCAACTCTGAAGACTTCACCGTAGTTGGAGTTATGCCAAAGGGTTTTGAGAATCCCGGCAAGTCCGACCTGCCGCCGGACTTCCGCTATCAGTCACGTCCGGAAGTCTGGACACCTCTCGCAATTAACTCAATGCAGGTGGGACGAGGTTTTCGCATTCTGTCAGTGATTGCGCGGTTGCGGCCCGGCGTCACCCTCTCTGAGGCGCGAACAGAAATGGAAGCAATCGCCAACAATCTCCAGCAGCGAAATCCACAGACCAACAAGGGCTGGGGCGTATATCTCGTCGTCCTTCAATAAAACATAGAGAACGACGAAGTCTCGCCGAGCAAATTTTGCCACGAAGGTATTTCTCTGCTCGGTGGACTGCCGATAACCCCTTTCTTTCTTAACCAACGAGAAGAGTTAGCCGCTAAATGATTTTAAGAACAGTCCTGTCTGCCGGAACACCGGGCGAATAGGATTCATAGATTTCTCATCATGGAAATAATTACTGGAGCTGTAGGCTCGAATAATCACTGTCCGGTGAACTCCTACAATGAGTGGGATCTACTCGAAGAAGTAATAGTTGGCATCGTAGACGGCGCCAGCTTCCCGTCATGGCACATCGCCGTGGAAGCCGCGCTGCCGCACGATCAGCGCGAACTCTTCCGCAATAATGCGGGCAGACCTTTTCCGGCCGAACAAATCGCAGCCGCCCGGAAGGAGCTGGAAGAGTTTGTACACATACTTGAGGGAGAAGGTGTGAAGGTTCGTCGTCCTGTGCCGTTAGATCACCTTCAGCCCTATAGCGGCTTAGGCTGGACGAGCACGGGACTCTATACGGCCATGCCGCGCGACGTGCTGCTGGTAATTGGTAATGAGATCATCGAGTGTCCGTTGGCCTGGCGCTCGCGCTACTACGAAACTTGCGGTTACAAACCCCTCCTCAAGGAGTATTTCCGCGCCGGAGCGAAATGGAGTACTGCTCCCAAACCGGAACTGAGAGACGAACAGTACGATTACGGGTGGACCGAGGCTAAACCAGGAGAGCCGGTCCGGCTCGTCATTACTGAATTCGAGCCTACCTTCGACGCCGCCGACTTTATTCGCTGCGGCCGTGACATATTCGCGCAGAAGAGCAACGTCACGAATGAGTTCGGCATAGCCTGGCTGCGCCGCCACTTGGGAGACACTTACCGGATCCATGTTTTCGAGTTTAACGATCCTCACCCGATGCACATCGACGCTACTTTAGTGCCCCTGGCGCCGGGCAAGCTGCTCATCAACCCGGAGCGCGTCCTCAAAGTGCCGAAGATCTTTAAAGGCTGGGATGTTTTCGAGGCTCCTAAACCGATCATTCCACATTGTCACCCGCTGTACATGACCAGCAAGTGGATCAACATGAATATTCTGATGCTCGACGAACAACGCGTCGTGGTCGAGCGTCAGGATGAGCCCATGATTACGGCCCTAAAGAAATGGGGCTTCACTCCGATAACCTGCAACTTTCGCAACTTTAATAGCTTTGGCGGATCTTTCCATTGCGCCTCCCTCGATGTGCGCCGCCGCGGCAAATTGGATTCATACCTCCTTGATGGGAACGAGTCATGAAAATCTGGAAATACACTCCGTTGGACGCCGTAATGCTGGCGTTGAGCATTGGACACTTAGCCACGACATTGTTAATAGCGGCAAGCTGGGAGAGCCTTTCACCGATCGGATGGGCGGGAAGCTTTGCGCTCCTGATTTTCATGATGGTGTATAACATCATCGTCATCTCCCATCTCTTCACGCATGTGCCCTGGTTTGAATCGCCACTGCTGAACGGGTTGGTCTCGATGCTCAATTCGATCAACATTGGTCAGTCTGTGCAAGCGTACCAACTCACTCACGTGCGCAATCATCACCGCTACAACAACGACCAGAAGGGTTCGGATGGAAATACCAGGGATTTGTCGTCGACTTTTCGGGAAGGGGTGGGAGGCGATCATGCCACGTTATGGCGTTACGCGTTTCTGGGAGCATTCTCGACGCTGGTACAGGTGGGTCGGGACCTGCTCTCCGTAACCCGGTTGTGGCGGGTCGGCGCGAGCGAGCGTGACCTACTTGGACTGTTTTCAAAATCTCCTCGTAAACGTGGTCGGGAGCTGCACCAGGTGCGGCTGGATCGGATGGCCCACTTCCTGTCGCTGAGTGTGTTTCTGACAATTTCATGGAAGTGGACTTTGTTCTGTTACTTGCCGGCATTCTATCTGGCGCTTGCTTTGGTCAACGTACAGAATTACTACGAACACTACGGGGCAGCGCCCGAGAACAACTTCGCAGATTCAGTAAGCTACTACGGTTGGCTTTACAATCTGCTTTCTTTCAATGATGGCTACCATCAGGAACACCATCTGCGGCCCTACGCGCACTGGAAGACCATGCCGGCGGTACGGCGCTTGTACGATGCCAGGCTGGACCAGGTGGAACGCATCATAAGTCCTGTTCCGGCTATCCTCGGCGTTTTTCATCGCAATCGGAAACAACTCCATCGGCGTTTCGCCGCTGCCCCGCCGCCCTCGTTAAAAGATTCGACCAGCGACCAGAGAACATTTTCGAAGGTCGCAAAAACCGTCTAACAACTCCATGAGTAACACGATCCAACGCATGCCGGGAACTTCGCTTCCCGAAGTCGCTTTTCGCCTCCACGAGACGAACAAAGTTGTGGATGTGGCCGCAGTATTTGAGGTGCTTAGGGGAAACCTGGCCGCTTATCGCATCCGCGAATTCGTACCGCGCGATGTTTGTCGCCGGATCGTGGAGAATTTCTGGGCCTCTCCTGAGCGGGTGCCGCGTTTTGGCGAGGGCGAAGATGGCGTAGAAGCGTATCTGATTGGCGCCTCACACTACGGCAAGCCGACTTTAAAGTATTTGGAAGAAGTTCGCGCCTGCCGAAATGCAGTAGAAGGTCTGTATGCTGGAACCGTGAATCCGGTATCCGTCTTTAGAGAAGCCCTCGCCTCGGAAAACTGCGAGGCTGTCCGCCTTCGGCCCGCGAGTCTGAATGGACTGGCGGCAGGTGATTCAAAGGCGGTCTATTGGAATAATTCAGGCGCCTTCCTGCTCGAACCACACGACGACCTTGCGCAGGTAAAGGACCCCATTCAGCAGGATTTTGAGATTCAGCAAGCAGCCATCGTGATGGCTCTCAATATTTATGTGGAAGTACCCGTGAATTCCGGACAGCTTCAAATCTGGAATGTCGAGCCGGACGATCAAGTACGCTCGGATTTGGGTTTGAGTTACGTTGGATTCCCCTATCCGGTTGAGCTCCTGGCCGACTGTCCCAGCACCATTATTCAGGTCGCAACAGGCGACCTTTGCGTCATTAATGGCAATCTGGTGCATGCCGTTCTGCGAGGAAATACAGCCGCGCCGCGAAGTCGACTGTTGATTACGTGTTTCATGACGCTCAACCTTTCCAATGAGCTGATCTGGTGGACCTGAAACCTCGGATCTTGAGCACAGTTCTCAAAGAAAGAATTTGCCCCCGCGCGACCCCGGCCCCTGGTCTTCGCGCCGATGTTGCTTTCAGTCGTTAATTACCTGGACGCCGTTCGGATACGGAGCCGGGAGCGATAGTGACCGCACTCTTCCTGCGTTAGTGTCAACCTGCAGGAGTGCGGTCACTGTCGCGTCCGGCTCTGTATCCGAAACGGCGCGTGAGTTATTTACCCTTCGAAGCTATAAACATTCGACTCCTACGGGGTCGCTCCCAGGATAAAAGAAGTGTTAAGGGGCAGTCCTCGAGGCTGCCGAGCGGCTCAACCCGCGATTGATTAGCACCTTAACTTCGACACGGCGATTCTGCGCCCGCCCGGTCGAGGTCGTGTTGTCCGCAACAAATTCCGTCTTCCCGTAGCCCATCGGCGTGATGAAACGGCGCATCGGAATCTTGTGGTTCACGGCCAGATATTGCACTACCGCGTCGGCGCGATTCTGACTGAGCCGGAAATTCTTGGCCACGCTTCCAGTGGCGTCCGTATGGCCCGCAACCTCGATCACAAACGCTTTGGCAGTGGAGATTCGTGACGCCAGATCGTCAAGCTGCTGTTTCGCCTCGGGCGAGAGCACCGCGCTGTTGGTTCGGAAATTAACCGCAACCGACTCTTGCACGTCGTAGTCGTCCAGAGCGGAAACGCGCTCGTCTACCCGCGTGACCTCAGCCCGGGCTTCAGCGGCGATCGCATGGAGCTCATCCATCTGCCCGGCAATGCGGCGCTGGTTCTCTTCCACCGGAGTGACGCGCGTGTCGGTCATGATCGCAACTCTCAAGTCCGACTCATTGAACCTAATCTTATTCGCCACTAACTGGCCTTGCGGGTTGCCGCGTCCCTCCACTTCCAGGATCAGTCCCGCAAGTATGTCCGTGACGGCGTATCTGGTGCCGCTGCGGAAAAATCCACCGTGGGTTCTGACGCTCGTAGCATCGGTCAAGAGGACTTCGGTATCGACCCGGTTTCGATCCCGGATCACGAACGTGTCGGCGTCGCGACGAATAACGACGCCTTTGAACTTGATCTTCTCACCAGTGGGAATAGTGCGAAGGTTGGTAGTTCGTTCCCTCGTTGTCTGGTCGACTGGTGTTTGTCCAAAAACCAGCGGAGTTGCGGTCAGTATTAGTGCCAGACCAAAAGTTAGTATCAAAAAACGAGACGCTTTGAATTCATGTTTATTCATAATCAAGCTCCATCCATCTAGACTGGGCATGCGCCAGGCATCCCGAAAATCCTCAAGTTGTGGGGGGAAGTTATAAGCGACGGCTTATGGGGACGACGGAATGCTAACTGAAACGAAAAGCGAAATCAAAGGAATGACAATTTAAGTGATAAAACGCAATTAAAAAGCAACATTAGCGGAGGGATGAAGGAACTGAGCTAGTGAGGCGAATCTTGAGCGACAACTAAGCCACTGAATTAGCCACGGATAAACGCGGATAAGCGCGGATCAGAACAAAAGGAGGGTTTAAATGTTGAGTGGACGAAAACAACCAAGGATGAAGGCGGAAGGAACTGAGCTAGTGAGGCGAATCTTGAGCGACAACTAAGCCACTGAATTAGCCGCGGATAAACGCGGATAAGCGCGGATCAGAACAAAAGGAGGGTTTGATGTTGAGGGAC
>Ga0187893_10008008_pt1 | contig 16938 bp, 11 predicted proteins | sample MA1701074metaG_FD_139574 | JGI IMG/M metagenome (GOLD analysis project Ga0187893, IMG submission 139574) | White microbial mat communities from a basaltic lava cave in the Kipuka Kanohina Cave System on the Island of Hawaii, USA - MA170107-4 metaG ...
CATGCACGCGGTGTGGGGCGACGTGGACTCCGACGGCGACCTGGATCTTTACGTCGTGAAATGGGCGGAGCCCAATCAACTCTTTCGCAACGACGGCCCGTCGGCGTCGCCGCGATTTGCGGACATCAGCCGTGAGGCGGGCGTGGATTTCTGGGGGTATGGAAATGCGGCGACCTTCTTCGATTACGACCGCGACGGGCGGCTGGACCTGCTGGTGGGAAACTATTTCTCCGAGACCGTCGAAGATCCGTCCACCGGGCAGCGCGTTCGCAACAACCTGTGGAATCCGGTGACGACACGGGTCATGCACGAAACGTTCACACACGCGGACAACGGGGGGCGGAACCTGCTCTATCGAGGCGTTGGCGCCGGTGGCGTGATTCGATTTGAGGAAAACGCTGAATCGGTCGGGCTTACTTTCACCGGGTGGACGCTATCAGTGGGGGCCGGAGACCTCAACAACGACGGGTGGCCCGATCTGTATCTCGCCAACGATTTCGGCCCGGATGAGATCTATCTGAACACCGGAGCGACGGAATCGCCGCCAAAGTTTCGTTTGGTCGTCGATCCGAAGGGGCATCCCGGCGTGGGCAACGACTGGTGGAAGGGCATGAACGTCGACATGGGCGACGTGAACAGCGACGGATATCTCGACATTTACGTGACGAACATTCTGGAGAGGCGCTACAAGACGGACGAGGGCAACATGCTGTGGCTCAACTGCGTCGATCCGGATTGTCCGGGGGGTCGCGGGTTCCGCAATATCGCGCAAGTTTCCGGAACGCATGACGGCGGCTGGGGGTGGGGCGGCAAATTCGCGGACTTCAATCTGGACGGATTGTTGGACATATATACCGTCAATGGTTTCGTAACCGGGGACGCGGACAGGAACTATTGGTTTGCTTTGCAGGAAATGGTGACGCAGACCAAGAACCAGACGACGGACGCGCGGGATTGGCCGATGATGGGGAAACGGGATTTGTCGGGGCGGGAGAGAGGAAGGTTGTATCTGCAGAGGCACAACGGCACGGAGGCACCAAGCCACAAAGCGATGAAGCCACGAAGCGACGAGGGAGGGCGGCGGGCTGGCGCACCATCTGGGCAACATCCGAGTTTTGTAGAAGCGGCGGAGCGGTCGGGGATTACGGACGTCTACAATGGGCGGGGAATTGCACTGGCGGACTTCGATCACGACGGCGACCTGGACATGTACATCGCCAATCAGGGCGCACCATCGACGTATTATGTGAATCAGACACTGCCTGGAACGGGGCCGTCGCAATCTATGCGAGGCGCGGTTGGCGCCGCGCGAGGGCAAGCAGGTTTTCTCTGGTTTGAGTTGGAGGGACGACCGGACTGGGTCCACACTGTCGGCCAACGTCTATTGGCGTCCACGCGCAATGCCGTCGGGGCGCGAGTCATATTGACTACGCGGACGGGTCGGCAGTTTCGCGAAGTGCAGGGTGGAATGGGGTTCGCGTCGCAGTCGGAATATGCCGTTCACTTCGGCGTGCCGGGTGGCGACGCCGTTGTAGGTCTGGAGATCCGTTGGCCCAGCGGACGCGTGCAGGAATTCGCAGGTGATCGAGTTCAGTCTCTCTTGAATCGCCACTCACACATCACCGAGGGGGAAAGCGAGGCGCGGACGTGGTAGGGGGAGGTCTGAAAGGGGGTCGCCCGATCTTTTGGGTGATTGGGCTCTTGTTTTTGGGGGCGACCGCATTCGCCGCGTTTTCGCGCATGGGACTACTGGACCTTCCACGCGTGCCGTCCGATTTGTCCGTTGCGTCCGCGGGATTGCCAGACATGGAAGCAAGCCGGAAGCTCGATGACTACATTCGGCATTCGCCGAACATCTTCGTGACTATGTCAAGCGCATTGAATCACGAAGTCATGAAGCATCCGGGATGGAGAATGCGACATGGCGTCGAGTTTTGCCGTCTGCGAGGCGAGGAGAGCGCGATGGCCGGGCTTCAGCTCATGCGCGAGGAAGTGCGCTCCAGGCCGAGCGATTCGGTCCTGGGCAATTCATATCGCATGGAGGTTTTCCGGCTGCGCCGCGAATTCCTGAAGAGTATGAAGTCGCGGGGCGAATTAACGCCGCAGTTTCCGATTCATTTGGACCGCCAGCCGATCGCATTCTTTGAGGAATTGGTTCGGGACCATCCGTCGCGGGAGACGAAACTGCAACTGGCCCTTGCGTGGGTGGATGAAATGCTTCTATTTCCGGCACTGGAAATCAAGGCGCCATCGAGCGTGCAGTCGGTGGACATTTTGACCGAATTGCTTTCGACGCCGGGGAATGAATGGTATGTCCCGGCGCTGTTTGCCCGCGGACTGAATCATTTGCACCGGCCCTCGCGGCTGGTGTGGCCGGAAAATGCGAAGACGCCTGTGAACGCGGCCGTGCTGGACATCGCCAAGTGTGTGGCCGCGGGACGAAAATTCGGCGTCGGATCTGAACGGTTACATGCGACGCTGGCGATTGCGCTGGGCGACGCGTATGTTAAGGCGGGGCGGAATTCAAGCGCTCGATCCTGGTGGCAGATCGCTCAGAATCTGTGCAGTGACGACGATCTACAACAGTCGATTAGACGGCGATATTCATGGCCGGACGAACAGATTCTGGATCGTCTGGAGGAGGAACTGGACCGCAGTCGGACGGAACTGGATCATCCCATGACGGATTTGGCGCTGATGTGGAATTGAACGCGGGCATACTCAGGTGAAAGAGAACGAGCCATACAATGTGAAGGGTGAAGTCGGCGTTTCGGCGAGGGAGTCCCGTTCTATTTCGTTCGTGGTTCCCAGTTTGAAGGATCCACGGATCATGATCGGGGCGGCGCTTACGCTGTGGACGGTTCTTGGCCAAACTTCGTATTATTTCAACCGCGACGCCGGAGATCTCACGGCTGCGATCGGTGCAGCGTGCTTTCTTGATCTCGTATTGGGCGTGCTTCTGCTTCGACAGATTTCCCTTCCCTTGAGCGCTTACATAACGGGTCTTAGCATCGCCATATTGCTGGAAAGCGACGACAGTCGCGTATACGTCGTCGCGGCCGTCTGGGGCATACTGTCAAAGTATCTCCTTCGTGGCAGCAGGCGGCACTTTTTCAATCCGTCCAATTTCGCCATTGTCATGGCCCTGTGGCTTTGTCATGGAAGAGCGTCCGTTGCGCCGGGGTCGCAGTGGGGAGCGGATTACCGCGTCGCCGCGGTCATCATCGCCCTGGGTCTGCTGATGATGCGCCGCGTCAAGCGGCTGGATCTTGCTTTCGCCTGGATGGGCGGATACGCATTCATGGGACTGGTTCGGATGTTGCTGGGACAGGGCGGACTGGTGTTCGCACTGGGACCGATGACCGGGGCGGAGTTCGCCCTGTTTACGTTTTCGATGATGCCCGATCCGAAAGCGTCCCCGCCGACGTCGCGCGGGCGTGTGGCGTGGGGACTGTCGATCGCGGTGATGGACGGGGTTTTGCGGTATTGGGAAATCCGATACTCCATGTTCTACGCTCTCTTCCTTCACACGGCGTTGCTTCCCGTGCTTCATTGGGCGGCGGCGCGAGCCGGCGTGGAGGAGGCAAGTCCGTGGCGGTTGTGGGAGATTCCCTTTGGGCGATCCCCGCGCGCAGTCGCGCTGGCGAGTTCCGAAAGTTCCCGATGAGTGTTTGCTTTTCCGTTGACCATTTCTCCGTGCGGAACTACCTTTGGGGCCAAGGCGGTGGGCGGGTGAATGATGCGCCATGACCAATTGGATGTCGATCGCGCCATGGTGCTGGCGATCGACTTGCAGGAGAAACTGCTTCCGCTGATTCCGCGGCGCGAGACGATACTTTCTTCGACGAGGAAATTGCTTGCGGGCGCGAATGTGTTTGGATTGCCCGTTGTCGTGACGGAGCAGAACCCGCGCGGGATCGGATCGACGCATGTCAGCTTGTCGCCTCTGATTGAAGGGGCATCGGCGACGCTTGTTATCAAGTCGGCTTTCAGCGCCTGGGCCGACGAGGCGTCGCGCGGCGTCATTTCCCAGTTGGATCGACCGCAGATTATATTGTGCGGCATTGAGACGCACGTTTGCGTGCAGCAGACGGCACTGGATTTGTGTTCGCGGGATTATCTTGTATGCGTTTGCGCGGACGGCGTCGGCTCGCGCGGACGACTCGATCATGACTCCGCCCTCGGGCGCATTAGCGCGGCGGGCGTCATTGTGACAAGCGTTGAGAGTGTGCTGTTCGAGTTGTGCGGACAGTGTGACGCTCCGCGCTTCAAAGAGATACTCGCGGTCATCAAAGAATTCCCTCCAGCGACGAGTGACGGCTGACATGACTACGGGCGACGGATCGCCGAAGCTGCTGCCTTCGCCGAAACACATGAACGCGACCGGGCAGCGTCGAGCGCTACCGCTGCTTTCCCGCGGAAGCGTTCCCGCTTCCGACCGCCGCGTACACCGAGCGTTTGATGAACTTGTCGAATGCGTCGAGCGTCGTCAGGCCGCCGGATGTGCGCTTTTGCCGGCGCGCTTTTCCATGGATATTGACCGCGCCCGCAGTCACAGCTACGAGTCCTATGGGCTGCACATTGGCGCCAACGATATTCAAATAGTCGGCGGCGGTGAAGCGGGGTGCTTTTATGGACTGCAAACACTGAGACAATTGATCGACACGTGCGAGGACTATTTGCCCATTTGCCAAATTGACGACTTTCCAACCTTTGAGGTCCGAGGACTTTTGCACGATGTGACGCGCGGAAAATCTCCCACTCTGGTGACGCTTAAACGCTTGGTCGACTATTTGGCGGCGCTTAAAATCAATCAGTTGCAACTATACATTGAACACGCCTTCGTATTCTTCTTTGATCCGGAGATCTGCGATCCGGCGAATGGAATGACCGCATTGGAGGTCAAGGAACTGGATGCCTATGCGCGGGAGCGGTTTGTTGAGCTGGTGCCGGCAGTGGCGACACTGGGGCATATGGGGCGGATATTGTCCCTTCCGCGGTATCGTCACCTGGCAGAGATCGAGGCGTCGGAATCCTGGCGAGCAATGGACTGGCCGCGGCGGGCGAGGGGGCTGACACTGGACGTCGTTAATCCGGAATCTCTGCGGTTGGTGGAGAGTATATGGTGTGAAGTCCTGGCCGCGTTCTCGTCGCGGTCGGTCAATATCTGCGGCGATGAGCCCTGGGATATTGGAAGAGGGAGAAATCGCGGGCGATTCAACGGCGAGGAGGAGATCGGCAGAGCCTACGTGGATCACTTGTTGTTTACATGCCGGTTATGCGAGCGTTGGGGAAGAAGATGCCAATTGTGGAGCGATGTGATTCGGAATCATCCGAAGCAATTGCACCGGCTGCCAAAGGATTTATCCGTACTACATTGGGGGTATGATGACAAGTCGGACGTTGTTGGTGCGGAGAAGTTTGTGGAGGCGGGATTCCATACGCTGGCTTGCCCGGGGACGTCGGGGTGGAAACGTGTTCTTAACGGAATGACGCTGGCGGAGCGAAACATTCAGACGTTTACGCGGGTGGGCGCACAATGCGGGGCGAAAGGACTGTTGAATACGGACTGGGGCGACCACGGGCACTTCAACGGATTGGCGTGCTCACTGCACGGCATTGCAATGGCGGCGGCGCTGGCGTGGAATGCGGATCAGCCGACTGGGGACGCCATTGATGCATCGTTTGCGCGATTGGTATTGGGGAGCATGGACGGCTCGTATGTAAGCGCATTGCGAGGAGCGGCGACCATGGGTGACGTGTGCGAGACATGGCGACTGCTATGGCAGCCTATGGAAGCTGTAGTTGCGGATGATTCGCTTCCGACCCGTAAGTGCATCGAGTCGGCCGCGGCCGGCGCGGCGGATTTTGAGGCTGCGGTTCGGACCGAGGCGATGGGGCGGCAGCGAGACACCGTGGATGAGATGAGGGCATCGAGTGGGCTTCGCGCGTCAGCGGATGACTTGCGTGAACTATCGCTGGCCTGCCGATTTACGCGCCTGTTTGCCGAGAAGGCAATTGCAGCCATCGAATCGCGGGATGGGAAGGCAGCGGAGGTCCGAGGGCAGATTGATATGGATTCATGGCGCCGCAAACTGGCGAGCGCCGCTGAGGAGTACGGGGATGTTTGGCGACGGCGAAACAAACCATCGGGATTAAATGACATTCTTCGCGCGCTGGACCGGGCGGGGCGAGATTTCCAGTCATTTATAATGCAGTGACGCCGGGATTCGGCGCCGAGGCGACCATGTTTGGATGGCTGGATTACATCGTCATCGTCGTCTATTTTGCCGTCAGTCTCGGCGTGGGCTTCTGGGCCGGTCGGAAAGAGCGCGACACGAAGGACTTCTTTCTTGGCGGGCGGCGCCAGCACTGGTTGCTCGCGGGCATATCCATTGTCGCCACGGAGGTGAGCGCGATTCTCTTCATCGCGGTGCCCGGCGACGCCTTTAAGAGCGACTGGTCGTATCTGCAAATGTATGTTGGGTCTTTTCTGGGCCGGGTGCTGATTGTCTATCTGCTTCTTCCGGCGTTTTACGGCGGGGCGGTGACGACGGTCTACGAGTACCTAGGGCAGCGGTTCGGACCGTGGACGCGGACGACGGCCACGCTGATGTTTTTCGCGTCGCGGATTTTCGGCAGCGGCATTCGACTGCTGGTCGCATCGCTTGCCTTGGCGGAGGTTTTCCAACTACCTCTATCCTGGGTCGTGGTCGCGGCGACCGGAGCAGCCACGGCATATGCCACGTTCGGCGGAATTAAGGCGATCCTATGGACGGATGCGTTTCAAGCCTCGGTATTCGCCGGATGCGCCGTGCTGGCGATCGTGCTTTTGTTTTCCTTCACACCAGGCTCGTGGACCGAGAATCTTTCGACTGCCTATGACGGGGGAAAATTTCACGTCTTCACCTTCGACGGCGGGCTCAATCATGAAAAGTACTTCTGGTTGTTGGCAATCTTCGGCCTGTTTACGACCATGGCTGCGATGGGAACGGACCAGGACCTGACCCAGCGGATGCTCACCTGCCCCAATCTTCGCGCCGGGCAGCGATCGCTCTTGTTCAACGCTTTCATGACGTTTCCACTGGTGGTGACGTTTCTTCTCATTGGATCCCTGCTCCACTTGTACTACGCGTCGCCGGCGGCGTCGCCGCTCCCTGTTCACGTTCAACAGCGAATGGAACTGGTGTTCCCGTATTTCATGGCCACCTCTCTTCCCGTAAACACCGGACTGAAAGGGTTGATGGTAACGGCGATTCTGGCGGCGGCGATGGGCAGCCTGTCCTCCGCGATCGGCGCATTGGCTTCTACGGCCGTCACCGATCTGTACCGGCCTTTCCAACGGGAAAAGCGCGATGAAAAGCATTATCTCGCCGTCGCGCGGGCGTCTACGCTATTCTTTGGCGTGCTGCTCATCGTCATGGCCCTTGCGTTTGCGAACGAAAAAGACCTACTTTGGGCGGTTTTCAAATGGGTCGGACTGGTGTTCGGCGGTATGCTAGGCGTTTTCCTGCTGGGCGTGGCGACCAAGACAAGGGGCCTCGATGGGGCAAACGCGGCAGCGATGCTATCCTCCACGGGGATTCTCATCGCCCTGAACCTCTTCCAGGAGAAGTCCGGCGACGTCTTCATTGCCTGGCCTTGGTGGATCGTCATTGGAACGGTCTGGACGTTTGCCTGGGGGATGATGTTTCGTACTCGCAAGTGCGATGGCTGAGAGTGGTTTTGGCTTGAGGGCTTTCCAACCGTGACGACGGCTCGAAAATGGTTAGCGGCGTGCGCGTTTATTGTAGCCATCCAACTGTCCGCCTGTCGACGGGGAGCCGAATCGTCGAATACATCGGTCGAGGCGTCCGGGGCTTATTCGTCTCTTAAGCGGTTCCAGCGACGCTTAAAAGTTGGACAAATGTCGGGGTGGAACCTCGTCTTGATCACCGTGGATACGCTTCGTGCGGATCGCCTCGGGTGCCACGGATACGAGAAAGCCGAGACGCCCCGCATCGACGGACTGGCCGGCCGCGGCGCGTTCTTTGCCCATGCCGTCACGCCGGCGCCATCCACGTTGCCGTCGCATTGCACCATGATGACCGGACTCGACCCGCCCAATCACAGCGTGCGATCGAACGGTTACTTCGCCCTTCCGGAAAAGGTCGAGACGCTGGCGGAGATCCTCAAGCACAAGGGTTACGCAACAGCGTCCATTACGGGAACGTTCGTGCTCAACGACAGGTACGGGCTGAACCAGGGTTTCGATCTCTATGACGACATCGAACCGGATCGACCTCTGGAGGAAAGGAACCGGCCTGCCGCCTTCATAACCGACACCGCCATCGATTGGATTCGGAAAACACGACAGTCGGATACCCGCCTGCCCCTCTTCCTGTGGGCGCATTATTTCGATCCCCACATGCCGTACGATCCACCCGCCGCGTACGCGTCGCGGTTTGCAGAATCCTTGTACGATGGCGAAATCGCGTACACCGATGAACACGTCGGGCGGCTGCTGGACTTTCTCGAATCCGAGGGACTGACCAGCCGGACGTTGATCGTGCTCACATCCGACCATGGCGAGGGGCTCGGCGAGCACGGCGAGGACACCCACTCGCGCCTCATTTACGACAGCACCATGCGCGTGCCCTTGATCTTCTCGTCGCCGCAGTTTCACGGCCACGCCTGCCGAGTGGATGACATCACCGTGGGACTGATCGATATCATGCCGACGGTCTTGAGTTTGCTCGGAATCCAGGCGAAGGGGTCCGGACGGCCCGACAATGTAGTAAGGAGATTTGATGGGCTCGACCTGGTCACCGCCGATGTTCCCAAGGATCGCTCGATCTACATTGAAACACTGGCCGGATTGATGTACAGCGGTTGGGCGCCGTTGCACGGCGTTCGCCGGTTGAATGCAAAGTATATTGATGCCCCGACGGCGGAGTATTACCGGCTCGATCGCGATCCCGGTGAGTTGGTTAATCTGCTGGATCGTGACCCGGCGATTGTTTTGGCGGAGGCGACCGAGGCTGCCGCGCAGTTGAACGAGCGTCTGGCCGGGTTCCCATCCCTCGAGGAAACTCGGGCACTGACCCGGACCGTGTCGTCAATCGAGCGTAACCGGTTGGCTGCGCTTGGCTACGTCGGCGACTCGCATCAAGCGGATGATCATCCGGACTGGGCGATCGATCCGAAGGATATGGTACCTATCCTCAACGAGGTGTACCGCCGCCAGCCCGAGGAATTGCTCGGCGAAGCCTGGGAGGTCGTTCGGAGCGCGGGACGGGTGCCGGCCGATTACCGGCGGGCCGAAATCTTTGCGAAGACAGCTTGTGAAAAGAAGCCGGACGATTCAGCTGCCGCGATCACATTGGGCGCCGCGCATTACCGGGCGGGAAACCACGCGGCGTCCATCAAGGCCCTTTCGACGATCCGAGCGGGCGATGTGGGCAACTTCAACGAAGGTGTCGAGATTGATCAGAATTCAAGCCCGCTTGATGCATCATTGCGCATGCGCGCGATAGCGTTCCGTGCGCTGGCGCTGGCTAGGCTTGGGCGCTCGGATCATGCCGAAATCGAATGGGACCGGTTACGTGAGTTAGCGTCTGCGGCGGAAAGCGAAGGCGTCGACGCGGCGACCCGCGCTCTCGTCGCCGAAGTCGAGAGTAGTATCGGCAAACCCGGCGCTGACAAGGCCGGCCCCTGACACCGGCAGGAGGTGCCAGTATCGTTCCAATCAGCGGCCGACTCGCACCATATCAATACCACCGCTTGTCACGAGCAATCACTTACAGGGATCCTGAATGCGCGTCATCCTCGCTCGGCCCGAGTATGTGGGGATGTAAATGCTGTTCGATAATCGTAACGCCGCCGCGCTATCGTGATGACGACAATAGCGATTGCGTCTTGCGGTCGAGGGACTCGCGGCCCTTAAAGTCGATTTCCGCGTCCACCACGGTCCCCTCGCGGTTGATCCAAAGCACGGTGGGGACGCCGATGATGCCGTAGGCGTCGCCTGTCTTCTCCCCGAAAAGCAGGATTTTCTGCTTGAGTTTATGATTCTCGGCGAACTGCTTGAGAACATCCGGATCCTCGTCCCAGGCATTGACTGACAACACGGTCAGACCGTCGCCCCGGTGCTTTTCGGCGATTTCGCTGAGGTGCGGAGCCTCCGCACGGCAGGGCGGTCAGCCATAAGCGAAGAACGCCACGATAACCGGTTTTCCGCGCAACTCGCTGAGCCGTACCTTGCCGCCGTCGAGCGTGGGAAGCTCGAAATCAAGCGCCGGCTTGTTTCGAACCTTGTTGAGGAACCGGCTTTCCGCGGTGTTCGTGCATCTCGAAGCCAATAGGAGGAGGAGAGTCGCGGCGGGTAGGGTCACATGTCGGCAGAATCCGCGTCGAATCAATCTGCGCGATCGTGTCATTCCGGAATCTCCTCACCCGCAAAACGAATCCTTACAGGTGGAATCGTATTCGTGTCAGCCGAATTCCGCAACCCCTTCCGCGTTCAAAGAAAAACCAATATGGGCCGGAAGAGATGCCGCGCGGGACGGGAAATGCCGAATGTGATCAGCGAGTTCGGCGGCGGATCAAGGCCGCGGAACCAAGTCCGAGCAGGAGGATCGCTGCGGGTTCGGGGACAAACGCGCTGACGTTGTCGATGGCCAGTTCCTGCCCGCCGATGCGAAAACTGGAAATCGGCCCGACCAGACGGATTTCGTCGCCGTCGATCTGCGCCGTCACCCCCGGGGCGACCGGCGTGGGCAGATTGGTCATCGGTTGAATCTGGTGAATCGTTTGGCCGTTAACCGCGAAGTTATTGCGGCCGCCGAACTCCTTGTACTGCAGCGAGACAAACCCCACGTCGAATCCGGCCTGCGTGAAATCAAACAGTACACTGATGTTGTCCAGTTCCAGCGGCGTCGAATCAAAGTAACCGGCGAACTGCCCACCCACTTCGGCGCGCACAAAAAATGGGGCGGCATTGAAGTAAAAGTTCTCAACTGACATGCGGATGCCGTCAGGCGTGGTGAGGACCACCTGGCCGGGCGAGTCGTTTCGCTTGACGCCGTACACCGACCCAGGCGCAACCGATTCAAAATCGACCGTGGAGGCAAATGCGGAAAAGGCGGAAAACAGGGCGCAGGTCCATGCGGCTAATATGCTTGATCGCCCCGACATCGCTTCCCCCCCTTGGGTCTCTTTGCATTCGGCCCGAACCGCCACGGCGAATTCCGAAAAGTCAGCTTCCGAAAGAAACCTCGGTCCGTGGGCGTGGATCAAGCCGATCGCGCGCGAATTGCCTTCGCGCAAGGCCTACCCCTCAATGATACCTGGTTCGTCCTGGTTTTTCAAGATTTCACGGACGCAACTATGGCGGACAGACGCCCGGACAAAGGGGCGAAAACGTCCCGTGTTTGAACGTTCCACCTTCAAACGGAACGCCCTTGAACGCGTCGACGCAGGCAGATATATCCAGAAAGCTTATGGACCCGTCCGGACTGCAGCCCCATAAATCACATGCCGGGAATGTAACGTCCGCACTATAAAGACCCTTAAATGCACTTACGAGGACCCCAATGTCCTGGAAGTCGATCGCATCCGGAGTGGCGGCGTCGATAAATGTGTTCGCCCAGGTGCGTGTCGTTGTCTGTGCGGCGGCCGAAAAGGCGTTCGCGCCTGAGTAGTCGCATTCCGCGATGATTCGATACGTCGCCAACGGTCTTATTTCCGCCCCGGTCAGATAGAAAGAGCCCCAGCCGTTCGGGGCGGGCAGGTCGGCGCGCCGGAACATTGGCGTCGGTCCCAAGACGCCTACCGGGACGAAAATCCCGGAGCCCTCGATCAGCTCCACTTGATTCATCGACTGAACATAATGGTCCACGCAGTCGATTCTCTCGTCGTCGCAATGACCACGAACCTTAATGGCGATGGGCGTCGACTGATTGGGGGACGCCGGAACAACAGGCTGAATCGTGAGATAACGGGAACCGCTGCCGCTCACGAGAGGGGGCAGGCATCCCGCGCAAGTGTCGGTACTTTCGTTGCAATCCGTCGGATTCAGACAGGGATTGCCGATATTCGGCGCCGACGTGGGAAGGCAAGGTGCGGCCACGCAGTCCAGGACCGAATCACAGACCATTTGCTGGCAGAAAAGTCCCGTTGCGCAAAAGGCGTCGCTTTCCGCGTGGCGGCAGATTCCGTCGATCGGCGGCGGCGGCGACGTATCGCAGGTGTCAATCGTGCAAGCGACGCCGTCGCCACATTGCGCCGCGGACGAACAGGCCTTGAAGCACTCGGCTTGGTAACAGACCTCGCCGGCCCCGCAGACGATCGGATTGTGGAAGCAAGTGCCGTTATTGCACCCGTCAATCGTGCACGGGTCAAGGTCCGCGCAATTGAGCGGCGTGAATACGCAGCTTCCGCCCGTGCAGGCGTCTGTCGTGCAGTTGTCATTGTCATTGCACTCGGAGCTCGAAGAGCATTGCTGCACATTGATCAAAGCCGGCGGACCCAGCGACCGCGTTACGTCATTGGTCTCGTACGGAGGAATCAGTACGCCGCTGAATACCTTCGTCTTGGAAAGGTTTCCAAAACATGGCAGGAAGGAAACCGAGACCTGACCGCTCGGCGGGCGACGAAGAACCCGGAACTTCAAATTGGTGATCCAAAGCCCGGCCGTCGTCGCACAAGGCAGCGTCGACGGGTGACTCCCGCAGAACAACTGCGAAAAAGCGTTGTAAAAAGCATTTCCGTCATTCGTGGGAAATCCGCTGCACGGTGCGTTCAAACCGTCAAAAAACTCGCAATCGTTCGGGAAAAGCGAACTGCCCCAGTTGTACGTGCTGGGGGGCGACGGATTGCACACGCCGCCTCCCGGACAGGCAAAAGAGGTGACGCAAGTCCCGCCCGGGCAATTCACCGAGGTGGTGCAGCCGCCTCCGTTGTTGCTCCCACCGCTGCAATAGGCGCCCTCTCCGCAGGTGCCCGTTGTGGGATTGCACGTTCCGACCCCGTTACACGTCGCACTGGGAGGACACTGGTCGCTGGTGGTGCAACTGGCGCCGCCTATGGAACAGACCCCGGGACAAAGCGTCCCCGTGCAACCGGCTCCGGGTGTCAAACCCCCACTACACACGCCCCCCGCGCAACCGGAATTGACGTTGCAGGGGCGACCATGGGCGCTGCCGCCGCCGTTGCATTTTTCGTAGCACTGTGCGCCGGGCGTGCTTCCGCCGGTGCAGGTCTGACAGTGGTAACAGGAATTGAAATTGTCGCATGGGTCCGAAGGGTTGGGGTTCGCCACCGTAGACGGCAACAATTCCAGATCCAGCGGGTCCCACTGCAAAAGCACGTCCAAGCCCTGAATGGGGTGTCCGTTCGTCGGGCAATCCGTAGAAGCCGTGTTGCACCCATTGGCCTTGGCGTAGAGTTGAACGCTTACAATCGACCCGACGACCGCGGTCTGCGGCGTCGTCGGGCGAAATTCAAGGTCGACGCAGCGGTAAGCCGCCGTGGCTGACGGCGGTTTTTCGACGCAAACGCCGTTGGTGCATTGGTCCACGGCCGTACAATGATTGTCGTCGTCGCAAAGGGTACCATTGGCGATATTCACCGACGTGCACTGGTCGGTCGACTCGTTGCACGAATAATCCTTGCAGTCGGTATCAAGGCTATTGCAATTGGGGGGCGTGCCCGCGGCGCAAACATTGCCCGCGCTGCAGGTTTCGCTGCCGTCGCAGAACAAATTGTTGTTGCAATGAGTCGTGTTCTCGCATTCCACGCAACCATCCAACGTCTCACTGCACATCCCGATGCATTTCCCGCCCGCCCCGCAGTTCGCATCCACGGTGCATGTCGCCCCGGGCGTCGGGCCAAGAAAACATTTCTTGGCGCAGTTGGGCGGAGTCCCCGGACCGCAACAATGCGCCGCGTCCTGAAACGACATGCAATCCGCGTCGTTGACGCACACCTCCGCGCCGTTGCAATGCAATCCGTCGCTGCAAAGATTGTGGTTGGGGTACTGGCAATTTCTGAGCCCCGCATTGTCCACGCAGACGTTGTTGGTGCAGTAGTTAAAATCGTTGCAATGCACGTCCGTCAGGCAAAGCTGGCAGCGATCGTACGTCTCATCGCAAAAACTGGTCGCCCCGGTGCAAGTGCCCGACATGAGGGGTCCCTGGCATTCCGTGTCGGTCCGGCAGGCCCAGCCGGCGAAATCGCCGCCGACACAGGTCTTACAAGCTACGGCTGTCCCGGACGCGCATGTGTGGGTTGTGGGATTGCACGTCTCCACGCCGTTGCAAAACAGCCCGTCGATTTCATTGCAATCCTCGTCGTTTTCGCATTGCACGCAGGTGTCAAACGTTTCGCTGCAGAAAGTCCCGGGATTGCACGTCGGGTCCGCCCCATCCACGCAGACGCCCGTGGACGTGTTGCAAGTCTCGGTTCCGTTGCAAAAGAGGTTGTCGTTGCAGTGAGCGTTGTTCAGGCAGGCGACGCACGTCCCCTGAGCCGTGCAATAGGGCTCCGCGGGGTTTGTGCAATGTACGTTGGTCACGCACTCCGTGCAGGCGTTGAGACCCTCATGACAAACCGGCGTCGCACCCGAGCAATTGGGAGGCGACCCACCCACGCAGCTACCCGGCGGGGTCATATTGCATGTCGGCGTGCCGTTACAGAAAAGGCCGTCGTCGCATTGGTCAGGGTACGTGCAAGTTCCAAACACGCATAGGTTCAGCGTGCAGGAAATATTGTCTTCGCAGTCCGGATTGTCGGTACACGATCCGCCAGCCCGAACGTCAGCCGAAGGCAAAGCCAGACTGAATGCAGCCGCGAGTAGCGCTGAAAGCCCTCTTAGGTTTTGCGATCGCCCCTTCCCCTCGATTCGATCCGTCGATTCGGGCACCATTTCCACACCCCCCATTCCCATCATTCCACTCTTGTCATCCCTTGATGCGCAACCAGACGACGCCCGCGAGGAACCCCTTTTCCCCGAATCCTCTTTCTGCCGCCATCGATTACAGGCTTGCCGGAAAGGAAAAGCGGAACGCGACGTGATTTTTCAGCGTACCCATCCCCTCCAGCTGAACACCAGTCTAGCGAATCCCGTGTCCGAAAACAATCTCCAGTGACCGAAGGATTCTTACAAATTGTCAGGTACCAACTTTAGTCTTCGCGGTCCACCGGGTCCACTCAGCTGCAACGCAATCAAAGTTGAAACGAGAATTCATACAGTCTGACTCAAATAAATAATCCAAATCGCCAGGTCACCTGGAGGCTGGAAAGTTGAACGAATCAAATCGAGAAATAAGAACCGTCTCATAATCCGCGGAAAAAACCGGGCGACAGGAAAACGACCGCCCGTACCGACGAAACGCTCGCGGTTCAGCTCAAAAAGCGTCCAAGATCATGGAATAAGGGCGCTCATCTAGATCGCTCCTTAACACCCGTGCTGGTGTTCGGGCTAGCGGGGTTGGCGGCCATCAAGACCGCTTTAACGGACGCGGGCGGGATTTGGCGGATTCGGCGACGATTTCGATGAGGCGAAGCAGGTCCTTACTGTCCAGCTTGCCGTCCCCATCCAGGTCGGTCCGATAGCCGGGCAGGGTCTTCGTCCCGTTCATCGCATCGGTCAATAGCATCACGTCGGAAGCGTCAACAATTCCGTCAGCGTTGACATCACCCGGTAGGGAGGCCACCCAGATCCGCCCGCCGCCCGATTTGTGGGAAATCGACGTCCAAGCGTTGGCTTGAATTCCGCGATCCAACTCGAGAGAAACGGTGGAACCGTTTCCGCTTAGGTTCTTGACTTTTGGTGAACTGGGCCGCCCGTCGTTGATTTCAAAATCCTCGGCGGTCATTCCCGCCGCGTCACCCGAAAACGTCAGCTCAAATTTCGTCCAAGGTCCGCTTTTGTTTCCCGGAATTCGGGCGTCGATCGCCCCGTCAGGCGGCTGGCTGGCGACGATTCGGCGCCAGGCGCCTTTCGTGCTGACCTCAACCGTTAGTCGCTCGTAGGCCATCGGGGAAACGATTTGGCCAAGGGCGTCCTGAATCGCGGAAAAGACCTCCTCCTCCATTAAGGCGATTTCAAAGGTCCCGGATGCGTCCGGCGAAGCCTGAAGCCGCAGGGTTCCGCAGAGGTACTTTTTGCCATCTTGCTTGCTCAGGGGGGCTTTGTCGGGCTCCAAAAGGACGCTGACCCATCTGTAGCGGCGAGAGGCCGTGTCAGTAAGGGCGACCGTCTTTAACCCATGATGAACGAAATCCGGGTCGAGAACGTCGACGAAAGCGTTGGCGTCGTTCTGTTCGGCCTCTTCAAAGCCGATGGGAGCCACCCGGCCGGACGTGCCCTTGGCGAAGGAGTCCGCGTCGATGGTGATCTGAAAAGCCCGCAGCTTCTCGCCGCCGGGCGACCAGTCTTTAATGAATAGTTCGGCCGTCAAGGTGTCGCCCGGAGAGACGGTGACGCGGTTCACAGGACCGTTGGGAACGGGAACCGAGTTCACCTCGGTGACCTCGATGGAGTAGGTGGGCGTAGCCGCTCGGATCGTAGACACGCCGAAAAGGGCGATTCCCAAAATGAATGCGGTCCCTTTCAAACTTGTGCCCATGCAAAACGGTGAACGGTTCATGATCGGTATCCCTGCGTACCCAATTCGTTCAAAACGCGCCCGGGCGGCGCGGGCCGCGCCGGGGAAAACGGCTATTTGACAGGTCGAATTCGTGGAAGTCAACGGGCGGAATGGGGACCGCTCAAGCTCATACGCGGATTTGTTCGGCCGCGCGGCGGCGGGAGGCGAGAAGCGCGCCAAAGGTGAGGAGCAGGCAGGCGAGGGCGATGCCGCCGAATTGGGAGATCGTGGGGATCGGCGGGTCGGGGGTCATGATGAATCCGTGGGTTTGAAAGTTGTGGTGACCCACGCCCACGATCTGGTTCCA
>Ga0187893_10008009_pt1 | contig 16937 bp, 11 predicted proteins | sample MA1701074metaG_FD_139574 | JGI IMG/M metagenome (GOLD analysis project Ga0187893, IMG submission 139574) | White microbial mat communities from a basaltic lava cave in the Kipuka Kanohina Cave System on the Island of Hawaii, USA - MA170107-4 metaG ...
GTCGCCGACGCCTGCCCCTGACGCGGCTCTAGCGCCTTCACCCCTTGGCCTCCTTCGGACCGGCCGGCGCGGCCGTCCTCGGCCTCATCGCCGTTCTGGCCGTGTTGCCCCCGGGTTACGCGGCGCTGCGCGCCGCGGGTGTGAAGGCAGGTGGCATGGCCGGGCTTGGCCTCGCGCTCGGCCTGGGCTACACGCTGGTCCCGCCCCTCGCGCGACTCGAGGCCCTGCTCGGGGGGCCGTACCTGGTGGCGCCGGTGCTGCTGCTGTCTTGCCTCTGGTTGCGCCCGGGCGCGGACGTGCTGCGTGGAGTTCGTGGCCTGGGCCTCGAGCTCGTCCCGCCCCTGGCCTTCGCCGCGCTGGCCTTTGCCGTCAACCGGCCGGACTTCGCGGCCGACGCCGCGGGCCTGCGGCTGCGGCCCGGCTTCGACGTGGGGGACCGGGTGTTCTATGCGACGGTCACACAGGAGTTGGGCCGCGCGCCGTTCCTCGGCGTGGAGAACCCCGTCTTCGCCGGCTTGCCGCTCCAGTACGCGTTCCTGCCCTGCATGTTGGGCCTGTTGCTCGCCAGCTACGCCGGGGCTCCGGCGCTGCTGGTGTCCTTGATCAGCGTACCGGTGGCGGGGCTGTTTTGCGTCGGGGTGGCGGCGCTCGGTCTCATGGAGGAGCTGGGCGCGGCGCGTCGGGCGCGTTGGCTCACGGCGTGCCTGATCGTCCTGGGAGGGGACCTGTCGTTCCTGCTGCCGGCCTCGCCGCATCCCCTGGAGCGCTTTGGCCGCATGTTCGCGTTCTTCTCCTTCTCCGCGCAGTCCCTGTTCTACAACCCGTGGATGTTCGGCGTGCCGCTGGCCTTCGCAGTGCTGCTCGCGGGGCGGCGCTTCCTGCGCCAGGGCGGGCGCGGAGAGGCCGTCGTCGCCGCCCTGCTGCTGGCCGGCTTGTGGCAGACGAAGGTGTTCGCGGCGCTGGCTCTCGCCGCTGCGGCGCTCCTCGCCGGCCTGCTGCTGCGGCGCCCCCGCCTGCTGCTGCTCGCGTCCCTGGCCGTGGCGGCGGGTTTGCCCCAAGCGCTGGCGGCTGGAGCCACGGGGGCCGGGCGGGACGGCGCCGCCTTGTTGTTCTCGCCGTTTCTTCTCGTGCGCGCGGCGGCCGCGAACAACCCGAGTCTGGCGGCTCTCTCCGACAGCCTGGGTCTGGCCGGCCTGGTGCCAGTGTTCCTGATCGGCGCCCTCGGGGTCCGCGTGGTCGGAGTGCCCAGGTTGCTCGCGGAAGCGCGGGCCGACCGGACCGGGTTCCACGGCTGGGTGGGCATGCTGGTCGCCCTGCTGGTCGGCCTCGCCCTGGCCGTGCGGGGCAATCCGACGGCCGTCGAGGGCGTGCAGTTCCTGCTGCTCGCCTTGACGCTGCTGTGGCTCTACGCAGCCCCCGTGCTGGCCGACCTCGGGACGCGCCGCCGCGCTGCGGCCGCGTTGCTGGTCGTCGGCGCGCTGCTGGGGCCGCTGCACTACTTCTCCCGCAAGGCGCTGCCGGCTCTCGTTCCGTCGCTGGGTCCGCTGGATATATCGTGGATCGAGGTGTCTCCCGGCGCGCTCTCGGCCTGCCGCTATCTCCAGGCACACGCCCCACCTCGGGCCAGAGTGCTGGCGCCAGTGACCGGCGCTGGCGCTGCAGACAGCGCGCGGGGACTCGTCTACGCGGCCCTGGCCTCCCGCCGCGTGGTCGCCGTTGCCGGGTCGTTCCACGTGGGGCCCCGCCTTTACGAGAGCCGGCTGGACGCCGTGGGGCGTTTCTACGGGGCCAGCTCCACCGAGGAGGCAGAGGCGCTCCTCGACGACCTCGGCGTTTCGTGGGTGTGGGAGGACGCCGAGCGACCGCTGCGCTTCCGCTCCCCGCGGCTGGGGGTCGCCTTCGACGCCCTGGGTGTGCGCCTTTACCGGGTCGGCCCCGGTTCGACCCCAACGCGGTTGCAGCCGTAGCCTCTCCCCTTCGGCCGCGGCTTCGTGTGGGCGGCCTGAGGCTGCGGCCAACCGCGGTAGACTCGCGCGGCCATAGGCCGAATGAGGTGCCATGAAAACCAGCGTCCTGCGCCGTGCCGTCGCGTTCGCCGTCGTCATCTATGCCGCACCCGCACTGGGCGAAAAGGAGCGCACGGGGCCGCTGGCCGGCCTCGAGTACCGGCTGGTCGGGCCGTTCCTCGGCGGGCGCGTGTCGCGCGCGGCGGGCGTGCCCGGCGACCCGCGGACCTACTACGCGGCCAGCGCGTCCGGAGGGGTCTGGAAGTCCAGCGACGGCGGTTACAGCTGGAAGCCGATCTTCGATGAGCAGATCGACGCGTCGATCGGCTCGATTGCGGTGGCGCCCTCCGATCCCAGCATCGTGTACGTGGGCGCCGGGGAGGCCAACATCCGAGGCAACGTGTCGGCGGGCCACGGCATCTACCGCTCCACGGACGCCGGCCAGACCTGGTCGCAGGTGTGGAAGCAGGAGGGGCAGATCGGGACCCTCGTCGTCCATCCGCGGAACCCGGACGTCGCCTTCGCGGCCGTGTTGGGCCGCGCCTTTGGCCCCAACCCCGAGCGCGGCGTCTACCGCACTCGGGACGGCGGGAAGAGCTGGCAGCAGGTGCTCAAGAAGGACGCCGACACCGGCGCCTCCGACGTGGCCCTGGATCCCAACAACCCGAGCGTCCTGTTCGCGGGGCTCTGGCAAACCCGGCGGCGGCCCTGGGAGCTCAGCAGCGGCGGCCCAGGGAGCGGACTCTGGACGTCCCGTGACGGTGGCGACACCTGGACCGAGCTGAAGGCGGGCCAGAAGGGGCTGCCCGAGGGTCCCTGGGGCAAGCTGGGCGTGGCCGTCGCGGGCTCGGACTCGCGCCGCATCTACGCCAGCATCGAGGCGGAGCAGGGTGGCCTCTACCGCTCCGACGACGGCGGCGAGAGCTGGAGCCTGGCCAGCGACCACCGGGCCTTGCGCCAGCGCGCCTGGTACTACTCCACGATCAGCGTCAACCCGCAGGACGCGAACGAGCTCTGGATGCCCCAGGTGCCCATGCTGCGCAGCCTCGACGGCGGGAAGACCTGGAAACGGGTGAAGGGGATCCACCACGGCGACCATCACGACGCCTGGTTCGATCCCAGCGACCCGCGGCGGATGATCGCGGCCAACGACGGTGGCGTCGACATCACGCTGAACGGGGGCGAGACCTGGTTCGCGCCCCGCCTGCCGATCGGCCAGTGTTACCACGTGCAGGCCGACGCCAGCGAGCCCTACCGGGTGAGTTGCGCGCTGCAGGACCTGGGCACCGCCTCGGGGCCGAGCAACAGCCTCTCCGTCGACGGCATCAACTGGGGCGACTGGCACGACGTCGGCGGGGGCGAGGCGGGCTGGACCGCCCACGACCCCGCGGACCCCAACGTGGTCTACGCCGGCGAGTACCTGGGTTACATCACGCGTTACGACCACCGGACCCGCCAGGCGCGCCACGTGGGGGCCTGGCCCGACAACCAGTCCGGGCACGGTGCGGAGGACTCGAAGTACCGCTTCCAGTGGACGGCGCCGATCCTGATCTCGCCACACGACCCCAAGGTCGTGTACCACGGCGCAAACGTCCTGTTCCGCACCGGGGACGGCGGCCAGAGCTGGACCGCCATCAGCGGCGACCTCACGCGTAACGACAAGTCGAAGCAGAAATGGTCCGGCGGACCGATCACGGGGGACAACACCGGGGTCGAGCACTACGGGACGATCTTCGCCATCGCCGAATCGCCTCTGCAGCAGGGCGTGATCTGGACCGGCAGCGACGACGGCCTCGTCCACGTCACCCGGGACGCGGGCACGACCTGGAGCAACGTGACGTCGGCCATCCCGGGCCTGCCCGAGTGGGGCTCGGTGAAGGGCCTCGATGCGTCACCCCACGACGCCGGCACGGCCTATGTCGTGGTGGACGCCCATCGCTCGGACGACACGAAGCCGTACCTCTGGAGGACACGGGACTACGGCAAGACCTGGAAAAGCCTCGGCGCCGGCCTGGCGGCGGACGTCCACCTGCACGCGGTGCGGGTGGACCCCAAACGAGACGGCGTGTTGTACGTCGGCACGGAGCGCGGGGTGATGCTGTCCCGGAACGACGGCGCGAGCTGGGAGTCCCTGCAGCTCAACCTGCCCACGGTGGCCGTGCACGACCTGATCGTGAAGGGGGATGCGCTCGTCCTCGGCACCCACGGCCGGTCGATCTGGATCCTCGACGACCTCACGGCGGTAAGGCAGCTGACGCCGGAGATCCAGGCGAAGGCCCTGCACCTGTTCCCGCCGTCGCCGGTCGTGCAGTGGCGCTGGCGCGGTTCGTTCCACGAAGAGGGCCCCGGCACCAACCCCAGGCCGGGGCTCACGCTCCAGTACTGGATCAAGGACAAGTCGGAGCAGGAGCTGGTGCTGGAAGTGAGCGATCCGAATGGGACCCTCGTGCGGAGGTTGTTGAGCACGGTGGAGAAGCCGGAGATCCCCCCCGACGATCCCGACTCCTGGGGGCCCGAGAAGAAGGCGCCGCTCGGCGCCGGCCAGGGGGTGCAGCGCGGGACCTGGGACCTGGCCGCCGAGGCGCCGCGCAAGATCACGAAGGCACGCATCGACTGGGGCGACATCGAGTCTGGGCCCTTCGTCCTGCCCGGCCAGTACCGCCTGAAGCTCATCCTCGGCGAGCACACGGCGACCGCCGCCGTGGAGGTGAAGCCGGACCCGCGGGTCTCCATGAGCCCCGAGGAGCGCCGCCAACAACTGGACTTCGCGAACCAGATCGGCTCGGCCATCACGCGTCTGTCGACCACGGTGGAGGAGCTGCGCTCGCTGCGCGCGCAGCTGCAGGCGCGGTCGGAGCTCTTGAAGCAACGCGAGGCCGCGAGGGACTGGGTGAAGGCCGCCGGCGAGCTGGTGGCGAAGCTGGACGTTCTCGAAGCGAAGCTGCACAACCCCAGGGCGAGGATCAGCTACGACATCCTGGCCATGCGGGGCGGCGCGCAGCTGTATTCGCAGATCATCCCGCTCTACAGCTTCGTGCGGGATGCCGACGGGGTGCCCACCCGAGGCATGCGCGCGTTGTTCACGGAGCGCACGACGCAGCTCGACGCCTGCGCGGCGGAGTGGAAGGACCTGCTTGGAGCCGCGGCCGCACTCAACGCCCAGGCGCGGACGCTGGGCCTGGACTACCTGACGCTGCCAGCGAGCTGACCGCGCCCGCGGCCCCCGTCTACCATGCCGGCGGCCGGGCGAAACCCTCCTGGCCACGCTCCCGCTCGTGCAGGCGGTCGGGGCTCCACCAGGGCTGGGGCAGGATGCCGAGGGCGCGCAGCGCCGGGGCGTACTCGTAACGCACGGTCGTCAGCTGGGCCGGTGTCGGCATCGGGTCGAACTGGACCACTCGAGCCGGGTCGTAGGCCTCGGGGCCCCAGCCCGTGCCGGGATAGGCGCGCGCCGCCCTGGAGGAGTCCATGGCGTCCGCTGCTTCGCGCGTGTTGCGCTGCGCTTCACTCCGGGCCTCCGGCGCCGGCGCGTCGGAGGGAGCCGGCTTGCGAACGTCGCGATCCTGAGGCTCGCCCGGCTGAACCGGGACCGGCCCCTCGACCCAGCCGCGCCGCTCGCGGAACACGCCGACCTCGATCCAGCCCAGCTTGCCGCTGGCCTTGCCGGAACGCGCGGCGTAGGAGGCCTGCTCGTCGACGAACTGGAAGCGGCGGACCTCGGACAGCGACGTCCGCCAGCCGCGCACGCTGGTGGCCCCCCAGGGGGCGAGGATGTACATGCGGTTTCGGGGCGCGTGAGCCTCCGACCGCTCCCCGCTGACGACATTGAGACCGTCCACCACCAGCGCCACCCCGAGCCGCTCGGCGCTGCGGTTGCGCAACACGATGTCGTAGCTCTTGCCCTTCCTCGCCTCCAGGTAGAGCCGGCCCGACCCGTCGGGAGCGGGGTAGAGGGGCGCGTCGCGCCCGTCCACGTGTACATCGACCTCGACCAGCCCCTCGTTCGACCAGCGGGGCTGGTGCGCCAGGGACGCTGGAGCGACCAGGGCAAGACCGGCGAGCAGGGCAGGGGCGGCACAGGCCATTTTCGACCTCCTGCCAGCCTCTACAGGACGGCGCTTCGGACTATTCCGACTCTAGTGCGCCGCAGGATGCGTGCGGGCGAAGCCCCGCTTGGAGCCGCGTGCGAAGGCCACCAGCTCGTCCACGTTCGGGTCTTGCAGCGCCGTGAGCCTCTCGAGGGCTTCCTGCAGCGCCAGGCCCGAGCGCAGGAGCAGGCGGAAGGCCTCGCGGAGCGTACGCACGTCGTCGGCGCCGAGGCCGGCGCGGCGCAGGCCGACCAGGTTGAGGGCACGCGCGCGGGCGGGCACGCCGTCCGTGATCACGAAGGGCAGGCAGTCCTGGACGACCTTCGAGTTGCCTCCGAGCATGGCCAGCCTACCGATGCGGCAGTACTGATGCACCACGACGCCGCCCGAGAGGAAGGCGCCCTCCCCGATCGTCACGTGCCCGGCCAGGGCCACGTTGTTCGCCAGCACCACCCGGTCACCGATCACGTCGTCGTGGGCGATGTGGGCGCCCGCCATCAGGAAACACTCCGAGCCGACCCGGGTGATCGAGCCCGCAGCGGAGCCGCGATGGATGGTCACGCCCTCGCGGATGCGGTTGCCGTTTCCGATCTGCAGCGCGCTCGTGTCGCCGACGAACCCGACGTCCTGGGGCTCGCCGCCGAGCACGGCGTTCTCGTGGACCGTGTTCGAGGCGCCCAGGGAGGTGAAGCGCTTGAGGGTGACGTGGGCGCGGATCTCGCAGTCGTCGCCCAGGACCGTGTCCGGCTCGATGACCGCGTAGGGCCCGAGACGCAACCGGGCGCCCAGCCGTGCTCCCTGCGCCACGACCGCGGTCGGGTGGATCTCGGAGGCGTCCGCCATGCCGGCGATCTTATTACGGCGTTCTGCCGCCACCCGGGGCCGCAGCGTACCCTTGGGCAGCGTCGCGAGCGACCAGCCCCTCCAGCAACTCGGCAGCCGATCGGAGCGTCTCCAGCTCCGGTTCGCCGAGCGTCTCGAGCAGCCGGGTCAGCTCTTCGACGCGCCGCTCGCGGGCCTGGCGCAGGCGGCGCACGCCCTCGGGCGTGGCGTGGGCCACCACCACGCGGCGATCCTTGGTGGACACCTGACGCCGGACCAGGCCGTCGCGTTCCAGGCCGGACACCAGGCGGGTCATGGTGGGCGCGCTCACCTGCTCGGCCCGCGCCAGTTCCCCCAGGGGCAACGGGCCGCCGAACACCAGCACCGAAAGCGCCGAGGCCCGCGAGGGCGTGAGGCCGGACTCGACGTCCACGCGGCGCACGCGCCGCAGCAGGTGGATGGCCGCCGAGTGCAGGCGGTCCGCCAGCTGTCGGCGCGGGACGCCCCTTGACGGAGATCGTTGTCTCATGCTAACTATTAGCCATGCTAAAGAGCATAGGTCAGATCTCGGTCAACGCCAAGGACCTGCCACGCGCCGTCGGCTTCTACCGTGACGCCCTGGGGCTGCGCCTCCTGTTCCAGGCACCGCCCCAGCTGGCCTTCTTCGACTGCGGCGGCGTGCGCTTGATGTTGTCACCACCGGAGCGGCCGGAGTTCGATCATCCGGGCTCGATCCTGTACTTCAAGGTGGACGACATCCAGGCCGCCGCCGCCGCGTTGGGCTCGCGGGGGGTGGGTTTCGACGAGCCGCCCCACAAGGTGGCGAGCCTGCCCGACCACGACCTGTGGCTGGCCTCGTTCCACGACAGCGAGGGCAACCTGCTGGCGCTGATGAGCGAAGTGCGCCCGCCGCAGGGCTAGACCTCCCACCTCAACCGGGGCCCGGGAGCACGGGGCAGCCGCAGACCCGTGCCCTGGGGCGCTTGCGGCCCCGGTTTGCCTACTCGGCCTTCTGCTTCGTGACCGCGAGGGCGATGGTCACGGCCACCTCGTCGCTGACCACCAGGCCGCCGTTGTCCATGAGCTTGCTCCACGAGACACCGAAGTCCTTGCGGTTGATGGTCGCCGTGGTCTCGAAGCCCAGCTTGGTGTTGCCGAAGGGATCCTGGATCGGACCCGCGACCTTCACGGGCAGGGTGATGGTCTTGGTGTTGCCGCGGATCGTGAGCTCGCCGGTGACGTCGTACAGGTCCTGGCCTTTCGGCGCGACCCTGGTGCTCTTGAAGACGAGCGCAGGGTGGTTGGTGGCGTCGAAGAAGTCGGCCGAGCGCAAGTGATCGTCGCGCTTCGGCTCCTCGGTGTCGATGCTCGCCGCCTTGATCCTGAACTCCACTGACGACAACTCGGGGCTACCTGGCTCGACTTGGACCGTGCCCTCGAACTCCTTGAAGCGGCCCCGCACCTTGGAGATCGTGAGGTGGGTCACCTGGAACGTCACCTCGGAATGGGGGACATCGACCGTGTACACGTCCGCGGCGGCGGCGGGGGCCGCCACAACGGCGGCCAAGGCCGAAGAAAGCAATCGTCTCGTCATGGTCAACCCGTGGTCCTTACTTCGAGGCGTTACGTTTGGCCTGGATGCCGGCTCGAACGGCATCCAGGGAATGGATGAGGGACTCGAGGGCAGGCTCGTTCAGGGCCTCGAGCAACGACGCATCGCGGCGGGCGACGGGATCGTCGAGGGCCGCCAGCAGGGCCAGACCCTCGCTGCTGATCCAACACAGCACCTGTCTCCTGTCGGCGTCGCAGCGCTTGCGGCGCACCAGCTTCTTCTTCTCCAGCCTGTCCAGCAGGCGTGTGATTCCCGGCGTCTCTTCGATCATGCGCTCGGCGATCTCGAGGGTCGGCAGGCCAGCCTGGCCGGCGCCGCGCAGGATGCGCAGCACGTTGAACTGCTGGATCGTGATGCCGCGCGGCTCGACCACCTGGGCGAACTCCCGGCGCACCATGTCGGCGGTCCGGAGCAGGCCGACGGTGGCCTCGTGAGCACGGGACCGGAAGGGGCGCTTCTGCTTGAGTTCACGTTGCAGCCGGCTCTCGCGCGTCATGCTCGATAAAGTATGGGAGAATAGTTGATCAGTCAAGTAAAAGGCTGTGAAGGGAACCGGCCGCAGCCTGACGCCGTCCAACAGGAATAGCTGCACCCCGGCGCGGGTATCACCGGGGGAGAGAAGAGCCCATGCCCCGATTCGCCGCCGCGACGCTTCTGATGCTCTCGCTGCTCGGCACGCCCCCACCCGCCACGGGGCCCGACACCGGCGAGGACGCCTTTGAGCGCAAGGACTTCCGTCGCGCCCTCGAGTTGTTCCGTCAGGAGCTGACGGCCGGCCGCCACGCGGAGAAGGAGCGCCGCGTGGTTTCGTGCCTGGCGGCGCTGTCCGAATGGGACGAGGCGATCCGAGAGGGCGAGGCCCTCGTCGTCCGCTGGGGCGAGGACCTCGAGGGCGTCAGGGGCCGTCGGCTGCTGGCGTCGGTGCTGCGGGACGCGCCGCACTGGGGTTTCCGCTCGGGCGGCGTGTTGCGCCGCGGCGGCGAGCAGCGCGAGGGCGAGCGGGTCTGGACCGAACACGAGGACCGCGAGGCCGCGCGCGCTCAACTGGAGGCGGCCCTGGAGATCCTGTACCGGATGGACCGCGAGGGGCGACCCGCGGCCGAATGGCGGGCCGAGCGCATCGGCGTGGACCTCGAACTGGCCGACCTGCTGTCCGAGTCCTATGGTGTCGGACCCATGCCCGAGGTCCGACGCCCGCGGGCTGTGGGACGCTACTTTGCGCCGCGCCGGGAGTGGGCCGCGTTCCTGCGCGCCGACGACCTCTACGCCGACGTCCTGGTGCTCGCCCCGCCACAGGCCGATACCCGCTCCGCCTCCCTTGCGATTTATGCCCGGGCGCTGCTGCGGCATCGGAGCCGCGTCTCCTTCGACGCGTTGGAGCAGGCGGATCGTCCGCTCACGCCCGACGAGCAGGAGGCGCTGCGACGCCGGGGCGACCCCGTTGCCGAGCTGCGGTCGCTCGCCGAGCGTTTCCCCGCAGACCCGCTGGCCGACGAAGCGCTGTTCTCAGCTGCACGCGTGCTGGAGGAGCGGGGCGATCCCGCGGCCGCCGAGCGCGCCTACGAGGGCGTCACCGCGGCGTATCCGAAGAGCCCGTGGGCGTCGGACGCGAAGGCGGCGCTCCAGGACCTGCGGCGCAAGGACGTGAGCCTCCAGATCACGGGGCCCATCCTGCCCGGGCGCGAGGGCCGCTTCGACGTCAACACCCGCAACCTGGCCCGGCTGTCCTTCGGGTTGCGGCGCATGGATCCAGGCCCCTGGTTCCAGAACGCCGGCCGGCCCGGGGATTGGCTCGACTCCGCGTCGCTGGTTGCGACCGCGGGGGCTGCCGAGGTGGCGTGGGACGTCGCCATCGCCGACGACGGCAGCCGCCGCTCCCTGACCACGGGTGTCGCGGTCCCGGCGCTGCGTCACGGGCTGTTCCGCCTCGACGTGCGTGGTGACGGGATCGCCGTCACGACCCTGCTGTTGGTTTCGGACCTGGCCCTGGTGATGAAGGCGGGCTCGGAACGAACGCTGGTTTACGTGGCCGACGCGGTCAGCGGGACGCCCGTCGACGGCGCCGAGGTCGTGGTGAGGGACGACCTCTCCTGGCGCGACGACCCGCCGCGGGTGCAGCACGGGCGCTCTGCCGCCGGGGGCGTCTTCGAAGCCAACCTCGGCGTTCGGGAGGGCGGGTCGCGGGTCGAGGCCGTGGCTCGCCTGGGCGACCGTATCGCTGCTGCGCCGGTCAGCTGGCGCCACTGGTGGGGCCGGAACGGCTCGACGATCCGCGCGCACCTCACGACCGACCGGCCCGTGTACCGGCCGGGACAGACCGCGCACTTCCGCCTGGTGGCGCTGCAGGGAGGCGAGTCCGGTGACCAGCCCCTGGCTCGCCGCAAGACCACGCTGATCCTCCGGGACCCCAAGGGCAACGAGGTCTACCGCCGCGATCACGTGAGCGACGCCTTTGGCGTGGTGTCGGGCAGCCTCGCGCTCAGAGATGAGCCGCCCCTCGGGGTCTACCCGTTCGAGGTCCAGCTCGACGGCGACGGACGGGTGGAGGTGGCGGGCGGACAGTTCCGCGTCGAGGAGTACCGCAAGCCGGATTTCGAGGTGACGGTTGACCCGGGGGCCGCACTGCGGGCGGGCGACAGCGGCCGCGCCACGATCGCAGCACGTTACTACTTCGGCTCGCCGGCGGCTGAGGCTACGGTCTCGTGGAGCGTGTTTCGCACGCCCGCGTGGCGCCCGCCTCCCTTCCGCGATCCCCACGCCTGGCTCTACGGTCCCGGCTACTGGCTGCCCCCCCTCCAGCCTCCCTCCCGGCAGCTCATCGCACAGGGCGAGGCGCGCACGGACGCCGAGGGCCGCGCCCAGGTCGAGTGGCCGACCCTGGCCGGCGAGGACGGCCGCTACGAGGTCGAGGCCCGGGTCGTGGACCTGTCGCGCCGCGAGGTGCGCGGGGGCGGCGCCGTGTTGGCCACCCGCGCCGCCTTCGACTTGTTCGTTCGCGCGGACCGCGGCTTCTACCGGCCCGGCGAGACGGCCAGCTTCGAGCTAGTGGCCCAGGACGCCAACGGCAAGCCGAGCGCCACACCGGCGCGCTTCGTCGTGTACCGGCAGTCCTGGTCGGCCCTGCGCGAGACCGTGAGGGAGGACGTGGTCTTCGAGCAGGCCGTCACGCATTCGTCCGAGGGCCGGAGCGATGCACGCTGGCAGGCGGGTGAGCCGGGCGAGTACCGCGTCGCGCTTCTTGCGACGGACCCGCGCGGCGAGGCCGTCAGCGGCGGTGCGACATTGCGCGTGGCCGACGACGACGCCCCCAGCGACCTGTTCCGGCTCTCCGACGTCGAGCTAACGCTGGAGCGCCCGAGTTACCGTCAGGGCGAGACTGCGCGTGTCCTGGTCGCCTCCTCGCGGCCGGGTGCCGTCTGGCTCACCGAGGAGGTCGAAGGCCGCGTCCTCCGCCATCAGACGCTGATGCTCGCCGGACGGGGCCGCGTGGTCGAGATGGCGCTGACGCGAGCGCACGCGCCCAACGTGTTCCTGCGGGCGACGCAGGTGTCGGAGGGCCGTGTCTACACCACGCAGCGCGAGCTGTTCGTTCCTCCGGACCAGCGTTTTCTGCGTGTGGTGGCGAGCCCGGCTTCGACCACGGTGAAACCCGGGGAGAGGGGCCGGATCGGCCTGCTGGTGACCGACGCATCGGGCCGGCCTGTCGCCGGGTCGTTCTCGTTGGCGGTCAGCGACCGCTCGGTCGAGGCGATCCAGGCGCCCTTCGCTCCCGACATCCGGACCTTCTTCTATGGAGGACGGCGCGGCCTCAACGTCAACGAAGTGTCGTCCTTCGCGTATCGGGCGTCGGTCTCGACCAGACGCGAGATGAAAGAGATCAGTCATCGCCGCCACGGACAGCCGCCGGGCTGGTGGGGCGGCTTCAGGACGCTGCGCCGGGATTGGGCGGGCGACGAGCTCGCGGCCGACGCGCCCGCCGTGGCCGAGGAGGTCGCCGGCGCCGAAGCCAGGGACGCGTTGTCCTTCGACGCCACCCTCGAGGGCGGGGTGGCCGGCGGCGTCCTGGGTGGTGTGCCGGCGTCCGCGCCTGCGGCGCGTCAGGAGGCCAAGCTCGGCGAGGCACTGGCCGAGCCGCGCACGCGGGCGCTGTTCGCCGACACCGCTTACTGGAACGCCGTGGTCGTGACCGGCGCCGACGGGCGGGCGTCGGTCGAGGTGGAGTATCCCGACTCCCTCACCGACTGGAAGGTCCTGGCGCGCGGCCTGGACGCAGCGGCGCGCGTGGGTGAGGCCACGGCCTCGGTCGTGGCGCGCAAGGACCTGATGGTCCGCCTGCAGTCCCCGCGTTTCTTCGTGGAACGCGACCAGGCGCTTCTCTCGGCGCTGGTGCAGAACGACCTCGACCGCGAGGTCGAGGCGACGGTCAGGATCCGCGTCTCCGACGCACTACGGCTCGGCGCGCCGGGCGAGTCCCGCATCCGGATCGCGCCGCGCACGTTGGCGCGTGCGGAGTGGCCGGTGGAGGTGGTCGGAAGCGGGAGAGCGTCGGTGCACGTCGCCGCGCTCACGGCGGTCGAGTCCGACGCCGCCGAGCTCAGCTTCGAAGCGCTGGTGCACGGGAGCGAGAGACTCGTGACGCAGGCCGGCCGGCTGGCTTCGGGCGAGAGCCGCGAGCTCTGGTTCGAGGTCCCGGCCGAGCGGGGGCCGGGCTCGGCGCGCCTGACGCTCACGGTCGCCCCGAGCCTGGTGTCGTCTCTGCTCGATGCCGTGCCCTACCTGGTGGACTACCCCTACGGCTGCGTCGAGCAGACCCTGAGCCGCTTCCTGCCCGCGGTCGTCCTGTCGAAGTCCCTCGCCGACTCGGGCGCCGAGCTCGAGGATCTGGCGCGCCGCCGGGCTGCCCTGGAGGTCGGGGACCGCGGCTTGAAACGCAACCCGGTCTTCGATTCCACCGAGCTACGCGCCATGGTCCGCGCCGGACTCACGCGCCTGTACGGCTTCCAGGGCCCGCAAGGAGGCTTCGGCTGGTGGAAGGACGACCCGGGGGACGTTCGGATGACGGCATACGTGCTCTACGGCCTGGTGACGGCCCGCGGGGCCGGCTACCCGGTGGACGCGAACGTTCTCGAGCGTGCCGCGGCGTTCCTCGAGGCTGCCACCAGTGACGAGACGTCGCTGCACGCACGCGCCTACGCGGGCTTCGCGCTGGCCAGCGCGGGCCGCACGCCGGGCGACCTGGACCTGCTGCTGCGGCGGCGCGCGGACCTGAGCGTCCACGGCCAGGCGCTTCTCGCCCTGGCGCTGGTCCGGAGTGGTCGCGTGGGCGAGGCGGACCTCGTGGCCGGCAACCTCGTCGATGCCGCCGTGGTCGACGCTGCGGCGGGCACCGCGTCGTGGCGGACGGGTCCGAGTTGGTGGACGTGGGAGCACGACCGAGTCGAGAGCCAGGCCTTCGCGCTCTGGGCCCTGGCCGAGGTGCGACCGAAGAGCCCCCTTGCCCCCCAGGTGGCCCGCTGGCTGCTGCTGAACCGCCAGGGCAGCCGCTGGCACTCGACCCGGGATACCGCCCACGCGATCTACGCGTTGTCCGCCTTTGCCAAGCAGGCGGGGGAGACGGCGCCGGACCTCAGCATCCAGGCCACGATCGCGGGCGTGAGCCGCAGCTTCCGAATCACGCCCGAGACGGCGTTGGCCTTCGACGACACCCTCGTGATCGGCGACGGCGACCTGGGCGCCGGCCGCAAGGCATTGCGGCTCCGGGTCAGCGGGCGGGGTGCGGCGTACTTCAGCGCGTCGCTGCGCTACTTCAGCCGCGAGGAGGACATCCGCGGCGCGGGAACGACCCTGCGCCTGAGGCGGGAGTACTTCCGCCGCCTGCCGCGCGTCGTCGAGGAAGCTGGCGAGCGCCGGTTGATCCATGACCTCGATCCGGTCGGAAGCCTCGGCAGCGTGAAGAGCGGCGAGGAGGTGGAGGTGAAGCTGACGATCGAATCGCCCACGGCCTACGATCATCTCGTGTTCGAGGACCCCAAGCCGGCGGGCTTCGAGCCGGTCGACCTGGTGAGCGGCACCCGTTACGGCGACGGCTTGTGCTCCAACATGGAGCTGCGCGACGAGCGGGTGGCGTTTTTCATCACGCACCTGGCGCAGGGAACGCAGGTGATCCGCTACGTCCTGCGCGCCGAGACGCCCGGCCGTTATCATGCGTTGCCCGCCCGGGGCTACGCGATGTACGCACCCGAGATCGCCGCTCTCGCCGACGAGTGGCGCGGAACGGTCGAAGCGACGCCGCCCAGTGTCGCCGCGCGATAACGAAGCGACAGCCCCGCCCGCCCGATCCGGCCTGGAGCCAGCTTCGCCCAGCACGAAGGCGAGCCGAAGCCGTCAGCCGGGTGGCAGGGCCAAACCGCCCTGGGTCCGGGAGGCGAGCATGCCGCAGGCCGCGTGGATGTCCGGGCCGCCTGAATAACGCCGCACGAAGCCCAGGCCCTGGTCCGCGAGCGCCGACAGGAAACGCGAGCGCTCCGCGTCTCCCGCGGGGCGGAAGCGCCCGCTGGGGTCGTTCACGTCGATGATGGAGAGCCGCACCCGCACCCCGCGGAACAGCCGGCCCAGCTCCCGGGCCTCGTCGCGGCCGGTGTTCACGCCCGACATCAGCACCCAGGCCAGGTTCACCGGCCCGCGGTGCCGCGCCGCATGGCGTTTCATGGCGGCCACGAGGTCCGGCACGTCACAGGTCCGCGCGACGGGCACCAGGGCCGCGCGCCTGTCGCCGAAGGCCGAGGTGAGGGAGAGAATCAGCCGGTACGGGTGCCCCTCCTCCGTGAAGCGCTCGATCATGGGCAGCAGGCCCACCGTCGAGATCGTGATCCGATCCCCGCCGATGCGCCCGCCGCTGGGATCACGCAACACGGCCGCCGCGCGAAGCACCTGGTCGTAGTTCTGGAACGGCTCGCCCTGGCCCTGGAACACGACACCGGTCACGGGTCGCTCGGGTGACTCGCGCCGGATCGTCAGCACCTGCTCCACGATCTCCCAGGCCTGGAGGTTGCGTTCGAAGCCCCGGCGCCCGGTCTCGCAGAAGGCGCAGGCCAGGCCGCACCCCGCCTGGGAGGACACGCAGACGCTGAAGCGCGGCTTGTGGAGCGGAATCCGAACCGTCTCGAAAAACCTGCCGTCCGTGCCGGCGAACAGGTACTTCACGAACGGATCCAGGGCGCTGCGACGCCGATCGACGACGCGCAGGCGCGTCAGCTGGCCGCCGGCGAGCAACGCGTCGCGGGCCCGATTCGAGAGGCCCGGCACGCCCTCGAGATCGTCACGGTCGAGGCCCACCAGCCGGTGTACGACACGCCGCGCCACGGGCAGCGCCAGGCCGAAGGCCGCAGCCAGGCTCTCCGGCGTCTCGCCCCGCAGGTGCCCGCTCAAAAGCGCAGAACGTCGCGGCGTCCCGCGCGCTCGATCTCGACCTCCGCTTCCCCGATGCGCAGGACGCGCACGCCGTCGAACTCGTCCCCCTCGCGCAGGACGCGGTCGTTGATCAAGGCCACGGGCCGGCCGTCCTGGATCGTGATCGCGTGCAGGATCAGTGCGGCGCCGGGTGGGGCAGGCGGCGTGCTCGACGCCACGCTGGAGAGTGGCTGCGGCGCGGCCGACGCTGGCAGATCCGCGCGCGGAGGAGGGGCCGAGGGTCTTGGCGGCCCGGTCCGGAGCGGGGCAGTCGGCGGCCGGGGGGAGGGCGCGGCGTCCAACCTGGGCCGCTGCGGGACGGGCGCGACGATCGCGGGGGCGACCGAGGGCGGACCTGGCGGGCGCTGCCACTGGAGGATCGCGAGGGCCGTCGCCAGGCCACCCGCAACACCCAGCACGAGCCAAATCCAGCCCGGCGCGCGGCGCTCCTGGGCGGACAACCCGGCCGTCGTCATGACCACGACTCCGCGGTCGGGTGCGGGTTTGTCCCGCTCGAGCTTGCGCAGGGCCTCGAGGATCAGGCTCATGACACGCTCCCCGAAAGCCGCGGGCGCTGGAGCGGGTTCCGGCAGTAAAGGACCATCAGCGTGCGTTGCCCGATCAAGCCGTCGGGCGTGAGCTCGGCGTCGCGCTGGAAGGCCGCGACCGCCGTTGCCAGGTCGAGATCGGCCTCCCCGAGGTAACCCAGGCGGGTGAGAGCGTCACGCGTGAAGGCGAGGGCCCGGGGCGCGTCCGGGGCCCCGGCGGCGCCGGCCGCGTCCCGCCAGAGAAAAATCGCCTGACGCGTCCAGAGTCGATCGAGCTCGCGCAGGTCGACGCGGCGGGAGGCCCCGGCGCCGTCGCCGACGCGTGCAACGTCGGCCTCGATGCCGAGCAGCGGGACGAAGCAGGTGTCGCGGCGGGCCGGGTGGAACATCTCGAGCACGGCGGGCAGGTCGA
>Ga0187893_10008010_pt1 | contig 16937 bp, 10 predicted proteins | sample MA1701074metaG_FD_139574 | JGI IMG/M metagenome (GOLD analysis project Ga0187893, IMG submission 139574) | White microbial mat communities from a basaltic lava cave in the Kipuka Kanohina Cave System on the Island of Hawaii, USA - MA170107-4 metaG ...
AGCCAGCACCTGCCGGTCGACATAATTCAAGACCGTCGCCAGAAACAGGAGACCACAAAGCCACCATGCCTTCGGAGGCACGTATCCCGGGACATTCGTATGCGAGTTGGTCGAGCTGGGTTCTGGAGCTATTGGCAAGTTATTTCCCAGGCATGAGGAAAGTAGAGGTACTGGGACCGTGGAGATGCATTGAGATCAAACCTAACACGGGGCAGACTTCAGGAGTGTTCGGTGTTTGCTTCACCTACCCAATCTCCCTGCCGTTGCAGTGAGTCACCCGGTTATGCTAATTAGTGACCCAGCTGAAGGTCTAATAGAATAATTGAACTGAATCAATCTAGTTCTGAGAACAAGCGATGGACCTGAGACAACTCGAAATGTTTCTCGCCGTCGCTGAGGATCTGAGTTTCACTCGAGCCAGCCAACACCTTCATGTTGTTCAGTCGGCCATCAGCCGGCAGATCCGCCTTTTGGAAGAAGAGCTTGGAGAAACGATTTTCAAGCGCGCCAACAAAAGGCGCGTCTATCTCACTCCAGCAGGGGAGGTCCTACTTCGATATGCTCGACGTATTCTATTGGATGTGCGGAACGCTGCAATCGACGTTTCTCAGATTGGCGATCTCCAAGGTGGAAAACTGAGAGTTGCTGCGGGAATCATTGCCTGTGTTTATCTCTTGCCTCCCATTTTTGAAAGATTCAAGGAGCTCTATCCAAAGGTAGATCTCGACATTATCACGGGGCCAACCGAAACCTTGATCTCAGAACTTCGCAACAATCGGATCGATCTCGGTGTGTTGACCTTGCCAATTCAATTCCCCGATCTGGAAGTAATTCCCCTGTGTTCCGAGGAAATGGTTGTGGTAACGAGCACGAAGCACCGAACCTTGTCGAAGAGGAGATCTCTGCGTGCAGTAGAGCTTGCCGACCACCCTCTTATCCTCTTTGGCAAAGGCGCACGGACCCGTATCCTTTTGGATGACTTTTTCCAAGAGATTGGAATCACTCCACGCGTTTCGATGGATTCTGAGAATGTAGCAGCGATAAAAGCATTGGTAAAGATTGACCTCGGCATCACTATTGTGCCGTTGCGGGCGGTGACCGAAGAGCGCAAGCGGAAGGAACTCCACTACTTGAGAATCTCTGATTACCGACTCCAGCGGCAAATAGGGTTGGTCTTTCAAAAAGCCGATCATCATCCCAAGGTAGTGTCAGAAATGATTCGGTTGATGAAGCAGTTAGGCAGAACGTTGCGAGCCGATTAGCGTAGAACCAGACAATCCCACTGATTCTCTGGCTAGTTATTGCCTTGGACGACGCTAAGACGATCCCACACATTCCAGACTTGGGCCGTTCATACAACCGTTTCGAACTCGCAAGTGCGCTCCAGGCCACTAGCGTGCGAGCGTTTCCCCCAACAGTGCGTTTTTTCTCCAGATCGACTTGCGTCACTGTCACTGAGTTGTAATATCTCGACAATAGATTAGAACAATCGAATTATTCTATTAGACAGGTGATTGATTCCTCGAATATTGTTTGTGTGGGTTGATTCCCGCGCCACCCAGATTCAGAAGGCAGAAACGACAGCGTAGGATTTTGGTTCTACTGATTGCGTGCAATTTCTCAGGGAACTCAAGTCCCAGCGCTTATCAAGTTGATGCGCAATCGGTGCTTCAAGTTCACATGTCTGGAAGCGATTAATTCCTATCGCCAATTTGTGGAAGACTCCTTCAAATGCGAGAGGATCTCGTTCCCGATAGTTGCCCAGCGCTGGCCGGAAAGAGACGACATAAGAAGCGGAGTAAGCGAACATTTAGTCCTCTGTACTACGTGGTTGAGCTCCAAGTCGAGCCTGACTTGACTGGTTGTCCAAACAAGAACAAAACAAAAGGCTGAGACCAGGGAAGTCGACGGTCAGACACAACGACCGAGCCGATGTTTCAGCTAGCCAACCTTGACCACGACGTCGGGATGAAGCGCCGCCTTGGGACGCGGTAGGAGGAATTGGGGCGTTGCGCATTACACGACGCGGCTGGACTTCGAAGACGGAACCCCATGTGCAAGAAGCTGCGGAAAATCTTGACCTCTTTGACGAGCTTGACTAGCGTGTGAGGTAGGTACGCAAATCCAAATTCAAGTCGGTTGCGCAAGAATCTCCAACGTTGCCCTGGCAACTCTAACGACCTAAGAAGTCAAGAGGAGGATTCTCCCATGAGAAAGAGCATTTGGGTTCTACTGTTGTGTCTGTTTGGATCGGCACAGCTTATCTGGTCCCAAGTCGAAACGACCACCAGCATTCGAGGCAATGTCACCGACCCCAGTGGCGCAGTTATCGCCGGAGTGTCGGTCAAGGCGAGAAATCAAGACACCGGCGGGGTCTGGGAGACAGTCACTAACGACGCTGGATTCTACTCCTTTCCATCTCTGCGACCTGGCACCTACACCATCACTACTAACCATCCTGGATTCAAAACCACCGAAGTCAAAAACCAGGTCGCTCAAGTCGCACAAACTGCCCAAGTCAATGTCGCTCTGGAGATTGGCGAAACCAGTGACACGGTTTCTGTTTCCGGGCAGTCGGCAGAATTGCTGAACACCACCTCTGGCGAGATCGCGACGAGTATCGACAAGAATCTTGTTTCCAACGTGCCGCTCGAAGGGCGGAACTTCTTTGAGCTGGTGGCTCTGGCGCCCCATACCGCTTCGGAAAACCTCGGAGGCGGTCAAAACACGTTCGGTTCGCACTCGATGAAGCGTGTTAACGCGATGGGCAGCTTCGAATCGTCAGGTGTGTATGCTGCAGGTGGCCGGGATTCTGACTCGAATATTTCTGTGGATGGAGCCAACACGCAAAACATTCTCTACGGAATGAGCAATCAAGTGCAGTCGCAGGCAACGATTCAGGAGGTCAAGATCCAAACGGCGACCATGAACGCCGAGTTCGGCAGCGGCGCCAACGCTGTGACGGTGATTACCAAGGGTGGGACGAATGCCTTTCATGGCGAAGGTTTTGTCTTTCACCGCAACGATAATCTGGACGCCACGCCATTTTTCACGAACTTGATCGGCGGCAGGTTGCCCGAGTACAAGCGCAACACCTTTGGCGGTTCCTTCGGCGGGCCTATCGTGCAAAACAAGCTCCACTTTTTTGGCAACTACGAAGGTTCCCGTTTGCGCCAGGCAATTGTAGGTAATGCCATCGTTCCGACCGAGGCTGTCCGCAGGGGAGATTTCTCAGACTACCGCCCGCCGCTTCCGGGTGGCGGTTTCGGTCCGGTGCCCACAATCTACAATCCCTTCAGCTATAACTCAACCACCGGGCTCCGCGATCCCTTCCCTGGAAACCGGATCCCAACAAACCTGCTGGACCCAGGCGCACAGGCGTTATTGAAGTACACGGCTCTGCCTAACACCACCATCGACGGAATCCCGCAGTACCGTGGATTAGCCCGAACAGACATCGACAAGTACCAATACACTTTTCGAATCGACTGGCAAAAAAGTGCCACTACGACCATTTACGGGCGCTTCACCTACGATGAAAGGGAAGCTTTTCGCGGAGGACTCTTGGAACCGCTTCAAGGAGAGAGCACCCCGAGCTCAACAAAGAGTGCCGTAATAAATTGGACTCAAGTGCTCAGCCCGAGGGCCGTCAATACTTTTTCGGCGTCTTACGCCCAGCCGCGATGGGGGATCGGTCGCCCGATAGACGTGCCTGACGTGGCGAAAGAAATGGGGTTGACCAATACATCGTCGTTGACAGGTAGTCCGACAGTCAACCAAACCACTTATACCGTGGGCACATCCGGGTTGTTCATATGGACTCCCAAGCAGCACACCTATCAAATCAAGGATGACTTCAGCCTGAACGTGGGCAAGCATTCACTTAAGTTTGGGGTGTCCGGACACGAGAAGCGATTGCTGTTCATACAGCAGTCCTCCGACAAAGGTCTTCTAAACTTCGATCGGGTTTTCTCGCAAGCCTGCCCGGGCGGTAACACAACCTGTGAGGCGGCAAGGGCAGCCTCTGGTTTGGACGCCGGGGGCCTTCCCTTTGCAGACTTTTTGCTTGGCACGCCCTTTGGTGCGTCAAGGGAATTGAGGGCTTTGGACTACAACGGGCACCAGAGATACTATGGCTTCTATGCTCAGGATGCCTGGCAGATGCGTCCTGGTTTCACGCTCAACTACGGCCTGCGCTACGAGACCTGGTCACCATTGCTGATGCCTTCGAACAACGCGGTGCGATTCAATCGGAGTACAGGCCAGCTGCAATATGTTTTACAGAACCCGTCAGACGCGTTGAATCCTGCCACACGCTTCGGACGTGATGCTGCGCTCAATCCAGCAATTCCTCGCGAGGGTTATGACACCTCCAAGAAGAACTTTTCACCGCGCTTGGGCTTGGCCTATCAGCTAAGACCCGACACTGTGTTACGTGCCTCGGGTGGAATCTTCTACACTGGAAACATCAATGTGAACCAGCTCTCGGACATCCAACAGGGAGTGGGTCCCTGGAAGCAGCTGACCAATCTCCTCATCGGCCGTACCGAGCAGCTGCCCCCGATAAACACCCGAAATCTTTTTCCGCCGGCAACTCCGGGAGGAGTCCCAGTTTCCGATGTGAACAATCCACAGACGGTGCGAGCGATTGGTGAGGCGATCTACAAGATTCCTACGGTGTATCAGTGGTCCCTCAGCCTCCAGCACCGCGTGGGCGACTGGTCGGTCGAGGGAAGTTATCTCGGCTCGAAGTCCATTCGGATTTCGACGTTTGTTGACGTCAACGCGGCAGAATTGCCCCAGGGAAATCTCGCGGGGCTCCCAATTCAACAGCGCCGGCCCTTTCCAGGATGGCAGGCCATTCAGACTTGGATTCCAGGAGGATGGGGCAAGTATCACGGCGGCAACGTCAATGTGAGAAATCAAACTTGGCGGGGCCTTACGGTGTTGGGAAGCTATGGTTTTGTGAAGAACATTACCACCAGCACGATCATTGGCAGCGACCAAGGTAATGTGCATTGGCGTTTTAACGACATCTGGGCCGGACCTGCTGAGATCAGTCCAGTTCACCGGTTTGTCGCGGCGTGGTCCTATCAACTGCCGTTCGGAAAGGGGAAGACCTACGCCATGTCGGGAGTCATGGATGGAGTCTTTGGAGGTTGGAATGTGAGCGGTATCACGGAATTCTCTACGGGAAGCCCGCGAACGATCCAAACCGGGGACAACACCGGCTCTGCGCTTGGAGTTCAATTGCCCAATCGACTAGCTGACTGCGACATTAAAGCCGCCGCCAGAGACCGGTTTCAGTGGTTCAACACGAGTTGCTTTGTCAACCCAGCTTTCGGATATTTTGGGAACTCGACACGGGGAGTCATGACCGATCCAGGCATCAACAACTGGAACATTTCCCTTGCGAAGAGTCTCGCTCTGACCGAGGGGAGTCGCTTGGAAATTCGCTTCGAGACCTACAATAGTTTCAACCATACACAATTAGGAGGAGCAAGCACAAATCTAACAAGCGCGACTTATGGCCGGATTACCAGTACCCGAGAACCCCGCCAGATCCAAATCGCGTTGCGGTATGTGTTCTAATGAGCCGGATTTCTGACTCAATGTTCGTGACCACTTCAGGAAACGGTATAATCGCGGTCTCAACCAACTTCGAAAGGGCAGTGCGGTAGCCGCAAACGACCTGAGGCAGGCCCGCAAGGCGGGCCTGCCTTTAGAAAACTCTACCGCTTGGCGATTACTGGTTCATGCCTAGGCCGCTGGATCTCTTTCTTGAGCTTCCCCGCTGCAGCCCTTCCATTCATTGCGCTCGGTTCTATTTTTGACGCCGCTCTGGTCTTTCTTTTCCAGCCGCTCGTGTTTTTTGGTGGATGACTTGAGCACTTCTATACTGATTCATCATTTGGGTATTCGGAACCCTGCCCATTCATCGCGCGAACTTACCACCGAAATGCATCTTAGGGGCGCTGACTGCTTCACTAAACTCATCCCCAAGATTCCGTACAGGCTGTGTTTGCTATTGGTGCTGAGCTTTTCTCTCGCGCCTTTTGCCGGGAATTTAGAGACTCTGCCGGGAACCAAACCGCTAACAACAGAGGGTGATTTGTCGTTGAAGATGATCGAGCAAGTGGACGGCTTCTTCCTCCAGATGATCGACGACTCACCAACCAAGCGTGCAAGACTCTGGTCGCCAGACTATTCGTCCCAGACCGCTTATGCAGAGTCTGTCCAGCCCAATCGAAAACGTTTCGCCAGGTACATCGGTGTGGTCGAGCAACGGCTTGGGCCAAGACCGCTGGAACTCGTCGCTGCTCTGGACCGGCCATCTCTGGTCGCAGAGACAAGCCAGTTCCGAGCATATGCGGTTCGCTGGAGCGTGCTCGAAGATGTCGATGCCGAGGGGCTGCTTTTAGAGCCTCGGCAGCGCCCAAAAGCTCAGGTGATCGCTCTGCCGGACGCAGATTCGACACCTGAAGCAATTACTGGCCTGGACAAACGCCTTCCCGCCGAGGCGCAGTTCGCTCGCCGCCTGGCCGAGGCTGGTTGCCGCGTCCTCGTCCCGACGCTCATCGATCGCAACTACACCTGGTCAGGTAATCCCCTTGTTCGCATGACCAACCAAACCCATAGGGAGTTTATCTATCGGCAAGCTTATTTCATGGGCCGTCACGTCATCGGCTATGAAGTGCAAAAGGTGTTGGCGGCAGTCGACTACTTTGCCTCTCGCAACCAGGCGGGAGTGGACAAAAAGATCCCGATCGGCATCGCCGGGTATGGCGAAGGGGGACTCGTTGCACTCCATAGCGCCGCCGTAGATGAGCGCGTCACAGCAACCTTGGTGAGTGGTTACTTTCAACAGCGAGAGAAAGTGTGGCAAGAGCCGGTCTATCGAAATGTTTGGGCTTTATTAACTGAATTCGGCGATGCCGAAATCGCCCGTCTGATTGCCCCGCGGACACTAGTCATCGAAGCAAACCGGGGACCAGAAGTTGGCATTCCACCTCCGCTCAATGGACAGATGTATGCCGCTTCCGGTGTACTCGCCCGCATCCCACTCTCGTCGGTGCGAGTCGAGTTCGAACGCGCTGGAGAAAGCTATCGGAAACTCCGGGTCGAGGGAAACATCCGGCTGATTACCAACGAGCAAGCAAACTCAGCTCCTGGCTCACCTCTCGCATTGAGAGCATTCCTTGCCGGGCTTGGGATCGAAGATGGGCTTCCTCCTCTTGCCCGAGCGGTCCTACAAGATCAACGCGGCACCTTCGATGCCGCTTCCAGAATGAAACGAGAGTTTGATCAGCTGGCTACCTATACTCAAAGACTAATGCATCTGAGTCCGTTCCGTAGGGCGGAGTTTTGGGCGAAGGCTGATCGCTCATCGGTCGAGCGCTGGCAGGAAACAACCGCTCACTATCGCGACTATCTATGGGACGAAGTCATTGGTCGTCTGCCGCCCGCCAGCGTGCCACCCAACCCTCATACCCGCCTCCTCTATGACACGCCCAAGTGGAAGGGTTACGAGGTGACGCTGGACGTGTGGCCCGGGGTCTCTAGTTATGGGTTGCTGCTTATGCCTAAGGATCTCTCTCCTGGTGAGCAACGGCCGGTGGTTGTCGCCCAACATGGTCGAGCTGGCCGTCCTCAGGATGTTTGCGATCCCGTTCAGGACACTCGGGCTTACCACTCGTTCGGGGCTAGACTGGCGGACCGGGGCTTCATTGTTTACGCCCCGCAGAATTTATATCTCGGTGAAGAGAAATACCGCATGCTGCAACGAAAGGCCAATCCGCTGAAACTTACGTTCTTCGCCGTGATGGTGCGACAACATGAACGAACTTTACAGTGGCTTGCCGGTTTGCCATTCGTTGATGCAAAGAGAATTGGCTTCTACGGCCTCTCCTATGGGGGCAAGTCAGCAATGCTTATTCCCGCGGTGCTCAAGGGCTACGCGCTCTCGATCTGCTCTGGCGACTTCAATGAAACCGTGTGGAAGCACGTGAGTACCACATCCCAGTACAGCTTCATGTTCACCAAAGAGCATGAACACACCGAGTTCGATTTCGGCGACAAATTCAACTACTCCGATGTGGCTGGCCTGATAGCACCTCGACCGTTCATGGTCGAACGAGGTCACGACGATGGCGTTGCTTCAGATGAGTGGGTGGCCTACGAGTACGCGAAGGTTCGAAAGCTGTACGTATTCCTAGGGATTGCCGATCGCACTGAGATCGAATTTTTCAAAGGACCACATGAAATCCATGGTGAAGGTACTTTTCGATTCCTTCACCGGCACCTGAACTGGCCTGAGAGAAGCATGAACAACTAAGATTGCTGGCGAGCGGGGCGCTTGGCACGCCGTTTCTCAGATGCAGGACGGCCCTTCCCCTTCTTGGCCCAGTTCGTTGCTAAGCAGCAAAAAATTCTCGTTTCGTCGCGCACAACGAGACAAGACTCTAAGGCTCCTAAATGGTTCGCTCGACCTCCAACAGCGGTATAATGTGGGCAAGGAACCTCATGCTAACCAAGGTCCGACAGCTTGGCCCAAGAAGGCAGGAACGAGGATTGAGGAAGGACTGTAACCAAAGGCGAATACCTATTCTCCTAGGCTTGCTTCTTTGTTTTTCCCCTGAAATCACCCTGAGAGGGGCGGAGAAGGAGTTGTCCCCGACTGCCATTGACTGTCTTCCGACTCAGGTCAACCTTTTTGGTCAGGGAGCAAAACACAGTCTGGTTGTCACCGCAAGACTGGCAGGCGGTGGTGTCGCTGATTTTACACGTCAGGTAAGGTTTGAGAGCCTGAACCCAGATGTGGTTGTTATTTCTCCATCCGGCGAGTTGAGTGGGGTGAAGAATGGGACCGGTCGGGTAAGGATCAAGGCTGGCTCTACGCTAAGTGCGACTGTCGCAGTGCAAGTGGAAGGAATGGAAGGGACTCGACCCCCGAGTTTCCGGAATGAAGTCATGCCAGCCCTTACTAAAATGGGATGCAATCAGGGCGCGTGCCACGGATCGCAGTTCGGCAAGGGCGGCTTCAAGTTATCGCTGCTAGGTTTTGACCCGGAAGCCGACTACGACTCGATCGTCAAGGATCTGAAAGGCCGACGCGTTCAGTTTTCCGCTCTGACAGAGAGCCTCATCCTGCGAAAACCGACCCTTTCTATTCCCCACGGCGGCGGACAGCGATTTGGCGTTGGCTCGCCCGTCTACGATCTTCTGCTTTCGTGGATTGCCTCGGGGGCTCCAGGCCCTCGGCCGGATGACTCTGTCCTCTCGAGCCTGAAGGTGCTTCCAGCCTCCCGCATCATGAAGCAGAAGGAACAACAGCAGGTGATGGTGCTGGCCAATTACAGTGACGGACGGACCCGAGATGTCACGCAGTCTTCTCGACTGGAGAGCCTGAACGATTCGGTCGCTGAGGTATCAAATCAAGGGTTGATCACCGCACGAGGCGGCGGCCAGGCGGCGATCCTGGCGCGCTACATGGGTAACGTAGCGATGGTTGAAGTGGTGGTTCCCTACGCCATGAGCCAAGACTACAGTGATTTTCGCGCGCAGAACTACGTTGATGAGCTTGTGCTGAACAAGTGGAAGCAATTGAGTTTGCAGCCAGCCCGGCTATCGAGCGATACACAGTTCTTGCGGCGTGTGTACCTTGATTTGATCGGGACGCTTCCGACTGAGGAGGAAGTCATCGTATTTGTCACCGACACCGCGTCTGACAAGCGCTCCAAGACAATCGACCGCTTGCTGGAACGACCGGAATACGTGGACTTTTGGGTCCTGAAGTGGGGAGATCTGCTGCGGGTGACCCGTAACGGGATGGGCGCCAAGGGAATGTGGAAGTTCCACAGTTGGCTCCGGGACAGCATTCAAGCCAACCGACCCATCAACCAGATGGTTCGAGAGATTCTCTTGGCACGAGGCCAACCGAATTCCTACGGTCCCGCGGCATTTTATCGGATCCCTGAGTCATCCGAGGAATTGGCTGAAACGGTCAGCCAGACATTCATGGGGTTGCGCCTTGGATGCGCGAAATGCCACCAGCACCCATTTGAGAACTTCAGCCAGAATGACTACTACAGCATGGCTGCCTTCTTTGCCCGCCTGGATCTGAAAGCCGACAGAGACTACGGCCATATGGGGCGTTCCACAACGCTCCGTTTGAAGCCGACTGGTTTTGTCCGGCATCCCAAGACCCAGAAGCCCGTCCAGCCAGCGGTACTCGGGGAAAAGACCTTCAGTTATGATGGCGATCCGAGGGAGAAACTGGCTGATTGGTTGACCGCTAGAGACAATCCCTGGTTCGCGAAAAATCTGGTGAATCGTTACTGGGGCTACGTGATGGGCCGCGGGCTGGTGATGCCTCTGGACGACATGCGAAAAACCAACCCGGCCTCCATTCCCGAGCTGATGGATGCGCTGGAGAAGGACTTCATCTCTCATGGATTTGATCAGAAGCAGATTCTACGCACCATCGTGAACTCTCGTGTCTACCAGCTGGATTCGGAACCACCTCATACCAGCCCTTCGGAGAATCAGTTCTACACTTACTACAATGTGAAGCGTCTACCGGCCGAACAATTGCTTGAAGCCATAGACTACGCGACGAACACTCCCGACAAGTTTGAAGGTTTACCCGAGGGCACGCGACCCATCCAGCTTCCTGACCCTGAGGTGACTTCGTACTTTCTGAATACGTTTGGACGGCCAAACCGCAAGGTGGTCGGCGAGGCCACACGCAACAACGAGACAAATGTCACCCAGGTCCTGCATCTGATGAATAGCGATTACCTGCAACAGAAGTTGAGCGCACCCTCAGGTCGTGTTGCCACTTTGATCAAGCTCTTACCCACGGCGCAGATTGTGCCGAACATTTATTACGCGACCCTAGCCCGGCCCCCGTCCAAAGACGAGTATCGCCAGGCAATGGAGTTTTTAACCGAGTGTGATTCAACGGACTCGAAGAAGAAAGTTCTTGAAGACTTGTTGTGGACACTGCTGAACTCTAGAGAATTCCTGTTTAACCACTAGCTTTGTGTATTGGGCCAGGAGCACAAATGATCAACATCCCAACCGAAAGCGGCAGGCGATGTGACGGCTGGTCCCGACGCGAATATTTGCGGATCGGGAGCGTGGGCCTTTTCGGTCTCAGCCTGCCAGAGGTCTTGCGAGCTCAAGCGTCAGAGAGTACGAAACCGAAGGGTAAGGGCGTGTCTTGCATCCTTTTGTGGCTCAGCGGCGGGCCAAGCCAGTTGGAAACCTTTGACCCAAAGCCGGACGCGCCCGCGGAAATTCGAGGCGAATTCAAGACGATTTCCACAGGTGTGCCGGGCGTCCACTTCACTGAATACCTGCCAAGAGTGGCCAAGCAATTCAAGAACTTTTCGGTGATTCGCTCGCTGACGCACAATCAGGGCACTCACGGACTGGCTGATCAATTTGTCATGCGTTGCCACACTCCGAGCGCTGCGGGTGTGCAGTACCCTTCGCAAGGTTCTGTGGTAAGCCATGTCTTCGGTTATCGTAATGGCATTCCCCCCTACGTTTTTGTAGGCAAGATGGGTGGACCGGACGGCATACGAAAGCGGCTGGCACTGGATGGAGGAGCCTTGGGGGATTCACACAATCCACTGGAAATCGGCGACAGCACCAATGATCCAGAATTCAGTGTTAAGGATGTCACGCTGGCCAAAGGAGTGGATTACGAACGCCTGATGAACCGGCGAAAGATGCTGGGATTGTTCGACCGGTACCATCGCAACGTTGATACGGATGTGGCGCGTTTCAAGGATTTGGACAGTTACTATGAAAGAGCGTTCTCGCTGGTCACCTCGCCTCAGGCCAAGAAGGCGTTCAGCCTCGACGAAGAGCCCGCCTCTCTCAGGGATTCTTACGGCCGAACCATGTTCGGGCAGAGCTGTCTGCTGGCGAGGAGACTGGTTGAAGCGGGCGTGAAGTTTGTGACCGTTGGAATGCCGAATTGGGACACACACACCTACAACTGCAAGACAATTAAGGAGGACTTGCTGCCAGTGCTGGACAATGCCTATGCCGCGTTGCTTCAGGATTTGCAGGATCGCGGCATGTTGGATTCAACCCTGGTTGTCTGTATGGGCGAATTCGGCCGTACCCCCAAAATCAATGCCGAGGCTGGAAGGGATCACTGGCCTTCGACACAGGTAGTTGCCATCGGTGGCGGCGGCATTAAGAGAGGCCTTATCGTCGGTGCAACCAACGCCCGCTCAGAGTATCCGATCGAACGTCCCCTCTCTGTTCAGGACCTCGGCGCCACCATCTACCACGCCTTAGGCATTCCTGCCTCTCTGGAATACCTATCCACCGTTAGCAATCGTCCCATCAAGGTCTTGGATAGCGGCGACCCGATTGCGGAACTGATCTGAATTAGCAGGGCTTACTAGAGACTGCGGAATAGAGCGACGATGCGGATCGTGCTTCGCAATCCTCGCCGTATTCTTCTTGCTTCTGCTGCTGAGGGTCTCGGTTGAGTGGCGCACAAAACTCGCGAATAGCGCAATGACTAGATTCTTACAAGTAGCACTTTTTTCTGTCTGCATGCTGATTGAAGCAGCCCAGGCACAGCAGAGTTTTCCCAAAGCGATTCAGCTTGTGTTTGAACGCAATTGTGTCGGTTGCCACAATCATGCCTTCTTGGACAAAGTCGAAGTGTCGGGCGGGTTGGCGCTAGATAGTTACGACAGAGTCATCGGGAGAAAGCAGCCGGTTATCCTTCCTGGCAACGCCTCAGCCAGCGAGTTAGTGCGGCGTTTGGAATCCTCCGACCTGCAGGTACGAATGCCCAAAGGCGGTGAACGCCTTGGTCGGGAGTTCATTGAAGCGGTGCGAAGCTGGATCGACAGCGGAGCCAAAGCGGACAATGGCGTCGAAGCAGCGACTGCCAGTGTCTCAGAATCACCTCCACCGGTCTCAATACAGCCCAGTGAAGTATTCGTTCCCTACGGCAGTCGCAAGGCTATCGAGGCGGGGCATTCCTTGGAGAAACGTCAAGCAACGGCGCCAGTCATGCCGCTTCCCGGAGTCCTAATCCTCGACCAGGACCCTGACAAAGGACCCAACCGGGTGGTTGAACCGTACACCAAGGGCTTAATTGGGAAAATTGGACCTCTCCCGGCAGTTACCGCGCTTGCCTTCAGCCCTCAGGGCAAGTCTCTCCTAGTGGGGTTTTACGGACGCGTCGTTGTGTGGGATCTGGTGGAAAGCCGCATCGTTCAGGAACTCACTGATGTTGCCGGCAGCATTAACGACCTGCAGTTCAGCCCTGATGGCAAGTTGCTCTCGATGGTCGGTGGCAAGCCCTTTTCCCAAGGTGAGGTCCGCCTCTACGATCCAGACGCTCAGCTACGCCTTGTTTCGTCGTTCGCAGCCCACAAGGAGACGATTCTGGCGCAAGCCTTCAGTCCGGACTCTCAGCGGTTAGCAACGGCCGGTCTCGATAAAGTGTTAGAGATCAGAGATGTGGTCACGGGCAAGAAAACAGCCGAGATGACAGATCACTCTGATACCGTGCAATGTGTCGCGTTTAGTCCGAAGGGTGACCTTCTGGCAACAGCTGGAATGGATCGCACTATCAAGATCTCAGACAGCATCACTGCAAAGGGCAAGATGACAATTAACCCGGAGATCAAGGGGTTTCTGGCGTTGGCCTTCAGTCCGGATGGGAAGTACGTCTTGACCTCGGGAGAATCGCCGGAGGTTCGATGGTGGGAGCTGGCGACTGTAGCGGACGACCTGACCGAAGGAGGTTGGAGGCCGACGCGCAAGTTCGAAGGTCATGGCGGTCCGGTTCAGGCGATGCGTTTCAGCCCGGACGGGAGATTCCTGGCTACCGCCAGTGCTGATCGGACCGTATGCCTTTGGGACGGAGGGACTGGTCACCTTATTAGAACGCTGGTTGATTGTGACAACCTCGTGTACGCAGTTGCGTTCAGTCCTGACGCAAGGCTCCTCGCGGCCGGAACTTGGGACGGGTTTGTCCGAATTTGGGATGTGAACTCCGGCAAACTAAAAATCACTCTAGTGCAGAAACCCCTGAGCCGCAATGGGCCGACTGAGTGGCTCGCGGTAACTCCCGATGGCCGTCTGGATGGTTCACCAGAACTCAGAAAACTCGTACGCGCACGGGGAACTGGTTCGGCCGAGAGAGTTCATCACACACCGGGTTTACTTGCCGAATCTCTGCAAGTTCGACCGAAGCGTGATGTTGTGAACTGATTGGCTCTTATCACAGGGAAGCTGTGAAGAAATTCGAGGCTCCTGCCAGAGCCACTCCGCGTCTGTGTGGAGTTTCACGGTCGCGGACTTAGAGCGCCTGCACTACTGTTCTGCTTCCCATTGAGATTGGGCAAGGATAGAACTTACGGGGATAGAAGAATGCGAATGTCTACGGTTGCACAGACGATGACTCTTCTCTTTCTTGTCGCTACTACATGCCTCGCGCAAAGGGGCTATCCTCGCATCAATACGGTGTTTCCAGGAGCTCTTGGTCAGGGCACTACCACCGAAGTGACGCTCACCGGCCATTACAATCTGAAAGAGGCCTACAAAGTGGTGTTTGAGGGTGAAGGCCTTTCAGCCGAAGTTGGGGAATGGATGGACTTGTCGGGCCAAGAAAGGACTCGAAGTACTCCTGCTCAGTTCAAGCTGGAGGGACTGCGCCTCAAGATCACAGTCGCTAAAGATGCTGTGCCTGGAGTCAGGCAGTTCCGCATCGGCACGAAGGGCAGTCTCTCTACAACGGCTCAGATTCTGGTCACAGATGTGGAAACAAGCCAGGAAGTAGAGCCCAATGATTCGACGCAGGAGGCGCAGAAGATCGAGATTCCTCGGGTCATCAATGGGCTTCTTCAGAAGGTAGTCGATGAGGATGTTTACGAGTTTCGCGCCAAGGCAGGCGATAGAGTGAGCTTCGTTGTTCATGCAGCTCGCCTGCAGAATGCGATCCCCCATTTGGAAGGCAGCTTTGCCGACATCACAATCAGCTTGCGAGATGAGAAAGGGAAAGAACTCGCCAGTGCCGACGACTACCACGGACAAGATCCCCTATTCTTCTACACATTTGATCAGAATGGCACCTACTACCTGCACCTGCGGGAGGCCACTTACCAGTCTGGCATGGCGGGAAAGGAATTGAAGTGGTGGTACGCTCTCTCGATACTCAAGAGCCCCTATGTCACCTCAGTGCTTCCATTGGTCGTCAATGCAGGCACCAGAGTGAAATTGCATCCGCGGGGTTTTAATCTGGAAGGATTGGAAGAGGTGGAGGTCGCTGTACCAAAGGACGGCGTGGAAAAGAGGGAGTTGCAGCTGAAGTCGCCACGCGGCGCAAGCAACCTGGTAACACTCCGAGTGAGCGATCTTCCACAGATGCTCGAACCTGCTCGACAGGAGAGGCTGGGTGGAGCGCAAAGAATTCAACTCCCAATTGGAATCAATGGATGTATCGCTGCAGACCGAGAAGTGGACCGATATCGCTTCGCAGCGCGGAAGGGACAGCGGTTTGAGTTTGAAGTTGGGGCGTACCGCTATGGATCGGCATTGGATTCCCTGCTGGAGGTTCACAACAGCGATGGCAGGCTGCTGGCAGCAGGTGATGACATGCTTACGACCTCCGAAGGTATGTCGGCGTTCGGTAATTATGCTTTTCCGGTAGAGAAAGACTCACGAATCGAGTGGATTGCTCCGGCGGATGACGACTATGAGCTTCTCGTTCGGGATGCCAACTATTTGGCAGCAAGGATCATGTCTACTATCTTGCCGCCAAGTTCCAGCAGGAAGACTTTACCTTAGTGTTAGATGACGGCAGAATACCGCTGGGTCCCGGCGAATCGATCGCACGGGTGATAACCGTCGAGCGTCGCAACGGTTTCGACGGCGAAGTCAAGCTGAGCGTCAGAGGTTTGCCGAAGGGAGTTCAAGCGCTTGAAAGCTCGGTGCCGGCTGGATGGAAGCAGGCGAATCTGGTGCTTACCGCCGCAGCCGATGCCCCCATGGATATTAGAGATGTGCAGGTCGTGGGCACAGCAATGATCACCGGCTTGGATAGAAGGTCTCACGCTATCAAGCGCACCGCCAAGCCTTTTGAAACGTTTGGCGAGGGCGGCCAAACAAATTACTCTCCGGTGCGCACTGCGACTGTGGCTGTAGGGGAAGGTAGTGACCTGATACTCGAATGCGCTCCGAAAGAGCTTACCCTCCATCCCGGAGAATCCATAACCATTAAGGTCAAGATCACGCGAAACAACTACAAGGGGCCCCTGGAGTTGAACGTAATCGTCTGGAACCTCACCCAACGCCTGAACAAACTACCGGAAGGTGTGGTACTCGATGAGTTACAAAGCAAGACCTCGCTCGGAGAGAATGAAACCGATGGTCAAGTCACCTTGCGAGCCTTGCCCCATGCCGTGCCTTTTGAGAATCAACAGATGGTCGTACTTGGCCAGATCACCTACAATCGAGTCTTCATGACCCGTGTTGCGGCTCCCTTCCGCATGACAGTAGCCCGTACCGAGGCAGCAGCGATACAAAGATGACTCGTAGTGCTTGGTGTTGATCATTTCCGAACGCCGGGACGGCCGCATACAGCGATGGAGATTGCAACGCTGGTCATCCGCATGGCCGAGGAGAATCGAGGCTGGGGTTACCGCCGCATCCAGGGAGCACTGGCCAATCTGGGCCATGTGCTGGCACACAAGACCATTGCTAATATTCTGAAACAACACGGTATCGAACCGGCGCCCGAGCGGAGCCGAAAAACAACGTGGAAAGAGTTTCTCAGCAGACATTTTGACCAGATCGTCGCGTCGGACTTTTTCACCGTCGAGGTGTGGACGCCAAAGGGATTGACGCGCTTCGTCGTTCTCTTCTTCATCGAGCTATCGACACGACGAGTC
>Ga0187893_10008011_pt1 | contig 16935 bp, 11 predicted proteins | sample MA1701074metaG_FD_139574 | JGI IMG/M metagenome (GOLD analysis project Ga0187893, IMG submission 139574) | White microbial mat communities from a basaltic lava cave in the Kipuka Kanohina Cave System on the Island of Hawaii, USA - MA170107-4 metaG ...
CGAGCCCGCGCTCGGGCGCGCCGTTCGTGGCGGTGAACTGCGGGGCGATCCCGGAAGGGCTGCTGGAGTCGGAGCTCTTCGGCCACAGGAAGGGCTCCTTCACCGGGGCCGTGTCGGACCGCAGGGGCCTGTTCCAGGCGGCGCAGGGCGGGACTCTGTTCCTCGACGAGATCGGCGACATGCCGCTGCCCCTGCAGGTGAAGCTCTTGAGAGCCCTGGAAGAGCGCCGCGTGCGCCCGGTGGGCTCCCACCAGGACTTCGAGGTGGACGTGCGGGTGATTGCCGCGACGCACCGCAAGCTCGAGGAGAGGATCGCTTCGGGCGAGTTCCGCGAGGATCTCTACTATCGCCTCAACGTGGTGAAGCTCTACATCCCGACCCTCGCCGAGCGCCGCGAGGACATCCCGCTTCTTGCCAACGAGTTTCTGTCACGGCTGGCGACCCGTTATCAGCGCGGCCGGCTTTCCTTTTCGCCGGAGGCGATGCAGCTGCTGGTGTCGGCGCCCTGGCCGGGGAATGTCAGACAACTGCTCAACGTGATCGAGCAGGCCGTGGCCCTCGCCGCCACGGAAGTGATCCCGGACTCGTTGCTGAGGCAGGCCATCGACAAGGGCGACTCGGCGCTTACGCCGCTCGACGAGGCGCGCAAGGCTTTCGAGCGCGACTACCTGGTGAGGATCCTCAAGATCACCGGGGGCAACGTCACCAAGGCGGCGCGCCTCGCGGGGCGCAACCGCACCGAGTTCTACCGGCTGCTCGAGCGGCACGCCCTCGAGCCGAGCCTCTTCAAGGCCGCTTGAACGCCCACTGGCGCGCCCAGGCGATCGTCAGGGCGCAAGCCAGGGCGCAGCCTCCCATCGCGTAGAACCCGGTGACGAGGTCGTAGCGGTCGGCGAGGAAGCCCATCAGCAGGGGCGTGGTGAGGTGCGACACGCCCCAGCCGAGACCGCCCAGCGCGAGCGCCGAGCCGCGCTCCTCGACGCGGCTCGCCTCGGAGATGGTGATCTGGAAGTAGAGCGTCATCGCCGCCGTCCCGGCTCCCATGACGAGCATCCAGAAGGCGATCGGCGCGACGTGGTTGATCACCGGCAGGAAGCCCACCCCGGCGGCCACCGCGATGCCGCAGCCCACCGGCCACAGGGTCTGCGGTCCCGTGCTCACGAAGCGCGCCGCGAGCAGGCTGGCGAGGATCGAGCCGAGCGCGCGCAGCGCGAGCAGCACGCCCGAGGCGCCCTCGCCATAGCCGTACTGGGCGAGGAGCAGCGGGTAGAACGACATCGAGAGCGAGATCGGGAGCGCGGACAGGTAGGCGCACAGCACCGAGTAGCCGATGATCCGCTCGCGCAGCAGCGGCAGGTAGGAGGCGAGCACGTGCCGCGCCGGCGCGGGCCTGGGCGGCTGCGCCTGCGTGCCGAGCGCGGCGGCGAGCGCGACGAAGCCGGCCGAGGCGAGCACCCCGAAGGTGGCCTGGAAGCCGGCGGCGGCGAGCAGGAAGCCGCACAGCGTGGTGCCGACGATCTGGCCGAAGTTGGTGACCGCGTTCAGCCGGCCGAGCTGCACCCCCCTCGCGCCGGGCAGCTCGCTCGCCATCTTCCAGTTCGCCGGCCAGAAGGCGGCCCGCGACAGGATCAGCACGATCTGCCCCGCCATCAGCATCCAGAAGCCCTGGGCGATCATGAGCCACAGCCCGGCCGCTCCGGTGGCCAGGCAGGACGCGAGCATGATGCGGCGCCCGCCGATGCGGTCGGTGTAGGCGCCGCCGACGAGGTTGAGGGGAGACTGCGCGAGGACCGGGGCCGCGAACAGCACCCCGATCTCGGCGTTGGACAGGCCCTGGGAGTAGGCGTAGAGCGGGACCGCGAGCCAGGTCATCCCCAGGCCGAAGTTCCAGGCGAGGGCCGCCAGGAAGAAGAACGGGTGCGGCACGCCCGATTATGGGTTGCGGGCCGGTAAGCTGGCGGCGGGCGTTTCGACCAATAGCCATGCGGTTTGCTGCCCTTGTCTTGTTTTTCATGACTGCCCAAGCCTGGGCCCAGTGCGTTGCCCAGTCCGGCCCCGGCACGACCGCCCTGGTCGAGCTCTATACCTCCGAGGGCTGCTCGAGCTGCCCGCCGGCCGACCGCTGGTTGGCGGAGATCGGCAAGCGCCACCAGCCCACTAGCCTGGTGCCCCTCGCGCTGCACGTCGACTACTGGGACTACATCGGCTGGAAGGATCCCTATGCAAAGCGCGAGTTCTCCGTGCGCCAGAGAAAGCTCTCGCACCTGCAGCGCATGGCGATGGTCTACACCCCGCAGGTGGTCCTGCAGGGCCGCGACTTCAGGAGCTGGGGCTCCCGCGGCTTCGACGAAGCCATCGCGCGCATCAACGCACAGCCGGCCAGGGCCGCAATCAGGCTGGCGATCCTCGGCGGCGACGGGAATGGGCTGGACGTCGAGGCCCAAGTCGAGTTGGCGAGTCGGAAGGGCGACCCGGCCCTTTACCTCGCGGTCTACGAGAAGGGCCTCTCCAGCCGCATCACCGCGGGAGAGAACCGCGGCCGCACGCTCACCCACGACTACGTGGTTCTCGAGTGGCAGGGGCCCTTCGGCATCCCCGGACCCCGGCTTACCGAGCGGCGCAGGCTCGCGCTGCTGCCCGGAGCGGTACTGGCCAACTCCGGGGTGGTGGCCTTCGTGCAGGACCGCGGCACACTGGAGGTCCTGCAAGTGCTTCTACGATCCTCCTGCTAGGGGGAAGGAAGTTCGGGGACGGAGCCCTAACTCCACGGCTGCGCAGCTTTCGGAGTTAGGGCTCCGTCCCCGAACTTCCTGCTAAGGCCCCGATTTTCCTTTACTATTCGCGCCTCAGCCTGCCCGCCCCGGGGAGCCGGGCACACGGAGAGAGCATCGATGCAAGCGACGCAGATCCGGCAGAAGGACGGCGTCTTCTACTTCGTCAGCTACCGCGCCAAGGACCTGCTCGGCAAGGTGCGCTTTATCAGCCGTTTCTACGGCGAAGGGGAGGAGATCGCCCCGAGCCGCATCTCCCAGGACGACGACATCGCGCAGTTCATCGCGAGGATCGAGCGCAACGACCACGCGTTCCAGCGCTCGCTGTCGCGCTCCAAGGTGCGCCAGCTCAAGAACTTCTACGAGACCGCGATCTCGCAGCCCCCGATCCCCGGGACGGTGCTGCTCTTCACCTCGGAGCGTCTCACCTTCCGCACCAACGGCGACGGCGGCGCGGGCATCCTGAACGAGCCCGGCTCCAAGTACCTGATCATCGACGGCCAGCACCGCCTGGCGGCGCTGCAGTTCTACGTCCACGAGCGCCCCGACGACGCCGGCTCGATCAACGTGCCGTGCATCATCTTCGACGGCCGCAGCGAGGACTTCGCCACCGAGATGTTCGTGATCATCAACTCGACGCCGACGCGCATCAACAAGAGCCACCTGGTCGACCTCTACGAGCACGTCTCGTTCGCCGCGCCCGACCGCAAGTTCGCCGCGCGCTTGGTGGAGAAGCTCTACAGCGAGGGCGACAGCCCGCTGCGCTACCGCATCAACCGGCTCGGCGGGCGCAGCCAGCGCGACAAGTGGGTGCTGCAGGCGGAGCTGTTCAACGAGCTGCACCGCTGGGTGCGCGGGCGCTGGCGCTCGATCCAGCTCGCCGGCGGCAGCTCCAAGGAAGTGCCGCGCTACTACGCGATCATCCGCGACTTCTTCAAGGCCGCGCGCGCGGTGTTCGGCGACGCGGTCTGGGGCAAGGACAACTACATGGTCACCAAGCCCGTGACCATCAAGGCGATGGTGCGGGTGTGCGCCGACCTCGCGCGCGACGACGCCGAGCCCGAGGCCGGGCGCCTCGCGCGCTGGGAAAGCCGCCTCGGCCCCTGGTCCGAGATGGCGCGCGAGTTCAAGGAGGAAGGCTTCTACGAGCGCTTCCCGGCCAAAGGCGAGGTCGAGCGCGTCGCACGCATCCACAAGGATCTCGCCCGCGCCGCGGGCATCGAGACCAGGAAGGGCTGATCCCAGGAATACCCCCTGCGGGGGGCGTGTTGGCGCGGTTATGAGGCCCTGGTCCGTTCTCGCCGTTCTCCTGGGCGGCTGTGCCGGCCTGGATGCCGATGCCTGTCGGCGCGCCGACTGGTACGACCTCGGGTTCCGCGACGCCATCTTCGTCCTGCAGCGCCAGGAAGACGCCTATGCGCAGCAGTGCGAGCGCTACGGGGTCAGGGTCGACGTTGCGCGCTACGCCCAGGGCTGGCGCGAAGGCAAATACGAAGCGGACCAGCGCAGAAATGAATCGATGGACTAGCGCCCTGCTCGCCGCGGCCGGCGTCTTCGCCGCCGGGTGCGTGTCGATGACCGACGCCGAATGCCGAGGCGCCAACTGGTACTCGCTGGGCGAGCGCGACGGGCTGCAATACGGCCTGCGCCCGCACATCGACCAGTACGCCTTCCACTGCGCGAAGCACGGCGTCCACGCCTCCGAGCCCGACTACATGGCGGGCTGGGTCGAGGGCTACCGGGAATTCATCCGCCGCAGCACCGGCTCCGACTGCTGCGCGCCGAACTAATTCTGGGTCAGAGCCCGAATTCGGTTTACTTCGAAGCGAATCAGATAGCGCCGTCGGAGGCCAGACGGCCAATCTCGGCGCCGCCGTAGCCGAGTTCCGCGAGGATGGTTTTCGTATGCTCGCCGGCGGCGGGAATGGCGTCCATGCGCGGCTCGAAAGCCGACAAGTTGAACGGTGGCTTGAGCGCATCGACCTCGCCCCCCGGGGAGCCTATCTTGACCCAGCGACCGCGCGCGGCGAGCTGCGGATGGCGCCAGAACTGCTCCATGTCGTTCAGCCGCGCGTTGGCGATGTCCGCTTCCTCGAGCCTTTCCACGATCTGCTCAGCGGTCAGCGCCGAAAAGACCTTGTCGATCTCCGCGTGCATCGCCTGCCGGTTCTGCTGCCTTGCGGGGCTCGACGAAAACCGGGGGTCTTTCTCCAGATCCGGCCGTTTCAGAACTAGCTCGCAGAAGCTCGCGTACTCGCGCTCGTTCTGCACGGCGATGAACACGGTGCCCCCATCGGCCGCGCGAAACGGCCCGTAGGGCACGATGGTGGAATGGTGCGCGCCCGAGCGCGGCGGGGCGGCGCCGCCGTAGGCGGTGAAGTACGCGGGGAAGCCCATCCATTCCCCGAGCGCCTCGAGCATCGTTACGTCGATCGTCGCGCCCTCGCCGCTGCGTTCGCGGCGCAGCAGCGCCGCCAGGACGGACGAGAAGGCGTACATCCCTGCGGCGATATCGGCCGCCGGAATTCCGGCCTTCACCGGCGTCTCTGGTGTGCCGGTCACCGACAGCAAGCCCGTTTCGCATTGCACCAGCAGGTCGTAGGCCTTCTTGGACGCGTACGGACCCGCCGGGCCATACCCCGAGATGCGGCACCAGATGAGCCGCGGGTGCTTCTTCCTCAGCTCCTCGGCGCCCAGGCCGAGGCGCTCCACCGCCCCGGGGGCGAGGTTGTGCAGGAACACGTCCGCGCGCGCGATCAGCCGCGCAAGAACTTCCCTCGCGGCGGCGTGCTTGACGTTCAGCGAGAGGCTTTCCTTCGAGCGGTTCACCCACGCGAAATGCGACGACGTACCCTTGACCGTGCGGTCGTAGGCGCGCGCCGAATCCCCGCCGTCCGGGCGCTCGATCTTGATCACCCGCGCGCCCAGCTCCGCGAGCTGGCGCGTCGCGAACGGCCCCGCGATCACCTGCTCCAGCGCAACCACCGTGATCCCCTCGAGCGGCCTCATTCGAACGAGACCCGCAATCCGTCTAGTGGCAGCCCCGCCAGCTCCGTATGCCAGATCTCGCCGGCGGCAACCGGGTGCGCGTCCGTCAGTACCCCGGTAGTCACGACCTCACCCGCGGTAAGGGGCTGTTGCTTGAGAAGACGTACCAGGTGAGCAAGCGCTAACAACGGGCTGCCCAAGACATTGGCTCCTACCCCTTATCCACCAGCCGGTCGCCCTTGAAAAGCCTCGCCTCCACGCGGGGCAGCTTCTCGGCGAGGCCGGGCACGTCCTTGACCGGCACCGGCGTACCGACCACCAGCCGCCCATGCAGCCCGTTATCCGTCGTGCAGTCCGCGATCGTCACCTTCCAGTTGGGGTGATGGCACTGGACGATCTCGCACGAGTGCGCCATCCATTCGATGCACGCCAGGAACTCGGCCGGCTCCGCCCCGCGCGGCGCCGTCTTCAGCTTGAAGCAGATCTCCGGCTCGATCCTCGGCTGCACCAGACCCGCGAGGCTCACCGTCGCGCGGTCTTTGTCCGCCTGGATCAGCGTGCGGTCATAGACCGTGCCCCACATCGGCTCGTGCACCCCGTAGCGGTCCCATAGCGTGCGATTGGTGAAGCCGATCTTTCGCCCGACCGGCTTCCAACCCTTAGCAACGCGATGCTCGTGGAGCTTGCGCGCTGCGGCGTAGCCGGCGTGGGGTGTCAGGCCTGAATAACGTTCGGTGAAAGGGGGTACGAGGCGGGGATTCTCGTGAACCGTGATCAATTCCTCGGCCAGCACGCGGCGATTCTAGCCGCCAAAGCGAGGAGTTCTAGAACTGGCGGAGGATTCGCTTTCTCGAGCATTGCGCTAGGGTATGGCCTCGGGGGTAAGCATGCGTGACGTCATACGAAAAGGGGATTCCACGAGGTGGTCCACAGCGGTCTCGCTCCTTGGCCTTGTCGCATTCTTGGTTGCGTAAACAAGCTTATAGGCATGGCCTTTCATTGCACAACAACTTCGAAAGATCCTAGCAGTCGACGGGGTGTTCAGCCTCAGTGCGGAGAAGACGGAGCAGATTCGCGTCATCGATGAGGGGCAGACATGAAACACAGCATGGATCTGAGGATGCGGGCTTATGGGACCTACAACGGGGAAGGCCTATGGATTCAACTATTAGATTGGTGAGGATGAGACTATCTAATCGTTAGCAGGTTGTTGAAAAAGTAATTCGGCAAGCCATTGGCATCGCAGACGACCACAACATGTAGGAAGAATGCATGCAGTTAAGACCTATGTTGTATGTCGTTTTTGACTCGCGCACGCTCGCAAAGACTTTTTCAACAGCCTGCTAGGTCGCCGGAGGGAGAAATGTCGACGAATGCGCTTCTCATCGTTACGGCCGCTACTCTCGTGGGCTTCTCCATGGACATGGCGTCTGCTCAGCCGAACAAGTGCTTTGTGGATGGAAAAATCATATACACCGACGGCGACTGTCCCAAAGGCTCAAAACAAGAGTCTTTCCGAGAGAGTGCAACCAAAGGTCAGGCCCCGGTGGCCACCCAAATTCCCCCATCTGTGGCCACCGGGGGTCAGGCGAGTCTTCCATCGCTACAGCACGGTTTATGGAAGTTCAAGTTGAACGTAGATGGAAGACCGAGCGAATCGGAGTATTGCGGAGATCCAATCGCGGAGCTCTCGGCTCCGTTGAATACCTATCGAGCGATGGCATGTACCGTTCACTTGAATGCCCCCGACGCTCGCACCACCAAGGCCGAAATCAATTGTCCTGCGGACAACGCGCGACCCGATGGATCAGCGCGTGTGCGAAAAGGGCGCGCATATCTGACGATTTCCGTCCCCAATGCTCAATCGTTCAAATTCGAGTTTAGAAGCCAGGATTGGAATCGTGTTGAAGCTGGAGAGGGAAGGCTAGCGGGCGGGTGCTGATGCCAGGTCGTTTGCCGATATGAGTCGCGACCTAACCTCGTGCTGCTGCGGACGGGCAGCGAACACAGCGCCATTTCAACCGACCGCAAGGCTGGCCCGCCGCAGAGCACAACAGTATACGGCGTGACCATGCTGTCTATTGCGTATCAGCTTCCGAAGGGGTTCGCAGTAGACAAGGGCTCACTTCAAGCGTGGAAAAAGGCGGCGCGGGTGCGCGTGACGGGCGAGGACAACATGATTGAAATCAATTCAGATTCCAGGAGAAGCTCTGAATGCTTTTCTTGACTATCGTCGTTCTCTTTCTGGTATGGCTTGCTATCACTGCGGTGCTTATAGGCTGGGTTTGGCGCGTGCTCAGCCGTCGCGGAAAGTCGCTTAGCGCTCGCCTGGCTTCGACCGTGCTAATTCTGGCCGCGATGGTTGCGTTAGTGATGGGCGATCACGCCATAGGGAAGTTCCAATTTGATCGCATGTGTAAATCTGAAAGCGGGCTGCGGGTGTTTAGAAAGGTGGCCGACGTAGATGGGTTTAGATCGGTTTTTGCATCAAACGACACACCATCTGCATATGGATACGTTTTCGCAGAAAGGATCAATAGTGATGGCTCGGTTACCCGTTTCACCCGCAACGATGGCGGTCGAGTGATTGAGGAACCAAGGGTAGCGCCGAGGGCGAGGTATGTCGTTGAGCAAAAGAATGAGCGCCTCAGCATGCAGATTAGCCGTACAGAACATTTCGTCGCCGATGCGGAAAGCAATCAGCGCCTTGCCCGACACGTCATGCTTGTCCACCGAGGTGGCTGGCTAGTGAGGCAATTCGAAGGTGCGAATCCCGAGCGCTCCGTTTGTCCTAGCGAACCCCTGAACTTTCGCAATTTTGTTGTCGGTGTGCTTCAACCGAAATCGTAGGAGGAAGCCATGCCGACCGTAGAACGCATGTTTGAGTATTCGAGCCTTTCCCAAGCGTCCTATGCGACCTTCGCGAGCTTTGACAACGGCGCAGTCCAAAACGTGCTGACCAGAGCCGATCTCGAAGGAAGCCAATTTGGAGTCGTTCAGGCGCAGCGCTTGATTGCGTCAAGCGCGTACGGCGTAGTTCATCAGCAGCCAAACGATGCTTACGGATTTTCGGCGACGCTGTTCGTGGATAGCCGGGCCAGCGGCCGATATGTCTTGGCAATCCGCGGAACTGAACTCGGCCTTTCAAATCCCGATCTGATTGACGCTGACGTAGATATTGCCGATTCCCGCAGAGGTATCGCGCGCAATCAGATCGTCTCGGCGATGAACTATTTTCGCAGACTCTTTGCTCAGAGCAACGTTGAAGTGCCTTTTTATCGACTTGTCGAGAGTGCTTCGGCGCCAACGGCCGGGACGTATTACGAATATCAAAAGCAGATATCCACATTTCCCGTACCCGTCTACGTAACGCGATACGTATACCTGCAATTCGATCACGCGGAATTCGGTCTTGGAGTGCCGTCGGTGTCGATTTCAATCACGGGGCACAGCCTCGGCGGTCACCTGGCAATGTCACTGGGTCGTCTTTTCTCGGATCGAATATCCGACGTAACGACCTATAACGCGGCGGGGTTCCAGCGGACGAGCGTTGAAATTGACCCATTTTTCGAGTTGCTGGCGCGAAATCTCGGTATCCCGATCTCCGATGTTGCCAGCTTTCCCGAGGCGAAGATCAGCAACGTATTTGCCTATAACGGCCCTGAAATCATCACTGACACGATTCTCTTCCACCAGCCAGGCACCCGAATCGGAACTTTCATCGAAGCAAACATCGACTCGCCTACTGCTCTACACGCAGTTTCACGTCTATCCGATTCGTTGGCGCTCGAGTCATTGCTCGCCGCCATCGACCCGAACCGCACGCAAGCGGAGCTGGATGCCCTGCTCGAAGCAATGACGGCCGACAAACCGGCTGCTTTGGAGCATGGTGTAGAAGCGCTTCACAAGCTCTACAAAGGTGGCGACATAAACCTGGCGCTCGGCGCAAAAGACGATTACTACACCAAACTTTACGAAGTACGGGACGTCGTCGCCTCTCTCTCACCCACCACAATTCAATCGCTTCTGGGCATGTCTTCGTCGGAACTTGTCACGCGCGCCTTTGCGGCAAATGGGCTTGCCTATCGCTACGCTTTAAAGCAGCTAAATCCATTCGCCATTCTCGGGGCGGATTCGCTCTACAACGACCCGCCACAAACTGGTGTAGCAGCGCACAACGCTGATGGCGGCTTGAATCTCTTTTTCGATGCGGCATCCACCCCCGCGGGCATGACCGAACAGTACCTCGCCGACCGAGCGCAGATGCTGGTGTCCCTGAATGCGGCGAACACGATCGATACGATTACGCTTGCTACGAACGACGTGAGCAATCAGGTCCTCTATCGAGATCAGGTCAGGCGCGCCGTGCCTGGGAGCAACGAAGGGAGGCCCACCGAACTGCTCGTATTTCCGACCAGCACCACAACCGAGGTCCGAGGTCCCAATACCCGGGTCGTCGACTTCGGGACGAACAGTGCAGATCGCCTGCAAGGCCGCAACAACACCGACCGCCTCTACGGTGGAGGCGGAGCGGACTTTCTGGAAGGCGGCAGGGCGGACGATTATCTCGAAGGTGGGGCGGGAATCGATCTGTACCAGTACAACGCCTCGACGATGGCGTCCATTCCTACGAACGATGGCGATGACGAAATTCGCGACACCGACGGCCGCGGCCTGATTCGGTACACCTACAAGGATGGGGCGCTAGCAGCCCCGAAGAGCACGGTCATCGGCGGCCTTGGGATCGGGGCGTCACCTACGCTGTGGCTAAGCCCAGACGGTAAATTCAGGTACGACCAGCAGGGGTCGGACCTGTTGGTGACGATCAACGGCGACGCTCGCGGCAGCATCATGATCCGCGGCTTCGACTTCGCCAAGGCGCAGATCGAGGGCTACCTCGGGATCCGGCTCGTGGATCCGATCGCGACACCGGCCACTGCGGCCCAGCTCACCGGCGATCGGACTCCAATCGATACCGACGCAGCGCAAGAGGGCGTACAGGTCGGATACGACACGTGGGGAAACGAACTTACCACCGATCCGTCTGTGCAGCGGGACGACGCAATCTACGGACACGACGACAGGGGCGAGCACATTCAGGGGTTCGGCGGGAATGACATCCTTTTCGGCGACACGGCGCCGCTTGCGCAGGCCGGGCCGAGGCCGGCGCCAGTCGATTCATCGGGAATGGGCGCCGACGACTGGATTGAGGGCGGTGCGGGCCGCGACAGCATCGACGCTGGCGCTGGTAACGATCTCATCGAAGCGGGGAGCGACGGCACGCTCGACGGCGACGCGGGCGGCGACGTCGTTGCGGGCGGCGCGGGCAACGACGCGATCTACGGCGAAGGAAGGACGAGCCTGGACGACGCAATCATCCAGGCCAAGCTGCAGAGCCGCACGAATCTGAAGGGCGAGTTTCTTTACGGCGGTACAGGCGATGACTGGCTCGTTGGGGCACCAGGCAACGACATACTGAACGGAGGCGAAGGACGGGACATCATTGTCGGCGGCCCGGGAGCCGACACCATCGACGGCGACCTCCCGGAGCGCGCGACCCAGGTCAATTGGACCGAAACCCGCCAAGTCGTGACGCAGGGCGGGCTCGTGGTGGATTTCCTTTCGACTTTGGCAGGCGTTACCACCGACGGCCCGGTGGACGTCGATGCGGGCGCTGCGGACGTCATCTACGGGGGATCGGGCGACGACTGGATCTACGCAAGAGGCGGCGACGACTTCGTCGATGGTGGTTCAGGCGACGACAAGATTTCGGGCGGCGCAGGAGCCGACATTCTGGTCGGGGGAACGGGCAACGACGTGCTGATGGGCGACAAGGGCAATCTCACCACCGGCGCGGACGGCGACGACTATCTCGACGGCGGCGAGGGCGACGACACCCTGTGGGGCAGTGGGGGGGCCGATATCCTCATCGGCGGCGACGGTCTCGATACGCTCCTCGGCGGCGAGGGCGACGACCTCCTCTGGGGCGGGCGCGGGAACGACATCCTCGCCGGCGGACCAGGCAAGGACACGTATATCTACCACCGGGGCGACGGCGTCGACGCGGTCCAGGATCCCGACATCGGGACGGGCAGCCAGTATCTGAGCTCGCTCGCGCTCGGGCCGGACATCACCCGCGATCAGGTGAGGTTCCGCCTGGGTTCGTTGGTGATCGATCTCGGCGACGGAGACGCGATCCATTTCAGCGGCTTCGACCCGGACGATCCGCACGCCACTCCGATGCTGGATGCGATCCAGTTCGCGGACGGGGAGGTCATGACGTACCAGGACGTGCTTGACCAGGGTTTCGACCTGGATGGCACGGAAGGCAACGACGTCCTCAGCGGCACGGCGGTCACCGATCGCATCGACGGCAAGGGCGGCGACGATCGGCTGATCGGTAAAGCTGGCGATGACACGCTCCGCGGCGGCGCGGGGCGGGATGAGATCGATGCTGGCGAGGGTAACGACACGGTCTACGCCGGCGACGATGCCGACGTAGCTCAGGGCGGGGCGGGCGACGACGTCCTCTTCGGCGAGGATGGCGCGGACAGGCTGACGGGAGGCGAGGGCGCCGACTCGGTCAATGGCGGCGCCGGCGATGATTTCGTAGACGCCGGCTCGGGCGACGACACGGTGGACGGCGGCGACGGCGTGGACTTCGTCCTCGCCGGCGATGGCGACGACGAGGTGGGGGCGGGCGAGGGCGCCGACGTCGTCAAGCTGGGCGCAGGTAACGACGCAGCATTCGGCGGCGGCGGCAACGACTCGATCGAAGGCGACGCCGGCGACGACACGATCGCCGGCGGTGGCGGCGACGACGTGCTGACCGGCGGCGCCGGAGCCGATATCTACGTTTACAGCCTCGGCGATGGAAACGATGTTATCTCGGACGCCGGCGAGGTCGATGAATCTGTCATCGACACGCTGCGGTTCGAGCTGAACATGGCGGACGTTGCGCTCACCCGCACTGAGAACGGCGATTTGCTCGCGCGGATGGCCGACGGCGGCACGGTGCGGGTGTCAGGAATGTACAATTTCAACAGCTCGAACGCCATCGAGCGCGTCGAGTTCGCCGACGGCTCGTTCCTCGACGCCGCGGCGCTGGCGGCCCTGCTGCAGGGCGTAGTGCTCGGCACCCAGGGCAACGACATCCTCGTCGGCGGTTCGCTCGATGACACGATCGAGGGCCGCGGCGGCCACGACTTGCTCAATGGCGGCGACCAAGGGACGGACACGCTCATCGGCGGCGCGGGCCATGACCGCTACCGGCTGGGTTACGGTACCGAGTCCGACACGGTTGTCGAGGCGGCGGGGGAAGCGAGCACCGTCGAGCTGGATCGGGGGCTGACGCTAAGCGATCTGCGAGCCTCGCAAAGCGGGGACGATCTAGTCCTTACTGTGCGGGGCACAGGCAATGAGCTCCTGGTGCAGGGCTACTTTTCGTCCGGGCAGCAAGTCTCGGTTTCCGAGGCCGGCGGGGTAACCGCCACCGCCGATCAGCTCCTTGCGTCGTCGCCCCCGCTCGACCGCGAATCGCTCAAGGAGGACTTCCGCATCGCGGAGCGGGCTCGGTTTTTCAGCAACTGGATCGCAGGTGGCCTCACGCCGGTGGACGGTTCGACGCTCTCGCGGCACGACTACCCGCAGTTCCACGCGGCGTTCTCGCAGAACTTTCAGACCATCACGACGACCCAGGTGCCGGCCAGCGGCCCTTCGATCACCACGGTTCACAGCCTCGTCCTGTCGAACTGGAACTACACCTTCATCAATGCCGTGGTCCATACCACGGCGCACCTCGGGTTCGAGACGATCGCCAGCGACGACGAGGCGATCTTCGCGCCTTCGAGCACCATCTTCCAGAACACCCCGGGGCAGGAACTGGTGCAGATGGTGTGGCAGACCACCAGCAGCACCTCCTTCCAGTCGCAACGCTCCGACATCTTCCCTCTCATGGGCGGTCTGATCATCCACGAGTACCAGGACAATTGGGTGAGCGGCACCGCGGTAGCGCGGACGTTTCCGACGTCGGAAGGGTTCGTATCGCCGGAAAACATGCTTTTCCCGCGCTATCGGCTCATCGGCCACGGCGACGGCCATCACCGGACCACGGTGCGCGAGGTGCTCGCCGGCCCGGGCGCGAACCAGATCATTGGCGCGTACATCGCGGACGGCGGCGCGGGGGACGACGTCATTTTCAGCTCGGGCCTCGCACTCGGCGGCGATGGGAACGACGAGATCTCCGGCGGCGGCGCGCTCTATGGCGAGGACGGCAACGACCGGCTGACCTGTACGTCTCCCGCCGGTGGCTACCTCCCCAGGCTAATGGACGGCGGCAGCGGCAACGACGTCCTGAAAAGGGAGTTTGGCGACGGCGAGGGCATGCTCATGCTCCCCGGCAGCGGCAACGACCTGGTCGTGGGAGGCCACGGAACCGATGTGGTGCGCATCGGCGCCGAAGATACCGGCGAGAAGATCCTGTGGGATGCCGGCACCGGCTCGGGCGGCGGAGAAGAAGGGGAAGGCGAGCCGGTGTTCAATAATGTCTTCGACCGGATCGAGCTGCCCGGCGGCGCGACCCTGGACTCGCTGTCGCTCTCGTGGTCGATGCTCGACCCGCTGTCGGAGCTCGGGCAAGAGCTCGGTCAGCCTCACAGGACGCTCGACCTGTCTTGGGACGAAGGCACGCTCGTGCGATTCGTGCGTCCCAGGCAAAGCGACGGCTTTGGCACGGGCTTCGACATCGTGCGGCTCGGCTACGGCACCGAACTCTCGATGGCCGAGCTCCTGGCGTTGGCTCCGCCTCCGCCGGTCGAGCCGATCTTCGGCACGCCCTTCGACGACGGCCTCAGCGGCGACATTGAGGACGACTCGATCTTCGGCTTCGAGGGAAACGACTTCCTGCAGGGCGGGGACGGCAACGACATCCTGGACGGCGGCACCGGCGACGATTTGCTCGCGGGCGAGGCGGGCAGCGATTCGTACATCTATCGCGCGGGCGACGGAAACGACCTCATTGTCGGGGTCGGAAACAGCGCGGACGACGTGGACACGCTCCGGCTCACCGGGGGGATCTCGCTCGACGACGTTGCGGTCGAGCGCGACGATTTCCATCTCTACATCGGCGTTAGGGAAACCGAAGAGCGCGTGAGGCTCGACTCGTGGGCTACGGACCCAGACGGACGCATCGATCGGGTCGAGTTCGACGATGGCACGGTCTGGACCGCATCGGACCTGCAGGCGCGCTCCGTCTTTATCGGTGAGGGCTTGGTCCTCTTCGGCAGCGACGATGCCGAGACGCTCGTTGGGAGCGAGGGCGCGGACTACATCGCCGGTTTTGGGGGCGACGACGTGTTGTTCGGCCTGCAGGCCGACGACACCCTCGACGGCGGCGAAGGCGACGACTTCATGGCCGGCGGGCCGGGGGACGACCTCCTGGTCGGCAGCCCGGGGTCCGATACCTATCTGCTGGAGCCGGGCGGTGGAAGCGACCAGGTCGATGCACCCTTCTTCGGAGGGCCGGCGAACAGCGACGATGTCATCCAGGTCGCCGGCGGGCTTACGACGGACGACATTCTCTTGACGCGCGGATGGGATGAACTGGCCGTCGGCATCGCCGCCAGCGCAGACCGCATCGTCCTTCCGTTCTGGTTCAGCGATCCGTCACAGCGTATCGCTGGGCTTGAGTTCTCCGACGGCACGTTCTGGGACGCCGACCAAATCGAGGCGCGCGTCACCCCGGCGCCGGCCACCGACGGAGACGATGTCATCTTCGCGACGCCCGGCGACGACGTGATCGACGCGCTGGCCGGCAGCGATAACATCATCGCCGGTGAAGGCGACGATGTGATCGACGGCGGGGCGGACGGCGATTACATGCAGGGCGACGCCGGGAACGACATCCTGCGCGGGGGAGAGGGCGACGACGACGTCGAGGACTGGGAAGGCACCAACCTGCTGGATGGCGGCGCGGACAACGACTACCTCTACCACGAGGGCAATGCCTTCGTAATCGGGGGGCTGGGCGACGACTTTATCGACGGCCGCGGGCCAGGGTCCGTGGTCGCGTTCAACCCCGGCGACGGCAACGACTTCCTCTATGCGGCGCACGCCCTCACCCTGTCCATTGGCGGGGGTATTACTGCGGCCGACCTTTCGCTCACTCAGGAGGACGCGTACCTGCGCCTGTCGATCGCAAGCGGCGAATCGATCCTCTTCTCGCGCGAGTTCGAGGAGGACCCGCAGGCCTGGCCCGAGATCACGTTACAGTTGTTCGCGTCCGTCCACACCTTCGATTTCAGCGCCGTAATAGACGAGTTCTACGAGGCGCTCGCGTCCGATCCGGAGCTGGGCACTTTTGGTCTGGACGGCGTGCTTCAGGCCCACGAGACGCGCCTCAGTGATACCGCCGCTCTCGGCGGTGCGCTCGCCTGGCGGTACGCCAACGCCGGGACCCTGGACGGACTGGGCACGGACGATATCCGCGGCGTTCTGGGCGGCGAGAGCTTCGGGCTAGAACCGCAGCCGATCATGCCGGGCGAGGGCGGCAATCAGCCTCCGGTGGTCGCGAACGAAATCGCGGACCGGACGGCGACCGAAGATTCGGAGTTCAGCCTTCTCATTCTGCCCGAAACTTTCGCAGACCCGGAGGAAGAGGCGCTGGCCTATTCGGTCGACGAGCTGCCGGCGTGGCTTTCCTTCGACGCAGAAACCGGAACCTTCAGCGGCACGCCGGTGCAGGCCGACGTCGGGACGTTCGAGATTCGGGTCACCGCGACCGATACGGGCGGGCTCTCGGCGGCCGATGACTTCATCGTCACGGTGGAGAACGTGAACGACGCGCCGATCGTGGCGAACCCGCTCGGCGAGCGCTCGTTCGAGGCAGGCTCGCCGTTTACCTTCACTGTGCCGGTCGATACGTTCGCCGACGAAGACGGGGATGCGCTGCTGCTCTCCGCGGGGCTCTTCGGGGGCGGCACGCTGCCCGCCTGGCTGAGCTTCGATCCGGCAACAGGTGCCTTCAGCGGCAACCCGGCCGCGACCCAGAACGGCATCTCCCGCGTGGTGCTCACCGCGACCGATGCAGCGGGCGCGGTGTCGACGGATTTCGGGCTGGTGATTACCGCAGTGGCCGGCTCTTCGGTCACCGGCGGCAAGGCGAACGACACGCTCTACG